>Ga0256406_1000200_pt1 | contig 115830 bp, 95 predicted proteins | sample RumenRJG_03DNA_FD_185986 | JGI IMG/M metagenome (GOLD analysis project Ga0256406, IMG submission 185986) | Bovine rumen microbial communities from Lethbridge, Alberta, Canada - RJG_03 | ecosystem: Host-associated > Mammals > Digestive system > Stomach > Rumen | place: Canada: Alberta...
AAACAGAGCCGAGTATGGAGCATCATGTATAGCCGTTGCCTTACGGAGTCATCATACAGTTATGGTTAAACATCATTCACATACTGTTAACTCTGATTCACGGATGCAAAGGTAAGAGGGTTATGTAGAGTCAGCCTCTCCGAGGCTGTGTCACGCTATCAACCCGAAAAGAAAAGAACCCAAAATAAGAACAGAAGTCCAGAAGTTCAGTCAAATGTTAAAGCATGGTAATGACTGAACTTCTGGAATTCTGATTTTCTTGATAATTACTCAATCACGACCGTTGTCCAGCCGTGCTTATCCTCGACGGTACCATACTGGATGCCGCGGAGTGTCTCATAGAGCTTTGTGGACCATGGACCCGGCTTATCACCGAAGGAATATTTCTTACCTGTAGCAAGGTCATCGAGCTCAGAAATAGGAGAGATGACAGCTGCTGTACCGCAAGCACCTGCCTCCTCGAAGGTCGGAAGCTCTTCCTCTGGTACCGGACGACGTTCAACCTTCAGGCCGAGATCTTCAGCGATCTGCATCAGGCTCTTGTTTGTGATTGAGGGAAGGATAGATGTACTCTTCGGAGTGACATAAGTGTTGTTCTTGATTCCGAAGAAGTTAGCTGCACCGCACTCATCCACATATTTCTTCTCCTTGGCATCGAGATAGAACTCAGAGCCATAGCCCTTGCTTGCTGCGAACATATGAGCACGAAGGGAAGCGGCATAGTTGCCACCGACCTTATAGCGACCTGTTCCCAGAGGAGCAGCACGATCATAGTCGCGTACGATAGCGTACTTGTTGCAAGCGAAGCCACCCTTGAAGTATGGACCTACCGGAGTGACGAAGATGAGGAACAGATAATCTTTAGACGGATGCACCCCGACCTGCGGGCTGATACCGATGAGCAGCGGACGGATATAAAGTGTAGCGCCGCTCTCATAGGTAGGAATATAATCCTGATTGAGGCGAACAACCTTCTTTACCATCTCTTCGAACATCTCTGTCGGGACCTTCGGCATCACGATGCCATCGCATGTCGACTGCAGACGCTCAGCGTTATCCTTCACACGGAAGATACGAACCTTACCATCAGGACAACGATAAGCCTTCAGGCCTTCGAAAGCCTCCTGACCATAGTGAAGACAGGTAGCTGCCATGTGCATGTTGATGTACTCGTCGGAACAGACCTCGATCTCTCCCCACTTACCGTCACGGTAGTAACAACGCACGTTGTAGTCGGTCTTGCGATAACCGAAAGTCAAATTCCCCCAATCTAAATCTTTCATAATATCTATGTTTAAAACTCTTCGCTATGAATTCAATGCAAAATTAGCAATAATAATGATAAACTGATAATGTTTATTGAATTTTTATTCTTTATCCAATATTTTCTTTATCTCAGCATCCGTTTTTGTAAGCTTGTCCTTGCAAAGTTGGATGAGTTGTTGCGCCTTCTTCAACTCTGTAGACAACTCATCGATGCCGAGCTCGTTGTTCTCTAACTTCTCAACGATAGCCTCCAACTGATGGACAGCCTCCTCATATTTCAGTTCTTCTTTCTCAGTCTTTGCCATATTATTGTGCTTTATATTATTTTGCTTTATAGATAATCGATTCAAACGTACCTTTCTCTACTCTTGTCTCTATCCTGTCGCCTTCGTGAAGCGTCGAAGGATCATGTACTGCTTTCCCATTAAATAATGTAATGCTGTAGCCACGTCTCAGTAATAATTGTGGGTCAAGGGCGGCGGTGCGTAATCTCAATTGCTCCAATCGGTTCTGCTCCTTCAGTAATTTCCGCTCAACCAAAGGCTCGATATTATTGCTCAGGATAGCGACATGATGCTGGGCTTGAGAGAGTTGCTCCTTGACTGATGATACGATCTCATTCAGCATCCTGTCAAGCTTCGCCTCCTGTCGTTCTTTGACAAGCGAGAAGAGGATCGGTATGCGCTCAGAGACGCGCGTCAAGCGGTTCTTCTCACTCTCCATACGCTGCTGGACGTAGCCGACGATGCGCTCCCGCATGCCATCGATATGGCTCCAGACATTCACGAGGTTCTCCACAAGGAAAGCAGCGGCAGCTGTAGGAGTTTTCACGCGTGTGTTCGACACCATGTCGAGGATGCTCTCGTCGCGGTCGTGTCCTATTCCCGTGATGATAGGCAAGGGGAAGTTGGCGACGTTCTCCGCCAAAGCCAAGGTGTCGAAGCCACTCATGTCCGCCGTGGCTCCTCCTCCGCGGATAATGACGACGACATCATAGTTGTCCACTTCATCGTAGATAGCGTTCAGTGCATTGATGACGGAGCTCTCCACCTGGTCGCCTTGCATGATAGCGGGGAAGAGCTGGATCTGAAATGCAAAGCCATATTCATTATCAAGCAACTGATGACAGAAGTCGCCGTATCCTGCTGCATTCTCACTGGAGATGACCGCCACACGCTGGGCGAACATCGGGATGACAAGTTCTTTCTGAAGATCGAAGACGCCCTCTTCCTTGAGTTGCTTGATGATCTCCATGCGCTTGCGAGCCATGTCGCCGAGGGTATAGGTCGGGTCGATGTCCTGCACGATCCATGAGAAGCCATAAGCTGCATGAAAGTTGGCGGTGACGAGAAGCAACACTTTCATGCCGGCATGCAGCTGTTGACCTGTGGTATGCTCAAACTTTGGCTTCAGCCGCATCCATGTCGTCTTCCAGCATTTGGCTGAAGCACGTGCCACGGGTGTAGCCGAGAAGATATCTTTCTGAACGAGCTCCATGTAGCAGTGGCCCCTTACCTCACGAGCCTCAGAGAGCTCGGCCTCGACCCAATAAGCATGGTCGAAAGCTGCGTCTATCACTTCGCCAACAAGCGAATTAAGCTCAAAAAGAGTAAGGGCATGTTGCTTCATAGTATTATTTTTTGCAAAAGTAGCGCGAAAAATGCGAAAGCCCAAATATTTTCGTTACTTTTGCACCATACTTTTGCATTATGTCAAGAGAATCAGACAACAAGAAAGCAACATTAGCATTAGGAACGCAGCCTGTAGGCAAGCTCCTTTTCCAATATGCCCTGCCTGCTATCATCGCTATGGTGGCATCGTCGATGTACAACATCATCGACCGGGCCTTCATCGGCCAGGTTGTGGGGCCTATTGCTATCTCAGGTCTTGCCATCACCTTCCCGTTCATGAACCTCTCGGGGGCCTTCGGCGCTGCCGTGGGTGTGGGTTCGGCTACGGCTATCTCCCTGAAGTTAGGACAGAAAGATTATCTGACGGCTGAAGAGATTCTTGGCAACACAGTGACGCTGAACCTTATCATCGGCTTCGGTTTTGCCGTTATCTGTTTTATCTTCCTCGACCCCATTCTTTATTTCTTCGGAGCCAGTAAAGACACCATTCCTTATGCGCGCAGTTTCATGCAGATCATTCTGCTCGGCAACGTCGTCACCCACATGTACTTCGGCATGAACGCTGTGCTGCGTGCAGCAAGCAAGCCGCGGCAAGCCATGGCGGCTACAATCTTCACAGTGCTGATGAACATCGCGCTCGACGTCCTCTTCATCCTCGTCCTTCATTGGGGTATCCGCGGAGCAGCCACAGCCACGGTTCTTTCTCAGACCATGGCGCTTATCTATCAGTTGAAACTCTTCTCCAACAAGAAGGAGCTGCTTCACTTCAAGCGGGGCATTTATAAGTTGAAGGGCCGCCTCGTGAAGAATATCATCAGCGTAGGTATCTCTCCATTTTTGATGAACCTCTGCGCTTGCCTCGTCATCATCTTTATCAACAATCAGCTTGTCAGATATGGTGGTGACCTCTCGGTGGGCTCCTACGGCATAGCCTCAGCCATCTCTACGATGTTTGTCATGATCGTCATGGGGCTCAACCAAGGCATGCAGCCCATAGCCGGATACAACTATGGCGCACAGAAGTTGGATCGAGTGATGCGTGTGCTTAAGATAGCCATTATCGCTGCTACTATTATTTGGACCATAGGATGGCTCATCTCGATGCTGTTCCCTGAATACTTGGCACGTATCTTCACGAGCGACGAGAAGTTGATCAAGCTGTCAGTCTTTGCCATCCGCGTGGATATGCTCGTGACACCAGTCGTCGGTATGCAGATGGTGGTGACAAACTTCTTCCAATGTATCGGCAAGGTGAAGGTCAGTATCTTTCTCTCACTCTCCCGACAGCTGCTTTTCCTCTTGCCGTTGCTCTACACGCTCCCGCTCTTCTTTGGTGTCAATGGTGTGTGGTACTCACTCCCTATCTCCGACTTCATCGCGGCTAATGTAGCCAACGTCATGATGCTGACATATATGCGAAAATTCAAGAAGCAATTAAAACAAGCACAGAATGGATAATATAACGATGGATACAGATAAAAAGATTATCATCAATGTGGGCCGACAGATAGGCTCTGGCGGCAGAATCATTGCCAAGATGCTTGCCGATCAATTCGGTTGCAAGTTCTATGACAAGGAGTTGTTGAATCTCGCCGCCAAGGAGAGTGGGTTCAGTGAGAAGTTCTTCGAGCAGAACGATGAGCAGAAAGGCTTCCTCAAGTCGCTCTTCCATGTTCATGTGCCATTGATGGGTGAGAACAACTTCTATAAGAACAACTTTTCGCAAGACTCGCTCTATCAGTTTCAGAGCGACGCCATCCGTAAGGCTGCAGAGGAAGGTAACTGCGTTTTTGTAGGACGAACAGCCGACTACGTTTTGCGCGACTTCAAGAACACTATCAGTATTTTTATCACTGCAAATATAGATCAGCGGATCCAGCGTGTGTGCAAGCGATACAATATGGATCGGTCAGCAGCCCGCAAATATATCCACTCCCGAGAGGAAGACCGCGCTTCTTACTATAATTATTATACCGGTAAGACATGGGGCCACTCAGAGAGCTATGATCTCTGTATCAACTCAAGTCTGCTCGGATTGGAAGAGACTGAACTCTTCATTGCTGAGTTTATCCGAAAACGCTTTAATCTGTAAATCGGTATGCTCTACATCATTAATAAATCGTGAATCATTAATTTATCTTTTATGAAAACATATCTTGTTACTGGAGCCGCAGGCTTCATTGGTTCAAACTTTATCAAGTATCTCTTGCATAAGAAATATGTGAACGAGGATATCAAGGTCATCATTCTCGACGCCCTCACTTATGCAGGTAACCTCGGTACCATCAAGGACGATATCGATAACAAGCGCTGCTTCTTCGTGAAAGGTGATATCCGCGACCGCCAGCTTGTAGACAAGCTCTTTGCTGAGAACGACATCGACTATGTCGTCAACTTTGCTGCTGAGAGCCACGTCGACCGTTCTATTGAGGATCCGCAGCTCTTCCTCAGCGTAAATATCCTTGGCACTCAGAATCTCATGGATGCTGCTCGCAAGGCTTGGGTTACGGGTAAGGATGCGCAGGGCTATCCTACATGGAAAGAAGGCAAGCGCTATCATCAGGTCTCTACCGATGAGGTTTATGGTGCACTTGGTGCTACCGGTTACTTCACTGAGACTACACCGCTTTGTCCTCATAGTCCCTACTCAGCAAGTAAGGCAAGCGCCGACTTCTTCGTACAGGCTTACCGCGACACTTACCACATGCCTGTGTCTATCACACGCTGCTCCAACAACTATGGTCCTTACCACTTCCCCGAGAAGCTCATTCCATTGATCATCAATAACATTCTCGAAGGTAAGAAGCTGCCAGTTTATGGTGCAGGTCTGAATGTGCGTGACTGGCTCTACGTGGAAGACCACTGCAAGGCTATCGACCTCGTCGTTCGCGAAGGTCGCGCCGGTGAGGTGTACAATGTCGGCGGTCACAACGAGATGCGCAACATCGACATTGTGAAGCTCACAATCAAGACGATCCACGATATGATGGAGAAAGACAAAGATCTGCGTCATGTGCTGAAGAAGCAGGTACGCGATGCCAATGGCGATATCGATATCTCTTGGATCAACGACTCGCTCATCGAGCATGTCGCAGACCGTCTCGGTCATGATGCACGCTATGCCATCGATCCGACAAAGATCAAGACGGAGCTTGGATGGTATCCTGAGACAAAGTTTGCTGACGGTATCATCAAGACCATCAAATGGAACCTCGACAATCAGCAGTGGATCCAGGAGGTGACAAGTGGTGACTATCAGAAGTATTACGATATCATGTACGGCAAGGAGCGCCATGGACAAGTCATTGGATAATCTTTCTCTCGACAGGTTCTCGTCGCAACTTGACAAATACCTTCGCCTCGCTCACAGCTCAGCCTTGCTTGTGAGCGAAGGCGACAAGGCTAACCTCAATATCCTGCTGACGATGCTCGGAGCTATCGACAAGGATATCTTCGACGCCTTCTACGGACTCTTCGGGGAGCCCGTCAAGCCTGTGGAGCAGTTGGCGTTGAAGTATCGTGTGCCGCAGTCGGCCATCTACGAGATCATCAGCAAGGATCTCCATCGTCTCTCCATTACTCCCGAATGGCAGATGATGATGCGCCAACTTAAACCCATCGTACAAAAAAGGATAGGATATAATAGAGAATAGGGATTAATATAAGGAACAAGCTTCTAAAAATATATTTACCAAACCATGAAGAAAATACTGCTTTTGGGCTCAGGCGAACTGGGCAAGGAATTCACAATCGCTGCAAAACGCGCTGGTCAGTATGTCATTGCTTGTGACAAGTACGACAATGCACCCGCCATGCAGGTCGCCGATGAGCGTGAGGTCTTCTCAATGCTTGACGGCGATGCTCTCACGGCTGTTGTTGAGAAACACAAGCCGGACCTTATCGTACCGGAGATTGAGGCTATCCGTACCGAACGTCTCTTCGACTTTGAGAAAGAAGGCATCCAGGTGGTGCCGTCAGCTCGTGCCGTCAACTACACGATGAACCGTCGCGCTATCCGTGACCTCGCCGCTAAGGAGCTCGGACTGCGTACAGCTAAGTATTTCTATGCCAAGACCTTCGACGAGTTCAAGCGTGCAGCGGATGAGATTGGATTCCCTTGTGTCGTCAAGCCGCTGATGTCTTCGTCCGGTCATGGTCAGAGCTATGTCCACAACGATGATGAGCTCCAGGAAGCTTTCCGCGATGCCATGGAAGAAGGACGCGGCGATGTAAAGGAGGTTATCATCGAGGAGTTCATCGATTTCGACTCTGAATTCACACTCCTTACCGTCACGCAGAAGAACGCACCAACGATCTTCTGTCCTCCTATTGGCCACGTTCAGAAAGGTGGCGACTATCGCGAGAGCTGGATGCCTTACCACATCAGTGACGAAGCCCTGAAGCAGGCCCAGCACATGGCCGACGAGGTGACGAAGGCGCTCACAGGCTATGGTATCTGGGGCGTAGAGTTCTTCCTCACGAAGAAAGGTGAGGTCATCTTCTCTGAGCTCAGCCCGCGTCCGCACGATACAGGTATGGTGACACTGAGCCATTGCACGAACCTCTCCGAGTTTGAACTGCATTTCCGTGCTATCATGGGCCTGCCTATCCCCGCCATCCATCTTGAGCACAGCGGCGCCTCAGCTGTTGTGCTGTCACCTGTAGAGAGCGACAAGCCGCTCGACTACAACCTCTACGATGTATGCAGTGAGGATCATGCCCGTGTACGTATCTTTGGTAAGCCTATCGCTCACAAAGGCCGTCGTATGGGCGTCGTCGTTTGCTACGATAAGGTTGGCTGCGACATGAATGCTCTCCGCGATAAGACCAAACGTCTGGCAAAGACGGTTCTTGGCACTGATCCATACATGAAGAAATAACGAACTCTATTTCGCATCATCGTTTGCCGAATGTCGACCTTTCGGCTGACATTCGACAAACAATCGTTCGACGTTCGACAAACAATTGTTCGACGTTCGACAAACAATCGTTCGACGTTCGACGAACAATAATAATTATTAATTAAACGACAAAGGGCAAGTAGCCATAATCATATCAATAAAATGATTGCAACATTATTACTTATCGGTGGTCTCGGGACCCCCGAACTTATCATCATCCTTATCGTTGTGCTGCTCCTCTTCGGTGGCAAAAAGATTCCCGAGCTCATGAAAGCTATGGGACAAGGCGTCAAGAGTTTCAAGGATGGTGTCAATGGTATAAACGACTCCATAGAAAAGGCAGGGGACAATACATCCAAGAGCAAGGATGCGAACGCAGAGACGGCATCCGACAATACGTCATCTTCAAGGCCAACCGACGTTGACAAACACTGATAACGGAGAGGCTACGTTCTGGGACCATCTCGAAGTACTGAGATGGATGCTTATCCGCATCATCGTGGTGTGGACGGTGTTGCTAATTGTCGGTTTTGCTTTTATCCCCTGGCTCTTCGACCATGTTATCATGGCGCCCACCTCGAACCATTTTTTCCTTTACCGTTGGCTGGCGGCTCTATCGAGTCATTTCATCCCAGTACCATCCGACCTCGTTAAGCCTTTCCATGTATCGGTCATCAATCTAAAACTTGCTTCCCAGTTCTTCCTGCAGTGTGAGCTTGCTTTCTGGCTTGCCATGCTCGTTTCCTTCCCGTATATCGTCTTTGAGATCTGGCGTTTCATCTGTCCGGCTCTCTACAAGAACGAGAAGCGGGGCGTGCGCTTCACCTTCGTCTTGGGTACCCTTCTTTTTTATACAGGTTGTACGGTGGGCTATGGTCTGGTCTTCCCGCTGACCCTGCGTTTTCTCTATACCTATCAGTTATCCGCTTCTATCTCAAATCAACTGTCACTGGAGAGCTATATGGACAATTTTCTCATGCTCACCTTCATGATGGGCATCATCTTTGAATTGCCCATTCTCTCATGGCTATTGTCCAAGCTTGGTTTTCTCCATCGATCATTTTTTGCCAAGTATCGTCGCCATGCCATCGTCGTGTTACTCGTGGTTGCTGCTTTCATTACACCGTCCTCCGATCCCTTCACACTCTTTGCTGTGTTTCTTCCTATCTATTTGCTATGGGAACTATCAGCAGTGTTAGTTAAGCCTTAATTAACATAATATTTTGTTCGACTCTCCGTTTATCAATATATGAAACAACTTGGACAATGGATAGAACTACCGAAGATTGCTGACCCACGTGGCAATCTCACGGTGGCAGAGCAAATGAAAGAAGTGCCTTTCAACATCAGTCGTGTCTACTGGACCTATGATATTCCGGGCGGCGCACATCGCGGAGGTCATGCGCATAAGCATTGCCGCGAGGTGATCATTGCTGTGTCTGGATCATTTACCGTGACGCTCGATGATGGTAAAGAGAAACAAAGTTATATGCTTAATCTGCCTTACAAGGCATTGTTCGTTGATACCGGGATATGGCGGACCTTGGAGAATTTCTCGTCCGGGGCCGTGTGCCTTGTGCTTGCCGAAGATCCTTTCGACGAGAGCGATTATATCTATGATTATAACGATTATTTAGCTTATAAGTCATGTTTGAAATAAGGCGTTATACTGACAACGATAGTGCAGCTTGGAATGATTTCGTGAAGAAATCAAGGCAGGGCACCTTTCTCCTTGACCGGCATTACATGGATTATCATAAGGACAGATTCACGGATTGTTCTTTCTTGTTTTATAAGAAAGAGAAGTTGTATGCTCTGCTTCCTGCAAACATCGATGGCAATACGCTCTGGTCTCACCAAGGGCTGACCTATGGAGGACTCATCTCCAATGAGCATGGCACTACTGCAGAGATATGTACACTCTTCGATGAACTGATGCCTATTCTGAGAGATATGGGGATCAAAAAAATGATCTATAAACCTATCCCCTGGATTTACCAACAGTTACCGGCAGAGGAAGATCTTTATGCACTCTTCAATCATTGTAACGCCCAGCTCTGCGTTCGCAATGTGTCTTCAGTGATCGTACAAGCGCATGCGCTTAAATGGCGCCGTATCAGAGCCTTTGGTGCGAACAAAGCTGCAAAAGAAGGTATCGTGGTCCAACAGGATAACTCCGCTTACCCAGAGTTCTGGAAGGTATTGGAAGATAATCTATCTCAGACTTATCATGCTAAGCCTGTACACACTCTCGCTGAGGTACTAAAGCTCCATGCGGCATTCCCCAATAACATCAAACTCTATGTAGCTCGATATAATAATGTGGTCATCGGAGGCGTATTGCTCTACATCGCGCCACAAGTCGTACACACACAGTATATCTCTGCTACCGAGGAAGGCAAACACCTGCATGCCATTGATGCTATCTTCCATAAGATTCTCACAGAAGACTATAGAACATGCAAATACTTTGACTTCGGTACCTCCAATGAGGATCACGGCCGTTATCTCAACGAGGGCCTCATTTATCAGAAAGAAGGATTTGGAGGCAGGGCCGTATGCTACGACTGGTATTCAATAAATTTGTAATTAATAATTTGTGCTCGGGTGTCAGTGTAGTGGCCGTGCCTTGTGCCGGCCACCAATCGTAGGGTATTACCTTTCGACATCTTGCACGCATAAAGGGTGGTGGCCGGCACAAGGCACGGCCACTGCACTATGTCCTTAATTAGTAATTAGTTATGTACTTATCATTAAAAGACGTCACAAACCTGCATCTCGCCGAGATTGAAAGTGCCATCAAGCAAGTTGTGGAGAGCGGATGGTATCTCCAGGGAGAAGCGACGAGGAGGTTCGAGAACGACTACGCAAAATATATCGGGAATGCGCCCTCCCTACGGGGGAGGGTGGGGAAGAGGCTTGTCTGTATAGGATGCGGCAACGGGCTCGATGCCCTGACACTGATCTTCCGCGCCTATAAAGAATTGGGACGACTGCATGAAGGTGATGAAGTAATCGTTCCTGCAAATACTTATATCGCCTCTATTCTCTCCATCACGGAAAACAATTTGAAGCCAATCTTGGTTGAGCCAAATATCCATACGCTTGAGATTGACGACACGTTGATAGAAAGCGCTATAACGCCCAAGACAAAAGCCATCCTGCTCGTTCATCTCTATGGCCGCTGTGCTATGACGGATCGCATTGCAACTATCTGCCGTGAGCATCAATTGCTGTTGGTAGAGGACAACGCGCAGGCACATAGTTGCACCTTCAAGGGTGTCCATACAGGTGCATTAGGCGATGCTGCAGCTCACAGCTTTTACCCTGGTAAAAATTTAGGCGCCTTGGGCGACGCCGGAGCCATCACGACGTTTGATGAGGAACTTGCTGAGGTCTGCCGGGCGTTAGGCAACTACGGCTCTTCACGCAAATACGTTTTCCCCTACAAAGGACTCAACAGTAGGATAGACGAGATTCAAGCTGCAGTGCTCGACGTCAAACTCAAATATTTGGATGCGGAGAATCAACAGAGGAAAGAGATAGCGAAGAAATACTTTGAAGAGATTGACAATCCTCTCATCACGCTCCCCATGAAGAACGGAGATGCAGATAATGTCTTCCATATCTTCCCAGTGCTGTGTGAGACAAGGGATGATCTACAGAAATATCTCAAAGATAAAGGTATCGGCACGATGATTCATTATCCTATTCCTCCGCATAAACAAGCCTGCTATCGGGAATGGAATAATCGCTCACTGTCTGTCACAGAAAAGATTCATCGAGAGGAGCTTAGCATTCCCTGCAATCAATGCATGACGGAGGATGAAGTGGAAAAGGTGATAGAAGCGATAAATGATTATAAGGGATAAGGCCCCTCCACAACCCTCCCCCACCCAGGGGAGGGACTAATATGCTCCAAGAGGCACCCTGCAAATAATTATCTTGTCCCGCTGCGCAGTTTTTTTAACGACATTGCCAAACTGAGCAACGTCAAGAGTACGCCTACAACCCAATAGGCCCAGTTATGCTCCATCCAAGTGAGGGCGTAGGCAAGGATTCCGATAGGCAACTGCTGTAGCAGTAAGTTCCAGCAAGTCTTTGAAAAGCGATAGCCATAACGATAATGCATAAAGATATTCAGCATCACAAAATCGAATACAGCAACAAGGACCAACGCTAATCCTAATCCAAGGAGTCCAATGGCACGGAAGCAAACAAAGGAGAGCAAGATGTAAACAATGGCATAGATTCCTTCCATCAGAAGATATGCCCTGGAATCGCTTCGTGCCAATGGTAGATAGGCAATCGGGAGTTTTGCAGCACGGAGATATAAAGCCAAGGCAGACAACTGTGCCATGGCTACAACTGGCGCAAAAGCACCTGAATAGAGTAGGGGAATGATGAGAGGTAAACCAATAATAAGCGCTACAAGCATAGGTGAGATGATAAGCAACGACACCTCTATTTGTTTGTTTACCGTTTCATTGAGTTGAAAGCCTGTGTTCACAATAGATGACAGTCGTGGATAATAATCCGTCTCCATAGCAGAAAAGACCATGCCACCATAGGTTACGGTTATCATATAGCCTGCATTGTAAAGGCCAAGCATATCCGGTGAGCCTGTGTTATTGACGAAAGAGCGAATGAGAAAGTCAGCACCACTACCGAACATCCCTGCCAGGAGAAAGGCGACACCGAGTTTGATCATCCCCCATCCCCGCATCAAGATAGGTCTATTGAATGCCCAATGCAATGGACAATAATGATAGGAATAGGCTATAGTCACGATCATCTGCGACAAGGCAACGATAATCATCGAGGGAACGATGGCCTTGACCCGCCACACAATAAAGAGAGGAACTGATAAGACCAATGCAAGGACGACATTGATGATCGAGATGCTCGCCAAGCCTTTCAGATGACGAGTACCTTTGAGAATAGCCAACTCACCACCCGTGATAGCCGTCATTGCCACGACGGGTGACAAGAGAAGGAAATGAATGGTATGCTTGCCCCAACCAAACGTGTAGCGGCTTAAAAGAGGACTGAAAACGGCACAGACCAGCAAGCCTAACAATGCGGTGACAAAACTCCACGCACGGATGACCTGTACCGAACGACGAAGCGCTCGGGCGTCCTCAATGGCATAGGCCTCAGAGATATCCTTTACAGCGCTTGTACCCAGTCCGAGGTTTGTAGCACTGCTTACAAAGTTGACGGTGGAATTGAAAAGTGACATCAGGCCCATTCCCATGGGACCTAAGAGCAGGGCAACGATTTTGTTGCGTACAAGAGCTACTAAGATGCTGAGCCCTTGTACGCCACCGAAAAGACCTGTATATTTCAGAATATGCTTGAATGCGTTATCGCGGTTTTCGTGTTCCATCTATCTGATAACGCAACAAACTATCGTTTATTATTATTCACCGACTATAATCAGTCCACGATAATCACTGTCACGCCTCTCGCAGCCTGCGCACCCATGACGAGAGCCTGCTCGATATCTGCCGTCTTCGAAGGACCGCTGATGAAGGTACCGAACTGATACTTGGGATCAAACTCTATGCGTTTGTAAGCCTCATGCATATTGTTGACGATATTCTGTCTGTCGAGAATAATGACAAGATATTCAGAAATGAAACAGACAGCTTTCTCCTTCATCGTCTGCGGAATCCAGATGCAGCCATTCTCTGCAACGCCAATCTTTCCTTCTACGATGCCTACATCGGTACCATCAAGGTCTTTAGCCTCAGCCACCGTGTCGGGATTCTTCTGAGCAATGTGGATATAAGGAAGGTTGCTGGCGAACGTCTTAGCCTCCGGATACTGTTTCTTGATGATAGCATCAAAGTCAGCATCCTTCTTCACTTCCACAACCTTACCACCGACCTTCTCCGTCATCTCCACGAACTGCATGAAAGTGTCGGGATATTGGATAGCATCAATGTGCATATCCGGCATATCGTATTGCTCATGCGTATTCGCACGAAGCTTCTTGAATAAATCTTCTTTGTTCATCGGTATTCTTAAGTAAAATTCTTGATTTTAACTCCTATCTCCTAATTCCTAACTCCAAACTATTCTGCCCCCGCAGCCTTCAGTGCTTCTCTACCTCCTTCGGTCTCGATCACTTTTCCTTCAGAGGGAAGAACATCTACTTTCGTGGTCTTTATTTTTCTTCTTTCAGCTACTCGCTGCTTATAATCTTCGAGATAAGCCTCCTCCTTTTTGGCGGCAATCTTAGCATATTCGTTATCGGGATCCTTCTCCAGGTCGATACGCATCGTGTGGGCATTGTTGACAAGGTCCTTCACAACCTCACCACCACAGATTAGTCCAGCAGCAGCTGGTACCCAAGCGTTAGAGCTTGGGATAGTATGGCGCTCAGTGCATGCCCGCATGTCCTTAGCCGGGCAGATGCAATGATAGCGGCAACTGATGTCGGGTTGATCAATACTCTCTATCGGGAGTTCGGGAGAATAGACAACCTTAAGGTGCTTGATATTCGTCTTGCGCAGTTTCTTACGGATGACCTTTGCCAATGGGTCGTTGATGGTCTTCCAGATATCCGTGACCTGAAGCTGTGTTGCGTCAAGCTTATAAGCCGCTCCCATGCAGGAGATGATAGGGATATTGAGCTCATGGCAACGCTTGATAAGGTCGAGCTTTGCCGTAACCGTATCAATACAGTCCACGACATAGTCGTAGTGCGAGAAGTCAAACTCATCCGCATTGGACGGGAGATAAAACGTCTGATATTTCCGCACATGACAACGGGGATTGATGTCATGGATACGGTCCTCTGCCACATCAACCTTATGGCGACCCACCGTGGAGATGGTAGCAAGGATCTGGCGGTTAACATTTGTCAGACAGACGCGGTCATCATCTATGATATCGAGGGCGCCCACACCGCTGCGGGCCAGTACCTCAACGACGTAGCCACCAACGCCTCCCACACCAAAGACGGCAACGCGGGAGCCGTTGAGCGTGTCGATAGCTGGCTTGCCCAACAACAATTGTGTGCGTGAAAACTGATTTTGCATGATATTTTCTTCTTTCAGTTGGCAAAGTTACTTATTTTTTCGCTATCTTTGCTGCATTAAACAAAAAATATTAGTGTAGTGGATACACTACACTATAATATAAGAGAAGATATGTCTACTGAAAGCAAATACACCAAGGAGTTCGAGGATTATTGGAAAACTCATGAGGCTGCACTCATGCGCGTAGCTCCCAAAGTGCTGAGGGATGAGCGTGCCAACAACGGCAAGATGAATACAGCAGGCGACTGGCTGTTGTTCATCATTCCCATCATGGCGATGGTCGGCTTCATGAATACCGACTTCATCAAGGGTGAACTTGTCCGCTTCCTCGTGGCTATGCTCATCGGCATCGCCTGCTTCGTCTTTGCCGTCTACATCAAGCCCTATGTCACCGGCAAGCGCAACATTGTGGATATCGACGCCGACATCAAGGACTACTTTTTTGCTGTCTATCAGAAAGAGGGGATCAAAGGGCTGAATAACTTAATGCCTTAATTGTTACACATCCATCAAATCGCTCATGATGCGATTACTGATGTTGATTCCTTCTCGTGTGAGATGGAGGTGGTTATTGTCAATAGACATCAAACCTCGCTTCAGATAATTCTCTGCATTTTTCAACAGAAAGCTTCGATGATTCTCGTCAAGCGACGACAGGTTGATGCCCTCACGCGTACGCAGAGCCGTGGTGACGATATCATCGTAATGGGTATCGTCATCAATCTGTTCTTCCTCATAAGGCAGGACACCTTTCTCAATGCTCTCCATATACTTTATTATATTGTCGGGATTCCAATGGCGCGTACGCTGATAATAAGAATGTGCGCCGGCGCCCAATCCGATGTATGGCACATCATGCCAATAGCTCGAGTTATGCTTGCTGCGCCAAGGGCTGACAGCATGATTATCGAGTCGCGCAAAGTTACTGATCTCATAATGCTCATAGCCGGAAGCCGTAAGTGTATCTATGAGTTCTGAATACATGCTCAGACTTAGTTCTTCATCAATCTCTTTCACTTGTCCTTGCTCTAACATGCGGTAGAGTGGGGTACCTTCCTCATACATCAGTCCATAAGCCGAGAGATGCTCCGGATGAAGAGCGAGCGCGTGGCGAATATCAGATTTCCAATCCTTCATCGTCTCATACGGAAAGCCGAACATCAGGTCGAGACTAATATTCGCGATACCATCTTGTCGAAGGATATCCACGGCCTTGTCTACCTCTGCAGCAGAATGGCGACGGTGAAGGAAATGCAAACGGTCACCAGAGAAAGTCTGCGCACCCATGGAGACACGGTTCACGGGCAAGTCTTTGAACATCCCCTCGACGATATCATCCGGGTTGCACTCCATCGTCACTTCAGCATTGCTGTTGACATCATACACATTATATATATGTATAAACAGCTTCTCCAAGCATTGATGCGAAAGTTGGCTCGGTGTGCCTCCGCCCAAATAGATGGTACCTATCTTGGGTTTATAAAGCAACAGTTCCATCTCCTTGCACAACGCATTGACGTAGCGCTCGCGCAAAGACAATGAAGTAGTAGAGTAGAATCCACAATAGATGCACCGTGAGGCACAGAAGGGAATGTGTATATATAGACCTGCTTTTTCCGACATGATATCATTTGTTTATAGTGGCACCTTTCACCCCTAATCGCCCACTAAATTACTAAATACTTTTAAATTATTGCACATTTTCCGATGATTTCTTTGAACTTGTCATTTTTCTTCTTAACTTTAGGGTGGTTTAAGACATAAACCCCTTATTGGGAAATGAACTAACTTTAAAATGCTTTTGATATGAGAGTTTATCAAACCAACGAGATTAAAAACATTGCGCTCATCGGCGCCAAAGGTAGCGGCAAGACCACGCTTGCCGAGAGTATGTTGTTCGAAGCTGGAGTCATCAAGCGTCGTGGTACCGTGGAGGGAAAGAATACGGTTTCTGACTTCATGCCTGTAGAACTGAACCTTGGATACTCCGTGTTCCCCACTGTTTTCCATGTAGAGTGGAACAACAAGAAACTCAATATCATCGACTGCCCCGGATCTGACGACTTCGTAGGTGGTGCTATCACGGCACTCAACGTTACTGATCAGGCTGTCATCCTCATCAATGGTCAGTATGGTCCTGAGGTCGGAACACAGAACAACTTCCGTTACACCGAGAAACTGAAGAAGCCGGTTATCTTCCTCATCAACCAGCTCGACTCGGAGAAGTGCGACTACGACAATGTCATCTCCCAGATGCAGGACATCTATGGCACCAAATGCGTGCAGATACAATATCCGCTTGAGACAGGCCCCAACTTCCACAGTCTTATCGACGTGCTCATCATGAAGAAACTCTCTTGGGGTCCTGACGGCGGCGAGCCGAAGCGCGAAGAGATCCCTGCCGAGGAGAAGGATAAGGCTGACGAGTTGCACCGTGCTCTCGTTGAGGCTGCTGCAGAGAATGACGATACACTCATGGAGAAGTTCTTCGAGGATGAGAATTCACTCTCTGAGGACGAGTTGCGCCTCGGCATCCGCAAGGGTCTTATCAACCGTGACATCTTCCCGATCTTCTGTGTCGATGCTCATAAGGACATGGGCGTACAGCGCCTGATGGAGTTCCTGGGCAATGTTGTGCCTTTCGTCAGTGACATGCCTGCTTACCGCGATACACGCGGTGAGGAGGTGCCAGCTGATAGCAATGCTTTTGAAAGCCTTTACTTCTTCAAGACAGGTATGGAACCGCATATCGGTGAGGTGAGCTACTTCAAGGTGATGAGTGGTAAGGTGAAAGCCGGTGACGATCTCACGAATGCTGACCGTGGCTCTAAGGAGCGTCTCGGACAGATCTATGCTTGTGCAGGAAGCAACCGTATCCCTGTTGACGAACTCGAAGCCGGTGACATCGGATGTACTGTGAAGCTGAAGGATGTGAAGACTGGCAACACGCTCGATGGCAAGGACCACGAGGATGTGAAGTTCGACTTCGTAAAATATCCGCGTCCGAAATATTCTCGTGCTATCAAAGCGAAGAATCCGCAGGATCTCGAAAAGGTTATGGCAGCTCTGCTGAAGATGCGCCAGGAGGATCCGACATGGGTCGTGGAGCAGAGCAAGGAGCTCCGCCAGACCATCGTGCACGGACAGGGAGAGTTCCATCTCCGCGTACTGAAATGGCGTCTGGAAAACAATGAGAAACTCGATATCGAATACGAGGAGCCACGTATTCCTTACCGTGAGACCATCACGAAGAAGGCACAGGCAACCTACCGCCATAAGAAGCAGAGCGGTGGTGCCGGACAGTTCGGTGAGGTAGCACTCATCATCGAGCCATATGCAGAAGGTATGCCCGATCCAGTAAGCTATAAGTTCAATGGTCAGGAGTTCAAGATGAACATCAAGTCGAAGGAGGAGAAAGACCTTCCTTGGGGCGGCAAACTGCAGTTTATCAACTCTGTCGTCGGTGGTGCCATCGACGTTCGTTTCATGCCCGCTATTCTGAAGGGAGTCATGGACTGCATGGAGCGCGGCCCGTTGACTGGTAGCTATGCACGCGACGTACGTGTCGTGGTCTACGATGGTAAGATGCACCCCGTTGACTCCAACGAGTTATCCTTCACGCTTGCTGCCCGCCACGCATTCTCTGACGCCTTTAAGAATGCAGGACCGAAGATTCTCGAGCCTATCTATGACCTCGAGGTTTACGTCCCTGCCGACTATATGGGTGATGTGATGAGTGACCTGCAGGGCCGCCGGGCTATCATCATGGGAATGGATGCTGAGGCCGGATACCAGAAGCTTACAGCCAAGATTCCTCTCAAGGAACTTTCCAACTACAGTGTGGCGCTCAGTTCTCTCACAGGCGGTCGCGCTTCGTTCAATGCTAAGTTCGCAAGCTACGAGCTTGTACCGAACGACCTCCAGACGAAGCTCATCGCTCAGCATGAGGAAGAAGTGAAAGAAGAAGAGTAGCCCTCTCCCTTAATCCCTCCCCCAAGGGGGGAGGGTTGATTACTACCGTAGGAATTAAGGAGCTAGTGGTAAAAGCTTCCCTTATATGTTTTACTGATGCTCGGTCAAACGTTGGCCGGGCATTTTTTAGAATAATCCATGGCTCTTTATGTAATCAACATCCCCTCCTTCGTAGGGGCTTGGGGAAGCCTTGTCTCTTCCCCTTCGTAGGGGCTTGGGGAGGCTTGTTACATTTTATGTTCATATTAATAACTAATATTTCTTGTTTAGTTAATATCATACAATCTCAAGGAAAATATTAACATTGAAGTGTTAAGCAATTAAGTTAATTACTATCTTTGCAGCATGAAAAAGAGAACGATATGGTCCATCGCAGTTATTATGGGGCTATCCTTCATAATGCTGCTGTTATTGCAACTCACCTACATCCGTGAGATGGCAAATATGAAGAAGGAACAGTTCGACGAAAGTGTGAACCGTGCCCTCTATCAGGCATCGAGAAACCTCGAGCTGAATGAGACGCTGAGGTACCTCGAGAAAGACGTGCAGGAGAAAGAAAAGAAGACTGGAAAGAAGAACGCCAACCCGTTCAGCAACACAGCCAACTATCCGACCTTTCGCATGAAGACGAAAGAGTCGAACCCTGTAAAGATCCCGAAGGCCATGATTCTTATCAACGATCAGAACTCTAACAATGAAGCCAGTCGTTCACTCCAAGAGATTGTCAAGAATAGATATGTTTACCAGAAGGCACTCCTCGATGAAGTCGTAATGAACATGCTCTATTCGGCTTCTGACAAGCCATTGAAAGAGCGCGTCAACTTCAAGATTCTCGATCAGGATATTAAGGCTGAGCTCATTAACAACGGTATTAATATTCCATACCACTTCACAGTAACAACGCAGGACGGACGTGAGGTTTATCGTTGTCCCGACTACACAGATGAAGGTTCTGAGTTCACTTACACACAAGTGTTGTTCCGCAACGATCCATCGTCAAAGATGGGCGTAGTGAGGGTGCACTTCCCCGATATCAACAGTTACATCTACTCCAGCGTCAAATTCATGATTCCGAGCGTCTTCTTCACGCTCATTCTGTTGGTGACCTTCATCATCACATTGGTGATCGTTTTCAGACAGAAACGCTACAACGAGATCAAGAACGACTTCGTCAACAATATGACACACGAGCTCAAGACACCTATTGCCAGTATCTCACTCGCTACACAGATGCTCAATGATGACAGCATCACGAAGAACGAGAAGATGATCAAGCACCTTGTTGGAGTCATCACCGATGAGACAAAGCGTTTGCGCTTCCTTGTGGAGAAAGTGTTGCAGATGTCGATGTTCGACCGTAAGAAGTCATCGTTCAAGAAGAAGCACCTCGACCTCAACGAGATGGTAGAGACCATCGCCAACAGTTTCTCCCTCCGCGTGGAGCATACAGGTGGCAAGATCAATGTAGACATTGAGGCTGTCGACTCAACGATATACGTGGATGAGGTCAATTTCCAGAACGTTATCTTTAACCTCATGGATAACGCTGTGAAATACCGTAAGCCAGATGAGCCGGTCAGCATCTATCTCAAGACATGGAACGATGACCGTTGGCTTTACCTCAGCGTTCGCGATACGGGTAAGGGTATCAAGAAAGAAGACCTGAAGAAGATCTTCGAGAAGTTCTACCGCGTGGGTACCGGCAATGTGCACGATGTCAAGGGCTTCGGCTTAGGCCTGGCTTACGTGAAGAAAGTCGTGGATTTGCACGACGGTGAGATAAAGGTCGACAGTGAGTATGGTAAAGGTTCTACATTCACCATCAAGCTGCCGGTAATCAAAGACGACGAATAATAATATCAACAAGAATAATTCAAATCATTAAAAAGAAAATATTATGGAAGAGAAAACAAAGATTCTGCTTTGCGAGGACGACGAGAACCTCGGTACACTGTTGTGCGAATATCTCATTGCCAAGGGCTTCGACGCTGTACTCTGCCCCGATGGCGAGGTTGGTTTCCGCGAGTTCCAGAAAGATAAATACGACATCTGCATCCTCGATGTCATGATGCCTAAGAAGGATGGCTTCACACTTGCAGGTGAGATCCGTCAGATCAACTCTCAGGTGCCAATCATCTTCCTCACAGCCCGTGTGCAGAAGGAAGACGTGCTCGAGGGCTTCGACAAGGGTGCTGACGACTATATCACGAAGCCATTCTCTATGGAAGAGCTCGTGAAGCGTGTCGAGGCTATCCTGCGTCGCGTCAAGGGTAAGAAGAACCGCGAGAGCACGAAGTACAAGATCGGTAAGTACATGTTCGATACTCAGAAGCAGTTGCTCACCATCGGTGACAAGCAGACGAAGCTCACCACAAAGGAGAATGAGCTGCTCTCTCTGCTCTGCTCTCATGCCAATGAGATCCTGAAGCGTAACGATGCACTCCGCACCATTTGGATCGATGACAACTACTTCAATGCTCGCTCCATGGACGTGTACATCACGAAGCTGCGTAAGCATCTGAAGGACGATGACCAGGTAGAGATCATCAACATCCACGGTCAGGGCTACAAGCTCATCATCCCAGACGAGGAGTAACACGAAATAAGAATGAGAAGATTGGTAAGGCGAGCCATTGGCTCGCCTTATTTTGTTATAACTTAACGAATATCCGCTTTCTGTACATCAACAGTCCCAGCACTGCAAAGATGGCAGTAAACAGAAAAGCATAACCAAATCCAGCCAAAGAGGCATTGGGAATAACTGAATTGATGAGATGGAATGCTCCATTCTTAATACCCAATGCTCCAAAGACAATGCTCAGCACCTCACTACCTACGTATAACGCTAAAGGATTCATACCAAACGACTTTAGCAATGGATAGCGATTAGGCGCTGAAGCATCTCCATGCATGTCAACAAGATAGATTAGCAAACCTAATACCGCGAGGACGCAACCAATAGACATGAAGACGTAACTCGTGCTCCATACACGTTTATTAAGTGGCAACCATTGACTGAGGATACATCCAACGATCAGGAAAACCAAAGCAAGCATCAAACAAAATTTCATTTTTTGCATTTCCCTGGACATCGCTGCCAGAGCCTCCATCACCACAAAGCCTATCATGCAATGAAGCGTGGCAGAGAAGGTACTGACAAGTCCCTCCGGATCCACGGGACTCTTATGATAGAGATGGTTCCAACCAAAAAGGCCGTTGTCCACGCGAGCAAGAATATTCGTTTGTACATTATAATCATATCCATTGCCTAACAGCAGAATGGCTGAATAAGCCACTAATCCGACAATGATAATGCTCACAAAGCCTAAATCTATCCCACGTCTATTTGCAGGCCGATGCAAACTCAGCGCTAAGACAGCCGTCAAAAGATAACAGATACCCAACCGCTGCATCACACCCCAGATACGCAGATGTCCGAAGTCGAGAGGTCGTCCATCAAAAACCATATCGAGCCAATTGAGCCCCAGACCTATCAGGAAAAGCAATATCGCACGCTTAAAGATCTTCTTCGCTACAGGCCTTGACCAATGGAAATCGAATTTCCGAAGGCTCAGATAAGTACTCATTCCCATGATGAAGAGGAAAGAAGGGAAGACAACGTCAGCCAATGTCATTCCATTCCATTTAGAATGCTGCAAGGTTGCGTAGATATGGTCACCCGCTCCATTGTTGACAAAGATCATCAGCATCACTGTCAATCCACGGAGCAGATCGATGCTAACGAGGCGTTTAGAAGTATTCATCTCTATAGGTTATTTCTCTAAGAAGTTCATCTCTAAAGTTATTTCTCTAAGAATTTCATGACGCGTGCCGCCATCATTAAAGGGTCACCTTCAGGCTTAGCCGAATAAGTATTATGAAGCTTTGTCCATGGTTCTTCCACAGCATACCAGTCAATGACAGGTCCATGCGGCAATGCCATGGCAAAGAGCTCGCTTGAGGTCTTGTTTGCATTGGGACCACCCCCGAGCGCATCCGGATCGGGTTTAAGTTCCGCGTACATCTGCTTTGACAAAGCATCAAAATAAAGGCTCCACCGCTTATAATAGAAGTCCTTCAACAGTCCCTGCCACTCCTTATGGGCATAGTCGCGCAAGCCTCCTTTATCCGCACACTCGCGGTTACCCCATGTCGTAATCTGCACACGTGCGTTCCATTCATAGAGATTTTTTTCTGAGGCAGTCTTCCCCAAAGAGCGAGCTGCCTCAATCCAATGCCCCAAGCGGAACTCGCGTCTCGTACCAAGCAATGAATCTTGAAGAAGCAACATATTGAGGAATCGTGCACTGTCTCGTGAAAAAGCTGCGAAATCCATACCATTGTAATCAGCTATCGTATGCAGATACTGGAGCCGTGCCTGATCATCCATGGCCTGGCGTGTAATATCCACAAGATCATATTCGAAGTTGTTGTTTCCACGAAACTCTTCAGCAACACTGTTCATCAGACGCGCCGCCTCAAGGGTTGAAGCAGGACTGTAATAGTTGCGCATCTTGCTCCAGCTCTTCACTTGATAATTATTGAGCGAAGGCCTTCCGTCAAAAATGCTCTCCGAAGGTCCTTGCTGATTGTTCCCGGCTGGACAATTATAGATAGTATTGGAGAGGATACTCCATGCTTTCTGCACCTGAGCATTATCCTTTCCATAACGAGCTTTGACATAATCCTTGACCCACGATGCTTTGTCCACGTGTGAGCGCCAAGGAAGCTCCGTCATGAGCTCAAACATGATGGGATTATTCTCCGAGCCTTCCATGGTCAGGCCTATTCCTTTCAAAGTTTGCGAAGCTGGCAACTGGTGAGCCTGTTCCCAGTTGTGCAGCAGTTGGTCCATACGTCCATGAAGTCCCACGTTCGCTCCAAAGTTCTCTAACATACAGAAAGCCCAATCGTGCTTACCATAGCCCTCCGCTCTGCGCCACACACTCGGTGCCCCGAACATCGGACGACACTCTGAGAAGAGGTCGAGCACAAGGAGGTCACCTTGCTTCAAACTGTCAATCATCTGCGGTCGGGGGTTCTCTGTCCAGCCCTGCACGACCCACACACTCTTGGGATTGGTACGCTTCATGGCCGCCATGAGTTTTCGTCCTGCGAGCGCATAGTCGATATCTGCATCCGCTGTCTCATGAAACGGATCCATCGAATAGTAATCGGCCTTGCCGAAGAGCTTCGTCAGCTCCTGATAGTAAAGGTCAGCGATCCGGTCGAAGTGAGCATCGGTAGGGGAGAGGTTCGCCGGTCTCACATACCCGTTCCATGTTCCACCCGGTGTTGCATTGAGTCCTAACTTCTCTTTCGCATCATGAGGCAGCATTCCACAGTAGCCCGGGAGTACGGGATGCATGCCGAGAGCCCGCATCCGTGCGAGGATCTGTTTCTGAAGACGCTCATGCTGCGTGTACCAACTCTCCGGCAAAGGTCCGCCCCAGCCTTCGAGATTATTCATCGCCCACCAGGCCAAGAAAGCGGGCCCGGCAATGAACCGCACTATCTCTTCTTTCGAATAGCCCAGTTTCAGAAGCATATTCCGCCACACGCACTCTTCACCGACGACAGCCAACGGCATGTTGATGCCATGCAGCGCCATCCAGTCGATCTCTTTCTGCCACCGTGCCCAGTCCCAGAAAGCCATCGAATAAGAGAAAGTACAATAATTGAAATCGTAGCGCAGTTTGAGATCCGTCTCATGCCGTTCCGTCTTGCTCACCTTCGGCAAGGAAGCAGGGAGCTGGGCCTGCATATTATTCCACGACAGATGTTGTCCACAATAATATTTCAGATACCAGTTAAGTCCCGTTGCGATATTGACCCACGTATTGCCTTTAATACACACCTTGTTGCCTTCCTGCGACAATTCGAAGAAGTCCTTCGGGCTCTCCACCTTCACGGTCTTAAACTTCTTGGAACACCCCGGTGCAATCCTTTCAATGAGATCATCTACAGGATTGGCATGGGCTACTACCACAGTAAAGACTAAAAGGAATAACAGTTTTATTCGTTGCATATGGGTTTCTTTTCAATTGCTCTTGCTTCTTAGGACGGCCACAAGGGCCGCCCCTACGTTGCTCTTTAGGTAATCAACATCCCTCCCTTTAGGGAGGGCTTGGGTAGGCTTCTTATCCATTCCTCCACCTATGGTTCTTATAATCGACATACAGCGGATAGAGCGAGCCATGCTTCACCGCCACACTCTTCAATTGTGCACCAAGCAGAATCTTCGCTGGCTGTAGCCAGTGCGTTTTATGATTGAAGAAGAGAGCGGGATCCTGACGCTGACCATGATAGAGAACCTCAAAATGAAGATGATCACCCGTAGCATGGCCTGTAGCTCCCGTAAGACCAATCACCTGACCGGCTTTCACCCGGTCACCATTCTTAATAAAGAAGCAGGTCATGTGTCCATAAAGTGTCTCCAAGCCCATAGCATGGCGGATCACAACGCAGTTGCCATAGCCAGAGCGTACAGAAGCCGACTCTATCACACCGTCAAAAGCTGCATGAATACTGTCGTGGTTGATATGGGTCTTGATATCCACGCCCGTATGATGATAGGTTGTGGAATCGTCTTTCTCGCGAAGCACATTGTATGGGCTCGTCACATAACTGTTCACGAGCGGATAACTCCAATGCATCGGAGAGAGGTCAAAGAGGTTCATGCTGCTTACGTTGCGCAAATGGTCAAAGGGGCTCAACGAGGTCACCATCAGTTGGCGCATGCGAGCCAAAGCTTTGGAGTAAGCATTGAAATTGGCTGTCGTCGAGATAAACTTTCCCCGACGAATTTTACAGTAGAGTTTCTCAGGCTGGAGCTTACCGGTGGAAGCATTGAAGACATGAGCCGATTTCATGAGCTCATTGCCCACATAGAATTCTACTCGTGTAGCAAAATGCTTCTTGTCTTTATTGTCAGCAAGTGCTATGACCTGCCCCGCACGCACACGCTCACCGGCATGCACCTGAGGCTGTCGAAGCTCGCGATAGACGGTCTGCAAGCCATTGTCATGATTGATGACAATCGTCTGCTTCTCCTTGTTATTTCGGTTCACCATCGTTACGGTGCCGCTGAAAACCGATCGCACATATCTATCGTAGCGGGAGCAGACACGCATGGAACCATCTGTAAGGTGAGCCAAAGAGCCACGATGCAATGGCAAGGAATATTGATTTGACTGAATGCTGTCCAGCGCAAGGGTAAAGATCGAATCTTTCCCGAAGACAGATGAGTCAGCCTTCAGCGCAAAGCTCGTCTCCTCTTCTATAGGGAAGTGCGTATCGGGTGCAAGAGCGTTGGCAGAACAAAGTGATACCACTGCCAACATAGCAAAAAAGAGCAGTTTATTCATTATTTATTATGATTGCGTGCAAATGTACTCAATTTTGAGCTAATTGATGCAAGTCAACTGCAAAACTAATCAAAATACAATATTATTTAACGGGGAAATGGGTGATAGGTGTTAGGTGGCAGGTGATAATGGTTACCTAACGAGAATATATCAACAATTAGAATTTTAGTATAGCACAATTAATCAAAAATCACGTGTTTTTTATCAAATAGTCATCTAATATCTCGTATTTTGCTATTACCTTTGCAACCGAATCCTAATCAATAATTAGGTATAAGAAACAAACGTTCAAAACTCTATGACTCAAAGCGTGACATCCAAATACCTCATCGACAACGATCAGGACATGCGCTGGGGACTGACCATCAACACCGTCGGTTACCAGCACATCGATGCTGGCGAGCCTTATCCGCCGAAAGCGCATCCGGCAGGGTACTCGTTCCTTGCCAGCAAAGGCCGCGTGCTTGAGGAATACCAGTTCGTATATATTACACGCGGCAAGGGTGTTTTCACTTCCAAGAGTCTGAGTGAGACTGAGATCAAAGCAGGAGACATGTTCCTCCTCTTCCCAGGCGAATGGCATAGTTATCACCCGGATGAGAAGACAGGATGGGACGAGTACTGGATCGGATTCAAAGGACTGAACATCGACAACCGTGTGACCAATGGGTTCTTCATTCCTTCAGAGCCTGTCTTTCATGTGGGTCTCAACGAAGAGATCGTACGCATGTACCGACACGCTATCACTATCGCCCGCGAGCAACGCATCGGCTACCAGCAGATGCTTGCAGGCATCGCCAACGTCATTCAGGGCTTTGCCTATGCCCTCCATCGCCACAACACTTTCGAAGATCAGGAGGCGGCCCAGCAAATTCAGAAAGCCAAGGTCATTATGATGGAGAAGTTCGGAGAAGGAATCAGTCCAACGGATGTGGCAGAGAATATCAATATGGGCTACTCGAAGTTCCGTCGGCTCTTCAAGGAATATACGGGCTATGCACCGCTTCAATACATTCAGGAACTGCGACTGCAACGAAGCAAGGAACTGCTGCTCAGTACCAATCTCTCACTTTCAGAGATTGCTGACGAGGTGGGCTACGACAATGCTGATTACTTCTCCACAGCTTTCAAGAAGAAGAACCGCATTACGCCAGCAGCCTACCGGAAAAAATTGAAAGATTGAAATAATGAAAGATTGAAAACAAACCATATTATGAAGCAATACTTAGCAATAGACTTAGGTGCTACTTCTGGTCGCACCATCATTGGAACGCTCGACAACGGAAAGGTGAAGCTTGAGGAGCTCACACGTTTCGATAACCCGCTCATCCCCATGAGCGGTCATCTCTACTGGGATCTTTATGCGCTCTATCGCGAGATCGTCAATGCCTTGAAAGTAGTGAGCCAGCGCCATATCGCCATCGAGAGCATCGGCATCGACACGTGGGGCTGCGACTTCGCTTGCATCGGCTCTGATGGTGCACTGCTCCGTAACCCTTTGGCTTACCGCGACCCTCACACTGTGGGTATGATGGAGGACTTCTTTAAAAAGAAGATGTCGAAAGAAGAGGTGTACAAGCGTACAGGCATTCAGTTCATGAACTTCAACAGTATCTTCCAGCTCTATTCCATGGAGGAGCACAATGATGCTGCGCTGAAAGCTGCCTCAAAAATTCTCTTCATCCCCGATGCCCTTGGGTATCTGCTCACTGGAAAGGCTGTTTGCGAATACTCGGTTGCCTCCACAGCTCAGCTTCTCAATCCAATGACTGGCGACCTCGATGAGGATCTGCTGAAAGCCTTAGGCATCAGCCGTGATAAATTTGGAAAGATGACGGAGCCGGGAACAGCCCTCGGCACGCTCACAGAAGAGATACAACAACTCACGGGCCTTGGCGCTATCCCTGTCATCACCGTGGCAGGTCACGACACGGCGAGCGCTGTGGCAGCTGTCCCTGCTAAAGACGAGCACTTTGCTTATCTGAGCAGTGGCACCTGGAGCCTCATGGGTATCGAGACTCCACACGCCATCATTAACGACAAGAGCCTCGAGCGCAATTTTACGAACGAAGGCGGCATTGAAGGTACGACGCGCTTTCTGAAGAACATCTGCGGCATGTGGATCTACGAATGCTGTCGCCGTGAGTGGAAGGAGCAAGGTCTCACAGGGCTCGAACATAAGAAGCTGCAAGGCGATGCGCTCAAAGAGCAGCCGATGCGCTCCATCATCAACCCCGATGACCCATGCTTTGCTGCACCAAAGTCGATGCTCGACGCTATCTGTACTTATTGTGAGGCTCACAACCAGCCGGTCCCGGAGACTCCCGCACAATACTGTCGTTGCATCTTCGACTCGCTCGCTCAGCGCTACAAGACCATCTGCTCGTGGCTCCAGGAGTTTGCCCCATTCCACATAGACACGCTTCACATCATCGGTGGAGGCAGCCAAAACACCATGCTCAATCAGCTCACAGCCAATGCCCTCGGCATCCGTGTTCTCGCAGGGCCTCAGGAAGCCACAGCGCTTGGCAACATCATGCTGCAAGCTAAAGCCAATAGCCTGGTCAAAGACCGCTGGGAGATGCGAAAAGCCATTGCCAACAGCATCGAACTGAAAGAATATACACCAAAGAAATAGGTTCCCGATTGTTGGGTTCAGTGAGCATCCCGGAGAGCAAACACATGGGAGACCACTGGGTAAGCACCTCGGAGAGGTGCCACATGGTTAGCCCCAGGTGAGGAGCGTAGCGACGTAACCTGGGGTTGGATGGAGGCCGAAAACCTGAATACCGGCCTCGAAGAGGGCGAACATGGTTATTGCCAACAATAATCAGCGCGAATCATGTGACAGCTGCCGCCTCAACCATGTTCGCCCTCTTCGAGGCCGGATCGCAAAGAGACTGCACTGGACTAAACCCCATGCTGCGTCGCTACGCTCCTTGCATGGGGCTAACCATGTTCAACCTCTCCGAGGTTGTTTCCCTATATCAACATAAAACAGGAAGATTTCCCCAATAACGTGTGAAGAAATACATCAAAAAAATACATTATAATAATAAAAACAATCATTATGAACTCAGAACAGATCAAAAAGAACTACGAGATTGCAAAAGAACGTTATGCTGCCCTTGGCGTAGACACCGATGCAGCACTGAAGACCCTTCAGTCTACTCCTATAAGCCTCCATTGCTGGCAGGCCGACGACGTGGTAGGCTTCGAGCGCGGCGAGGCTGCTTCAGGCGGCATCCAGGCTACGGGAAACTATCCCGGCCGTGCCCGCAACATCGATGAGCTGCGTCAGGATATCGACGAGGTTCTTTCTCTCCTCGGCGGTAAGTTCCGTTTCAATCTCCACGAGACCTACGGAGAGTTCGGAGGCAAGTTCGTCGACCGTGACCAGGTAGAGCCTAAATATTTCGAAGGCTGGATGCAGTGGGCTAAAGAGCGCCACATGAGCCTCGACTTCAACTCCACCTCGTTCTCTCATCCTAAGAGCGGTAACCTCACGCTTGCCAACCCCGACAAGGAGATCCGCGACTTCTGGATCGAGCACACCAAGCGCTGCCGCCGTATCGCAGAGGCTATGGGTAAGGCTCAGGGCGACCCGTGTATCATGAACATCTGGATCCACGACGGAAGCAAAGACCTCACCGTGGAGAAATATCGTTATCGCCAGATCCTCAAGGAGAGTCTCGACGACATCCTCTCTGAGAAGTTGCCTCACATGAAGAGCTGCCTTGAAGCTAAGCTCTTCGGTATCGGACTGGAGGCCTTCACAGCCGGAAGCCACGACTTCTACGCTGGCTACTGCGCTAAGAACAATGTCATCTACACCCTCGACACCGGTCACTATGAGCCTACGGAGAACGTCTCCGACGCTATCTCCTCCCTGCTGCTCTTCGTGCCTGAGCTCATGCTCCACGTGAGCCGTCCGATGCACTGGGACAGTGACCACGTGACGCTATTCGACGACAAGACGCGTGACCTCTTCGCTGAGCTCGTACGTGCCAATGCTCTCGACCGTGCTCATATCGGCCTCGACTATTTCGATGCAAGCATCAACCGCATCGGCGCTTATATCATCGGTGTACGCGCTGCACAGAAGAGCCTGCTCGCTGCACTGCTCGAGCCCATCAAGACCCTTCGCAAATATGAGGATGAAGGCAAATACTTCGAGCGCCTCGCCCTGTTAGAAGAAGAAAAGACGCTGCCGCTCGGAGATGTCTACGATTACTTCAACCTCACGAACGATGTGCCTGTGGCTGAAGATTATCTCAAGGATGTGGAACAGTACGAGAAAGACGTACTGAGCAAACGTCAGTAATATGGACATTATCATAGGACTACTGATTATCGCGGTGGGCGCGTTCTGCCAGTCGAGCTGCTACGTGCCCATCAACAAGATCAAGGCGTGGAGCTGGGAGAGCTACTGGCTGGTGCAAGGTGTCTTTGCCTGGCTGGTGCTGCCTTTCCTCGGCGCCTTGCTTGCCGTGCCTGCGGGTCACTCCCTCTGCGAGTTGTTCACGGAGAGCAACAGTTTCAATATCTCGATGACGATGCTCTTTGGTCTGCTCTGGGGTGTAGGTGGCCTCACCTTCGGTCTCTCCATGCGCTACCTCGGCGTGGCGCTCGGTCAGTCGATCGCCTTAGGCACGTGTGCGGGCTTCGGTACCATCATGGGGCCGGTGCTCATCAACATCTTCTTCCCGGAGACTAACGCCCTAAGTCAGCTCACGGGCTCAGTTATTGCGGGTGTCATCGTTACCCTCCTCGGTATAGCCATCATCGGCTATGCAGGAAAGATGAAGAGCGACTCGCAGCCTGAAGAAGCCAAAGCAGCTGCCGTGAAAGAGTTCAACTTCCCCAAAGGCATTGGCATCGCGTTGCTCGCGGGTTTCATGAGCGGCTGTTTCAATGTCGGGCTGGAGTTCGGCAAGGACATCAACTTCGGTGACCTCACTCCGGACATGTACAAGACACTGCCTGCCACGATGCTCGTCACCTTCGGAGGATTCATCACGAACGCCGTCTACTGTCTCTGGCAGAACCAGCACAACCACACGTGGAGCGACTACGGCAAAGGCGCAGTGTGGGGCAACAACCTCGTCTTTTGTTTCCTCGCTGGTGCCCTATGGTACAGTCAATTCTTCGGCCTTTCGCTCGGCAAGGGCTTTCTGAAGAGTTCTCCGACGCTGATGACCCTCTCGTTCTGTATCCTGATGGCGCTCAACATCGTCTTCAGCAACGTCTGGGGCATCATCCTCAAGGAGTGGAAAGGTTGCGACAGTAAGACCATCAGCGTGCTCATCTTGGGCATCTGTGTGCTCATCCTCTCCTGCTTCCTCCCGCAGTTCCTGGGATAAACGTCTCCCGGATGGCCTCCCACCTAACTCCCGAATGGCCTCCCACCGTAGGGGCGGCCCTTGTGGCCGTCCTAACCCCCGGATGGCAAGAGCCCTACCGCGCATAACGAGCACAATAGGGCGGCCACTAGGGCCGCCCCTACGGAGTAACCGCAAAGCATAAATGAAATTAATAAAACAAGCATAATATGACAAGTATTTTATCCAACCGCCCCGCATTGAAAAAAGAGATCGACAAGATCGCGGAAGTCGCCGGCTATCTGTGGCAAAACGGATGGGCTGAGCGCAACGGCGGTAACATCACGGTGAACATCACTGACCTTGTCGACGATGAGATCCGTAACATGCCCGCTATCAGCGAGCCTATTGCAATAGGGGAGAAGCTGCCCCACCTGAAGGGTGCTTACTTCTTCTGCAAAGGCACCGGCAAGCGTATGCGTGACCTCGCACGCTGGCCGATGGAGAACGGCAGTGTCATCCGCATTCTGGACGACTGTGAGCGCTACGTCATCATCGCCGATAACCCCGTACTGCCTACGAGTGAGCTGCCTTCTCACCTCCTCGTCCACGACCATCAGGTGGCCACGAACAGTGGTTACAAAGCCACGCTCCACACGCACCCCATCGAGCTCGTTGCCATGAGCCACAACCGTAAGTTCCTAGGCAAAGACGTGCTGACGAAGCTCCTGTGGAGCATGATCCCCGAGACGAAAGCCTTCTGTCCACTGGGTCTCGGCATCGTGCCTTATGAGCTCCCCGGAAGTGTCAAGCTCGCTCAGGGCACGCTTAAGGAACTGGAGGATTACGATGTCGTGATGTGGGAGAAGCACGGTGTCTTCGCCAAGGGCAAGGACATCATGGATGCCTTCGACCAGGTCGACGTGCTCTCCAAGAGTGCAAAGATCTACATCGACTGCCGCGCCATGGGCTTCGAGCCTGAAGGTATGAGCGATGCGCAGATGAAAGAGATGACCGAAGCATTCCATCTGCCAAGGTGAACCTATGTCGGTAAACAGGTGGCATCCGTCAAATGGATGACGACGGGCCTGGGTGTCTACCTTCTCTACCTCAATGGTCACGAGGTAGGACAGGATCAGGCTGGCACGTACCACATCACTAAGAACATGTAAGCACCTTATTGTAGCATGTGAACTGTGAACAATTGAGGTCTACTTAAACGCTAATTCCCATCAATTTCCCATTAATTGACAAAAATAATAAATGTTCAATTAACGGATAATTGACGGGAATTAATGTTTAGAAGAAGTCGGCGAAGTCGACAGTCGTGTTTAGTCGTGAAAAAGTCGATGCAAAAGAAAACCTATACAAAAGCCGATGCAAAAGAAAGCCGATGCTTTTTCAACGTCATCGTTTCGCAGCCGCGTTACGATTGCGACGCAGCTGCGTCATGATTGTAACGCAGCCGCGTCATGATTGCGACGCAGCTGCGTAAAGATGGCACTAAACCACAATGATGTCGTCTGAAAACATTATCAAGATTTTCCCCCGTTGCACATTGTCGCAACATTTTCATTGAATGTTTTTGAACATTTGATAATTATTGTGTATCTTTGCCACATTAAATATAATTAATCTATGGAAACAAAGATAAAGCCTATACTGCTTATCGCACTCATGGCATGGACTCTGGGAGCCAGTGCTAAGGACTTCACGGTTTCGTATCATGGCCCATCAGACTATACACAAGCTATCCAGCAGGCTATCGACGATTGCACAGCAAGCGGTGGGGGAACAGTGACCTTCGAAACGTCAGCTGCGGAGAATACCATTTATACTTCAGGACCCGTTGAACTGAAGAGTAACGTTACGTTCGTGCTCCCTGCCGGCACGGTGTGGCAGGCCAATCCCGACGAGAAGCTTTATACTAAGAGCGCCTTCGGGGAGAACCGAGGCGAGGGCATGCTGTGGCTCTGGGCGAAAGACGCGAAGAACATCGCATTCTCGGGTCAGGGCATCCTCGACGGCAACGGCGTGGCGTTCATGGGAAAGGAACTCTCGGACAGTTATGAGCTTAAGCCCGTAACGACCTTTGACCCGCGCCCGCATGTGCTGACTCTTTACGGCTGCGCGAACATCTCTCTGCGCGACATCACGATCCGCAACGGGGCTTACTGGACCGTGCATCTCGTGGGATGTGAGAACGCAGTCATAGATGGCGTGAACCTTCTCAACAACCTGAAGATAAGAAACGGCGACGGCATAGACATTGACCACTCGCGACATGTGCGTATCAGCAACTGCCACATCACTTCGGGTGACGACTGTATCTGCCTGAAGAACCGGCGCGAGTTTGCGCAGTATGGATCGTGTCACGACATCACGGTGACTAACTGTACGATGACATCGCGCTCCTGTGCCTTCAAGATCGGATCGGAGAATATGGACAGTATATATAATGTGTCGGTCGACAACTGTATCATCACGCGCAGCAACCGTGGCATCGGCATCCAGAACCGCGACGAGGGAACGGTGACGGATGTCTCGTTCGCGAACATCATCCTCGACTGCCGCTTGTGGAGCGATGTGTGGTGGGGCAAGGCCGAGCCGATCTACGTGACGTCTTATCCGCGCGCCGATGGTAACAACAAGGACGCCAACTGGCGGTTCGCCAAAGGTCAGACGCAAGGTAAGTGCGGCGAGGTGAGCCGGATCTATTTCTCTAATATCTTTGCCACCTCGGAGAACGGCTGCTTCATCGGCGAGGATGAGCCGGGGAAGGTGAAGGACATCTATCTCGACAATGTGCACATCAATCTCAAGAAGCTGACGTCTTATCCAGGCGGCATCTACGACAAGCGGCCTTGCAAAGGCGAGGGCTTCGTCCGCGACAAGATCTATGCCGTATATATCGATGGTGCCGACAGTGTCGCCCTGGACGGATTGCAGGTCAACGCCCACATCGCGAACCTCGGCGGGGTGACGAATGTGAAATAGATATGGCTGATACAGGGTTGAACCCCGCACCTCGGAGAGGTGCCACTTGGTTAGTCCCACGTAAGGCGAAGCCGAAACGTGGGGTCGTGATAGGAGCCGGTGACTTGAATACCGGCCTCGAAGAGGGCGAACACGGTTATATTCCATCGCTAATCACCCATGACCATGTTCGCCCTCTTCGAGGCCGGATTGCAACGAAACTACGCCGGACCGAAACCCCAGGTTACGTCGCTGCGCTCCTTACCTGGGGCTAACCAAGTTCAACCTCTTCGAGGTTGTTTGCGGCTATCAAGCTTACCTCTCTGAGGATGGTATCTATATCGCAGAAATAAAAACATAAATATCAATCATATTATAAACCAACCAATCTAAGCTTATGCAAAGAACAAGACATCAAGCGAAAGGCGGACTGAAATGATCCGTGCTTTCTGCCTCGTTGCTCCTCTGTAGCACAGCGCTCATGGCCCAGAGCCAGAAGACCGGTGTCATCACAGACAGCAATGGAGAACCGCTCATCGGAGTAACCGTCATGGAGGTGGGAACGAAGAATGGTACCGTGACCGATGCCAACGGCCGCTATACCCTCACGACCACGAAGCCGGGCGCTAAGCTCAAAGTGTCGTATGTAGGTTTCAAAGACCAGACGATCAATCCCGGACAGAGCATTCAGCTCCAGGAAGACAACAACAACCTCAACGAGGTCGTCGTTGTAGGTTACGGTACGATGCGCAGAAAAGATGTGACGTCGAGTATTACTACTGTCAAAGCCGAAGACCTCAACCAAGGTGTGTTCACCGATGCGGCAAGCATGCTGCAAGGTAAGGTGGCCGGCCTCGTGGTGACAACAAATGGTGACCCTAATGGTACCCCGAGCATCACGCTCCGTGGTGCTTCCTCGCTGCGTACAGGCGAAGCCATGCAGCCTTATTATGTCATCGATGGTATTCCGGGTGTGGACCCGTCGCTCGTTGCTCCCGACGACATCGAGAGCATCGATGTGCTGCGCGATGCCACAGCTACAGCCATCTATGGTTCGAAAGCTGCCAATGGCGTAATCATCATCACCACAAAGAGCGGAAAGAACGGTGACGGACGCACGAACGTCTCCTACAACGGCTATGTGGGCTTCGACCATGTAGCGAAGACCCTCGACATGGCGTCGGCTGAGGATATCCGCAACTATGTGAAGAAGAACAATATTGACTATCAGTACGACGGAGGAAGCGACACTGACTGGCAGGATGAAGTGCTGCGCACAGCTGTCAGCCATAACCACAACGTCTCCATCAACGGCAGCAGCAAGAAGACGAGCTACATGGCGAGCGCCAACTACATGAACCGCGAGGGTATCGTGAAGGGCACGAACATGTACCGCCTCAACGTACGCTCTCTGCTCACTACGAAACTGTTCAAGGACCACATGGATCTCTCCATCGGTGCCAACATGATGTACGGCAAGCACAAAGGTGTGCAGATGGGCATCGATGGTGCTTCGGTTATGGACGCCATGAACTACTTCAACCCGACAAACCCGGTAAAGGATGCCAACGGCAACTGGACATGGGGAACCGGCTCACAAAACTACAACCCACTGTCGCTCATCAACGAAGACACGTCGGAGACAGTCTGGAAGCGTAACCAGTTTATCGCAAAGGGCGTAGTGCGCCTCATCGACGGACTGACATGGAGCGCCAACTATTCGTACGATTATTATCAGTACACTTACAGCGCCTACGACACCCACAACTCACAGCTCGCAGGTGTCAGTGCTTACAACGGCCGCGCTACACGAAGCAGTTATCTCGGACATGAACAGAACTTCGAGACCTATGGCAACTACGACAAGACTTTCAACAAGGTGCATAAGCTCGCGCTGATGGCCGGTTTCTCTTGGGAGGAGAAGAATACAGGTGACGGCTTCGGTCTGACGGTACACAACTTCCTCAACGATGAACTGAAATGGAACAATCTGACCTATGCAGGTGCTATCGATGGCATGCCTGCCGTACAGAGTGGTACGAAGGAGACAGTGCGTAACATCTCATTCTACGGTCGTGTAAGTTACTCCTACAACAGTAAGTACATGTTCCAGGCTACGATCCGTCGCGACGGAAGCTCTGTCTTCGGCAAGGATCATCAGTGGGGTACTTTCCCATCCGTTTCTGCTGCCTGGAATATCACGGAGGAGGACTTCATGAAGAACCAGCATATCTTTGATAACTTGAAGCTCCGCCTGGGTTACGGTGTCAGCGGTAATGCTCTCGGATTCGGTGCTTACTCGGCTGTGGCTACCTACGGAGCAAGTGGTTCCTACTTTACGTCCGGTGGCAACACGTATGTCTCTCTCGGCGCTACGAAACTTGCCAACCCTGACCTGAAATGGGAGTCGACGGGTATGTTCAATGTCGGTCTCGACTATGCTTTCCTCGGTGGCCGCATCAATGGTTCTCTCGAGTTCTACCACAAGCGCACGAAGGACCTCATCTGGAGCTATCCTGTTTCCACATTCATCTATTCGTTCGGTACCATCGAAGCCAATGTTGGACAGATCACGAACAAAGGTGTGGAGCTCTCCATCAATGCTATTGTGCTGAAGAACAAAGACTTCAACTGGAACACAACGCTCAACCTCTCTCACAACAAGAACGTCGTTGACAAACTTTCTAATGACAAGTACTCCACGGGTCTCTTCACGCAAGGTGATCCTATGGTGGCCGGTGTCTCTGCCAATGGCTACACGCAGCGTATCATGGAAGGCGAGCCTATCGGTACCTTCTTCATGTATGAGTTTGCAGGATACAACGAGGCAGGAAAGGCTACTTACTACGAGCACGATGAAAAGACAGGCGAACGTACAGGCAATGTGGTGGAGCAACCTACCTACAAGGACCGCACCATCGTGGGCAATGCACAACCTAAGCTCACTCTCGGATGGAACAACACCTTCGGCTACAAGGACTGGAGCCTGACGATGTTCTTCACTGGTGTCTTCGGCAATAAGATATATGACGGGCTCCGTGCTCACTACACGGCTCCTGACTTCTTCTCAGGTGGCAAGAATGTGATGAAAGAGTTTATCAATGACCGTCCAGTAACAGATACTTACTCAAATGTTCCTTCCACAAGATTCCTTGAGAATGGTGACTATTTCCGTATGCAGACACTGACGCTCGGCTACACCTTCCATCATTTTAACGGATGGATTCAGAGCCTCCAGCTCTATGCTACCTGCAACAATGTCTTCACAATCACAGGTTACAAAGGCCTCGATCCTGAGGTGAACCTCGGCGGTATCGACCCTGGTGTGGAGTATCGATGGAGTGTTTATCCGCACACACGTACGATCATGATTGGTGCAAAGGTCAACTTCTAATTTAATACTGACAAGAATATGAAATCTAAAATAATGCTTTGTATTGCGGCTGGTGCTGCAATGCTCACAGCGAGCTGCACGGATCTCAATACGCCTGTTGACTCACAATACACGAAATATCCTAACAGTGACGTAGCAATATCAGCGCAACTGACTGGAATATACAATCAGTTCAGAGGTCCTCTTGGCCGCCGCTTTATGGAGGCCATGGAACTCTCAAGCGATGAGATGACAGCTGTATCCTACAGTGGAAACTGGGTCGACGCCAGTACTTACGCTCACCCGAGTCTGCACACCTTTTCCTACACGGACAATACGATAGGCTGGATGACGGATCTCGGTACGGGCTGCGTCAAAGCCAATGAGATCATCAATAGTGATGCCAACGACAGTATCAAGAACCTGGCACGAGCCATGAGAGCCTACTTCACCTTCGTCATGATGGACGGATGGGGGGATGTCCCTATCATCGATGAGACTTATCTCGCCAAGAATCTGCCTAACGCTGATGTCAAAGAAAGACAGAAACGCGCTGACGTCGCTAAATACCTTGAATCGGAACTCCTCGACATCATCCCGACACTGCCTACGGCTACAGGAAGCCGTGTCTATGGCGAGCCGAGCCGATGGATGGCAGAGGCACTGCTTGCCAAGCTGTATATCAACTGGCCAGTCTACACCGCTGCATCGGTGGATCAGTATGATGCCTCTACGGCTACGAACGAGAAGCTCGACGATTGTATCAAGATCTGCGACGACATCATCAACAGTAAGAAGTTCAACCTCGGTTCGATGGCATACCGCTTCAAGTTTGCGCCTAACAACACAGATCTTAATGTGGAGGACTTCATCTATGCCATGCCTTACGACACGCAGACTGCTCAGGGCATGCAGTATGGACGCGCCAACAGCTACAAGGATGTGAAGTCGATGAACCCAAGCTATTATGGCATGAAGCTCTCTAACTCGGGTGGCGCTTACATGACGATGACTCCGGAGTTTGCAAGCCTCTTCTCACTCAAGGGCGATGAGCGTAACAACTGCGTATTGCGCGACACCGTGCATATCTATGACCCGAAAACATTGCTTCCGACGAGTGTTGTGGCCAAGGACAGGGCAGGTAATCCGCTTGTGCTGACGAAAAGCATCACAGTTGTCAACGGAGATATGACAACGATGGATGTTGGTGATAATCTGACGGGATGGCGCCAGGGCAACCGTCCTATCAAGTTCTTCGTCATCGACAGTGACTTTAAGAATGGCCGTAACCAGAGCAACGATGTGCCTATCTTCCGTTATGCTGACATTCTGCTGGAGAAATGTGAGGCACTGGTGCGGAAAGGTACGAACGGTGACGAGGCGAAGGCGCTTTTCAATCAGATCCGCGCTTATGTTCATGCACCGCAGATTGACCACACACCGACCTTGCAGGAAATCTACGATGAGCGCGGACGTGAGTTCTTCGATGAGAACTGGCGCAGAAACGATATGATCCGCTTCGGCCACTTCGAGGACGAATACTTCCCGCACTACAAGAGTAATGCTTCGGCAAGTTTCGACAAGACGAAACGTATCTTCCCCATTCATCAGGATGTACTCTCTGTGAATCCTACGTGGGAACAGAACCCGGGATACTAATAGACGAAGAGGGGGGACCCCACCCCTAACCCCTCCCCTTCAGGGAGGGGAAAGCAATACCTCAAAGCAACAAAAGCATAATATATATGAATCTGCGTTTTAATCTGCATTTATATCTACGTATAGCTCATATAGACGCTTCACCCTCCCTGAAGGGGAGGGCCGGGGTGGGGTCTCTCCTTCTCTTTTTCTTTTTACCTCTCTTCTCTCATTCCCTCACCCATTATGTGGATCCGCGTATCGGTTCAGAGGGCGAAGGACGTGTGTTCATCGGGCCTTCAGCTCCTTTCGGAATGGTGAAGCCGGGCCCAGACGCTATCTCCATGCCTAATGCAGGATGGGCTCCGATGCCGGAGGCTGTCAAAGGATTCTCGCAGACACACGTCAGTGGGACGGGAGGAGGACAGAAATATGGCAATGTGCTTATCCAACCCATCCTCAAGACTGACAAGCCCTCTCAACAAGGTGTCTTGATGCCGGATGGAACCGTGCTTCATGTGCCCGTCTACGAGCAGATGAGGAGGAAGGAGAAGATTGCGCTTGGTTATTATGCGTGTACCTACTATAACAACATCAAAACAGAGATAACGACGACTCCCCGCTGTGCCTTCTATCGTTTCCGTCATGCGGATGCACTCTTCATCGATCCCGTGTCTTTCTTAGGCATGGACACCATCCCCAACAAACGAGAGGGACAGTTCCTGGTCGCGGCTTCCATCTGTCAGACGGGAACCAATGAAGTGTCAGGCTATACCACGGTACGCGGTGGCTGGAACAACGGAGATCCTTACAGGGTTTATTTCTGCATTCAGTCGCGGTTTAGTTCTGTAGTTATTCGTGGAGACAAGACGGCGATAGCTTCATTCAGTAACAATGATTCTGCAGAAGTGAAGATCGGCATCTCTTATGTCAGCGTTGATCAGGCTCGGAAAAATATTAGTGGCCTTTCGTTTGATGAACAGCGCAGAGCACTTTGTGCTCAATGGGAGACACGATTGGGGAAGGTTACTTACCAAGGCTCAGAGAAAGAGATGCGTATGTTCTACACGGCTCTTTATCATACACTGCTCATGCCCGTGGACAAGACGGGGGAGGCTCCGTCAGGCTATAACATTCATAAGCCTTATTTCGATGACTACTATGCCATCTGGGACACCTACCGTACTTCATTCCCACTGCTGATGAAGTATTATCCGGAGGACGCCGTGCGGATGATCAATGCGCTGCTCAACATCTATCAGCACGATGGCTATATGCCGGATGCACGAAGTGGCGACTGCAACGGCCGTACGCAGGGAGGAAGCAATGCGGAGGTTGTGATCGCGGAGGCGTTTGCCCGTGGACTGAAAGGCATCGATTATAACCTTGCGCTCAAAGCCATGCTCAAAGATGCGGAGGTGCCGCCTACGAACGATGAGAAAGAGGGTAGAGGCGGACTGAAGGAATATAACACGCTCGGATATGTTCCGTATGGCATTCCTCGCGCCGGGACACGTACAGTGGAATATAGTTATGATGACTGGTGCATCGCTCAGGTAGCGAAAGGCCTCGGAAAAGAGAAACTATACCGTAAATATCTTAAGCGATCCAAGAACTGGCAAAATCTATGGCGCTCCGACTACAAATGGCAAGGCATGCGTGGATTCATCATGCCGAAGGATGCTAAAGGCCACTGGCTTGACTCCGTGACGTGGGGCCACTCCAAGGTCTTCAGCCCGAAGATTTCATATACTCCTGACACAAAGGTCGCTCCATGGTATATAGCATGGTGGGACACCTTCTTCTACGAGGCGCTTTCGGCTGAATACTCACTCTCTATTCCACACGACATTCCAACGCTCATCAAGCTGTGTGGAGGTGATTCTGCTTTCTGTCATCGTCTCGATATCTTCTTCGACAATGGGCATTATAATGTGGGCAATGAGCCTTCGTTTCTCACACCTTATCTCTATGCTTATATTGGACGCACGGACCTCGCCTCGAAGAGAGTGGCAAGTATTGTAAACAAATACTATTCCGATACACCTGATGGACTCCCGGGAAATGATGACTCCGGTGCCATGTCGTCGTGGCTTATCTGGGCCATGCTTGGAAAATATTCTGTGGCTGGACAAGACAAGTATATCTCTATTCAACCCGTGCATATGGATGTTCATTCAGACGATCCTTCTACGGTCTCCTTTGTTCTCAATAGACAATATCGTACGTGGAAATTGAATGTTGAAAAGACGAAGGAAAGAGTGATCATTAGTTGCAATGGTACGAAGTACATCATTTCTGAAGAGGTCGTTGAGAATGCAACTGGCTTTTGTTGGGACTCTCCGCAGAAACCGGGGAAAACTTACCGTGCCAATGGCACTTTCCTCTTCATCTCCCGGCAAGCTTTGAAGAGCCTGCAAGACACAGGTCAGTTCGTCTACGATAGGATAACCTGGAGGAAGATAGCGGAATACAATGGTGACATCAAAGTAGCAGCAGATGTGGATGGTAGTGTGATGTGGATTGATACAGAAAGTGAGCTACCATGGGTCCTCAACATGAAAGGGAACCCGTTGGGAATCGACTGGACCATGCCGTAATTTTTCCCTATAATTCTTCGATTATTCCGAAAAATTTGTACCTTTGCAATAACCAACCAGTAGTAAGACATGGACGCAAAGATACAACCTTTGGTTTCTTTTATCATAACCGCATACAACATTCCTGTTGTCATGCTTCGTGAATGCCTTGAGAGCATCACGAGCCTCTCCCTGTCGGTCAGCGAACGGGAGATCATCGTCATCGACGACGGCTCCGACTTCTCACCGGTGAACGAGTTGATGGAGATGGCTCCCGACATCATCTTTATCCGACAACCGAACCGTGGAGTATCTGTCGCGCGCAATATGGGCATGAAGATCGCTACGGGTAAGTTTATCCAGTTTGTCGATGGTGACGACTGCTTGATCAATGCACCTTACGAGCACTGTCTCGACATCGTGCGCTATCAGGAGCCGGTAGACATGGTGATGTTCCATTTCTCACAGTCGAAGGCTGAGCCTGCCGATTTCACCTTCAAGGGACCTGTTACCGGGCAGGAATATATGGCGACAGAGAACCTCAGAGCCTCTGTGTGTTGCTATATCTTCCGCAGAGACCGGCTGGATGGCTTGCGCTTTACACCGGGTATTGTGCACGGAGAGGATGAGGAATTTACGGCACAGTTGGTGCTGAAGATGCATAATGTTTACAGCACTGAGGCTAAGGCTTATTATTACCGGAAACGGGAAGGATCGGTCACCCACACAGAGAGCAAGGAAGCCAAGAAGAAACATATCGAGGATATGCTGAAAGTAATATTGAACCTCAAGGCTATTGCTGACAGATGTGACCCGTTGAAGAAAGTGTCCATGGACCGGCGTGTGGCGCAACTCTTGATGGACTTTCTTATCAACGTCATCCGCCTCACCAAGAGTCGGAGCCAGCTCACCAAGGCCATTGACCTGCTGAAGCAGCACGGACTTTATCCGCTGCCGGATGAGAACTATACGAAGGAGTATACGATCTTCCGGTATATGATACAAAAGAAAGCCGGACAACTCATCCTCATTGCAGCCTTGTAACAATGTTGAAGGTCAAGTGTTGAATGATTAATGAAGGTTTGAACAATGAGAATACTGCTGCTTGGCGAATACAGCAATGTCCACGCTACGCTTGCCGAAGGCTTGCGCATGCTTGGCCACACAGTGACGGTGGTCAGCAATGGTGACTTTTGGAAAAACTATCCGCGCGACATCGATGTGAGCAGAGAGGCAGGTAAATGGGGTGGAATAAAGCTGATGCTTAAAATAGCGACCCTATTGCCGAGGATGAGAGGCTACGACATCGTTCAGCTTATAAACCCCATGTTCTTTGAATTGAGGGCGGAAAGGCTTTTTCCCCTTTATCATTATCTTAGGAAGTACAATAAGAAGGTCGTTCTCGGCGCTTTCGGGATGGACTATTACTGGGTGCATGAGAATATTACACGCATGCCACTCCGGTATAGCGATTTCAACATTGGAAAGACGTTGCGGACGGATCCTGATGCCACGGTGTATATCAACGATTGGACTGATACCGCCAAGGGCAGGCTTAATCAGGAGATTGCCAAAGACTGCGATGCAATCGTAGCGGGGCTGTATGAATATTGGGCTACGTATCAGCCTGTGTTTCCGTCAAAGACAACGTTTATACCCTTTCCAATAATACCTAAAACATACGAAGAACCCACACCGTTCACACCTCCTTTGAAGTTGTTTATCGGCATCAGCAAAAAACGGAGCGTATATAAAGGAACAGACATCATGTTGCGGGCAGCACAGGACGTTGCCGCTCAGTATCCTGACAACGTCCGGCTGAACATAGCCGAAGGTCTGCCTTTCAACGCGTATGTGAAGGCGATGAATGAGGCTGACGTCATCCTTGACCAGCTCTACAGCTACACGCCCGCCATGAATGCGCTTGAGGCGATGAGCCGCGGCATCGTCGTCGTGGGTGGGGGAGAGCCCGAGAACTATGAGATTCTCCATGAGTCAGAACTTCGGCCTATCATCAACGTAGAGCCGACCTACGACAGCGTCTACCAACAGTTGGAACATCTCGTCTTGCACCCCGACATGATTCCTTCCTTGAAAGAGCAAAGCATTGAATATATCCGCCGCCACCATGATTATTTGAAGGTGGCGGCAGCGTATGACCGTCTTTACAAATCTTTATTTCTCTGACACTGACGGCACAAATCATCCTCCCTACGGAGAAGATCGGGGAGCGGATTACCCGATCAGCCACGAGATATACCCTAAGAATACGGCAATCAGCACAAATCCTTCCCAGCGATCGATACGATATTTGGTGAAGGAGAAGAGCCAGAGCATGACCATAGAGAGCACCATCACGGCAAGGTCTATCGTCGTGATACCCTGGATATGCATTGGTGAGATCAGTCCTGTCACACCAAGGATCATGAGGATATTGAAGACATTGGACCCTAACACGTTGCCGATGGCGATACCACTGTCTCCCTTCCGCGCAGCCACCACACTTGTAGCAAGTTCAGGAAGCGAGGTGCCGCCTGCCACGATCGTCAAGCCTATCACGGCATCGCTGATTCCCCAACTATGAGCCAATGCTGAAGCATTATCCACAAAGACATTGGAACCTAATACAAGCCCCACAAGACCTATCAGCACAAGCAGCAATGCTTTACCTGTACCCATCGCTTCTTTTGGCTTCTCATCGTTTTGTCCCCCCTTTTTGGCTCCTTTTAGGGTAATCCAAAGGAATGCGAGGAAAGCTGCAAAAAGTATCAGAGCATCCACACGAGAGATCTCATCATCGAGCGTCATGCCCATGAGAAGGATAGAAGCGAACACAGCAATGGGAATATCTTTCTTCACAGTGGAGCGCTGGATGGCTATCGGAGCTACAGCAGCTGCCACACCTACAATGAGCAATGCATTAAAGATATTGCTTCCCACAATATTACCAACGGCAAGATCCGGAGTGCCATTGATAGCGGAAACCAAAGAGACGAAGAATTCAGGCATCGAAGTCCCGATGGCGACAATCGTCAAGCCTATAACCATCTGCGAGACACCAAGTCGTGTAGCGAGACCTACCGAGCCATTTGTAAGCCAGTCAGCACTCTTCAGTACAACAACAATTCCTATAATAAGTAGAAGAATTTGCGCCCACATCACTTGGGGAGCAAAAGAGAAAAGTAATATATTAATCATTATTTATTAATGCTTTGCAGGTTGCAGCCCCTGCTATTCGAACGCAAGTTTCTTAAGCCTTGTCCTCAACTCCTCAGCCTTACTCTTCCTAATGGAAAGGGTGATAGAGCAATCGTTGTCGAAATGCTGGTCCACGATTCGTGGCTGCATCTCTTTCACGATACGCATCACACCATTCATCATCGGATAAGTAAACTGATAGGTGATCCGCTCTTCGATCAGCCGTTCTTCTATCTCGGCATGCGCGATAGCATCTGCGGCTGCGGTGCGGTAAGCCACGATAAGCCCCGACGTACCGAGCTTTACTCCTCCGAAATAGCGCACGACACAGATGAGGATATTCGTCAGATCGTTGCTGTTGATCTGTCCGAGGATGGGCTTGCCGGCTGTCGACGAGGGCTCACCGTCATCGTTGGCACGAAACTCCTCGCGCTCTGCCCCTATCATGTAAGCATAGCAGCAGTGGCGTGCGTCATAATATTTCTTGCGGGTAGAAGCTATGATATCCATAGCTTCCTCCACCGATTCTACATGATGAGCAAAGGCGAGGAATTTACTGCGTTTGTCCGTGTAGTATCCCTCGCCGATGGTCTTTTCACTGATGGTTAAGTATGAATCCAATTTAGTCAGATAATTTATGGATGACAAGTCCCGAACGCAACTTAGGCTCAAACCACGTAGCCTTCGGCGGCATGATCTTACCGGCATCGGCTATCTTCATGATCTGATCCATGGAGACCGGATAGAGAGCCAACGCCCAGCGTGCCTCTCCCTTGTCGACCCTGCGACGGAGTTCTCCTAAGCCACGGAGACCTCCCACGAAATCGACACGCTTGTCAGAACGCAGATCCTTGATACCCATGAGCTTGTCGAGGATAAGTCGGCTCGAGATGTCCACATCCAAGCAGCCTATCGGATCGTTGTCATCATAAGTACCGGGGCGTGCCGTGAGACTGTACCAGTTGCCATCGATATAAAGTGAGAACTCATGACGATGACGCGGCTTATATTCCTCTGGGCCTACAAGCATCACGACGAAATCTTGCTCCAATGCACGGAGGAACTCGTTAGGAATCATTCCGTTGAGATCCTTCACCACACGGTTGTAGTCGAGAATCGTCAGTTCACTTGCCGGGAAGCACACAGCCATGAAATAGTTGTACTCTTCCTTGCCTGTATGATGGGGATCTGCCTTAGCCTTCTCATCAGCCACACGCACGGCAGCTGCCGAGCGATGGTGACCGTCAGCAATGTAGAGCGACGGCATCTTCGCAAACTCGCGTGTGATCGTATCTACATCCTTGCGGTCATTGATAACCCAGAACTGATGACGGAAGCCATCCTCTGGTGCAACGAAATCATACTCCGGCTCTGTCTGTGCATAGCGCGCAATGAGCTCATTGAGCACATCGTCATCGGGATAAGCGAAGAAGGCAGGACCCACATTAGCATCAGTAGCAATCACGTGCTTCATGCGGTCATCCTCTTTCTCACGACGGGTCAGCTCATGACGCTTGATGATACCCTTGTGATAGTCTTCTGCCGAAGCTGCTACCACGATACCATACTGCGTCTTGCCAGGCTTGATCGACTGCGCATAGAGATAATAGTTCTCGTCACGGTCCTGTTTGAGCCAACCGTTGTCAACGAACTTATCAAACTGCTTCTTGGCCATGTCATACACCCGCGGATCATCGAAAGCAATGTCTGCTGGGAAGTTGATCTCCGGCATATTGATATGGTAGAAGCTCATCTCATTGTTACCGGCAGCCTTACGTGCCTCTTCAGAAGAGAGCACATCATAAGGATAGCTCTCTATCTTCTCAACTAGGTCCTTCGGTGGACGAAGGCCTCGGAAAGGTTTCACTGTGGCCATAACTTACTTACTAATTACGAGTTACTAATTACTTATTCACCTGGAACTTCGTGCAACCGTCCTTGAAGAAGGCGTTGATCTGATTGGCTGCTGCGATACCTGCATTGATATTAGCCTCAGCAGTCTGTGCACCCATCTTCTTCGGTGTAGAGAAGTAACGACCCTCGAACTTAGCGAACTCAGCATCCTTATCAGGCTTAATATCAGTAATATACTTCAGATCTTCACGCTCAGCCAAGAGCTTCAGCAGACCGTCCTCATCGATAACCTCCTTACGAGCCGTATTAATAAGGATTGCGCCCTTCTTCATCTGACTCACTACATCATAGTTGATGCTCTTACGTGTCTCATCCGTAGCAGGAATATGCAGCGATACGATATCGCAAGTCTTGAATAGGTCATCGCGGTCCTTGGCGGCATGCACGCCCTGTGCCTCAATTTTGTCAGCAGGCACAAACTCATCGAAAGCATAGACATCCATGTCAAAGCCCTTGGCGATGCGAGCTACATTACGGCCTACATTACCGAAGGCGAGAATACCAAGCTTCTTGCCTTTCAGCTCAGAGCCAGCCTTGCCGTTGAAGAAGTTACGCACTGTGTAGACAAGCAGTCCGAAGACGAGCTCAGCCACAGCGTTGGAGTTCTGTCCAGGAGTATTCTCTACAACGACACCTTTCTCCTTGGCATAAGCTGTATCGATAGAATCGTAGCCGGCACCTGCACGCACAACGATTTTCAGCTTCGGAGCTGCATCGAGCACATCCTTCGTTATTTTATCGGAGCGCACGATCATAGCATCAGCATCCTTCACAGCGTCGAGCAACTGCTGTTTATCTGTATATTTTTCCAGGAGTACAACCTCATGTCCCTCAGCCTCAGCAGCTTTCTTAATGCCTGCAACGGCAGCGGGAGCAAACGGCTTCTCTGTAGCAACAAGTATCTTCATAATCTAATTCTCTTTATATAATATAATAATGTATAGGATAGTTTTTAGCAGAATAGGGCGGCCACAAAGGCCGCCCCGTATAGATATTAATGTTTAGCCTCAAACTCCTGCATGCACTTCACGAGAGCATTGACGCCTTCCATGGTCTGTGCGTTGTAGCAACTTGCACGGAATCCACCAACAGAACGGTGACCCTTGACGCCAACCATGCCCTGCTCTGTAGCGTACTCGAGGAACGGCTTCTCAAGATCCTTGTACTCGTCGTTCATCACGAAGCAGATGTTCATCAGCGAACGATCCTGAGCATCCACCGTACCACGGAACAGGCGGTTACGATCAATCTCATCATAGAGCACCTTTGCACGCTCATGAGCACGACGGTCCATCTCTTTCACGCCACCCTGAGCCTTGACCCAACGCATGGTCTCAAGCAACGAGTAGATAGGCACCACAGGAGGAGTATTGAACATAGAGTTCTTCTCAACATGTGTACGGTAGTCGATCATTGTCGGCAACTCACGAGGAGCCTTACCCAGCATATCGTCCTTGACGATGACAACGGTCACACCTGCCATTGCGAGGTTCTTCTGCGCGCCGGCATAGATAGCCGTGTACTTAGATACATCCACAGGGCGGCTCATGATATCAGAAGACATATCAGCGATCAATGGAACCGGAGAGTCGATATCTTTACGGATCTCCGTACCGAAGATGGTGTTGTTTGTTGTAATATGAAGGTAGTCAAGATCCGCAGGAATCTCGAAGTGGTGGGGCAGGTGCGTATAGTTGTCTGCAGCAGAAGAAGCCACTTCTACCGTTTCACCGAAGTGCTTAGCCTCTTTCATAGCCTTCTTGGCCCACGTACCGGAGTTGACATATCCAGCTTTCTTGATGAGGAAGTTAGCAGGGATCTGCATGAACTGAAGACTGGCACCGCCACCGAGGAAGATTACTGAATAGCCCTCAGGGATGTCAAGGAGCTCCTTGATGAGCGCTACTGATTCGTCCACCACAGGTTGGAAGTCCTTGGCACGATGACTGATCTCCATCAAGGAGAGACCGGAGCCGTTGAAGTCAAGGATCTGCTTGGCTGTGTTTTCGATGACCACGCGAGGAAGCATTGAGGGTCCTGCGTTAAAATTGTACTTCTTCATATCTTTTATTTTTAAAAGGTTGAGATATATTCTTTGTGAGATATATTCTGACTAAAAAATCAGTTTTAGACTGCAAACATACACATTTATTCCGAGATACACAAATTATTCATACAAAAACTCACATAAATCCTAGAAATTGTTATGCTTATGAATTATTATGCATTATTTTTTAGCATTCGGAAGTCTACATGACAATGCTTGCGCCCCCTAAGATGCAGGCTCTACCTTTGTATTCTGACCTTTGAGTTTTGCTCCTTGCACCTGTCGGAGCACACTTTTCAGTTTACTTCGCGCAATGGCCACATAAGTATAATAGTCGTAGACATCGATGCGGCCGATCTCCGCGCCTCTCAGTCCGCCGCTCTTGCACAGGAAGCCGACGACATCTCCTTTAGATATCTTATCCTTCTTCCCCTTGCCGATATAAAGCGTCACCATGCGGGGAGCCACGGGGTTGGGGAGCACCTCCGGCATGGCGAAGTCGACGGTGTCCGCCTTGACATAGTCGGGGAGCGTCTCGCCCTCGCTTAATATAAAATAGGTGTTGCCTTCCTTGTCCCACCGGGCGGTACGTCCGATGCGATGGGTATAATCCTCCTCGGTCTCGGGAAGGTGATAGTGCACGATGTTCTTCACGTCGGGAATGTCGAGGCCTCGACTTCCGAGATTCGTGCTCACGAGCACGTTGGCGCTGCCGTTGGCAAACCGATAGATGGCCTCCTCGCGTTGCCGCTGATCAAGTCCACCGTGATAAGCCGACACCGTGAACCCCTCGTCGGTAAGATAGGCTGCCGTGCGCGCTACACTGTCCCGATAATTGAGGAAGACGATGGTGCTGTCACCGTTGAAGCAACGGAGCAAGGCTCCAAGAACCGGGAGCTTGTCTTTGTCGGCACTGTGAACGATGTTCACCCGAATACGATCTTCGTTCTGAGAATCGTTGCGGAAGTCGACGACCTGAAAGCCAACAGGCGAGAGCTCCGTGTTGACGAGCTCGTCCGTGGAGACATCCGTTGCTGAGAGGAAGATGCGACGTGCTGAACGGGGCAGGCTGAGCACGGCGCGGTTCATCTCTTCGGCAAAGCCCATCTGGAGACATTTGTCGAACTCGTCGATGACGACGAACCTCACCAGCCTGGTCTCGATGTTACCCTTGTCGATATGGTCATTGAGTCGTCCGGGGGTAGCGATGATGATCTGTGGCTTGACCTTTCGCAGCTCGCGGTGCTCGTCCATCGTTGGTCTGCCTCCGTGGCAGGCATAACCGCGGATACCGGCTTTCAGACCTGCCAAGACATCTGCCGTCTGGATGGCGAGCTCGCGGCCGGGAACGATGACTACGGCCTGGAGCGCATCGCTCGAGGCGTCGATAAGCTGGGCGAGCGGCAACAAGTAAGCCAACGTCTTGCCACTACCCGTGGGGCTCAATACCTCCACATTGTCGGAGCCGCTGAGGATCGCCTTGCTCGCAGCCTGCTGCATGGGGCTCGGCGTAAGCCCTAATCGGCTCGTTATCTGTTGTATGTCCATTGTTTAATCTGTTTGATTTATTTTGCATTGCTCAATACCGTGTCTACCTTTTCCAGGAAAGAAAGGGGATTGTCTTTCAAATCCTTAGCATCCATCGTGTCAATGAAAGAGACCAGCTCCGGGTACTCGCAGAATTCCTGTTTAAGTGTCTCACGGCGTTTGTCGGTCAGCTTGCCCGGGAACTTAAAGATAGCATGCGCCTCGCTCATGCCGGGCCTGTAGTAAGCGACACGCTGGCCTAAGACAGGGTCGAAAAACACATAGGCGGACACGCTCTTGCCTTGAAACAAACGCACCATAAAGACACGGTGATCCGGAATAGAAGCAGAATCTCCTGCATAGCATAAATTGACTTTCAAAGGAACCCACGTAAAATGTATAGCCTTCTCCTCATCGCCAAACCACGTGATGGCACTGTCTACCTCAGCCTCATTCCACTTCTTTGATTTAGAAAACAGTTTAGAATCGTAGCCCTTAATAGCAACGAAGTCATCCGTCGAACTGAACAGCGGCGAATTGATATAATGAGCATGCATGGTGGGGTTCATCAGAAAACCATCATAAACAGAATCGTTGGACAGATAAACCCGCGCCTGAATTACATTCCTTGAATAATGACGCTTCTTCTCCTGTGCTTGGGTGCTCAGGCATAAGAAAGAAAGTAAGATTAATAAGAGACCCCTCATAGCTTGCTTAGTATAAAAGTGACGTATATTCCTCTTTTTACAAAGGTATAAATAATTATTGTATGCTCATGCCAGGTCTATCTAATTTAACATTCATTATCTATAATAACCATATTGCGATTCAATCGAAATCGCAATGTGATTTCAGTGGAATCGCAGTGCGATTACGATGAAATCGAGACGCGATTACGATGAAATAGCGAGACGATAACCATCAAATCAGAATCGTGTGCGCGCTAACATTGACGATTTGAAACCAAATAGGCTTAGAAATTGAGTCATTGATGTTACAAACTGCATAAGTTGCATTCATTTTTTCGTTAAACGTATTAAAAAAACTACGATAACCTTGGAAGTTTTAAGATTAATAATTAACTTTGCCCATATAAAGAAAAGAAAAACAAGGTAATTTAAAACCACAAGAGGAACCACGATATGACAAAGATTAAGACTATCGGTATTCTAACATCAGGCGGTGACGCTCCCGGCATGAACGCTGCCATCCGCGCAGTGACCCGTGCCGGCATCTGTAACGGCTTCAACGTCAAAGGCATCTACCGCGGTTATGACGGTCTGATCGACGACGACATCAAACCTTTCACAACGGAGAATGTCTCAGGTATCATCATGCAGGGTGGTACAATTCTGAAGACCGCACGATCCAAGGCTTTCATGACCCAGGAAGGGCGTGACAAAGCTTACGAGAATCTCAAGAAAGAGGGAATCGATGCCCTTGTTGTCATCGGTGGTAACGGTTCACTGACCGGTGCCCGTGAATTTGGCCAGGATTATGACATTTGCTGTATCGGTCTTCCTGGAACCATAGACAATGATCTCTATGGCACAGATACAACGATTGGTTACGACACGACGCTTAATACCATTGTAGATTGTGTGGACCGTATCCGCGACACCGCACAGAGCCACGAGCGCATCTTCTTCGTGGAGGTGATGGGGCGTGACGCCGGTTATCTGGCACAGAACTCGGCTATCGCCAGCGGTGCAGAGGCTGCCATCATCCCGGAAGACTCCACCGATGTCGACCAGCTGGCTAAGTTCATGGAGCGTGGTATCCGTAAATCGAAGAAGAGCTGTATCGTCATCGTCTCGGAGAGTCCTAAATGTGGAGCTATGTATTACGCCAACCGTGTGCGCAAGGAGTTCCCCGAGTTCGACGTGCGTGTGTCTATCCTCGGCTATGTACAGCGTGGAGGCCGTCCATCAGCACACGACCGTATCCTTGCCAGCCGTACAGGTGTAGGAGCCGTGGAAGCTATCCTGCAGGGCCAGCGCAACGTCATGGTCGGCATTCACAACAATGAAGTGGTGTATGTACCGCTGTCTGAGGCGGTCCGCTCCGACAAACCGTTCGACCGCAAGCTCATTGAAGTGCTCGACGAGCTGTCGATTTAGCGCATAGGCGGTCCTCAGGGACCGTTCGTAACACAAGAAACAATACAATAATTAAAAGATATTCTATGTCACAGATTAACGGACACATCTCTCAGATTATCGGTCCTGTCATCGATGTCTATTTCGACACACAGGGTCAGGATCCTGAGAAGGTGCTGCCAAAGATTTACGAGGCTATGAAGGTGACACGCCCCGATGGCAAGGAAGTTGTCATTGAGGTGGAGCAGCATATCGGTGAGGACACCGTACGCTGTATCGCCATGGACTCTACCGACGGACTCGAAAGAGGCCTGGAGGTGGTTCCCACGGGCGCACCTATCCAGATGCCTGCAGGCGACCAGATTCGTGGCCGTATGATGAACGTGATAGGTCAGCCTATCGATGGTATGAAACCCCTCGACATGAAAGGCAGTTATCCTATCCACCGTCCCGCTCCTAAGTTTGAGGACCTCTCTACCCACAAGGAGATGCTTGCTACGGGTATCAAGGTCATCGACTTGCTCGAGCCTTACATGAAAGGTGGTAAGATCGGACTGTTCGGTGGTGCCGGTGTGGGTAAGACCGTGCTTATCATGGAGTTGATGAACAATATTGCTAAGGGGCGTGCCGGTTACTCGGTGTTCGCCGGTGTCGGTGAGCGCACGCGTGAGGGTAACGACCTGATCCGTGATATGCTCGACTCAGGCGTTATCCGCTACGGAGAGAAGTTCCGCAAAGCCATGGATGAAGGCAAGTGGGATCTGTCGCTCGTTGACCCCGAGGAGCTCGGCAAGTCGCAGTCGACCCTTGTCTATGGTCAGATGAATGAGCCGCCAGGGGCACGTGCTCGTGTGGCACTCTCGGGTCTGACGATCGCCGAGGAGTTCCGTGACCACGGAGGCAAAGACGGAGGGCCAGCCGACATCATGTTCTTCATCGACAACATCTTCCGTTTCACACAGGCTGGTTCAGAGGTCTCCGCACTTCTTGGCCGTATGCCTTCAGCTGTAGGTTATCAGCCTACACTGGCTTCAGAGATGGGTGCCATGCAGGAGCGAATCACATCTACGAAGGAAGGTTCAATCACATCTGTACAGGCCGTGTATGTGCCTGCCGATGACTTGACCGACCCGGCACCTGCCACAACCTTCTCGCACCTTGATGCAACAACCGTGCTTGACCGTAAGATCACACAGCTCGGTATCTACCCGGCCGTAGACCCGTTGGCTTCGACCTCTCGTATCCTCGACCCGCTGATTGTGGGTAAGGAGCACTACGACTGCGCTCAGCGTGTGAAAGAGACACTGCAGCACTATCAGGAGCTTCAGGATATCATCGCCATCCTCGGTATGGATGAGCTCTCCGATGAGGATAAGCTCGTTGTGAACCGCGCACGTCGTGTGCAGAGATTCCTCTCACAGCCGTTCGCCGTGGCAGAGCAGTTCACCGGCGTCAAGGGTGTGATGGTAAGTATCGAAGACACCATCAAGGGCTTCAACGCTATCCTCGACGGTGAGGTTGACGACCTCCCAGAGCAGGCATTCATGAACGTTGGTACCATTGAGGATGCCATCGCTAAGGGTAAGAAACTTATCGAGGAAGCCAAGGCGTAAGGGTGCCTCTTAAAAGAAAGGTAGCTTATGTTAAGGTTAAAAGTTATTTCTCCTGAGAAAGTGATCTTTGACGGTGAGGTAGAGAGCCTCAAGGTGCCCGGAACACAGGGTAGCTTCGAAGTGCTCGACAACCATGCGCCGATCATCTCATCACTCGACAAGGGAGAGGTGGAATATAAAGGTAAGGACGGAGCACAGAAGCTCGACATACAGGGTGGTTTCGTGGAAGTAAAGAAAAACGAGATCAGCCTCTGTGTGGAGATCTGAAGTACTTCTGAGAGCGAATATCATTAAAGAATTAATAGCAATATTAATGGTCAAGACAAAGAAGATAAGACAAGTAGGCATCTGGGTCATAGCAGGCGTCACACTGCTGACACTCTTGGGCTTGAATGTCGCTCGGGCTTACACTTATGTTGACACCGTTGTGATAGTAGCTCTCATCGTTCTCATCTTATGGCTCATTGCCATGGCAATCATCAGCAGCCTATGCCATCGCCACTGACCATTTTCCTCTGTGCGGCTCTGTTCACACTGTTGGGAATGGGGTGGATGAAAGGCTACGACTTCGTGAAAGCGAAGGCTCCGGAGCAGATAGTAAAATTCTATCTTGCTTATGCCGTATTCAGAGTATTAGCAATACTGCTCGTCGTCGGCGTGTATGTGTTGTTCATTTCCAAGAGTATGGCACAGTCGAAAGGCTTCGTGATCATGGTGTTCGTCATGTACGCAGCGATGATGGCCTTGACATTGACAAAGAAACATTAAAGCTCTAAGAATAATGAGATATTTAGATCATATCATCTGTTTTCTATTGGCACTCATCCTCGCCGTCCCTGCATCCGCAGCCGACAAGGGAGGAGGAAAGCTCAATACGTCTCAAATCGTTGTAGGGCATATCAAGGATTCTTACGACTGGCACGTCACGGATATCGGCAAGAAACACATTGTTATCAACCTGCCGGTGATCGTGAAGAGTTCCACAGGCTGGCACGTCTTCAGCACGGCTAAATTTGCTGAGGAAGCCGACGCCAAAGGCTATCGTAAAGGTCCGTTCAACCTCGCTATCGCCAGTCAGGGTGAGCATGCAGGAAAGATTGTAGAGCTACAGGGAAACAAGGAGGTACTGCCTTTTGATATCAGTATCACGAAGACAGTAGCTGTGCTTTTCATCGACTCGATCATCCTCTTGCTCTGCATTCTCTTGCCGGCAAGATGGTACCGCAAGCACAAAGCCAGTGATCCGGCTCCCAGTGGGTTCACCGGACTGATGGAGATGCTCGTATCATGGGTCGAAGATAACATTGTGAAGCCTGGAGTAGGAGAGGGCTATGAGAAATATTCTCCATATTTGCTCACCTGCTTCTTCTTCATCCTCACTTGTAACATGATGGGTATCATGCCGTTCCCACCGGGTGGTGGTAACCTGACAGGTAACATCACGTGCACCTTCTTCCTCGCACTCTGTACGTTCATCATCACACAGTTCAGCGGTTCCAAGCATTATTGGAAAGACATCTTTTGGCCCGATGTGCCATTGGCATTAAAAGCTTTCCCGCTGATCCCGCTCATTGAGTTTGTCGGTATCTTCACCAAGCCTTTCGCCTTGATGATCCGACTCTTCGCCAACATGATGGCTGGACACGCCATTGCCTTGTCGCTGACCTGTATCATCTTCGTCGTGGCAACAATGGGTATCGGTGTGGCAATCGGCATGTCGACGCTGAGCGTTCTGATGAGCATCTTCATGATGTGCCTCGAGTTCCTGGTCTGCTTCATTCAGGCTATGGTGTTCACGATGCTGAGTTCTATCTTCATTGGACTGGCACGTGCTAAAGAATAATTAAGAAATATCAAATAACAAATAATTAAAAAATTACAACTATGATTTCAGCATTATTATTGCAAGCTGCCGCAGCAGGCATCGCAAAGTTGGGCGCTGGTGTCGGCGCAGGTCTCGCAGCTATTGGCGCAGGTATCGGTATCGGCCGCATCGGTGGTCAGGCTATGGATGCTATGGCACGTCAGCCGGAGGTGATGAGTAAGATCTTCACAAACATGATCGTTGCCGCCGCTCTTATCGAGGGTGTCGCTCTGTTTGCTGTGGTCGTTGCCTTCCTCTGCATCTAATCATAAACGAACTTAACGACTGCGTATGGATTTATTATTGCCAAGTACAGGCTTGCTCTTCTGGATGACGCTTGTCTTCCTCATCGTGCTGGCCATCCTGTGGAAATGGGGCTTCCCTGCCATCACCAAGATGGTGAAGGAGCGCAAGGACTACATCGATGACAGTCTGAGAAAGGCACACGAAGCCAACGAGAAGCTTGCCAACATTCAAAAAGAAGGAGAATCCATTCTGCAGGAAGCACGCGAGAAACAAGCAGTGGTCCTCAAAGAGGCCACTGCCACCCGTGATGCTATCGTCGCCAAAGCTGAAGAGCAGGCAAGGGATCGCGGAGCACAGCTCATCAGCGATGCCAAGGCAGAGATCGAGCAGGAGAAGCAGCAGGCTGTTCGCGAGATTCGCGCACAGGTCGCTGAGCTCTCCGTCAAGATTGCTGAAAAGATTGTCAAGCAACAGCTTTCGACTGATGACAAGCAGATGGAATTAATCAACAAAATGCTTGATGAAGTTGCCGTCTCCGATAAGGCAGCCAATGAATAAATTAAAATAATTATTGTCTATGGATAGAGGTTTAATAGCAGTAAGATATGCTAAGGCTCTTCTGGAGAGTGCCATCCAGTTCAAACAGGAGGACACTGTCTATGCCGAGATGCAGATGCTCTCGAACAACTATCTCCAAGTGCCCCAACTTCGATTCACGATAGACAATCCTACTCTTGACAACGACAAGAAACTGTCATTGCTGAAGACTGCTTGTGGAGGAGATGTCACTGACCTGACCGTAAGGTTCCTCGAACTCGTATTCCAGGAAGGACGTGAGTCGGCCTTACAGTTCATGGCTACAGCTTATATTACCCTCTACCGCAAGCACAAGAACATCATCCGTGGAAAGCTTACCACTGCCGTGCCCGTATCGGCAGAGACAGAGGCCAAGATGAAACAGATGGTGGAGAATCGCACACACGGCAATGTGGAGTTCAACACAGAGGTAGACCCAAGCATCATCGGAGGATTCATCCTCGAGTATGATACTTACTGCCTCGATGCCAGTGTGAAGACGAAACTCAACAACGTGCTTCAGCAGATGACAGTGTAAGGACTTGATATTGAGAATTGAAAATTAAACGAATCAATTAATTCATGAGTGATAAATTAAAACCAAGCGAGGTGTCGGAAGTGCTGCTCAAGCAACTTGAAGGCGTCAACTCGGAGGAACAGTTTGATGAAGTGGGCACCGTCCTCACAGTAGGTGATGGTGTGGCTCACGTCTACGGACTGCGCAATGCCGAGGCCAGTGAGCTGCTCGAGTTTGAGAACGGCACCATGGCTATCGTCATGAACCTCGAGGAAGACAATGTAGGTTGTATCCTGCTCGGTCCTTCCTCAGGCATTGAGGAAGGTATGAAAGTGAAACGTACACACCGTATCGCTTCCATCCGTGTCAACGACAACTTCCTCGGGCGTGTCGTCAATACTCTGGGACAGCCTATCGACGGTAAGGGAGACATCGATCTGACCGGTGCCTTCGAGATGCCGCTCGACCGTAAGGCTCCGGGTGTGATCTACCGCCAGCCCGTGAAGCAGCCTCTGCAGACGGGTCTGAAAGCTATCGACTCCATGATTCCTATCGGTCGTGGACAGCGTGAGCTCATCATCGGTGACCGTCAGACAGGTAAGACGGCTATCGCTATCGATACCATCATCAACCAGAAAGGCAACTATGAGGCAGGCAAGCCTGTATATTGCATCTATGTCGCTATCGGCCAGAAAGCAAGTACTGTAGCTGCCCTCGTGCAGACCTTGAAGGAGCACGGTGCTCTGCCTTATACTATCATCGTGAGTGCTACGGCTGCTGACCCTGCCGCTATGCAATACTACGCACCGTTCGCCGGTGCTGCTATCGGTGAGTATTTCCGTGACCGTGGTCTCGATGCCCTCGTGGTCTACGATGACCTGTCAAAGCAGGCTGTGGCATACCGTGAGGTGTCTCTGATTCTGCGTCGTCCGTCAGGACGTGAGGCTTACCCTGGTGATGTGTTCTACCTCCACTCCCGTCTGTTGGAGCGCGCCGCAAAGATCAACGAGCAGCAGGAGGTGGCTGAGCAGATGAACGATCTGCCGGAGTCAATGAAAGGACATGTCAAGGGAGGTGGCTCTCTCACCGCTCTGCCTATCATTGAGACCCAGGCTGGTGATGTATCAGCATACATTCCTACAAACGTAATCTCCATCACCGATGGTCAGATCTATCTGGAGACAGACCTCTTCAACCAGGGCTTCCGCCCGGCTATCAACGTCGGTATCTCTGTGAGCCGTGTGGGTGGTTCCGCACAGATCAAGAGTATGAAGAAGGTGGCCGGTACGCTGAAGATCGATATGGCACAGTACCGTGAGCTTGAGAGCTTCTCCAAGTTCTCCAGCGATATGGATCCTGTGACTGCCATGACGATCGACCGTGGTCGTAAGAACAACCAGCTGCTTATCCAGCCTCAGTATAGCCCAATGCCCGTTGGCGAGCAGGTCGCCATCCTCTACTGTGGCGTACACGGCTTGATGCACGATGTACCAGTCGACAAGGTCCGCGACTGCCAGGATCAGTTCCTTGAGCAGATGCGTACTCAGCACCAGGATGTCATTGACACCTTGGCTGCAGGAAAGATTGACGACACATGCACCAAGATCATCGAGGAAGTGATGGCCAACATAGCAGGTCAGTTTAAGAAATAAACATAGCTTATGCCTTCATTAAAAGAGATAAAGACCCGTATAGCGTCTGTTCAGAGCACTCGTAAGATTACGAGTGCCATGAAGATGGTAGCGTCGTCGAAGCTTCACCATGCGCAGACAGCCATTCAGAACATGCTCCCTTATGAGAATCTGTTGGAGCATATCCTGAAGTCGTTCCTTGTCTCCATGCCCGATGCTGCTGAGGGAGACCTTACGCAGGAGCGCAAGGAGATCAAGAGCGTGGCTCTTGTCGTCTATTCGTCCAACAGTTCACTCTGTGGCGGATACAACAACAACGTCATCCGTATGATGCAGCAGGCGATAGATGGGTACAAGGCTCAAGGCATTAACGATATCACCATCTATCCAATCGGGCGAAAGGTAGCAGAGAAAGTTAAAAAACTCGGGTTCACACCCGCCGGCGACTTTGTAGCATTGGCTGACAAACCTAATGCAGCCGACTGCAGAACGATTGCAGAAGAACTCATCACCAAATACTCCAAACACGAGTACGATAAGGTTGAGCTCATCTACCATCACTTCAAGAGTGCTGGTTCTCAGGTTCTCACACGCCGCGACTATCTGCCGCTTGACCTCTCTACGGAGGCTATCGGCGCAGACAACGACCGCGATCTGTCCTCGAACCTCGCTACGGCGAAGGCGCAAGAGTATCTTCGCAAAAATGGCCGTGGAGCACAAAGACAGGAGAACGAAGCTAAGCCGCTCAATGACGACTTCATCGTGGAGCCAGATTTGAAGACTGTGCTTTCCTCACTCGTACCTAAGGCCCTCGACTTGATGGTGTACACTGCACTGCTCGACAGCAATGCATCAGAGCATGCCGCCCGTATGGTTGCCATGCAGGCTGCTACCGACAATGCCGATGAGCTGCTTAAGGAGCTTAACCTCCAGTACAATAAGAGCCGTCAGGCTGCCATCACAAGTGAACTGCTGGATATTGTAGGAGGTAGTGCCAACAACTAAACCTCTTCTCCTACAAAATATCCTTCAAGAATATTTGTTAAATGGGAAAGGAACGATATTCCTTTCCCATTTTTTTGTTAACTTTGTATTGTTTAGCTATGAGGACGATCCTCAGTGGTCGCCCGCACCAGTAACATAACAACGTATCATGAAGAAGTCAATTCTTATAATCATATGCTCGCTTTTATTCCTTCCTCTATGCAACCTACATGTTTATGCACAAAAGAAGGAAATCAATGAAGCTATCGACAAGATCAAGGCTAACAAAGATCTTGATAAGGTTGAGGCTTCGATGACGAAACTGCTTAAGGACTCTGCCAACCGTCACAATGAAAAGATCTGGAACCTCCTTTTCGAGTCCTTGGAGAAGCAATATCAATCGGGAAACGAGAAACTGTATCTTAAACAGAAATACGACACCGCCTCACTGTTCAATATCGCTTCTCGGATGTATACAGCAATGACTGACTATGACAGCATTGATGCCTTACCGGATAAGAAAGGTAGAGTTAAACTGAAGATGCGCAAACAGAACGCGAGCACGCTCAATACTATACGTCCCAATCTCTTCAACGGAGGTATCTATTTTATCGGCAAGCAGAACTACAAACAGGCATACGCACTCTTCGACCAATATATCAGTGCTGCTGAGATGCCAATGTTTAAGTCTTACAACTATTCTTCAAAAGACAAATATCTTCCGACTGCCGCTTACTGGGCAGCATACTGTGGTTATAAGATGAACGATGCAAAGAAGGTGCTGCACAACACATATCTTGCATTAAAGGACAAGCAACATCATGAGTCGATGATGCAGTATCTTTCTGCCACTTACATGCTTGAGAAGGATACGGCAAGAAGTGTCGAAACACTGAAGGAAGGCTTTCACTCTTACCCCACATCGAGCTATTTCTTTGCACATCTGATAGATTATTATTCAGGCAAAGCTGACTGGAAGAAGGCAAATGAACTCACCGATAAAGCTATCCAGGCAAATAGGACAAATGCAACGGCCTGGTTAACTAAAAGTACGCTTCTCATTAACACTGGTGACTACGAGCATAGTTTTCTCATTGCTGATTCTCTGCTTAAGCGCGACAGCACAATGACGGATGCTTGGCTCAACGCTGGCTTGGCCAAATTCAACATGGGTGTTAATCTCGACAAGAACCCACAAAACGTACGACAAAAAAGGCAACTGATCCTCAAATACTACAAAGAAGCATTACCTTATCTTGAGCAATACAGGAAGCTCGCCCCCAAAGAGACAAGTAAATGGGCACTTCCGCTTTATACCATTTATTTAAATCTCAACATGGGAAAGCAATTTGATGAGATAGACAAAATTCTCAGAAATAAATCATAGAAAATGGTACAAGAATAGGAATATAGTGTATTTGGAGGGAGTTCCGTACAATTTTGCACGATTTTTGATGAAATATTTAACGCATGAGAGTAGGATTATCGCTACTTTTGCATGTAGTAAACAACAAATAAACAAGATCGCATACAATTATGAAGCAATTTATGGACGACAATTTCCTCCTTCAGACGGAGACTGCCCAAAAACTTTATCACGAGCATGCAGAACACATGCCAATCATCGATTATCACTGTCACCTCGTTCCTCAGCAGGTAGCTGAGAATAAGCGTTTCCGTTCTATCACGGAAGTATGGCTCGACGGCGACCACTATAAATGGCGCGCTATGCGCAGCAATGGTGTTGACGAGCGTTACTGCACAGGCAAAGATACAAGCGACTGGGAGAAGTTCGAGAAGTGGGCTGAGACTGTTCCTTACACTTTCCGCAATCCTCTTTATCACTGGACTCATCTGGAGCTGAAGACTGCTTTTGGTATCACAAAGCGCCTCAACCCCGAGACAGCTCGTGAGATCTACGACGAGTGCAACGATAAGCTCGCAAACGACCCGACGCTCACACCGTGGGGACTGCTCAACAAATACAATGTTGAGACAGTTTGCACCACAGATGATCCTGTCGATGATCTTCATTATCACACCATCGTTGCCAAGAGCGCACTGAAGACACGTATGCTCCCTGCATGGCGTCCTGACAAGGCCATGTCTCCTGAGAATGCTAAGAACTTCCAGGCTTATGTCGAGCAGCTCGCTAAGGTGAGCGGTGTTGATATCCACAACTTCAACGACTATGTCGACGCTCTTCAGAAACGTCACGACTTCTTCCATTCAATGGGTTCCCGCCTTTCCGACCACGGTATCGAGGAGTTTTATGCTGAGGATTATACCGATGCAGAGATCAACACTATCTTCGACAAAGTATATGCTGGCAAAGAGCTCACCCACGAGGAAGTGCTGAAGTTCAAGAGCGCTATGCTCTATGTCTTCGCCGTACAGGACTACAATGCAGGCTGGACACAGCAGTATCACTATGGCGCTATCCGCAACAACAACACTCGTATGTTCCGTCAGCTCGGTCCTGATACCGGCTTCGACTCTATCGGCGAGTTCGACACAGCTAAGAAGTGTTCCAAGTTCCTGGATCGTCTCGACCTGGAAGGTCATCTGACCAAGACTATCCTCTACAACCTCAACCCAGCTGCCAACGAGGTGATGGCTACCATGCTCGGCAACTTCCAGGATGGCTCCATTCCCGGTAAGATCCAGTGGGGTTCAGGCTGGTGGTTCCTCGATCAGAAGGACGGCATCCAGAAACAGCTCAATGCACTGTCACTCCTTGGCCTGCTGAGTCGATTCGTAGGTATGCTTACCGACTCTCGCTCCTTCCTTTCTTATCCGCGTCACGAGTACTTCCGCCGCATCCTCTGCAACGTTATCGGCAACGATATCGAGAACGGTGAAGTGCCTTACACAGGCTACGAGGAGAAGCGTGTTAATCAGATGGTCGAAGACATCTGCTACTACAACGCGAAGAACTATTTCAAGTTCTAATACTAATACAACTGATTTACAAAGTAATGACCGGATACGAGTAACATCCGGCCATTATTTTCTATTTAATATACCTATATGACAACGGACAAAACGACAAAAAACGCAATCATGAAGATGACCCGCTTCAGGTGGGTCCTCGTGGCGTTGCTTTTTCTTGCAACTACCATCAACTATATGGACCGGCAGGTTCTCTCGCTCACATGGAAAGATTTTATCCGTCCTGAGTTCGACTGGACCGACAGTGACTATGGCACGATCACTGGTCTGTTCTCCATCTTTTATGCTATCGCCAACCTCTTCGCAGGTAAGTTTGTCGACTGGGTGGGCACGAAGAAAGGTTACCTCATTGCCATTGGTGTATGGTCAGTGGGTGCCGTGCTCCATTCTTTCAGTGGCATTCTGACCTGTGGTGTTCTCACCGGTCATTGGTTTGTAGGATTCGAAGAAGCCAAACAGCTTCTTGAAGCCTTTGCAGCAAGCGGACAGCTTACCGGCGTCTCGGCCTGGGTCGTAAAGGTCGCTTCAAGCGATGCCGTACCGACAGCAATGCTTGCCGTCTCGACAGTATCTGTATGGTTTTTCCTTGCTTTCCGCCTTGTACTGGCCTTGGGTGAGTCGGGTAACTTCCCTGCAGCTATCAAAGTAACCGCTGAATATTTCCCAAAGAAAGACCGTGCCTTTGCCACATCTATCTTTAACAGTGGTGCCTCCATCGGTGCTCTTGCTGCACCAGCTACTATTCCTCTCATTGCAAGAGCCTATGGCTGGGAGATGGCTTTCGTCATCATCGGTGCTTTAGGATTTATCTGGATGGGCCTGTGGATATGGCTGTATGACAAGCCTGAGAGGAGTAAGTATGTCAACCAGGCTGAATTGGACTACATTAACCAAGACGAGGCAAACGAGGTTGCGAATAGTGCAGAAGCCACTGAAAAGGATACTTCAGCTGCCAAAGAGGAGAAGACCATCGGCTTCCTCAAATGCTTCACGTTCCGTCAGACATGGTCGTTCATCGTCGGTAAGTTCATGACCGATGGTGTATGGTGGTTCTTCCTATTCTGGGCACCGGCTTATTTCTCCGACCAGTATGGTTATACCTCCGACTCCAATATGGGCATTGCATTGATCTTCACGCTCTATGCCATCGTCACCGTGCTAAGTATCGGCGGAGGATATCTTCCTACCTATTTTGTTGACAAGAAACACATGGAGCCTTACGCAGGCCGTATGCGTGCCATGCTCATCTTCGCTTGCTTCCCGCTTCTCGGCCTGCTCGCCCAGCCTATGGGCGCTATCAGTCCCTGGTGGCCGGCTATCATCATCGGTCTCCTCGGTGCTGGCCATCAGGCTTGGTCTGCCAACCTATATTCAACAATCGGTGATATGTTCCCGAAGTCAACAGTGGCCACGATCACTGGTATCGGAGCCATGGCTGGTGGTATCGGCAGTTTCCTGATCAATAAAGGCTCAGGCGTGCTCTTCACCTATGCTGAGGAACAGGGTAAAGCCTTCTCCTTCATGGGCTTTGACGGCAAGCCGGCCGGATACATGATAATCTTCTGCATCTGCGCCGTGGCTTACATCATTGGCTGGTGCATTATGAAGACACTCGTACCGAGATACAAGAAAATTGAAGCATAATGAATGCTATACAAAAATAGGTTTTCCCGATTTTCAGATTGATTTAGGGGAGCAACCTCGAAGAGGTTGTACATGGTTAGCCCCAGGTAAGGAGCGCAGCGACGCAACCTGGGGGTTCGAATTGGGCAATTTAACCTGAACTGTCGGCCTCGAAGAGGGCGAACATAGGTGGTTATAGGTGAAGGGTGTTTAAACCATGTTCGCCCTCTTCGAGGCCGGATCGCAACGAAAACACACCATACCTAAACCCCACGTTTCGGCTGCGCCTCACGTGGGGCTAACCATGTGGCACCTCTCCGAGGTGCTCATCAAGCCGAAAACCAGATAAACCCCAAAATAGAAATAAATATTATGAAGATTCTAAATAAAAATACAGCCCCAAAGATGTATGCGCCCGAGCGCATCATACAATTCGGGGAAGGTAACTTTCTTCGCGCTTTCGTCGACTGGATCGTTAACGAGATGGATGAGAAGACGAGTTTCAATGGCTCCGTTGTCATCGTCCAGCCTCGCGAGCGCAACCATATCGAGCCATTGAGAGCACAAGACTGCATGTACCATGTCAACCTCGTAGGCCTTAAGAACGGCATCGCTGTCAATGACTGCGAGCGCATCAACTGTGTCAGCCGCGCTCTCAACCCTTACACGCAGAACGATGCTTTCCTTGCCCTCGCTGAACAGCCGGAGATGCGTTTTGTCATCTCCAACACGACAGAGGCGGGCATTGCTTTCGACCCTGACTGTAAGTTCGAGGACATGCCCGCGGCGACGTACCCAGCCAAACTGACGCAACTTCTCTTCCGTCGCTATAAGGTTTTCAACGGCGACCCTAAACGGGGATTCATCATCCTCCCTTGCGAGCTAATCTTTGGCAACGGACATCATCTGCAGGAATGCATCAATAAGTACATCGACCTTTGGAAGAACTCTTTAGGCTACGACTACGAAGGCTTTAAGCAGTGGGTCGCCGAGAGCAACTATATCTGCACGACGCTTGTTGACCGCATCGTCAATGGTTATCCAAAAGACGATATTGAGGCTATCTGGGAGAATATCGATTATAAAGACGAGGCACTCGTTCAATGTGAGGTCTATCACCTCTGGGTCATTGAGCATGCACCCAACATCTCAAAGGAGCGGTTAGAAAAAGAGTTTCCGGCACAGAAGGCAGGGCTCAATGTGCTTGTTGTCGATGATGAAACACCTTATCATGAGCGCAAGGTGACACTCCTCAACGGTCCGCACACCGTGCTGGCTCCAGTTGCTTACCTCTCGGGCATAAACATCGTCAGAGATGCTTGCAACTCCACGCTTTTGGGTCGCTATGTCCACAAAGTGCAGACAGAAGAGCTCTTACCGACACTCGACATGCCTAAAGAAGAACTTGAGCAGTTTGCCAAAGATGTCATCAACAGGTTCAAGAATCCGTATATCGACCATCAGTTGACGAGCATCATGCTCAACAGTTTCCCGAAATTCAAGACACGTGATCTCCCCGGACTGCGCAAATATCTCCATCAGAAAGGGCAACTGCCGGAAGGTATCGTTCTCGGTCTCGCTGCCATCATCACCTACTATAAAGGTGGCAAACGGGCTGATGGAACAGAGATAATGCCCAACGACGATCCTGCGATCATCCAACTTCTGCAAGAGTTATGGAAGACCGGTGATTATACTGAAATAGCCAAAGGAGTACTTGCCGCAAAGGACCTCATCTGGAAAGAACAGGGAGATCTCAACGAAATTCCTGGACTGACGGACGCTGTCGCTCAAGACCTCAAGAGCATCCAGGAAAACGGAATGAGAGAGACCGTAAAGAAGATAACTGTAAAAGGATAAGGCGAATGTCATTGGCTGTCGTTCGACAAACAATCTTCCGACGTTCGACAAACAATCGGCTGACGTTCGACAAACGATCGTCTGACGTTCGACAAACAATCTGATTTATATTTCAATAAAACATGAAACAAGCATTAAAGATCAATCCGGCCGATAATGTGGCCGTTGCTATACAAGACTTGAAGAAAGGCACTGCCATCGATATTGATGGACAGTCGCTGACACTTCAGACAGACGTACCTGCTGGTCACAAGTTGGCCCTGCGTGAGATCAAGAAAGACGAGAATGTCATTAAATATGGCTTTCCCATCGGCCATGCACTTCATGACATCGAAGCAGGTGCATGGCTTGACCACCACGATATCAAGTCGAACCTTAAGGGTGAGCTCAACTACGACAACGTCCACATCAAAGGACTGAAGCCCAACGATCCTCATCCTACAGTTACTTTCCAAGGCTATAGAAGAGCTGATGGCAAGGTAGGTGTACGCAATGAGCTGTGGGTCATCCCCACCGTAGGATGTGTCAACGGTATCATCCGTGAGATTGTAGAGGAGGTAAAGCGCCAAACAAACAATGGTGAGGGTGTAGACGGCATTGTCGATTTCCCTCACAACTATGGCTGCTCACAGTTGGGCGACGACCATGAGAACACACGGAAGATCCTTCGTGACCTCGTGATGCATCCGAATGCCGGCGGTGTGCTTGTCGTGGGATTAGGCTGTGAGAACAATCAGCCACACGAATTTGAGAAACTCTTAGGCGACTACGATCACGACCGCATCAAGTTTATGGTCTGCCAAGAGGTAGAAGGCAATGAGGTAGAGACCGGTGTCAAGCTGTTGATGGATCTCTATAATAAGGCAAAAGAAGACAAGCGGGAGACAATCTCTGCCTCAGAACTGCGTATCGGACTTAAGTGCGGCGGATCCGATGGTTTCTCCGGCATCACGGCCAATCCTCTGCTCGGTGCATTCAGCGACTGGCTCTGTGAGGAGCAAGGAGGTACAACGATTCTAACGGAGGTTCCAGAGATGTTTGGTGCTGAAACCATCCTTATGGAGCGTTGTATCAACGATGATGTCTTGGAGGAGACAAAACAATTGATCAACAACTTCAAGCATTATTTCCTCAGTCATAATCAGCCTGTCGGTGAAAATCCTTCTCCGGGCAACAAGGCTGGCGGTATCTCTACGCTCGAGGACAAGGCTTTGGGTTGTACGCAGAAGTCGGGTAAGTCTCCTGTCTGCGGTGTACTCGGCTACGGCGACATGCTGCAGAAGAAGGGCTTGAATCTTCTTTCCGCCCCGGGCAATGACCTCGTAGCAGCAACGGCTCTCGCTGCAGCCGGTTGCCAGATTGTTCTCTTCACGACGGGTCGCGGTACACCTTTCGCTACGGCTGTGCCTACCTTGAAAGTATCGAGCAACACCGGACTCTACAACCGGAAGCCCAACTGGATCGACTTCAACGCAGGACCTATCGTAGAAGACAAGAGCATCAAAGAGCTCCTACCTTCCTTCGCCCAGCTTATCCTCGATGTAGCAAGTGGCAAGAAGGTCAATGCAGAGAAGAATGGCATCCAAGGTATCGCCATCTTTAAGAATGGAGTAACACTGTAACAAAATGAAAAGGTTTTTCTCAGCCATGCTGCTTGCCGGCAGCATGGCTTTTCCAGCAACAGCGCAAGATCTCGTCAAGACCTACAATGTCATCAATCCTAATGCGGAGGCTTGGCAAGGAGCTCCTGTGGAGATTGGCGGCATAGAAGGTTTCCGGTCGGCACTGGTAAAGGTCGATGGCAAGGAAGTGCCTTGCCAGATGGATGACTTAGACGGAGACGGTGGAGCAGACCATCTGTTTTTCCTCACCGACATCAAAGGCAAAGACCGGCAAACCGTGAAGGTCAGTCTTTGGCGCAAAGGAGAGCCTCGCAACTATAAAGCACGCACCTTTGCCGATATCATTCTGCCAAACAGTAAAATTAAGATAAAGAACAAACAGAACGTCTATCTGAAGGAATTTACTGTCATGGGCGGCTCCGATCCTTTCCGCAGCATCCATCAGCATGGCGTTGTCTTCGAGAGCGAGCTGACCGCCTTCAGAATCTATTGCAGTCCACGCCAAACAGTGGATCTCTACGGGAAGTACAAACGACAGTTAGAACTCAAAGAATCAGAGTTCTATCCTGACAAGGATCAACTTGCCAAAGGCTTTGGCGACGATGTTCTATTGGTTGGCGATGGAGTCGGACTCGGTGCACTCAACGGATGGAATGGTACAGAGCCGGTAGCTTTCACAAACTGTGAATCTCGCTCACAACGTATCGTCACCACAGGGCCGTTAAGAAGCATCGTAGAGATCGTTGATAAGAACTGGCGGCCTACAGCCGATGCAGAACCATTCACCGTAACTTCTCGCTATACGATAATAGCCGGACACCGCGACTGCAAAGTTGATGTCCAGGTATCTGTTCCAAAAGGCTTCACGCTTACGAATGATATCAAGAAGACACCTTATTATATAGGTATCACCAACGTTCGTGGTTCCAAGTCATGGACGAATGCTAAAGGCTTACTGGCTTCTTGGGGCTCCGATTATCCGGCCAAAGGCGACACGACAACTCAGACCAAGCAAACTGTAGGCTTAGCTGTCTGTATCCCTGCCGCGAATCTCGAAAAACGAGCTGATACTAAATACGATTACGGTTATGTTGTCAAGATTCCCCAAGGTCACCTGACATACGCTATCTCCTTCTGCTCTGACAAAGAGGAGAACGGCTACCACAATGAAGACGCCTGGAAGAAAGCTACGAGCGAGTGGGAGAGAGACCTGCAAAAGAGGAGTTTAATAATATTGAAGAAATAAAAACTCTATATATTTTTTGGGAAATACATTCTTTGTTAGTAAATTTGCAGAAAAGAACACATTAAACGTTAAATGAAACAAATATGGCAATAGAAGGTATTTTCCGCGATGAGATAGAGATCAGGCAAGTGGACAAGTTCTTTGCCGGAGAAATGGGTCGACAGATCCACCGTTATATCAAGGCGCGTGGATCCATGTCGATGCTTGAAAAGATAGAAAAACGCATCGGATCGCTCAGTATCCCTGAGCGAGAGAATGCGATGGCTAAATATATTGACCTCAACCGCAAAGTAATAGAAGACCTCGATTGGCGCATGCTCATAGCACGTGCCATGGCCAACTACTGCGACTCGTACAACTATTTCATCAAGATGGTTGATGACGAGCAGACGATGCGCTTCTACGAAGAGCGGATGAAGAGCAAATATGTACGCTTCCATGAAGTATTCGAAGAGAACGGCAAGTATGGCATCAAAGATGTAGACGGAAACATCATGCTCCATGCGCGATATGATTTTCTGCGTACACCTTTCATCTACGTTGATGACCTCGTCTCTATGCCTGTCATCGCAGAGAAAGATGGTAAGATGGGGCTTGTCTTGCCCGATGGACACGACACCGTGGTACTTCCCTTCGACTATGACGACATATCTCTGCGTGACGAGGAACCCTGGTTCGAACTGACGAAGGACGGACAGACACAGTTATGGAACGGCTTGGATGAACTGAGTGACTGATAATTAGTAGATTCGTTCTTGCCGTGAAAAAGAAAATATTCTTATTAGTGTTCACATTTTTAATGTGGACACTAGTATTTATCTTGCAGAAGCCGATATTCTTATCAATTTATGGTGGCTTCTCCCATGTCTTTGAAGTCGTCCACCATGGCTTGCCCCTCGACTTTTCAATGGCGGGTTACTTGTCGGCTGTTCCTGCATTGATTCTTCTTATCAGTTGCCTGCCTCTCAAAGCACTTCACACAACAAGTTCCAGCCGCATCTTGATGGCCATCGTCGGTGGGTGGACGCTGATAGGCGCAACGGTCGTTGCTTTGTCCTTTGTCGCCAACATAGCGCTCTATGGCTATTGGGGGTTCCCGCTTGATTCAACACCTATCTTCTTCCTGTTCTCGTCGCCCTCGGCAGCTATGGCAAGCGTAGAGTGGTGGCAGGGATTGTTAAGCCTGATCAGCATTGCTGTTGTTATGGCTTTCATCCTCTTGCTTTTCCATCTTCTTTGGCGCAAGTGGGGTGGGGATGTGTTCCTTTTGAAGACGAATAATTGGCAATGGATGCCGATGCTTATCCTCACAGCCCTGTTGTTTCTCCCTATTCGTGGAGGTGTAACGGTTTCTACCATGAACACCGGTGAAGCATACTTTTCTTCTGTACAGGAACTGAACCATGCAGCTGTCAACCCGCTGTTCTCCTTCATGGAAAGTATCAGTCACAGTGAAGATTTCGCTTCTCAGTATCGGTTCATGGATGACAAAGAAGCGCATAAGATCTATCATGAGCTTTACAACACGCCAAAGACAGACAGCATTTCTTCTGTTCTGAGACCTGGAGTGAAACGCCCGAATATCTTCATCATCGTCATGGAGAGCTTCTCCGATACTGTGACCAATGTGCCTGGTGTGACGCCAAATCTTGATCGGTTGAAACATGAAAGTGTTTATTTCTCACACTTCTATGCCAACAGTTACCGTACCGACCGCGGATTGGTATCGGTACTCTTGGGCTATCCTGCTCCGGCAACCGTAAGCCTGATGAAATACCCGAAGAAGACATCCAACATGCCTTCTATCGCAGCTCATCTTGAAAAAGCTGGATATGTATCATCCTATTATTATGGAGGCGATGCTGACTTCACGAATATGCGCTCGTTCCTTGTCAACCAAGGATTCCGGCATATCACGGAAGATGTAGACTTCCCTGTGAGTGAACGCCTGAGTAAATGGGGTGTACCCGATCACCTGCTATTCAGACGTGCGGAGAAAGACATCTTGGCACGGCCCGTCAATGGCAAGCCACAACTGACAGTCATTCAGACCTCCAGTTCGCATGAGCCATTCGATGTGCCTTATCATCATCTCAAGGACAAGATTCTTAATGCCTTTGCTTACTCAGACAGTTGCGTGGGCGGATTCATCAATACCCTCCGTAAGAGTAGACAATGGAACAACAGCCTTGTCATCTTAGTGCCAGACCATCTCGGTGCCTGGCCTGAGCATGCTGATAACTTCAAGCCTTGGAGATATCATATCCCATTGATATGGACGGGTGGAACTATTCGCCAACCGATGGTCATTAACACCCTCGGTTCGCAACAAGACATTGCTGCTACACTGCTCTCACAGTTGGGTATCGAGCATAAAGATTTGATTTTCAGTAAGGACATGTTCAATCCATCTGTCAATCATTTTGCCTTCTTCCTTCCGAATGACGGCATTGGGATGATAACGGAAGACGATGTTCTTCTCTATGACAATCAACTGAAGAAAACAGTTTACGATAAAGGAAAGAAAGGACATAATCTGAAAGCGGGCCAAGCCCTGCTACAGGTGTTGTTTGACGATATTGCAAAAAGGTAAAAAACAGAGAAAGGAATGTATGTAAGTATATTGCTTTCGTCCCTGCTGCAGACGCTCATTCAGTGGGACACGAACATTACATTAGCCATTAATGGTCTCCATTGTGGCTATCTTGACAACTTCATGATGATGTATTCAGGCAAGTTCATCTGGATACCTCTCTACGTGAGCCTCCTTGTCATCATGTTCCGCAACTTTCCGCGGAGAGCCGTGATATACTGCATACTGTTCGCCGTCCTGCTCATTACACTGTGCGATCAGACGGCCTCTGCTGTGCTCCGACCATTGTTTGACCGTCTACGACCCGCCAATTTAGCGAATCCCATCTCTCCGATGATACATATTGTCGATGGTTATCGTGGCGGACGCCATGGCTTTCCCTCTGCCCATTCGGCTAACTGCTGGAGCGCTTTCTTCTTCGTGGCTTATGTCTTCAGGCGACGCGTTCTCAACTTTAATCTTGCGGCATGGGCTTTCCTGATGTGCTGGTCACGCGTTTATCTCGGTGTGCATTATTTTGGCGATGTACTTTGTGGCATGGTCTTAGGATTTTTGTTAGCGAGCGTTGTGTATTATGTCTTCCAGCTCATGCTCCGGCAATCAGCACAATCTTTGAGGCCCAAAGATGACTCACCGAAGCTCTATACGCCTGCCTTAGTTTTTAATATTGAGACGGCAGTCATGCTCATCCTTGCTATCTTCACACGATTCTCATTCTGACAAACAATTTACATGGAAATCCAACCCATAGCCATCTTTCACTCTCCATTCACTTCTAAGTTCGGCATTCCTAAACAGAGTGGGCTTGTAAAAGAACTTGAAGGCACCATCGTTTTCACGGAGCCCTATCGTTCAGCAGAGGCATTGAGAGGTATCGATAGCTTCGATTATCTATGGCTCATCTGGGGCTTCAGTGCCAACAAACATGCTGCCAACGGGCTCACCGTGCGCCCGCCGCTCTTAGGAGGCAACACTCGTGTCGGTGTCTTTGCGACACGATCTCCGTTTAGGCCCAATCCACTTGGACTGTCTTCCGTACGTCTGAAGAGCGTGGAGTGGGAGACAAGCCAGGGGCCAATACTTCATGTTCTTGGAGCCGACTTGATGGATGGCACCCCGATCTTCGATATCAAGCCCTATGTTACTTATGCAGATTGCCATGAAGGAGCGAAGTCGGGGTTCGTAGACCAGCATCCTATCAAGCGCCTGCAGGTCATCATCCCTGACAGCCTTGTCCAGACATTAGGCGAACAGCAGACCGAAGCCTTGCGAAAAGTGTTGGAACTTGACCCACGGCCTCATTATCAGCATGACCCCGACCGCATCTATGGCATGCCATTCGCGGGAAGAGACATACATTTCAAGGTTGAGGGAGATACATTGACGGTCATTCATTAACAAATACCAGGCACCGCCAATTGCCTTTTTCTTTCTGCGCTTTGAGGCTCAGTCCTAAGGATGAAGCTTTATCAACAAGCAACGGAATATCCTCTTCATAAAAGCCACTGATGATGAAAGTAGCACCATCAGCCATCTTACTTCGCATGGCATCCATGTCGTTCAGCAAGATATTGCGGTTAATATTAGCAAGCACAATATCAAAGGTCCCCTCAATCTTTTTAATAACGGAAGCATCACCGAGCAGAGCCTGGACATTCTTCACCCCATTGATTTCTGCATTGTGCATCGTGTTCTTTACACTCCATTCATCAATATCATAACCCACAACCTCTTTTGCACCGAGTTTGGAAGCAGCGATACCCAGGATTCCCGTGCCACAACCACAATCGAGCACACGCTTATCAGCTAATGTGCCACCATTGGCATCTGCCATTAACAACAGGGTAGAGACGATCATCTGTGTAGTTTCATGCGTACCCGTACCAAAAGCGAGCTTGGCATCGATTTGGATTAAGTGTTGGGTGGTAGGTGTTGGGTGATGATGTTTTGTAAAAGTCTCCGGATGAGAGGTATTTGCATCAACAATCAGTATTTTGCCATCGATATCAATAGGCTCAAAACCATTGTCCTCCCAAGTCTTGTTCCAATCCTTATCCTCAGCTTCACTTATTGTATAATCGATCTTCGTATCTTGCAAAGGGAAGTCGGCTACCTGCTGATCGAGCACATTCTTATTGAAGAGCGTTTTCTGAACATAACCTTTCAATCCGTTCTCCGTATCCTCAAACGATTCAAAGCCAGCTTCGGCAGCAGCGTCTGCCAAAAGGTCACGTGCTGTCTGCAAAAGACTGTCAGAACATGTTATTGTAAAGTGCGCTTCTAAATATTCCATACCTCTAAGATTAGAATGAAATTGTAAATATTGAAAACGTAATATAAATATAAGTGCAAAATTAAAAAAAATAGGGGAAATCCTACCAACAGTTAGGGTTTTTCCGTAAATTTGCAAAAGAATAGGCACTAATTTTGTACCGTAAAATAATAGAATATAAACATTAAAGAGTAAAGATATGAAAAAGTTATTGATGCTATTAGTTCTCGCGGGTTCGATGCCGCTGGCATCGATGGCGCAGGACGACGTTTACTTCACTCCAAGTAAGGAAGACCAAGCTCCTAAATCAGAGAAGCCTGCTTATTATTCGGGAAGCAAACGTGATGTCGACGAATACAATCGCTATGGCAAACTGAACAGTTACTATCAGAAGATTGGCTCTGATTCTTTAGGCAACGACATCATCACCTTCCAGCCGGGCTATGGCTATGATGGCAAAGCCTATACGGATACGGCTTATGTCTATCCGGGCAGTGCCAAGTTCAGCAACGATGACGACTACACGTACACCCGTCGCATGTCGCGTTGGGATGGTTTCTATGATCCGTGGTTCTACGACTACTATGGTCCTTACGGCTGGTACAGTCCCTGGTACTATGGTAGCTGGTACGGTGGCTGGTACGATCCCTGGTATTATGGCTATGCCGGCTGGTATGATCCCTGGTATTACGGCTACTACGGCTGGGGCTGGCCTTACAGATACGGATGGTATGATCTGTGGTGGCCCTCCTACTATAACGACTACAGATATACTGGCGGACATGCAGGCACAGCCAACCATTGGGCGTATAGCGGGCGCGGTTTCAACAACGCTACGGGGTATACACCCAGTTATGGCGGGCGTTCCGCAAGTGGCAACTTCTCCGGCTACCGTGGGGGCACGAACAACGCTGGTTCCAACAACGCACGGTCATATTCGGTAAGGAACAACAGTCGTTTCGGGAGCAACCGCTCCTACAGCGACTTTAACAGAGTACCTTCCAACCGTTCCTATAGCACACCGAGCAGCTCCTTCGGAGGCGGCTTCAGTGGAGGTACGCGTGGCGGCTTCAGCGGTGGCGGCTTCAGCGGCGGTGGCTCCCGGGGCGGTGGTAGCTTTGGAGGCCGCAGATAATCGTAACCATTTTATAAGGACACATCAACTATGAAAACGATAAATTATCTTCTTTTGGCTGCCATCGGAATGATGGCGCTGCCAATGAATGCACAGGAGACTTACGAGAATGCCAAGATCACGAAGCAAGATCTGAATGGAACAGCAAGGTATGTTGGTATGGGTGGAGCGATGGAGGCGCTCGGAGCTGATATCTCTACCATCTCCTCCAACCCGGCCGGTATAGGTATGTTCCGTCGCAGCAACGTGAGTATAAGCGGCGGATTGCAGTCAAACTTCTCCGGCAATTCCTTTGATGGGGCAAACAAGACGAACGCCAGTTTCGATCAGGGTGGCTTCGTTTATGCCATGCGGACAAACAGAAAATCCTTTCTGAATTTCGCATTCAACTATCACAAAGGCCAGAACTTCGACTTCATCCTCAATGCTGCTAATACGCTGAATGGCGCTTCGCAAAACAGACAGAGCTACCTCAAAGGCTTGATTGGCGATGAGCAAGGTGGAGGATTCTCCGTTGACAAGACAAACAACGGTGAATACAATGGGTATGTAAATTCAACCTCTACCAATACGGCTTACACGTGGAGCCAGCTCGACTATCTGTATTGGAATGCGGTTATTCCCAACACAGAAGGGAAATTCTATAGCTACGATGCCAAGGATTATACCTTTGCCAGAAAGCACACGGGCTATATTGGCAACTACGACTTCAATATCAGTGGCAATGCCAATGACCGGTTCTATTGGGGTGTCACCTTCGGTTTGAAAGATGTCCACTACCATGGATTCAGCACTTACACAGAAGACATGGCTAATTTCGCCAACAGCTCAATAACGATCAATGACCAGCGGGAGATCACCGGTACCGGATTCGATATCACTGCAGGTATCACGGTCAGACCGATCGAGACTTCTCCGTTCCGGTTCGCCTTGTATTTCAAGACACCGACATGGTATGACTTGACAACAAGAAACTATACCACCATCAGCAATGGCATACCGTCTACAGTTACTGTAAACGGGAATACAGAGAACAATGGTCTCTATGATAAAGGACATATTGGCAATTCGTATGACTTCAAGATCTATACTCCGTGGAAGTTCGGTGTGTCTCTCGGTCACACCGTTGGCAACTTCCTCGCCTTGGGTGCAACCTACGAGTATGAGGATTACGGCTCTATCAAGACGCGTGTCATAGACGGCGACGGTTATGACTCCTGGACGGGCGACTACTATCAGACGTCTTCCAACGACAACGTGATGAACGACCATACGAGTGCTGTCCTCAAGGGAGTAAGTACGGTGAAACTTGGTATCGAGGTTAAACCTGTTCCGGAATTAGCATTACGCGCAGGTTACAACTATGTCAGCCCTGCGTACAGCAAGGATGGTCAGAAGAACCCATTGCTTCCTTCTCTCGGCACATCCTACCAGAGTGCTTCTGATTATGTCAATTGGAAAGCCACCAACAGATTCACGGTTGGTGCCGGCTACCAGCTGGGCAAATGGAACCTTGATGTAGCCTACCAGTACAGTGCAAGAAAGGGCGACTTCTATCCATTCTCCTATATCGAAGCTGGAAACAATGAGGCCAACGGCACAACAGCAACAAAGGTGAAAGACGACCGTGGCCAGTTGCTCTTCACCTTAGGCTACAGATTCTAATAGAAACATAATAAGCAAGTAAAAAGCCTGGAACATCATTCGTTCCAGGCTTTTTGTGTTACAAGGACCCTGTACCCTGACACACACGCTACGCTCATAGCAAGCGCAACTGCTCCTTTGCCTGCTCTGTATTTTGGAAGACGATGCCATGCATGCCCGTCTGCCGGGCTCCACGGATATTCTCCGGCTTGTCATCAAAGAACACACATTCCCCCGGATTGACCTCAAAACGCTGGCAGAAAGCTTGATAAATAGCAACATCCGGCTTGAGAAGATGCACCTCATGAGAGACGAGATAGCCGTCGAGCAGACTGAAAGGTCTGGGAAACTTCTTCATGACATCAAAGACTTTTGTAGACCAGTTGGACAGACCGAGCAAGCGATAGCCCTGGGCTTTGAGCGCCACCATCCAATCGTAGATACCCGGGATCTCTGCCGTGAAGATATCCGTATAGCACTTGTCAAAAGAATCGAGCGCAAAGGCATAGTCGGGCCATCGCTGTTTCCATTCGGAGATATATTCCGTAAATGGTCGGTCGCCCTTGTCAAGAAGATTATTGTTCTCTGGTGAGAGAATATGCTGCATGAACCACTCGCCTTTCTCCTCACTATTGAGAATCTTGGAGAAATATGCCTTGAAGTCATAAGCCACTAAGACCCCACCAAAGTCAAGTACAATATTTCGAATCATTGTTTCGTCTATTTTGTTATTTCAATTCTTTTTCTGGTGTAAAGTTACAAAATAATCGCAGAATAGCCAAAAATACAAGATAGTTAGGATCATGAATATTTGCAAGAGAAGGGGAAAAACGCTAACTTTGCATTTATGAAAACATTAAGAACACTTTTACTTCTCTTTGCTATATGCTCTGCATGTGTTGTCAACGCCCAAAAACGGGAGTTTCGCGGTGCATGGATACAGTGTGTCAACGGACAATTTCTTGGCATGTCCACACAGGCTATCCAGCAGAAACTGAGTCGGCAACTGGACATCCTTCAGGCTGATGGCGTCAATGCCATCATCTTTCAGGTCCGCCCGGAATGCGATGCGCTCTATCAAAGTGATCTCGAACCATGGAGCCGTTATCTCACAGGCCAGCAAGGGCGCGCGCCTCAGCCTTACTGGGATCCACTGCAATGGATGATCGAACAGTGCCACAAACGGAATATGGAGCTTCACGCCTGGATCAACCCCTTCCGTGCCAAGACAAAAGGTACGACCGCGTTAGCAACGAGCCAAGTGGCTGTCAAACATCCCAACTGGACGTTTCCCTATGGAGGACAGCTCATCCTCAATCCGGCACTCAAAGAGACAGCCGATTATAACTGTAAGGTAGTAGACGATATTGTCAGCCGCTACGATGTGGACGGCATACACATCGACGATTATTTTTATCCCTATCCCGTAGCCGGAGAAGAGATTCCCGATGCAAACGATTTCCGCGCCAACCCACGCGGCTTCAGGAACATTGGCGACTGGCGGCGCGACAATGTCAATCAGTTTATCGAGCAACTCAGCAAGACGATCCACAAGCGCAAGCCGTGGGTGAAGTTCGGCGTTTCACCTTTCGGTATCTATCGTAATCAACGTAGCGACCCTAAGAATGGGTCGGCAACAAATGGATTGCAGAACTACGACGACCTCTATGCGGATGTTCTCTTATGGGTTAATAACGGATGGGTCGATTACTGTGCGCCTCAGCTCTATTGGGAGATAGGGAACAGAGCGGCCGACTATCAGACGCTTATCAAATGGTGGGATAAGTTTGCTGACAACCGGCCTTTGTTCATCGGTGAGAGCGTGGAGCGTACCGTGAAAGCCTCGGACCTCTCCAATCCTAACATCAACCAGATGCCGGCTAAGCACAAGCTGCACCAGGAAGCTCATCATGTCGATGGCACCATATTATGGTTTGCACAGGCAGTGACAGATGATATGGGTAACTATGGCTCCGTGCTCCGCACAGCTTATTGGAAATATCCTGCCCTGCAACCTCTGATGCCTTTCATCGACAAGAAACAGCCGAAGAAGCCACGAAAGGTGAAAGCCGTATGGACCAGCGACGGATACATTCTCTTCTGGTCTGTTCCAAGAGGAAAGAGCTGGGGAGATATTGCCCGACAATATGTCATCTATCGCTTTGCCAATGGAGAAAAGATTGATATCGAGAATCCCGCTAAGATCGTATCTATCACTTCCGACACCTTCTATAAGTTGCCTTACGACAAAGGCAATAAGCGCTGTACCTATGTCGTGACAGCCCTCGACAGGATGGCGAATGAGTCGAAAGGAAAAAAAGTAAAAATTAAATTATAAGAGGGGCCTAACCAAGCCAGCATTCCTCCACCTCCCTTAAGAAGGGAGAGCAATCTAAAGGGAAGGATGTTGATATGTAAAGAGCCATCGATTGAAACAAATCGGTGGCTCTTTCTATTGCTTTCAGTAATCAACATCCCTCCCTTTAGGGAGGGCTTGGGTAGGCCCCTATTCTCGGTATATATACCCCATAATCTTATTGATCCAATCGACATTGAACCGGAACCAACGGTACTTGCCAATAGGTTTTCCACCAAAAGAGAGGATGAAGTCACGGAATGGATTCTTACGGAAGGGCAAGCCTACATCCAAGAAGCAAATATGGGCATAGTTGTGTTTCCAAGACCAGTTGATGGCCTCCCACACCGTCATCAGGTTAGGGTGGAGCAGGGCATAACGCTTCCGACGTGAGGCCAGATACCACAGATAGGCATTGCCCTCGCTGAACACACAGACACAGCCACCAATGACTTTATCCTTATACAAAGTAATGAAGATGCGGCCGTTGTCACTGTTGTACAACTGCCGGATATGATTCTCTGCAGGAATGATGCGACGCAGCTTCATCCGATAGAAGCCACTCAGCAGCTGATAGAAGCTATGCACTTCCTCATCCGTCTTAGCTTCACGCATCGTCACACCAGCCCGATAGCTCTTCCTGATTCGCTCTTTCGTCTTCTCAGAGAGGCGCTCGACAGGAGGCATAGAGTGGAGCGAGTTGTGCACTTCCTGCCAGTTAACCGGGAAGTAGCCTTCCGTACGAAAGTAGCGATAGCCGAACATCTTCAACGACAAGTCGCTGAACTCAATATAGAAACATAGCTTTCTCCGCAACTTACGCGTCAGTTCATGAAGCATTAAACCAAACACGACCTCTTTGTCCGCGTCCTCAGCATATTCGCCTTCGCCGAAGATTCTTCCCTGCGTATATAGAAAAGGAGGAATCCAAGTATTGCGCCGACGCGTAAAGGCTAGCATGTGAGCCACAACCTTCCCTGATTCATCGAAAGCCACAGCCATATAAGGCCTCTGTCCGGGGGAGTTCTCAAGAATGTGGAACAACTCCGGTGAATGGAAGAAATTGCCGGTGGATAACTCCGGCAATTTACTTCCCTTCGTATACAGTTGTATCTTATATTGGCTCACAAACTAGTACCATCTTATATTTGCAAAATTACATAATTTCTTTCACAATATAAGATTCTTTTATATAAAAAACTATTTCAGATAGTTCTCATATTCAGCATCTGTCGCACAATCCCACCAAACGGGATAGCTCCAGATATCCGTATCCTCAGCATGAGCATTTATCTTCAGCATATTGTCCTCATTGTAGGATGTCTCAAGCTGCGAAGGATATCTCCAACGACGCGGCCAATATTTAGGATCAGTCTTGCTTGTGCCTTTAAGCTTATCCGTACCCGTGAACATAACGCTCCGATCGAAACCTGGATAGACAACACCAAAGTCACCTATGTCTCCTGCACTGTAATCGAATCGGCGCATGTCATTCCAGTTCTCCAGACTGACACCCATAGCAACATACTTCTGAAGCATGATATCGCTCATTGTCAGTTCACTGGCATTCTGACAGACTGCTTTGCTAGACAGATAAGCAGAGATAGCGCTTTCATCCATCGGCATCATATCAGGGTTATCATAACCCGATGCCTTCCATGACGAGAGTTTCTGCTGCATATAGTCGAGATGTGCCTTGATACCTGCCTTATAAGCAGCGAGTGCACCAGCCTTGTCTCCTTTACGCATCAAGACCTCGGCCTTGATAAAGCAAGCCTCATGATAGGTCATAATCTCAAAATCAGAGACAGGACGGAGCTGGAAGGAGCCTGTTGAACCTACAGCATTAGCAGACATTGCGCTTGAAGAGCCGAAGTACCAATAGAGATCCGTCTCACTTCTTCCGGAATTACCTGTCAACGCAGAATTGCTTCGGAGCGTCACGTAAGTAGTATCACCTGCATATACATAGTTTGTGCTGTTGATATACTGAGAACCCTTGGCATAGACTACGGAGACTTTATCACCATCTGTCGTGACCTTATGAATCTTCGACATACTCTCAACGAAGTTCTGTCTTTTTGTAGCATCAGAGATCGTGTAAGTCTTCGTGACATCAGAGGAGGCCCAGGTAGGCAACGTGATAGATGCTGCTCCACCAGCTTCCAAACGCTCACAAGAACCATGACTGTCTACACCTTTAGAACGCAGCCATTTATAGGAAGCCACCTTACCATCACGCAATGTAATATCGCTCATCGAAGCCGGTACAATCTTCGTAAATCTTGGGTCTACAACGCCTGAGCCACGCATATTGGTCAGGAGGTTGTAATAATACTGAGAGATACGCTGCGTACTTCCATATGCTGCATAGTCCCAGTTACCATTGGTCTGAACGGGATCACCATAGAGGTAATCGGTCACATCCGTTCCACTGTTATAACACGGCATCACGGAGTTGTCTGCTATGCTCTGCGGGCCACGTTCAAGACAATAGAGTATTGAATCAGGGTTGAACAAATCGGTTTTCTTCGACAGTTTCAGCAGATACCGTGCTTTAAGACCATAACACAGTTTGATCCATTTGCTGACATCTCCATTGTTCATCACATCTCCCTTGGAAAGAGGCGTGGCTCCCGAAGCCTGCGCCTTTGAGAAGAGACTGATAGCCTCATTCAGCTTTGCGATACATCCGTTAAAGATAGTCTTGCCATCATCATAGGGAGGCACAGGCGATGAACCCAGTGCATCCGTGTAAGGCATCTCGCCATAGAGATCCAACATCTCCATGAAGCCCAGTGCATGATAAACATCTGCCACTGCCATGTAGTGATAGGCTCCTTCACTCTGAGCCTTATCGTAAAGATCCTGCAAGTTAGAGGCTGATTCTACAAACCAGGTCTGATAAGGTGCAACGGTGAGACCATTGGCAAAGTTCCAGGTTGTGGTACACGTATTGACAGAGCCATTCGAGGAATAGAGCACGCCTGCGATAGCAGAGGTACGATAGTTGGTAATACCCGCTGAGTACATGTACATCCTCTCAATCCAAGGCACACGGTTCTCTACCAAGACACTCTTATTGTTCGGGTTATCCGGATCAGTATTAACATCGAGATAGTCGTTGCATGAGGAGAATCCCATAGCAAGGCCACATCCCAACATGATGATATATTTATTAATTCTCATAGCTATATCCGATTAAAATGTTACATTTACACCAAAGGTCACACTAGATACAGAGGGTACACTGCAATAGTCGATGCCTGTAGCACCTGAACCTCCTGTACCTCCGGCTGTACTAACCTCCGGATCCATACCTTTATAATTGGTCCACGTCAGCAGGTTTGTTCCTGTGAGGTTCACCATCAAACGCTTGATGATGCTCTGACGACTGATGAGTCTTGTGAGATCATATGACAAGGACACAGAGCGTAGTTTCAACCAATTGACCGACTGGATGAAATTGTAAGAGTTCTGAGCATAGTTAGACCAGTAACGCTGAATCATGTCACGACCAGAATAAGTCGTCGAACCAAAGGTATAACTCTTATCAGCCTCATAGGTCTGCGTATATTCTTCACCCGTCTCACTGTTGATACCACTCACGGTCACCGACTGACGATTGTTGAGCAAAGTGGTCTTGCTCAAACCATTGTTGACCATGAACTGTTCCGTACCGTTGAATACATCTCCACCAATACGGAAATCGAGCAGAACAGAGAGCGACAAGTCTTTATAAGTGAAGGTGTTGCTCCAACCACCGATGAGTTTCGGCTCACGGTTACCAACGACATCGTTTGTACTGTTGTGAATCTTGTAAAGACCGGTATTAGGATCCACGAGATAACGACCGCCTTCCTTCTCGTTGCCATCAGCATCATGCTCATATTCGAAGCGCGTACCAACGAGAGCCATGAAATGACCACCATTCGGAACTGATGCCGACTTCACGGTACCGAACTGTGCATCGGTGGGATAGAACATACCCACACCCTTCAGGAAGGTGCCCAGCTTACCACGATTGTAAGAGAAGTTCAGCGCCGATTCCCACAAGAAGTCTTTCTTGACAATGGGCTTACCGTTGATCGATACCTCCATACCGTTATTGATAACGGAACCGGAGTTGATAGACGACATGATGTATCCACTGGCATTAGACAGACGTGGAGAAGCAATCTGGTTCTTCGTAGAACTATGATAATAGGTCCAGTCCAAGCCTAAACGACCATTTAAGAATCTCAACTCCGTACCGATCTCCCATGCTGTTTGTATCTCTGGTTTCAGATAAGCGTTTCCGGAGACATAATAGTTGCCTATACCCGTATAGGAACCATAAATCATCGGCGAAGTAACATAAGTGAGGGTTGCATATGGGTCAGCATCTTTACCTACCTGAGCCCAACTGGCACGAATCTTACCAAACGAAAGGATGTTATTCTTAGGTAGCAATTCTGTGAAGACGAAAGCACCACTGACAGAGGGATAGAAATAAGAGCGATTATTCTCCGGCAGTGTCGAAGACCAGTCGTTTCTTCCAGTAACAGTCAGATAAGCAATACTCTTGTAAGCCACACGAGCCTCACCATATACGCCCTGCAAGCGATGACGTGAAGTAGCATCCTTGAAGAACTTGTTCGAGTTAGCAATATTACTAAAACTGACTGTACCAGCAGTGACAAAGTTATAGCCCCAGTGAGTCTGATTCATCAGTTTAGTGTCTTCAGCCGTAGAGCCGAGCATTAATCCTAAATCCCAGTCGCCGAAAGTCTTGTGGAAGTTCGTCATCACATTGAGAGAATAGTAGCGATAACGATAGTCGCTCTTAGCCAATCGGCCATTCTGATAGAGCTCGATCACGACTGATCCAGGAGCAATGTATGTATAACTGTCTGTCGTATAGTTATCATAACCGAGACGTGCTGAGACATCCCACCAGTCCGTGATCTTGAACGAACCATGCAAGGCTCCCGTAAAACGGTTGGTGTTGTCATACATCCTATCCTTATTGATAATCCAGTAAGGATTCTCCATATCATTCGCAAGATCCCAAATACCATCAAAGAGGCGATACTTTGATCCATCCTCATTCTGATAATGAGACATATTCTCGGTGATAGGCCAAGAGTAGAGTGCATTCATGGTACCTGTACCACCGCCGCCCCACAGACCGCTGGATGTCAGCGTTTTATCAGTGCGTGCGATGGAGTAGGTGACATTGGCTCCTACTGTCAGGCGGCCATATTTCTGCTCACCGTTGAAACGCACCGTAGTCTTGTCGTAAGACGTCTTACGCACAATACCCTGCTGGTCATAATTTGACAGAGAGAGGTAGAACGTCTGGTTCTTGGAACCACCCGATATACTGACATTGTTATCCAATATCGTTCCATTGCGGAAGAAGTTCCCAATATTGTCGTAAGTCTGTGTATCAGCACTGATCGGCTCACCCCACGACTCATAAGTCTGGTCGTTCAAAGTTCCATTCTGATTGTAGTAACCTCTTCCGAACTCAGTCTGTACCTCAGGCGTCTTTGTAGCCCATGAACCACTGACCTTTCCCGAATAGTCTACCTTTACCGTTCCGGCCTCACCTTTCTTAGTCGTGATAATGATAGCACCATCGGCTGCACGCGAGCCATACAGAGCAGCAGCTGCTGCTCCTTTAAGCACGGAGATGTCTGCAATATCCTCCGGGTTGATATCCATGACACGGTTGGAGAACGTTGTTGCGTTACGAGTCATACCATCCGTAGCCGAGTTACCTACAACAGAAGTAGAGTTATCATAGATCACACCATCCACCACGAACAAAGGCTGATTGGAACGTCCCTCGGATGTCGAGTTCGCACCACGCATCACGATCGTTGCGCCGGCTCCTGCTGCTCCGCTCGACTGTGTGATATTAAGTCCAGGAACTTTACCTTGCAGAGAATTGATGATATTGGTGTTCTTGTTCTTCAACAGTTCATCCGATTTGATGTCAGTCACCGAATAGCCCAACGCCTTACGTTCCTTGCGAATACCCATAGCCGTGACAACGACATCATTCAAGTTATGCGTATCCTCTTGCAAGGTAATATTCAAAGTGTTACCATTCACCTTCACCGTGCGTTTCTGATAACCCACGCACGAAATTTCCAATAAGGAGCCTTGAGGAGCAGCAATACTGAAATGGCCTTGGGTATCCGTGACCGTTCCGTTCTTCTGCCCTTTGATCATGACTGTTGCACCTATCACAGGTTCACCTTGAGCGTCGACGATCGTTCCGGAGACAGATGCCTTCTGCTGCAACGAAGCGACAAAAGGTGCACCATGATCCGTTGGTGTGGCATTAGCCTGCACCAGCCCACCGCTCAAAAAGAAAGCAGTCATTACGGCAACCGATAAGGAGCTACTCCCTGTCACCGTTCGTTTCATGTTGTCTTTAATCATAATGGTAGCTTTTAAATGGAATTGGTATTGCGTAACAATACGCAACAATTATTGGTTGCAAAGTTATAATTAGTCTTTTATTTATGCAAGAAAATTTATAAAAATATTAGCATAAAATCATAATCGTCTTACAATTTATTTAATTATGTCTTTATATACCGTTATTTCGTTACTAATTGGAAGTCCGTTGTTAATGAACTATTCTTTGTACAAAAGATACTTTTTACGTTGCTTTTTAAACTTCTCAACGTCTTCTTGCCACATCTTGCTGATCTCATCCGCGCTTTTTCCTTCCTCTATCATCGTTCTTACATAGCCAACACCCATAAGTTTCTCAAAGAACGAAGTGAAGAAGCGGTCACCGATATTCAAGGCATGATAAGCCTCTATAAGATAGGTAAGATCTATCTTGCGCGACCAGATAGCAGAATCACTCAATCCACTCAAGTCGCGACCATGACAAAGTTGTCCTAACAACGGTGGATTCTTGGCACCCGTCCGGCTCTCAGGAGTAAAGGTAAAAGCATAACACTTCATATCCGGGTGTCCAAAGATCTGGAAAGCCTTGTCTGTACCACGCCCCACACTCACGGGTGTAGCCTCAAAATAGCAAAGAGAAGGGTAGAGATATACCGATTTCATATTCGGAAGATTAGGAGAAGGAGCCACCGGCAAGACATACCTGGTCTGATGGGTATAGTTTGTACAGGGGATAACCTTCAGTCTGCATGTCTTTCCCGATTTGAGCCAATGCTCGCCATTGATCATCCTAGCCAGCTCACCAAGCGTCATGCCATGCACAATAGGGATGGGCAAGGCACCGACACCGGAAGCGTACTTCATATCCAGTATAGGGCCGTCGACATAGAATCCATTCGGGTTAGGACGATCGAGCACAATCATCTCTTTCCCACATTCCGCACAGCGGTTCATCAGTTGCATCATCGTTATATAATAGGTGTAGAAGCGCAGGCCTACATCCTGAATGTCAGTTACGATGACATCTATCTTTTTCATCTCTGCGTCATCGGGAGCGTTCTTGGAAGCACCATAAAGAGAAAAGACGCGCACGCCTGTCTGCTCATCAACAGAGGAACTCACCTTTTCTCCAGCATCCGCTTTCCCTCTGAACCCATGTTCCGGTGAGAACACGGTTACGACATTGACCTTGTGCTCAAGCAGCACATCCAAAGTCAAACGATTACCTATCCGCCCAGACTGATTGGAGAAGAGTGCCACACGTTTGCCTTTGAGCAGCTTCAGATAAGCACTCAATTGTTCCGCCCCTGTGATAACTCCGGCATGAACGCTCCCCGAAAGAAGGACCGTCAAAAGGAAAACGAGTAACTTAAAAATAGGTTTAGAATGATGCTTCATAAGCAAAAAAACTATTTAATGTTGCAAATATAAATAACTTTAACGTAATATCTTTAGAATTTTCTTATAAAAAGCATTAACTTTGCGATAATTAACAATTATATAACTTAATCCCATGAGTCCATTAACTGTAACACTAACAATACTTGCCTACTTTATCGTGCTCTTTACCGTGTCGTGGCTTGCCGGGCGTAAGACCGACAACCAGGGATTCTTCGTCGGTGGAAGGAAGCAGCCTTGGTTCCTGGTAGCCATCGCTACGATGGGATCGTTCCTCTCCGGTGTCACCTTCGTCTCTGTACCTGGCATGGTGGCAGAGAAGAGCTTCTCCTATATGCAGATGGTGATGGGCTTTGTTGTGGGACAGTTTATCATCGCTTTTGTCCTCGTGCCCTTGTTCTATAAGATGAAGCTCGTCTCCGTCTATCAGTATCTCGAAGACCGCTTCGGAGCCCGTTCTCATAAAACAGGAGCATGGTTCTTCTTCATCTCCAAGATGCTGGGTGCATCGGTAAGGCTCTTCCTTGTCTGCCTCACGTTGCAGTTATTAGTTTTTGAGCCGCTCCATCTGCCTTTCATCCTTAATGTCATCGTCACCGTACTGCTCGTCTGGCTTTATACCTTCCGTGGAGGCGTCAAGTCGGTTATCTGGACCGATGTCCTCAAGTCGCTCTGCCTCATTCTCTCGGTTGTTCTTTGCATCGTTTTCATATCGTCAGAGATGCACATGGGATTCCATGGAATGGTGGGTGCTATCACTCATAACAAGATGAGCCAGATATTCTTCTTTGACGATGTCAACGACAAACGCTATTTCTTTAAGCAGTTTATCGCCGGCATCTTCACGATGATAGCGACTACGGGTCTTGATCAGGACATGATGCAACGCAACCTAAGCTGCAAGAACTATAAAGATTCTCAGAAGAACATGATGGTGAGCATCGTGTGCCAGTTCTTCATCAATCTGCTCTTCCTCATGCTCGGCGTGTTGCTTTATCTTTTCGCTGCTAAAGTAGGTATCAAGGATACAGGCGACACACTATTCCCAGCTGTAGCCACAAGTCACTATCTTCCGGTCATTGTAGGAATATTGTTTATTGTCGGCCTCTTCTCCGCTGCTTACTCTGCAGCAGGCTCTGCACTCACAGCACTTACAACCTCATTCACCCTCGACATCTTAGGAGCAGACAAGAAAGAGCACGATGAGAAAGCACTGACAAAGACCCGTCAGAAAGTACATGCGGGAATGGCGCTGCTCATGGCGATCGTCATCTTTGTGTTTGGATTGTTGAACAACACGAGCGTGATCGATGCGGTCTATATCCTCGCAAGTTACACCTATGGCCCCATCCTTGGCATGTTCGCTTTTGGCATTCTTACGAAGAAGCAGACAAACGACCGCTACGTGCCGCTTGTCGCCATTATTTCTCCTATCCTCTGCTTCATTCTGCAAGAGAATTCGGAGGCATGGTTCAATGGTTACAAGTTCAGCTATGAGCTGCTGATCTTCAATGCGCTGTTCACCTTCCTCGGTCTTTGCCTACTGATAAAAAGAAAATAACTACAAATTACAAGATATGAAGAAAATTCTTTTTCTCATCCTTTCATTATTCATCATCACATGTGTCAAGGCTCAGGGACTTGTACATTGTGATCCTTCGGAAGTAGGACTGAGCGCTAATCAGCTGTTATATGCCGACAGTGCTATCTACAAGGCTATCAAGGATAAGAAGACGCCGGGAGCCGTGCTCTGTGTGGTACGTCACGGCAAGATAGCTTATCTCAAAGCCTATGGCAACAAGCGTATAGAGCCAAAGACTGAGAAGATGACGACAGAGACAGTCTTCGACTTAGCCTCATGCAGCAAGGCGGTGTCCACAGCCATCTCTGCCTGGATCCTCATCGAACAAGGCAAACTGAGGCTCATGGATAGGGTAGACAGTTATATTCCCGGATTTGAGAACTGGAAAGATGCTGATGGCAACGAAACGGCGATCCGCGTCATTGATCTGATGACGCATATCTCGGGGCTCCCGCCTTATGCAGATGTGAAAGCGCTGAAGGCAAAGTACGGTGCTCCCAACCGCGACGGAGTGATCGATTACATCTCCCATTGCAAACGTGACTTTGCACCAACAACAGACTTCCAATACAGTTGTCTAAACTATATCACGCTGCACCGCATCATCGAGACGATCTCGGGTGAGAACCTTCGCGATTTTGCCAAACAGCATATCTTCGATGTCCTGGGCATGAAGCATACCGACTATTGCCCTTCTAAGGAGCTTGCACGCCTCTGCGCTCCAACGGAGAAACAACCTGACGGTAAATGCCTGCTGGGGGTTGTCCATGACCCCTTGGCGCGCGTCATGAATGGTGGCATATCGGGTAATGCCGGTGTCTTCTCTACAGCTGAAGACCTTGCTGTGCTCTGCGCTGCCTTGCAGAACGGAGGCTCGTGGAACGGTCATCGTGTCCTGAGTCCGGCAGCTGTCAAGGCCATGCGCACGGTGCCCGCTCGTGCAGCAAAGTTCGGGCGTACCCCGGGATGGGATTGCTATTCCGATTATGCCTCGAACAAAGGTGACATGCTCAGTGCCGAGACCTATGGACACACAGGATACACGGGCACAAGCATCGTCATCGACCCGGTCAATGATATCAGCATCATCCTCCTTACCAATGCCGTGCACCCCTACGACAAAGGCAACGTCATCGCCCTGCGCTCCTACGTAGCCAACGCAGTAGCAGGGGCGATCACAAAATAAAAGTTTATGAATAAAAAAAGATATATCTTGTTCTCCATCGCCATCTTTTCGCAGATGATCGTTATGGCACAAAGCTATTCATGGGAAGCAGACCTTCACCATCGGCTGCTCGTAGACTTCAACAAGAATGAGAGCGAAGTAAAGGAATACATACAAAAATATATCCCTTCCGTGACCGATACACAAATGGCGGCATGGGAGAAAACGGGAGCCTTGGAGATGCGCGTCATCAACGGTGAGAAGCGGTTCTTCCACAACGCAGCGCCTAACCTGTTCCGCATCGACAAGGCTTGCAGAGCTATCAAAGTGCAGAAAGACGGACATTCAACCGACGGCTATGAGGAAGTGGATCAGGAGAATGTGCCGAAGATCATCAGTGGAGCCACTAAGGACCAGCAACACCTGGCAGAGCCTAAGAAGTTGAAGGTACGCTACACGCTCACCGTGAAGGCTGATGCTGTGCCCGCAGGTGAAACAATCCGCTGCTGGCTGCCTTTCCCGAGAACCGACATCGTGAGACAACAACAGGTGAAGCTGCTCTCGACGAGTGAGAAGCAGTATCAGCGCTCACCGGAGAGCTGCGCCCACTCCTCTGTCTATATGGAGAAGAAGGCCGTAGCAGGCAAGCCCACGGTCTTCTCTGAGGTGTTCGAATATACAAGCTATGGCAGTTGGTTCGACCTCAAGCCGGAGGACATACGCCCTTACGACACTTCAACGGCGCTCTACAAGGAATATACCTCTGAGCGCGACCGCCATATTGTCTTCACGCCAAGGCTCCGGCAGTTGGCTGACAGTCTCACGCGGGGTGAGACCAACCCGTTGCTGAAGGCCCGCCGCATCTTCCAGTGGGTCAACGACAACTTCCCCTGGGCTTCAGCCCGGGAATATTCGACGATAGAGAACATCCCCGAATATGTCCTTGAGAACCATCATGGCGACTGCGGCCAGGTGACGCTGCTCTTCCTCACGCTCTGCCGCATCAGTGGCATCCCCGCTCATTTCGAGAGTGGCTTCATGATGCATCCGGGCGACGAGGGCATGCACGACTGGGGCGAGCTCTACTTCGAAGGAGTGGGGTGGGTGCCTGTCGACATGTCGTTTGGCATCCCGTCTTATGCCCGGAACGAGCAGGAGAAGTGGTTCTTCCTCGGTGGCATCGACTCGTGGCGGATGGTCGTCAACTCCGACTACGGCAAGCCATTCTGTCCCGCCAAGATCTACCCACGCAGCGAGACCGTCGACTTCCAGCGCGGTGAAGTGGAGTGGAGGGGTGGCAACCTCTATTTCGACCAGTGGCATTGGGACCTCAAGGTGCTGTAACGATTCGATTGATTACTTTGTCGATACAGGTTAACGTTACCCCTACGGTGTAGAAAAATATGGTTCTCTCTCTTTTTCGGGTTGATAGCGTGACACAGCCTCGGAGAGGCTGACTCTACATAACAGGCAAGGAGCGCAGCGACGTAGCCTAGGGTATGTTAGGATAGAGTTGTAACAATTGAGCTTCTGCCTCGGAGAGGCAGGCTGCACGTAGTGCGCTATGTCTTTAATAGATAGTCTCATACGAAACATAACGCGCCAAGGCGCAGCCAGCCTCTCCGAGGCTGGAAATCAGTGAATCAGCTCCTATTCCGCAACCCCAGGTTGCGTCGCTACGCTCCTTACCTGGGGTTAAAAAGAGTGTGCCTCTCCGAGGCACTTATCAATCCGAAAACCGAACCCAAAATATTCCTCCTGATACACCCGCTTGTGGCATAAAGTTTGTTGCAGCCTTATTAGTAAATACTAATTGAAACGGAGGATTGAATATGGCATTTATCGATTATTATAAGATTTTGGGTGTCAGCAAAGACATTCCACAGAAAGACGTGAGGCGCGCTTATCTGAAGCGTGCTAAGCAGTTCCATCCCGATCTCCATCCCGATGACCCGAAGGCCAAGGCTAAGTTCCAGGCCCTCAACGAGGCTTACGAGGTGATCAGCGATCCGGAGAAACGTAAGAAGTATGATCAGTATGGTCAGAACTGGAAAGAGGCGGATGCCTTCAACCAGGCCGGTGGCGGTGCCGGAGGCGGTCAGGAGTTCCATTGGAGCTCCTCGTCCGGTGGTTCACCGTTTGACGGTTTCGACTTCTCCAGCTTCGGCAACGGAGGCGGCGGGTTCTCCAGCTTCTTCCAGGATCTCTTCGGCAACATGGGCTCTCACTCAAGTGGTGGCTCTTCGTTCCGCACGAGCAGCGGAGAGATGGATGCCAAGGTCAACATCGACCTCTATACGGCACTCCTGGGCGGCGAAGTGATCATCCAGCTCCGTGACGGCTCGAAGATCAAATTGAAGGTTAAACCCGAGACGCAGAACGGCACGAAGGTTCGTCTGCGTGGCAAAGGCTACGACCGCGGCGACGGCACCTACGGCGATCTCATCATCACCTACAATGTCAAGTTGCCTACCAATCTCACGGAGAAGCAGAAACAGCTGCTCAATGAGATGAAGTATGCCGGATAAAGGATAAATCTCAAGACGGGTGTTTGATTAAAATATATTAAATACCCGTCAATGATGTGAATGTTTAAGCAAAAGTTATTACCTTTGCACCCGCAAATGAAAAAACAGCGTTTGCGGATTAAGCCGTTAGCAAGGAAAGATGCTCGAGTGGCTTAAGAGGCACGCCTGGAAAGCGTGTATACCTCCAAAGGGTATCCGGGGTTCGAATCCCCGTCTTTCCGCTACAAAAGAAGGAAGTCTGAAGAAGACTTCTTTTTTTGTTTACCTCCCAAGAAACATTCCCCAAAGCCTGTGTGCACATATGTACCACCTTATTGTAAACTGTAACAATTGAAAGATTCCTTATTCTCCACGAAGAACACCATTTAAGTTTACTGCCATCATTCCGCAGCTGCGTTACGATCATTCCGTAGCTGCGTCACGATTGTTACGTAGCTGCGTCACGATTATGACGCAGCCGCGTTACGTTAGCGTACGATCACACTCTCACTACACCTATTCCCGGGCGGTCGGGTAGAGTGATCTTTCCTTTGATGACTTCCATGCCCTTGAAGCGGTCGTTGGAGATGAGGAGGTTGCCATCGAGGTCAGCGAAGTCGACAGCGGGGGAGAGCTGGGCTGCGGCACTGACGGCGCACGAGGTCTCTGTCATGCAACCGACCATGACCTTCATGCCACGGGCACGGGCATAGTTGAGCATCTTCCACGCCTCACGCATGCCGGTGCACTTCATCAGCTTGATGTTGATGCCCGAGTAGGCTCCTTCGACGTTCTTGATATCCTTCAACCGCTGGATAGCTTCATCGGCAAAGATAGGCAGGGGACTGCGCTCCGTGATCCACGCGATATCGTCCTTCATCTCCTTCGGCATGGGCTGTTCGACCATCACGATGCCGTGTTCCTTAAGCCAGAAGATCATGTCCAAGGCTTTCTCGCGATCTTTCCAGCCCTGGTTGACATCGACGGCGATGGGGAGGTCGGTAACACTGCGGATGGTCTCAATCATCTCCTTGTCGTTGTCGCGGCCGAGCTTCACCTTCAGGATGTTGAACTTGTTGGCGCACTCGCGCGTCTTCTGCCTTACGACATCGGGGGTGTCGATACCGATGGTAAAGGTCGTGTTGGGAGCTTTTGCTTTGTTCAGGCCCCAGATCTTGTACCAGGGAGCTCCGAGGAGCTTACCCACGAGGTCGTGGAGCGCGATGTCCACAGCAGCCTTGGCAGCCGTATCGCCGGGGGATAGACTGTCGACATAAGCAAGAATGTCCTCGAGCTCAAAGGGATCGTTGAACTGGCTGAGATCGACTTTCTGCAGGAATGAGGTGACGCTCTGCACCGTCTGTCCCAGATACTGAGGCATGGAAGCCTCACCGTAGCCCGTAATGCCGTCGTAGGTGATCTCGACCTGAACGTCGGGCGTGGTCGTGCGAGAGTAAGTTGCAACTGTAAAGACGTGGCGCAGTTTCAGTTCATAGGGAAAGAACTTCATCTGCAGTTTGTGGGATGATCCCTTGCGGTTAATGTTCACGTGCTTGTCTTGTATGGAGGTCAGGTCAAAGGCATCGAGGTTGGACAAAGCCAAGGCCGAGCCCGCAGTGGCCAGCGCTGCTTTCTTTAAGAATTCTCTTCGTGTTGTCATAATCTCTAATATATAGCTTATTTGTAATATTCGTTTGTATCGGTCGTAGTCAGGCCATCCTCCTTATTGATATAAGGAAGGACACGCTGAGCCCACAACAAACGGTTGAGGTCGTAGGCATCGTATTCAGCATCTTCGGGGTTGAAACTGCTGATGTGGACCCATGCCAGGGAATGGATGAACTTTTTGTTGCCAATGTACATTCCCACATGCGAGACGTGAGCCGGACGGTCCTCCGTAGCCTTCCGTCCGAAGAAGACGAGGTCACCGGGAACGAGGTTACTGAAGTCTGGAGCGATGTCGATATGCTGTCCTTTGACAGCCTGCTGCGAGGCGTTGCGCGGGATGATGATGTCATGCTGCAAGAGAATGGTGCGGATGAAGCCGCTGCAGTCGACACCTTTCGTGCTCATGCCGCCCCACATATAAGGCACGCCGATCAGCTTCTTACCCGTGGCGATGATGCTTGCCGCATCTTGCTTCAGCGACTTCCGCCAGAGCTCCAGCGGCTGGGCATCGCTGGCAGAGATATAGCCTTTCCTTCCATCCGGATATTCGACCTGATAGAACTTGCCGACCTTGGACAACAGTTTGAGGCGGTTGCTCGCCACTACGTCACTGACATGCTGCGAGGCTGTGCTCGGCTGTTCATAGACGAAGCCATAGATGGAGGTGACGACAACCTGCGGAGCACGGTTCCAAGCTTCTTTCTGCTGATCAGTCATGAAGACCAACGAGGACCGTAGCACCCAGGCTGGGTCATCGTCGGGAGGCAGGACTTTCACCCACGTGCCGTGCTCAACGATCTTCAAAGGCTCACCGAGCAGGGCCTGCGACTCCATACCCGCATCATAGTCGCCGCTGGTACGCAGGTTGCAGCAAGACACGTTCACTACTGCCCAAGAAAGGCTATCAGCTTCAGCCTTATGTACAGGAATGCGGCGAGCAAAAGCCACAGTAGCTGAAAGAATAAGAAAAGACGCCATCAGAAAACGCCCTAAAACGAACTTTGTCATTTCTTCTATAAATAACTTATCCTAATAAGATGATGCAAAAATACAAACAATTCTTGGGATCTATAAACGATTTGATAGGTTTTTACTTAAAAAAAGAGATATTTTGCTGAAAAATATTTGGTACATATTGTTTTTCTTCTTATCTTTGCAACAGAAATAAAACAAAGGCGAATATGAGAGAAACAAAAGAACTCAAATATAGCCGAGTGATAGAAGTTAACAAAACATAAATTGCTTCAAATCGCATAATAATAAAAAAGATTATTGCGTTAATAAGACATACAGTAGAATCTATATTACATTTTTATATTACATTCTTTTCATTCATAAATTACTCTCCGGCGCAAAGTTCGTGGTGACACGCGCTTTGCGTTATTTTCTTGTTAGAAACATCAATCACACCCATGCATACCAAAAGGATCATCTCACCGGAATATATCGTCTACATCTGCCTATGGCTGGTGCTGTTTCTCATGCCCGTGGCCATCTTTTACTTGCGCGCCAAGGCTGATGCCCGGGCCGTGTTCAGATAGGAAGAGGTATTCCATATTTGGTCATGGTTTCTTCTGTTCTTCATCTGCTTCACGATCCATGACATCTTCCTGGCGCCTTTGTTGCTGAAGAAGCATATCGGTGCTTATTTAGCCTCAGGGCTCAGCCTGCTGGTAGCTTTTACCGTAGCGAGCGGCTTCTTCCGTGACCCGGGACCTATGGAGCACAGGCCTCCAAGATGGGAGATGAGAGACAATAAGAAGAAAGACTTCGATGCGAGGGAGCATCATCATCATGTAAGACCGCTGGGCGACCGGTTCTTCGGCCCTGAAGTACCGGTCAATATCCTTATTCTTGTGGGATTGTTAGGCCTCAACCTTGGCGTGAAATTGTACTTCAAGTCGGAACAGGACCGTGAAAATCTGCAGCAGTTGGAAAAGGAGAAGATGTATCTTCAGCTCCAGTATCTCAAGTTCCAGATTAACCCCCACTTCTTCATGAACACGCTCAACAACATTCAGGTGCTCGTAGACATGGATGCCGAAATGGCCAAGGCTTCGCTGAGAGAGCTCTCCGTCATGATGCGCTTCGTCCTGTACGAAGGCGACAAGGACTGGGTGAAGCTCAAGAATGACACAGAATTTCTCCGCAATTATGTCAAGCTGATGCAGCTGCGATACACTGATCAGCTGACCGTTACGATGGATATCCCTGAGGATCTGCCCGATATCTCCATTCCTCCACTCGTCTTCCCGACATTCGTTGAGAATGCTTTTAAACACGGTGTAAGCTATAAGCATGACAGTTTTATTACCATCATGCTTGACGTTGAGGACGGGATGTTGATATTCGGGTGCATCAACAGCAAACCGCAAGAGAACCGGAAGCAGGAAATGCCAAGACAGGGTGGGGTAGGACTCGCTAATGTCAAGCGACGTCTCGACCTCATCTATGGTGACAGATATTCATTGGAAATAAAAGACAGTGATGAGGTCTACCATGTCATGCTCCGTCTGCCCATCAATAGCAACATTAAAACATCTTAAACGATATGATCAGATGCTTAGCAATCGATGATGAGCCTTTAGCGCTCAAACAACTCACTAACTTCATCTCCAAGATTCCTTATCTGGAGCTTGTAGCAGCTTGCCCCAGTGCCTTGGAAGCAAAGGATGTGCTCTCTCACGAGATGATTGACGCCATCTTCTGCGATATCAATATGCCGGATCTCAATGGCATGGATTTCATCAAGAGCCTGGCCAGCCCGCCACTCGTGGTCTTTACCACTGCCTATTCGGAATATGCGCTGGAAGGCTATAAGGTGGATGCTGTGGATTATCTGCTGAAGCCTTTCGGGCTCGATGAGTTCCGCCGTGCAGCAGAGAAGCTCCAGAAGAGATTGGGGATTATGGAGACAAGCTTAGAAAAGACTACGCCTGTTGCCGAGGAAACTCCTCAGGAAGACTCTACGCAGAAAATAGAAACGAACACTGATTCGCTCTTCGTCAAAGTAGAGAACAGAATGGTCAAGATCACGCTCAGTGACATATTTTATATTGAGGGCATGAGCGAATATCTTAAGATTCATCTTGTAGGAACCGACGAGCGCGGAATGCCTCGTAAGCCTGCTATCGCGCTCTACAGCCTCAAGCGACTGGAGGAGCGGTTGCCCGGCTTCTTCATGCGCATTCATCGCTCTTATATCATCAACCTCCGGTACGTAAAAGAGGTGTCCAAGACCCGCGTGACCATGGAGAACGGCGTCATCCTTCCTATTGGGGAACTGTATAAAGAAAACCTCAACAACTATCTGCTGCGCAACTATATAGGGAAATAGGGGGGTATTCTGCTCTTTCGGAAAATAAGATGCAATTTTTAGACGTGTAAAGGTAAAAATGCGCATAAGAGCGTGTCTATGTCATTTCTTTTTCTTACTTTTGCACGGATATTTTATAATAGCAATGAATAAGACCATATACAGCCGCTTCGACAAGAAGGCGATAACAGATCTCCCAATAGTGACTTTCCCAGGGAGGGTGATAACTATCATTACCCCGGGGGAAGCCGAGAAAGCTGTCGATTATCTTCTACAAAGCGACATTATGGGCGTAGATACCGAGACCAAGCCAGCGTTCCATAAAGGTGAACAAAACAAGGTGGCGCTGCTGCAAGTGTCGAACCGAGACACCTGCTTTCTCTTCCGACTGAACATCATAGGAATAACGCCGGCCATCAAACGGCTGCTCGAAGATAAAAGCATCAAGAAGATAGGACTTTCGTGGCACGATGATATCAGGGGGCTCGAAGCAAGGGAGAAGTTCACTCCCGGTCTTTTTATCGACTTACAGGATATTGTCGGGGAGATTGGCATTAAAGACTTGAGCCTGCAAAAGATCTACGCGAATATCTTCCATCAAAAGATCTCCAAGCGCCAACGGCTCACTAACTGGGAAGCCACGGCCCTGTCAGACAAGCAGAAACAATATGCTGCTATTGATGCATGGAGCTGCATTCTCATTTACGATGAGATTGTCAGACTGAAGAAGACGGGTGAATACAATCTCGTTGTCGTTCCTGAGCCGGAGAATATCCAACCAGTTGCAAAAGCTGACTCTAATGCAAAGGATGCAGAGGCAAGCGACAACAAGGAAAAGCCGAAGAAAGAAGGTAAGGCTGCTACGGAGAAAAAGAAAACAAGAACTAAGGCAACAAGAAAGCCTTCAAGAGCCAAAGCCGTGAAGAGATCAACAAGCAAGGCTAAATCAAGTAAAGCGGAAACAAATAAAGCAGAGACTGTCAATGTATAAGAATATTTATCTCAAGAAAGGCAAAGACGAATCGCTCAAGCGGTTCCATCCATGGATCTTCTCCGGTGCTATCCAGCGAATGGATGATGGCATCGAGGAAGGTGACGTCGTAAGGGTTATCAATGCCAACGGCGATTTCATTGCCGTGGGGCACTACCAGAAGGGAACGATCACAGTTCGTGTATTGTCTTTTGAGGATGTTCTTATCGATGCCGATTTCTGGGAGAAGAGCATTTCGTCTGCCCTGAACATGCGTATCCGCATAGGAATCGCTGATAACCCGGATAACAATACTTACCGGCTTGTTCACGGAGAGGGTGACTATCTTCCAGGACTTGTCATCGACTGCTATGGCAAGACAGCCGTGATTCAGGCGCACAGTGTCGGCATGCATTATAGCCGCAATGAGATTTGCAAGGCTTTATTGAAGGTGATGGATGGAAGGATTGAGAATGTCTTCTACAAGAGTGAGACAACCATTCCTCAGAAGAAAGACCTCCATCAGGAAGACGGCTTCCTCTATGGTCACACCGATGACAATGTGGCTGTGGAGAATGGCTTGAAGTTCCATATCGACTGGCTCAAAGGTCAGAAGACGGGATTCTTCATTGACCAGCGCGAGAACCGCTCGCTGCTGGAGCATTATGCCAAAGGTAAGAGTGTGCTGAATATGTTCTGCTATACAGGTGGCTTCTCGGTCTATGCCATGCGTGGCGGAGCCAAGGTTGTTCACTCGGTGGACAGCAGCGCTAAGGCCATTGAGCTCACGAAACGAAACATAGACATGAACTTCCCCGGTGACGACCGCCATGAAGCCATCTGCGATGATGCCTTCGATTATCTGGACAGTCACGATGACACGTATGATCTCATCATCCTTGACCCGCCGGCCTTCGCCAAGCACCGTTCAGCCTTACGCAATGCGCTGAAAGGATACATCCGACTGAACGTAAAAGGACTGGAGAAGATCAAGCACGGGGGCATTCTGTTTACCTTCAGTTGCTCTCAGGTCGTGACCAAGGAGAACTTCCGCACGGCTGTCTTCACTGCTGCTGCACAGGCCCACAGGAAAGTGAGGATTCTGCATCAGCTGCATCAGCCCGCGGATCATCCCATCAACATTTACCATCCCGAAGGCGAATACCTCAAGGGCCTCGTGCTGTACGTGGAATAGGGGGCCTATAACAGTTTCTCCAGTTCCTCTATTCCTTTCAGCGTACAGAACCCGCGCACATAGAGCATCGTAATGTTCTTGAAAACCTCCTGGACACCATACTTGTCCATGAGGCCTTTCTCCATGGCATCGGCAATGGCTATGTCTGAATACTCATGGATGAGCGCATAGTTTACATCCTTTCTGAAATAACCATTAGCAATGCCTTGTTCGAAAAATGCCTTAGCTTCGTTCTTGGCGCTCTCATGAGAATCTTCCATCCATTTAACCACCGCCGGATACTTCTGCAGTTCCTTTATAAAATTAGGTGAAACCACAGCAGAACGACGCAACTGAAAACGATAATACTCAAGTACCATCGCTATCTCTGAATGGGGTCCCGATTCCTCAAAACGCTTGAAGTGCTCCTCGCGGGCTTCCCGCATTCGTTGGACACAGTGAAGCAGCAACATTTCCTTGTTGCTGAAAATCTCGTAGAGGGTCCGCTTCGAGATAGCCAACTCGTTCGCGACATCGTCCATCTTCACAGCTTTAATGCCCTTAGAGAGGAACATTTCAGTTGCCTTGTCGATGATTCTACGGCTTAGCAGAACCCTGCAATCTGATGAATTGTCAATCTTAGATGTCATTTGTGTGATATTTGCATACAAAATTACAAAAAAGCGCAAAACTATTTTCATTTTCTGCGTTTTTTTGTAACTTTGCCATCAAATACATCCATTATTTAACAAATTTGATATGGTAAAGATTACCAAAGAAGCTGCTTTAGCTTATCATGCAAACGGACGGCCGGGTAAAATTGAGGTTAAACCGACAAAACCCTACCGCACACAAACTGACCTCAGCCTGGCTTATTCTCCTGGTGTGGCTTTCCCATGCCTTGAGATTCAGAAGAACCCCGATGATGTCTATAAATATACAGATAAGGGAAACCTCGTCGCTGTGATCTCCAATGGTACAGCCGTCTTAGGTCTTGGTGATATCGGCGCCATGAGTGGCAAGCCGGTGATGGAAGGTAAGGGCCTTCTGTTCAAGATCTATGGTGGCATCGATGTGTTCGATATCGAGGTCAACGAGAAAGATCCGGAGAAGTTCTGTGAGGCTGTGGAGAAGATTGCCCCAACTTTCGGTGGCATCAACCTTGAGGATATCAAGGCTCCTGAGTGCTTCTATATTGAGAACCGTCTGAAGAAGACCCTCGACATCCCTGTGATGCACGACGACCAGCACGGTACGGCTATCATCTCTGCTGCCGGACTGCTCAATGCACTCGAGGTTGCAGGTAAGAAGATTGAGGACGCTAAGATCGTGGTTAACGGTGCCGGTGCCGCTGCTATCAGCTGCACGAAGCTCTACTGCTCATTAGGTGCCAAGCATGAGAACATCATCATGCTCGACTCCCGCGGCGTCATCTACAAAGGCCGTGACCATGTGAACGAGCAGAAAGCTGAGTTCGCAACAGACCGCACGGATATCCATACACTGGAAGAGGCTATCAAGGGCGCTGATGTCTTCGTAGGTCTCTCTAAGGGTAATGTGCTCAGTCAGGATATGGTGCGCTCTATGGCTCATATGCCTATCGTCTTCGCTCTCGCCAACCCTGTTCCTGAGATTTCTTATGAGGATGCCATTGCTGCACGCCCTGATATCTTGATGTCTACAGGCCGTTCTGATTATCCTAATCAGATCAACAATGTCATTGGCTTCCCATATATCTTCCGTGGTGCACTCGACGTTCACGCCAAGGCCATCAACGAGGAGATGAAGCTCGCTGCTGTGAGAGCTATCGCTGACCTCGCTAAGAAGCCTGTACCTGAGATCGTTAACCAGGTCTATCACGTCACAGACCTGCAGTTCGGTCCTAAGTATTTCATCCCGAAGCCTGTCGACCCACGCCTTATCACTGAAGTCTCTGCTGCTGTGGCTAAGGCTGCCATTGAGAGTGGGGTAGCGAGAAAGACTATCACAGATTGGGATGAATATAAGAATCATCTGAAACAGTTGCTCGGTCAGGAGACGAAGCTCACCCGTACCCTTCATGCTACAGCTGCTCTGCATCCGCAGCGCGTTGTCTTCGCCGAGGGTGGTCATCCGACGATGATGAAGGCTGCTGTTACGGCTCTTCAGGAAGGCTTCTGCCATCCTATCCTTCTGGGTAACCCTGATCGTCTCAATCGTTTGGCTAAGCGTCTGAAGCTCGACCTTAGCGGTGTGGAGATCGTCGATATGCGCGCTGATAAGGAGCAAGGACGTCGTGCTACGTATGCTAAGCATCTTGCTGAGAAGCGTGCCCGTGAAGGCGTGACATTTGAAGAGGCTTACGATAAGATGTACGAGCGCAACTACTTCGGTATGTCTATGGTGGAGCAGGGCGATGCTGATGCTTTCATCACAGGTCTTTATACCAAGTACAGCAACACTATTAAGGTTGCCAAGGAAGTGATCGGCGTGCGTCCTGAATACAGCACCTTCGCTACGATGCACATTCTCAACTCTAAGAGAGGCATCCTGTTCCTCGCTGATACGCTCATCAACCGCCATCCTGACCAAAACGTGCTCTACGATGTAGCACGACTTTCTGCTCATACCGTACGGTTCTTCAACCAGGAGCCGGTCATCGCGATGGCAAGTTATTCAAACTTCGGCACTGATACAGTCGGCTCACCGGTCAATGTTCATCAGGCTGTTGCAAAACTGCAGAAGGATTATCCTGATATGCTCGTTGATGGTGAGATGCAGGTCAACTTCGCATTGAACCGTGAGCTGCGTGACGACAAGTATCCGTTCACAAGACTGAAAGGCAAGGACGTCAACACAATCGTGTTCGCTAATATGAATGCAGCCAACAGTAGCTACAAGCTCATCCAGGCGCTGGATCCTGACTGTGAGATCATCGGTCCTGTGCAGATGGGTCTGAACAAGCCTATCCATTTCACAGACTTTGAGGCAAGCGTCCGTGATGTAGTGAACGTTACAGCAGTGGCCGTGATTGATGCTTACGTTGACAAACTGAAGAAAAACAAGTAATATAAGCCAAGACAAAAAGAGAGTGGACTTCCCGAAGAGGGGAGCCCACTCTTTTTATTAATATCACTTATTTATCATAACGGCCCTAATTCGGCGAAAGTGTTATCGCGAATTAGAGACTATTATTATCGAATTCTATCCATTGACTTCAGGAGATTCTCATCAGCCTTGATGCCATTGCGAGCAAGTATAAACAAGACTATTGCCACAATCGGCAGACAAGCGGCGAAAGATACTGAGAACGTTCCAAAAGCCTTAAAGCCATCCAATGCCATAAAGGCATAGTAGCCGTACCAAGCAAGACAAAGGATAATATTGGCCACACAGATTCCAATCTGAAGCTTACGCTTGTTGTAAAGGAAGATATCAATCAATGTGAGTGAAGCCACAATGACGATATCCACAAACAACAAAGGATGCGCTGCAAGTTTGCCTTGTGCAAAGATGCCAATATTATACACAGAGGCCGTGGCTCCCAATGAACTGCCTGTCAGCTTGCCTATCGGCAGACAGAGACAAACAATCAGAGCAGCCAAGGCCAACAGCAAGTAAACTGTTTGCTTACGCTGTATCATCGTCTACAAGTCCTTATCTTCATTCTCCTCCTCCGTAGTCTTCGAAGGATCTCTCCAATACACATTACCCTCGATAAACTCCTGAGTAGCAAGGAGTGTTGGCTTCGGAAGCTTCTCATAGTAGCGGCTGATCTCAATCTGCTCACGGTTCTCGAAGACCTCCTCCAAAGAATCGTTATAAGAGGCAAACTCCTGTAACTTTTTGCTCAAGTCAGCCTTGATCTCCACAGCAATCTGGTTAGCTCGCTTACCAATGATCACCACGCTCTCATAGATATTGCCTGTGTCCTTGCACAATTCCATGATGTTACGCGTCACGGTATTCACCGGTGCCTTTGATTTTCTGTAATCCATATTTAAATACAGTATATAAAAAAGTTATTTATCGTCCGATTATTAATATCTGATTATCAATCCTTTGCGTTGGCTGTTATCTTCTTGCACTTCTCGATATATTCCTCAGCCGTCTTCTTTTCTTTCGAATCGGGATACTCATTTAGGAAACCATAGCATTCATCCTCAGCATCCTGATAACGCTCCATCTTCTTCGACTCCACGCTCTGCTCTGCGAGATGGAATTTGCTTTTCATGATGAGTGTTGCAAAATTCTCGCGTAGCTTCGTATAAGGATAATCCTTCAGCGCATTTTGTGAAGTAACGATGCATGCCTCATAGTTGTTTCCACCATCATCGCCCATACAGTTGCCGAAATAAGTACCGAGGTTATAATACAGCTCAGCCGAGTACAATTCTTTCTTCACAAGCTTATCCTGTAAAGCAAAAAGCTTGTTCTGTGCGTCCTCCTTATACTTTGCATCAGGATAAAGGTCAAGATACTCTTGGAAAGCATTGATAGCGTTAACGGTCTGAGTCTGATCCAACCGCGGCTCCGGAGTACTCATGTAAAGGCTTTGACCCACATAATATTTGGCTATTTCTGCGTATTCACCGCGGGGATAAGACTGCACATACTTCTTGAATGTCTCAGAAGCCGTTTCATAGTCCATATTCATGTATTCGGCCATACCTAACATATACAAGCACTCCTGAGCATCCTGGCTACCCTTCTCCGGGATGATCAAATCCTGAAGAAGCGTTGCCGCACGCTGATACTTGCCTAAGGCAAAACTTTCCTTAGCATATTCGTACTTGTATTTATAGTCGTTTGACTTATACACATTGTTGAACTCCTTGGCGCAACCGCTAAGGAGAACCAATGGAAGAAGAGCCGCTATAGCTTGTTTTCTCATACAACTTTGATATATGGACTTGCAAATTTACATAGAATAATCAACCAAACCAAAGAAGAATGTGTTTTTTTAATAAAATTACGAGATTTATCGTCCATTACTGATATAAAATAACTAACTTTGTCATCTATGAAGTTTCAGATATCATCAAAATACAAGCCGACAGGTGACCAACCCCAGGCCATAGCTCAACTCACGGAGGGTGTTGAGCGGGGAGATCCGGCCCAAGTACTCTTAGGCGTGACAGGTTCAGGAAAGACTTTCACCGTAGCCAATGTTATCGCCAATGTCAACAAGCCCACACTTGTGCTGAGCCATAATAAAACGCTTGCAGCCCAGCTCTACGAAGAAATGAAGGGGTTCTTCCCCAACAATGCTGTTGATTATTACGTCAGCTACTACGACTATTATCAGCCTGAAGCTTATCTGCCATCAACGGATACATATATCGAGAAAGACTTAGCTATCAATGACGAGATTGATAAGTTGCGCCTTGCAGCCGTCAGCGATCTGCTTTCGGGGCGCAAAGATGTTGTCATAGTTTCCTCAGTATCATGTATCTATGGCATGGGGGCTCCCGTTGCCATGGAAGAGAACGTTATCAACATCAAACAAGGGCAGAAGCTGGACCGCAATGAGTTTCTGCGTCGACTGGTCAATGCGCTATATGTGAGAAACGACATCGACCTGCAACGTGGATGCTTCTCCGTCAAAGGCGACACGGTAACGATTGCGATGGCTTATTCCGACTATCTACTGCGTGTCACATGGTGGGACGATGAAATAGACAGCATCGAAGAAGTGGATGCCATCTCCATGCATTCCATGCAGCATTTTGCAGAATACGCCATCTATCCAGCGAATCTGTTTGTCACATCTAAGGAACAGACAGAGAACGCTATTCGCATGATACAGGATGACCTTGTCAAACAAGTGGATTACTTCCACAGTATTGGCGATGACATCAAAGCACAACGAATCAAGGAACGTGTCGAATACGACATGGAGATGATCAAGGAGCTCGGGCATTGTTCCGGCATTGAGAACTATTCACGTTATTTCGATGGTCGTCAGCCCGGCGAACGGCCTTACTGCCTGCTCGACTTCTTCCCGAAAGACTATCTGATGGTCATTGATGAGAGCCACGTCACCGTGCCACAGATTAATGCCATGTACGGAGGCGACCGTGCGAGGAAGCAGAACCTTGTGGAATACGGTTTCCGCTTGCCCGCAGCTTTCGACAACCGCCCGCTCCGCTTTGACGAGTTCCATGACATGATCCATCAGGTTATCTATGTCTCTGCGACCCCGGCAAACTATGAGCTACAAGAGGCAGATGGAGTTGTTGTGGAGCAGCTTATTCGCCCAACGGGCCTTCTCGATCCAGAGATTGAAGTAAGGCCTTCTGAGAATCAGATTGATGATCTTCTTGACGAGATTCTTACGCGTAGCAACCGTCATGAGCGCGTGCTGGTCACGACACTGACAAAGCGTATGGCTGAGGAACTCACCGAATACTTACTCAACCACAACGTAAAAGCCAACTACATCCACAGTGATGTAGCAACGCTAGACCGTGTAAAGATCATGAACGATCTTAGAGCCGGTGTCTACGATGTTCTCGTCGGCGTTAACCTCCTTCGTGAAGGTCTCGATCTCCCCGAAGTATCTCTCGTTGCTATTCTCGATGCCGACAAAGAGGGGTTCTTGCGCAGCCATCGTAGCTTGACACAGACAGCAGGTCGTGCAGCTCGTAATGTGAACGGTAAAGTCATCATGTATGCTGATACCATCACGGAGAGCATGCAGAAGACAATTGATGAGACTGCAAGGCGACGGAGCATCCAGATGAAATACAATCAAGACCACCACATCACGCCGAAGCAGATCGTCAAGGCTATCAAAGGCACCCTACCCGAGTCTGATGGCTCAGCTTATGAGAAGCCAAAAGAAACGAACCGTCAGGTCTATCTCGAGCCGGAGAGCGGAGCCTTCGCTGCTGATCCTATCATCAAGGAGATGACAAGGCCAGAACTGGAGAAGAGCATCGAGAATACAAAACGACTCATGGAGGAAGCCGCCAAGAAACTCGACTTCATACAAGCTGCTCAATATCGTGATGAGATGCTAAGACTGCAGAAGCAATTGGAACTTAAGTAAAGTTAAATCTTACGATAGTCTCCTTAAAGACAAGGTTAATTTGTAATTTTGCTTAGATTAATGAACAAGAATATGAAGAAACTGATAGTAGCCCTTCTCGCCCTCTGCCCGCTCGTTGGTATGGCACAGAACAACGTGTGGGAAATTCCAGACCAACCTCAACAGAAAGTTGTCAAAAAAGAGACTAAAAAGGTCACGCCGACAGTTGATCAGAAATATCTTGCCGGTGCAGTGCCTGAAGTCAACGGAGAAGTTGTCTTCACCCTCGACAAGGATGTTCCGGGGATGCCCGCTGATAGCATCTACAATAAGGTTTATGCCGTTATCAACGAGATAGTAGAGGAAGGCAAAAGCGCAGACCTTCAGCCCGCTGGCCGTATCGCTGCTGTGAACAAGGCTGAATATACCATTGCCGCACGGCTTAAGGAATGGCTCGTCTTCTCTTCTAACTTCATTTCTCTTGATCGAACAGTATTCAACTATACGCTTGTCGCACAAGCTACAGACGGGCATATTCATGTCACTCTCGACCGCATCAGCTATGCCTATGAAATGGATCGAAAAGACACTGAGGGACTGAAAGTCAAAGCTGAAGAGTGGATTACGGACAAATATGCGCTCAACAAGAAGGGCACGAAACTTTCACGTATCAGCGGTAAGTTCAGACGTAAGACGATCGACCGCAAGGATAACATCTTCCAGCGAATTGATGCTGCTTTAGGAATAAAATAATAATCATGCTGACAAACAACACGTTCGAGCACAATACTTTCGCAAATAGGCGCAACGAGCAGAAGCCTGCCAACGACCACTTCCGTTCAACACGGCAATGGCTCAATATCATCTTTATGCTTGGAGCCATCGTCGGAGTGTTGCTCTATCTTTTCCACACACCTCAGACCGTGGGTATTATTGTCATTCTTGTGTCCATGGTCTTCAAAATTATCGAATGCGCTTTACGCTTTATGAAATGAAGAAAATGAAGAAAATTCTTTCCTTCATACTTTTTCTGTTGTCCGCTGCTCCGCTTTGGGCACAATACGACACAGGTAACTACAACTCAATGAGTGCTGACGGGACAATAACAAATCAGAGAGACCGTCAGGGTAAATCAGACTCATTGGGTACTGACAAGGAAATTCCTGAGGGTATTCATGTATGGACAGTAGACAGCCGCTTCGGTGACCGCACTGAAGCAAAGCCCGACACGGTGTCGCACATGTTCATGAACTCTATCTTCACGACAGGTCTCCACAGTGAATATAACTCTACAGGTAACCTCGGCGCACCACGTCAGGCAAGAATCTTTATTGACAGAAATGAAAACAACAACTTCATCTTTGTCAATCCCTACGACTATGTAGTAACACCCGTTGACCAGTTTCAGTTCACCAATACCCTCTCTCCGCTTACCAATATCTCTTACAACAACTGTGGTAACCGGACTAATGGTGAGGACCATTTCAAAACAAAGTTCGCTGTAAACGCAGGGAAACGCCTCGGCGTAGGCTTCCTCATTGACTATCTATACGGAAGAGGATATTATAATGCACAGTCAACATCCCATTTCAAATTCGGACTTTATGGAAGCTACATCGGTGACCGTTACCAGGCACATTTCCTCTTCAATACCCTTCATGAGAAAGTGACGGAGAACGGTGGTATCACGAGCGATCTTTACATCACGCACCCCGAATCGTTCAACGAGAGTTATGCCACCTCTGAGATTCCAACGATGCTGGAGCAGAACTGGAACCGTAACGACAATCAGCATATCTTCTTCACCCAGCGCTACAGCGTAGGCTTTAACCGCAAGGTACCAATGACTCCGGAAGAGATCAAGGCCCGCAAGTTTGCCCTTGCCTCTCAAAAAGAGAAAGATGAGCGCGAGGCAAAGGAAAAGGCTATGAAAGATGCTGAAGATGCAGGCGTGAAAGTTGATAAGAAGAATGTGAAGGTGCCTAAGTCGTACTCTGGCCGACCAGACGATGCAAAGATTGCAACGACAGCTGCTCCAAAAGATTCTATCCAGGCGAACGGCCGCATCAAGGTCGGTAACAAGAATGCGGCTGACAGCCTCATCGCTGCTGCTAAGAAAGCAAAACAGGACACAGCTTGGCTGAAAGATGAGTATGTCCCAGTGACAAGTTTCATCCACACGCTCGACTTTACCACCTATCGCCGTATCTATGAGGCATACCAGACACCGACTAATTATTACCTCGATACTTATAACGTCAAGGAGAAGCTGTCCAACGACTCCATCTTCGACAAGACAAGAAACTGGAACCTCCGTAACACATTTGCCATTGCCCTCTTGGAAGGATTCAATAAATGGATCAAGACAGGCGCAAAGATCTTTGCATCTCATACTCTGAGCCACTATGTCCTCCCCGACTCCACCGGTACCTCTTCATGGAACGAGCATAGTGTAACAGTTGGCGCTCAGCTCAGCAAGACACAAGGAAAGACTTTACACTTCAATGCTACAGGAGAGCTCGCAGTCCTTGGATACAACGTGGGAGAACTGAAAATTGATGGTGGTATAGACCTCAACTTCCCATTGCTTGGTGACACCATGACCCTTGCAGCAACAGGCTTCTATCATCATGTGAAACCTTCGTTCTATTATCGTCATTATCAGTCGAAACATCTTTGGTGGAGCGATGATGACCTCTCTATGATTGATCATCTAAGGGCACAAGGCGTCCTCAATTATCAGAAGACGCGAACGCGATTCCGCTTTGCCTTTGATGAGATCAGAAACTACACTTATTTCGCCAGTTCCTATACCTCAAGTGATGACGGAAGACTCTACAACATGGCTTATTCGCGCCAAGCAGGAAGTCCAATAACCGTCCTCACAGCAGAAGTAAACCAGGATCTCACCTTCGGGCCACTGAATTGGGAGACACAATTGACATGGCAAAAGTCCACAGACCAGGACGTGTTGCCGCTCCCTTCCATCAATGTCTACACCAATCTCTACCTCCGCTTCAAGATAGCACACGTATTGCACTGTGATTTCGGTGCGGATGCAAGATATTTCACAAAGTATGAGGCTCCCGACTATTTCCCGTCTCTCGGCCAATACACCGTCCAGGCCAATGATGACAAAGTGAAAGTTGGTGGATTCCCACTCGTGAACGTCTACTTCAACTTCAAGTTGAGCCGTGCTCGCTTCTTCGTGATGATGAGTCATATCAACGGTGGCAAAGACTGTTTCTTCACACCCCACTACCCGCTCAACGGCCGCATCTTCCGTTTCGGCATCAGCTGGAACTTCGCGGATTAACACAATACACCTCTTGTCGGTAATCATCCCCTCCCCTGAATGGGGGAGGGGTCGGGAAGGGGCCAAAAACATAAATCAACAAAATGAATGAGAATGACGAGATAAAAACAAACTCTTTTGAAGCATGGGGGCTCGCAGCACGCCCTAAGACGCTTTCTGGTGCGGCTGTGCCAGTGATGATTGCAGTAGCATTGGCATTGAAAACAACAGGATGGCAAAGTTTCCAGCTAATACCTGCCATTCTCTGCTTCCTCTTTGCCTTTCTCATGCAGATTGACTCTAACCTTATCAACGATTACTTCGACTTCGTTCATGGCAATGATGACCCGGCAACACGTCTCGGTCCCAAACGCGCCTGTGCTGAAGGCTGGATAACACCCGATGCCATGCGTCGAGGCCTTATCTTCGTTTCTGCATTAGCATGCATTGTAGGCCTTCCACTAATCTATTATGGAGGTTGGGAGATGGTCATAGTAGGAGCTGTCTGCGTACTCTTTGCCTTCCTCTACACGACATTTTTCTCCTATCGGGGCATGGGCGACATCCTCGTATTGGTTTTCTTCGGCATCGTCCCGGTCTGCTTTACCTACTATGTCATCATGCCTGACAATCTCAAGACTATTCCTTGGTCCGTTATTATTATTTCAATAGGCTGCGGACTGGTCATCGACACATTGCTATGCATCAATAACTTCCGCGATCGACACAATGATGAGAAAGATGGGAAAAGAACGCTCATCGTAAGGCTCGGCGAGAAAAGAGGAGCTCAACTGTACAATGCCGTTGGATCAATTGGTGCGGCACTGACAATGGTAGTTTTGCTTCTCACCAGCCGTCATCCTCAGATCGCCATTATCTGCATGTTCCCGTTTCTTGTATACATCTACAAACATTCTCAGAGCTACATTCAACTCAAGGAGATATGGGAAGGTAAAGGTCTCAATAAAGTTCTCGGTATGACGGCCCGTGACATGTTCATCTATGGACTAATGACTGTTGTCGCCGTTTTTCTTTCTACGCTCTAAAACACAGTGGATGTTTCAACGCTTTAATAAATAAGGATTATGAAAGTCAGTCTCGATATCATGAACTTTGTAGAACAGCAGATTCTGCCACGCTATTGTGCCTTCGGTCGTTCTCATGGCCTTGCACACGTGCAGAGAGTTATCAAGAACTCTTTAGAACTTGCTGATATTTTAGGGGCTGATGCAGACATGGCTTACGTTATTGCAGCTTACCACGACCTCGGCATGGAAGGCCCACGCGCCATCCACCATATTACGGGTGGAAAGATACTAGCTTCCGATGCTCGTCTGAAGAAGTGGTTCTCGCCCGAGCAAATAAAGATTATGAAAGAAGCGGTAGAAGACCATCGTGCTTCTTCCTCTCATGTTCCACGCTCCATCTATGGTAAGATCGTGGCTGAGGCTGACCGCGATCTCGACCCGGAAGTAGTCTTTACACGTGCTATCGAGTTCGGGTTGGAACATTATCCGGAACTCAACAAAGAACAACAATGGCAACGTTTCAACGAGCACATGGAAGAAAAATACAGTGCTCGCGGGTACATCCATCTTTGGATTAATGGCTCACCCAACGAAAAGAAGCTCAAAGAAGTCCGAGAAGTCATCGCCGACAAGCAACAACTCCGTCAGACCTTCGATCGTATCTACACTAAAATCTCCGTTTCCTAACCCCAATGGGATTCGTGCAGTGGCCGCCCCCAGTGGCGGCCACCCCCTGCAGGGTAATTAATCCCCCTGCAGGCTAATCAATCAATCGAACAGATTGAGTTTGTTCTTTCTAGCCTCATCAAGTGACTTCAGCTTCACCTGTTCCTGATGATACCCTTCCCTTAACTTGGCATACTGCGCATAAAGGTCATCGAGATATGGCTTACGCTCCTTTTCGTTCATCAGTTTAGCAAGGATGACAGCAGCCTGCGAAGCATCTTTTTGCCAAACGACAGGCCCCTCATAAGCCGGAGCAATCTTCAGTGCTGTATGTAAAGCAGAAGTCGTGGCACCACCGATAAGCACAGGTATACACAATCCGGCCTTTCCCATCTCCTTCACTGTATTGACCATCTCGTCGAGCGAAGGCGTGATCAATCCACTAAGGCCTACAACATCTGCATGCTCACTGATAGCCTTCTTCACAATCTGATCGGCCGGCACCATCACGCCCATGTCTATCACGTTATAGTTGTTGCAAGCCATGACAACACTCACGATGTTCTTTCCGATATCATGCACGTCACCTTTCACGGTTGCCATGACGACAGTACCAGCCGTTAAGGCGCCACCCGTCTTTTCTGCCTCAATATATGGTTGAAGAATAGCCACGGCTTGCTTCATCGTACGCGCCGTCTTGACGACCTGAGGCAGGAACATCTTTCCGTCTCCAAAGAGCTTGCCAACAACATTCATACCATCCATCAACGGACCTTCAATGATATCCACTGCATGCGGATATTCTTTGAGAGCCTCATCGAGGTCTTCTTGCATATAGTCGCCTATACCCTTGCGCAGCGCATAGACGAGACGATCATGTAAGGACTCTTTCCGCCATTCGTCAGAAACCGCAGCTTTCGGAGCGACACCTCCGTTTGCTGCCTTTGCCGCTTCTTTCTCTGCAAGCTTCTTTTCGGCAAGTTCCGTCAGTTTCTCTGAAGCACCATGATAACGGTTCAAAATGGCATCCTCAAAAATTTTCAATTCGTCTTGCGGAATATCCGAATAGGTAACCTTCGTAGCGGGGTTGACGATACCAAAGTCCATTCCAGCATTGATAGCATGGTAGAGGAACACAGCATGCATGGCCTCACGGATATAGTTGTTGCCACGGAACGAGAAACTGAGGTTGCTCACACCACCACTCACATGCGCACCTTTCAGATGAGTACGAATCCATTTCGTGGCTCGGATAAACTCCAAGGCATAATTATCATGCTCCTCAATCCCCGTAGCGATGGACAGGATATTCGGGTCAAAGATAATATCCAATGGATTCATCCCCACCTTCTCTGTCAACAGTTTATAAGTGCGCTCAGCAATCTCTATTCTCCGCTTATAAGTTGTAGCCTGTCCTTGTTCATCGAAGCACATCACGACAACGGCTGCACCGAAACGCTTCACGTCGCGGGCATGGGAGAGAAAGACCTCTTCGCCCTCTTTCAGTGAAATAGAATTGACGATACACTTACCTTGCAAACATTTCAGACCCGCCGTGACAACGTCCCATTTAGAGGAGTCAATCATCACCGGTACCTTTGAGATATCCGGCTCCGAAGCTATGAGGTTGAGGAAGTTGACCATCTCTTCCTTGGCATCGAGCAAGGCATCATCCATGTTGACATCAAGGACAAGGGCACCGTCTTCCACCTGCTTCCGAGCGATGGAGAGTGCTTCCTCATAATTCTTCTCTTTAATAAGTCGCAGAAACTTCCGGCTACCCGCCACGTTACAGCGCTCACCGACATTGACGAAGCGCACATCACTATTTACGTCCAACAACTCCAAGCCGGAGAGCCACAGTGTCGTAGGTTTCGGTTGGGGCACATGTGGCTTCTTGCCCTGCGACAAAAGGTAGTATTGATGGATGAAAGTCTCATCCGTACCGCAACAGCCTCCGACAATGTTTACCAGACCTTCGTCCATCCATTGCCCGATAAGTGGCGACATGCTTTCTGCCGTCTCGTCATAGCTTCCCATAGCATTGGGCATGCCGGCATTAGGATAAGCGGAAATGTAAAAAGGAGCCTTGCGTGCCAGATCTTCCAGGAACGGACGCATCTCCTGAGCTCCAAAAGAGCAGTTAAGACCCACAGAGAAAATGGGATAAGAACTGATACTCCCGAGGAATGCATCCATCGTCTGACCGCTAAGTGTTCGACCGGCAAGATCAGCTACGGAAATACTCATCATAATAGGTAGCTCCCTACCCCGCTGTTCCATGACGTGCATGGCAGCATCGATGGCACACTTGGCATTGAGTGAGTCGAAGATTGTCTCAATGAGAATAGCGTCTACCCCACCCTCTATGAGACCATCAATCTGCTCCACATAATCGTTCCAAAGTTCATCGTAAGTAAGATCACGTGAAGCAGGATTCGTGACATCAGCGGATATTGACAACGTCTTGTTCGTCGGTCCTACCGATCCTGCAACGAAGCGCGGCCATTCCTCCGTCGAAAACTCATCGGCAGCCTGACGGGCAAGGCGGGCACCGGCAAGCGCCATCTCGCGGGCTGAATCCTCTAGATGATAATCAGACTGAGAGATACGCTGCGAAGAGAACGTATTGGTCTCAATGATATCAGCTCCTGCCTTGAGATAACGGCGATGGATATCGAGCAGCACATCCGGACGCGTGAGGTTCAACATATCATTGTTACCCTTCGTCTGTCCTACAGCATCCTTGAACCGTTCGCCACGGAAGTCAGCCTCACTTAACCCTCTTTTCTGAATGACAGTACCTAAGGCACCGTCGAGGATAACGATCTTCTCATTAACTATATCTTGCAGTTTCTTCATCTCTTACCTACTAATAACTTTTGGTTGACAAAGTTAAGCAAAAACTTAAAAGGCACAAAGAAAAGTAAGGGAAAAATAATATATATTGTCGCGTAGGCAGTCACACAGTGACTGCAAACCCTAAAGCGACATCGGCTGACGTTCGACAAACGATCGGTTGACGTTCGACAAACAATCGGCTGACGTTCGACAAACAATCGGCTGACGTTCGACAAACGATCAGAGAACACTTTGGATAATGCAGCGTAAAGGTTTATTGCTTTTTTCTTGCCACCCGAATCAATTCAACAACCAAGATGAGGAAAGCTATCAGGACAGCAATCATCGGTTTCTTGTACCTCTCCGGATAGATCCATATCTCAGTAAAGAAGTTGACACGTCCTAAAATCTCCACAGGCGTCCAAAACACGATAACTGTAGCAATAGCCATGCGGATATTCGCGCCCCAAGAAGCAAGCTTTAGCTCGCGCTTAAACATAAACACGGAACCGACAAGACAGCCGAAGCCAACAAGGAATGTAAAGCCGCTATGGTCACCGATAAAGCGCGGATCATAGCAGAACATCAGGGCCAGGTAGCTCGTCCAAAGAATCATATTCAGTTCCATGAACGTAACGATAGAGACATGACGCGTCATAGGCCTGGCAACGATTTCCGCTTTGCGCTTGCCAAACAAACGGCTCTGCCACCAATTGATGAAGTTACATCCTGTGCGTGTACAGAAGGTATAAAGTGTCATGACCATCATCCACAGTCCAAACGTGGCTGGCATGATGAGGTATTCGGGGCGCGTAACGACAACGCCATTGACAACTTCCGGTTGGGTGCCATAACGGTTGGCGTAATACTGGAACAAGAATTCTACCCAGCCCGTCCAAAAGAGCAAGCCGCCAAAAAGTCCACAGAGCGTCTGCTTCGTGTCACCCTTGACAAAGACTCCCCAAATGACGATAATGAAACCGACAAGTCCCATCAGAAAACCGGCATAATGTACAGCTACTGGCTCCATGAACTTATCCATCAACATCATCATCGCATGTCCTAAGGGCATCGTGAAAAGAACAACGAGGAATGAAAGAATTGTCTTACCCCAATAATATCGTTTGTTTGCCATAATTCTTAAATGTTAAAGGCCCCACCCTTTATCCCTCCCCCACCCAGGGGAGGGAGAGATAACCACG
>Ga0256406_1000201_pt1 | contig 115012 bp, 76 predicted proteins | sample RumenRJG_03DNA_FD_185986 | JGI IMG/M metagenome (GOLD analysis project Ga0256406, IMG submission 185986) | Bovine rumen microbial communities from Lethbridge, Alberta, Canada - RJG_03 | ecosystem: Host-associated > Mammals > Digestive system > Stomach > Rumen | place: Canada: Alberta...
GCTCTGATAAGGCGGGGGTCAATGGTTCAAGTCCATTCAGGCCCATACCTTTCGGGGTTATAGCTCAACTGGTAGAGCGCCAGCTTTGCAAGCTGGATGTTAGGAGTTCGAGTCTCCTTAGCTCCAGTACAAGCGCCCCCGGGCGCAAGGACAGTTCCGCCGCGAGACGGTGGACGCAGATTGAAAACTTTGGCGACAACATACGAAAAAGCAACAAGCACAGAGTGACTTGAAGCACCTAATCAAGAATGGTGGATTCGAGCTGCTCATGCAGCAATAGATCGAGCTGAATCGCTGGAAAACAGGATTTAAGCGAAGGAATGCACGCGGGGGATGCCTTGGCATCAGCCGGCGACGAAGGACGGGCCAAGCCCCGAAAGTGCCATGCGAGACGCAAAGGGTCTTTGACCATGGCGATTCCGAATGGGGAAACCCACGCATTTGCGTATCCTCAGGGCGAATACATAGCCCTGCGGAGGCTAACCCGGGGAACTGAAACATCTAAGTACCCGGAGGAAAAGAAATCAACCGAGATTCCCTCAGTAGTGGTGAGCGAAAGGGGAGGAGCCCAGACGGGTTCCGTGGCATGGAGATCGACCGAAGCGGGATGGAAAGCCCCTCCACAGCAGGTGACAGGCCTGTAGGTCGAAGGAAATGTCCGGCCGTCGAAGAGTAGGGCGGGACACGTGAAATCCTGCCTGAAGACGGGGGGACCACCCTCCAAGGCTAAATACGAGCTGATGACCGATAGTGCACAGTACCGTGAGGGAAAGGTGAAAAGCACCCCGAGAGGGGAGTGAAAGAGCGCCTGAAACCGCGTGCATACATTCTGTCGGAGGGAGGATTCATCCTCCTGACGGCGTGCCTTTTGTTTAATGAGCCAGCGAGTTGCTCGCGTACGGCGAGGTTAAGCGCCTCAGGCGCGGAGCCGAAGCGAAAGCGAGTCTCAACTGGGCGACCAGTCGTACGCGGCAGACACGAAGCCTTAGTGATCTACCCATGGCCCGGCTGAAGCGGAAGTAACATTCCGTGGAGGGCCCAACCGATATACATTGAAACGTGTCCGGATGAGCTGTGGGTAGGAGCGAAAGACCAATCAAACTGGGCGATAGCTTGTTCTCTCCGAAACATATTTAGGTATGGCGTCATGAATAGCTTCACGGGGGTAGAGCACTGGAAGGACTAGGGGGCACACCCGCTTACCAAACCCTATCAAACTCCGAATACCGTGAACGTGGTGCATGGCAGACAGCCCGCGGGTGATAAGATCAGCGGACGAAAGGGAAACAACCCGGACCATCGACTAAGCGTCCCCAAGTACGTGCCGAGTGGAAAAGGATGTGGGGTTGCACAGACAGCCAGGAGGTTAGCTTAGAAGCAGCTACCCTTTAAAGAAAGCGTAATAGCTCACTGGTCAAGCGACCCCGCGCCGAAAATGATCGGGACTAAGCACGTCACCGAAGTCGTGGACTCGCAGCGATGCGAGTGGTAGGAGAGCGTTCCGCAGGCCTGGGAAGGCGGGTGGCGATGCCCGCTGGAGGTACCGGAAACGAGAATGCTGGCATGAGTATGCGAAAATGCGGGTGAAAAACCCGCACACCGTAAGTCCAAGGGTTCCCGGGCAAGGATAATCCTCCCGGGGTCAGTCGGGATCTAAGACGAGGCCGAGAGGCGTAGCCGATGACAATCCGGTCAACATTCCGGAACCCCACAGTAAGCGTCACTACCGACGGGGCGACGCATGGGACAGCGCGTAGCGGCTGACGGATGCCGCGGATGGAGTGCAAGGCTCCGGGGAGGCAAATCCCCCCGGTACATGCCCCAGGCTCCGGACCTCGCGAAGGCTTCGGCCGGAACGGGAGTCGCGTGGGCCCGTGCCAGGAAAAACCCCTAAGGGAGCGAATGTGGGCCCGTACCGTAAACCGACACAGGTGGACGAGGCGAATAGCCTAAGGTGCTCGAGACAACTCGGGAGAAGGAACTCGGCAAATTAACCCCGTAACTTCGGGATAAGGGGAGCCTCCCATGGTGAGGATGGACAGTCCAGGGCCACGGGAGGTCGCAGGGAAACGGCAGAAGCGACTGTTTACCAAAAACACAGGGCCATGCTAACACGCAAGTGGACGTATATGGTCTGACACGTGCCCGGTGCCGGAAGGTTAACAGGAGGGGTCAGCGCAAGCGAAGCCCTGAATCGAAGCCCCGGTAAACGGCGGCCGTAACTATAACGGTCCTAAGGTAGCGAAATTCCTTGTCGGGTAAGTTCCGACCTGCACGAATCGTGTAACGACTTCTGCACTGTCTCCTCCCGGGACTCGGCGAAATTGCAGTGCCGGTGAAGATGCCGGCAACCCGCACCTGGACGGAAAGACCCCATGAACCTTCACTGTATTTTGACATTGGTTTTAGGGCCCGCATGTGTAGGATAGGTGGGAGGCTATGAAACGGCGACGCCAGTCGTCGCGGAGCCGCCCTTGAAATACCACCCTTGCGCGCTTTGAGATCTAACCTCGTCCCGTCATCCGGGACAGGGACCGTGTCTGATGGTCAGTTTGACTGGGGCGGTCGCCTCCTAAAAGGTAACGGAGGCATCCAACGGTTCCCTCAGCGCGGTCGGCAATCGCGCGAAGAGCATAAAGGCATAAGGGAGCTTGACTGCGAGGCGGACACGCCGGGCAGGTACGAAAGTAGGGCTTAGTGATCCCGCGGTACAGCGTGGAAAGGCCGTTGCTCAATGGATAAAAGGTACTCTGGGGATAACAGGCTGATCTCCCCCAAGCGTTCATAGCGACGGGGAGGTTTGGCACCTCGATGTCGGCTCGTCGCATCCTGGGGCTGGAGAAGGTCCCAAGGGTTTGGCTGTTCGCCAATTAAAGCGGCACGCGAGCTGGGTTCAGAACGTCGTGAGACAGTTCGGTCCCTATCCGGTGTGGGCGTTCGAGACTTGAGGGAAGCTGTCCTTAGTACGAGAGGACCGGGACGGACGTACCTCCGGTGTACCGGCTGTCGCGCCAGCGGCATTGCCGGGTAGCCGTGTACGGATCGGAGAAACGCTGAAGGCATCTAAGCGTGAAGCCGTTCCCAAGATCAGGTCTCGCGGGGGCAACCCCATGTAGGGCCGTCGTAGACTACGACGTCGATAGGCCGCAGGTGTGAGCGTGGCGACACGTTGAGCCGAGCGGTACTAATAGCCCGGTAGAGCTTTTTCCCTCTTTTCAACGATCCGGTTCGACAGCTCGCCGCGTGGGCAGCCCGGATCCGCCAGGCTTCAGGACCTGTGCAAGACAGAGCTTTTTCGACAACCAGTTGTCGCCGACGACATTGTTTCAGCGGTTACCGAGAGGGGGTCATACCCGTTCCCTTTCCGAACACGGAAGTCAAGCCCCTCATCGCCGATGGTACCTGGCCCACGGGCCCGGGAGAGTAGGTCGCCGCTGGATTCACGGAGCCCCTTGCCTTAAAGGCGAGGGGCTCCTTTTTTTATATACCGTTCCGCCTCCGGCTCCACTCTCGCCGCCACGGCAAGTTGATGCCTGCCGCTTGCGGCTCACGGGCCCCCCTGCCCAGTAGGCAGGGGGCCTCTTCGTTTTATATGACCGCTCGCGTTATCGTAACGGTGCAACTCCGACTGGCACTCGCTCTCGCGACCATGCCCGGTCAATACCGGGCACTTGTCGCTCACGGCCCCTTGCTGTAAACGGCGAGCGGGGCTTTTTTTATATACCGCCCCGCTCCGTTTCGCTCCCGCGGCTGCCGCGTTAGGGATAGTCACCCGGAGGGCCGAGACTACAGGCTCGGCGAGCGCAGCGAGTATAGCCCGACCCGGCCCGCCCCCGTGCCCCCGCGGCTCTGGCCGGGGAACGCCCGCATAGGCGCAGTGCCTTTCGGTTAGTTGGAAATTGCGGAAACAACCCGCTCCGCGATACGCGTAAAGCCCAGGTCGCCCGGATGCGTTGCGATGGCGGGGTTCGTTACGATAAATTCGTGGCCTGTCCATGAGACTACTTTGTTTTCGTAGTCTATTTCGTAACTGTCGGGGATAATGGTCGATGAAATCGTTTTCCCTTCTACGCTAAACCGGATTGTCAGGGTGCAAGCCACTTCCGATATGGCGTCGTAAGACATACTGTATTGCCTTACGTCGTTTCTGAATATAACCGCACCGAGGTAGGAGCGGTTTCCTTCATCTGCGTAAAGGTCCGATATGTCTACGAAGGTTACGCCCTTTTCCCTGGATTTGGCCTCGACGATTTCTCGAGCTTTGTCTATGGTGCCCGATGTGTACCAGCTCGATACGCAGATGATTTTGGCGCTGTCTGACATGCGGCTTTGCGCACTGTCTAGGAGTTCTGCAAACGAGTCCCTGAATGCATCCAGCATTTCGTCGTTTACGATGTTGTCGCTGAGCACGATTACAAGTATGTCGGTGGATTTGTCCAGCTCCGGGTAGAGCTTTTCTGCAAGAATTTCCTCGCGTTCGGACTTGACCAGCCGTCGTTCAAAGTCTTTCGATGTTGCGCGAACACCGTTAACTACATATCCAAGCGACGAGAAGTATTGATTGACCTTCGTGCAAAGATCCTGGGTCGCTGCCGATGCGGACATTCCGAATGAATCGTAACCCATGATTAGTGAATTTCCGAAATACACGATGTTGAGCGTGTCGCTTCCTTCGGGAATTTTCAGCGAGTCGTTGGACGGCAGTTGGTCGGACGCCGAAATATCGCGGTGGACTAGAAGGATCGTGTCCTTCTGCAGCAGGTACGTGGTATCAAAAATAAAGCTCGTGTCGTGGTGGAAAATATATTGCGTGTCGATTTTAATTTGCTGAACATATTGCGTGTCGACGGATATCCGGTCTATATATAGGGTATCAGTCTGGTTTACGTAGACCGTATCTTGTTCTGTTTCCTGCTGTAGCTGCAAAGTGTCTGCGGGGTTGTTCTCGGAAAAGGCTAGGGGAGCGGGAGAAATGATGTCGGTGTTTTCGCTGCACGCCACTAAGAAAAAAATGAAAAATGTTGTTATGATTTTTTTCATGGGGGAAAAATATACAAAAAAAATTAACTACATTTAGCTCAAATGACCGAAGTCGAAGAACAGGAAGAATACGAAGTACGCATCGGGGCGTTCAATGGCCCGATGGATTTGCTGGTGTATCTTGTTCAGAAGAAGGAAGTTCCGCTCGAACAGATTTCGATTGCCGAAATTGCAGACCAGTTTTTAACGTGGGTCAACGAGTACGAGGGTACCGACCTTTCGAAGGCGGGGGACTTCTTGTACATGGCGAGCCGCCTGATGGCCCTGAAGGTGCAGGAACTTTTGCCTGCCGAACAGCGCGACCCCGAGATGGAAGCGGAATACAACGAAGACCGCGAACAGCTCATGAAGGAAATGCTCGAATACCAGCGCTTCAAGCAGGTGGCGAGCGGTCTCCAGGAAATGGAAGGCGAAAACTTCGGTACGTATTCCCGCGGTCGCCTCGAAAAAACGCAGACGGACGAAGAGACTCTTGCCGATGCGAATATCTGGCAGCTATTCCGTGCTTATCAGAAAAGTTTGAAGACGAAAATCTCCGAAACGGTTCACCATATCGAACTCGACTACGTGACGATTCAGGACCGTCAGCAGGCCATCAACAATTATCTTTCGGTGAATGGCCGCGCCCTGTTCGAAGATTTGCTGGATAACGATTCGCATCCGATTGTCGCGGCGGTGACCTTTATGGCCATGCTCGAGATGATCAAGACGGATGAAATTGTTTTCCGCCAAAGTGAATTGTTCGGCCCGATTTGGATTTACCGCAAGAAGAACAATGCTGACTACGCCGAAGAAATGGCTCACGAAACTGTGTTCTTCAGTAAGGATCCGGATGTGAAGCCGGGACTTGTCGAGGCTATTCGCAACCAGGCTCTTGCTCGCTCCAAGGAACAGAGCGTGGGCGACTTGGCTGCCGTAATGCGCGAAGCCGTGTTGTGGACGAGTCGTGGCAGAAACGTGACCGAAGACGATTTGACGGCTATGCTTGAAGGCCGTGAAGACTTGAGCGAAGTGCAGGAAAATCCGTTCGCCGAGATGATGAAGGAAGATGATGCGGCAGAAAATGCCCAGGCTCCGGCAGAGAATGCACCTGCAGAACCTGTTGCTGACACAGCCGCGACGACAACTGAAACGATTGCGGAAGCAACCTCTGTGTCTGAGGAAGCACCCGTCGAAGAAATCGTTGCGCCTGTTACGGATGTCATTCCGGCTACCGAGCCGGAACCTCCCTTGTACAATACAGAAGATGTTGCATCAGTAGAAAAGGAGATTCCCGATCAAGTCGGGAATGACAATTCCTCGGTAGAAGAGCCAGTCGATGAGGCTCCGGCTGAAGAGCCGCAGCCCGCTGACAACATGACGGACGAAGAATTCGAAGCATTCATGAAAAAAGCCCAGGCGTTCTACGACACCCAGGCTTCTGAAAATGGGATTGCTTCGTCGCCTACGGCTCCTCGCAATGACGAAACCGACGATTCTAGTAGTTCAGATGACTCTGATGACGATGACTTCCCGTCTATCGAGGTTCATTCTGGCGATTAATCTCGTCGGCTACCGCCAATGAGACCGGCGCGGTAAGCCCAATAAAGCAACTGCATAATGGAGCCGATGGCGGCAGCCACGTAGGTAAGCCCTGCGGCAAACAGCACCCCCGAAACCGTGTTGTATTCACGGCCCTGCGCCACGATGTCAAGGCGAGCAAGCACCTTCTTTGCACGGCTAGAAGCATCGAATTCCACCGGCACGGTCACCAGCGTAAAGAGCGTTGCGATACCGAACAGTACCACACCCGCCACGGCGAGAGAATAGCCGAGCGCACGGCCAGCACTCATGAGCACGATGCCCAAAATCACAAGCCACGGACCGAGATTCGAGCCAAGGTTTGCGGCAGGCACAATAAACGAACGCAGCCACAGCGGGAAATATCCCTGCGCATGCTGAATGGCGTGGCCCACTTCGTGAGCGGCAACGCCCGCGGCAGACGCATTGCGGCCGTTATAAACTTCAGGTGACAAGTTCAGAGTCTTGTTCAGCGGATTGTAATGGTCCGACAAGAATCCGTGATGCTGCAGCACCTTCACGTCGGTAATGCCCGCATCCATGAGAATTGCCTTCGCCACATCGGCACCGGTAAGGCCGCTAGAAATACCGACTTTCTGACCGGCGTTAAAACGGGACTTGACCATCCAGGAAACACTACCCGAAAGGGCAAGCGTCACCAGGAGAATCATCATGTATAAAGGATCGAACATCATAAAAATACCTCAAATCGTAATATACAAAATTCATTTTCAAATTGTCACGCTCAGCACGGAGATCCCCGGCCAAGCCGGGGATGACAGGAAGGGCTACATATCGCCGGTTTTCAGCTTGCTTCCGTCGCGGAGGTTGGTAAGCACGAGCCCGAGCAACAGGTAGAATACCGCCTGCATTGCTAGCGGCAGCAACAGCGATGCGGCATCGTAAATGTCGGCGCCGCGCTGTTCAATGGCAAGCCATGCCGGAATGGCAAACGTCGAGGGCAACAAGCAAGAGAAGCCCTTCATCCACGCCGGAATCAGTTCCGTAGGCCAGCTAAAGTTCGAAAGGAACAGAATCGGAATGCTCATGTACAGGAACAACTGCATGCTCGTTTCGCGGCGCAAGAACACCTGCGAAAGCACCATCCCGAAATTGATGACCGAAAACAGGAACACAATCGCAAACGCCACCATCGGCAAAATTTCACCACGGCGCGGAAATTCGAACACGTTGTACACCACAAAATGATAGAACAGGATAAAGCTGCAATAATGCAAGAAGTATGCTAGCGAACGCCCAAAGTAGCGGTAAGGCATCAGTTCGTTTTCGACGGAGCTGTCGCGTTGCAACTTGCGGAACTTGCGGTGAGCACGAGCTCCGCCCAGAATGCAAATGCCGATCACTAGCGTCTGTTGTAAAATCAGCACCAACACACTTGGCACCACATAGTTGGAGTAGCTACCCGTGTTGTTGTACATGGTCTGCACGCTGATGGGAATCGGGTCGCGCATAGCAATCGCCTTGGCTGCAGGGACCTTTTTACCTAAAGCAATCCGCTTGACTTTGGTAGTTGCTCCAACAGTCAATGCGCATGTAGTAAACGCCATTCCGATGTTGCCGTGGAGCATCACGTAGGCGCCGTGCGTGAACACGTTCACGTTCGTCTTGCCACCGTTACGGAGCGTCTTTTCCATATCTTTGGGAATTACCATGAACCCGTAGATTTTTTCTTCGGCCATGGCCTGCTCCGCTTCGCGGATATCCGAAAACACGTAGCGCACATCGATTTGCTGGGCTGCGGCAGACATCTGCGTGAGTTCGCGGGACATGACCGTATGGTCAAGATCTACCACGGCCACAGGCACATCTGTTGCCGTCTGTTTCATGTAAGGCGTCGGATAATAGAAAGCGTAAAGCACGCCCGCCACCACCAGCAACAGCACCGCCGCAGGGTCGGTGTAGAAAAGCTTCCATTCGGCAAATGCCACCTTGAAAAGTCGCTTGAAGAGATCAATCATTTTCACCTCCCTTCAAGGCCTTGTCGGAGGCGACCGCCTTGCGAATACTCAAATCCGAATAGACGGCGCCGGCAATATTTTTCAGCTTATCCTTCAGGTGCAACTTTTCGCGAGCTTCCCAATCCGCCTCTTTTTCTTCGGCGACTTTCCAACGCAAGAACAACAATTTTGAGGCGAGTAGGTGCCAGAACAGCGCCATGCATAAAAGGATTGCTATCGATTCCCAGGCATGCGCCTTACCGACCGAGCCCAAGAGCATGGTAGACTGCACCTTTAAAACATGCGTGAGCGGAAGCAGGAACGCAAAGCCGCGCACTACCAAGGGCATCGCCATCACGGGGAATGTCTGACCCGCAAAGGCAAATGCGGGGCCGGCGATAACGCCCGCCACGCTAGACGACATACGCATGTTGCCTGTAATGCCCACAAAAGCGGCCCCCGCTCCGGAACAAGCGAGAATCATCGCCAACTGCCCCGCGGACACCACCACGAATTCATCGAACGTCATCGGAGTAAGCGCTCGGCGAGCATACGCATACACCGCCACCATCGACAGCCACTGAATCACGACCAGCGGCAAAACCGTCGCGGCTCCAAGCACCACGCGCGAGCCACCCGCAGCCTGCAAAAATTCGCGGACGCGATGGTCGCGGAACGGAAAACTGAACAGGTACACCGCCGCCAAAATTCCTGCCAAATGGAAAAGCGCCGTCACAAGCCCGAGCCCTAAAAAGCCCTGGTAGTTACCGCTATTATTGCTCACGGACTTGAGTTCTACATGAATCGGGTCATCCATCTGCTTGGTAAACAAGTCGGCGCCAATCGCCGAAATCACCGAGCGGATTTCCTTGACCGCAAACGTATTCGTAAGATAATTCTGGCCGCTGGAATACACCGGAATCACGGGCGTTTCAAGCCGGAGCGCGCGGCGTTCCATGTCGTACGGGAGCACGATAAACGCCTGCAAGTCACCGCGAATCACCGCATGTTCGCATTCGCTACGGTCATCGCATTCCACCGCGACTTCGAGCACGGGGTCTGCACGCAACGCCATCTCGACTTTATCGGCCAGCTGCGAACGGTCCTGCTTTAAAAGGCCAATCGGCACATGCTGAATGATTTCGGCCGAAAAGAAATTCACCATAAAGACCGATGTCATCACCGGCAAAATCAAGAGCACCAGCCACAACACGATATTGTGACTGATATAGATTTTGCGAATCGCTCTAAAGAAATCGATAAACAAGGCGCACGACCTTACTGAACCTGTTCCATCGGGAAAAGCACGCTCATGCCGGGGCGCAGGTTTTCAATCTTGGTTTTCGGGCGCAGGCGCACTTCGAAACTCTTGAGGTCGAAGCCGCCGCTTTCCTTGGAGCTGCGCCAGGTGGCATAGTCGCCCACCGAGGCAATGTAGCTCACTTCCATTTCGACATTCTTGTCGAGAGCAGGAATGAATACGCTAAAGGTTTTTCCCTTGGTGATGTTCTTGAGCAGGTCTTCGCGCAGGTGGAATACGGCCCAGGAATCGTCGAGGTCCGTGATGGCGACCACCGGCATGCCGGAGCCTACGACTTCGCCCTCTTCGACCAGTTTCACGGAGACTTCGCCGGCGATGGGGGCGCGGATCTTGGTTTCTTCGAGGTAGGCGTCGACTTCGGCGTTGGCGCCCTTCGCCTGCAGCACCAGGGCATTTGCCGCGGCCTTGTCTTCGGAGCGTGCGCCGGCGAGGGCCTGGTCATACTGGGCCTTGGCGGCGTCGGCAGCGGACTGGGAAGCCTTCATCTGCGTTTCGGCCTCGTCGCGCTTCTGGAGCGGCAGAACACCTTCGTTATAAAGCTTCTGCACACGGTCGTAGGTATTCTTGGCGAGGTTTGCCGCATCCTGTGCACGGGCGGCCATGGCCTTAAGTGCGGTAATGTCTTCGGAGCGTGCGCCGTTCCTTGCCTTGTTCGCCTGGGCGCGCGCGGCACCGAGAGCACCCTGCGCCTGGATCTTTTTCGCCTCGATTTCAGGGCTGCTTATAAGGGCGACGATGGCGTTCTTTTCGACCATGTCACCTTCGCGGAAGAACAGCTGTTCAACGCGCCCGGGAACCTTGCCCGCCACAAGTACTCGGCGAGCTTCCATCTGGCCCTGCAAATAGGCGTCGCGCGGTTCAGTCGCGAACTTCTGCAACGTGATAATTCCTAGAACGATCAAGGCAATCAACGCCAAGACGACTAAAGTTTTTCCAATCACTTTCAAGACGTTCATCTTTTTTCTCCGTTTCTAAAATCAGTTTGCGAGTGTAGCAGGCGTTGCCGCTTCTGGCGCCTTGGCGCTATCTGCCGGTGCAGAATCTGCCGCTGTAGATTGCTTCACCCCTTCGGGGGTCGCAATGACGTTTGTTGAGGGGCTCGCGGCAGCGTTTGTAGAGTCGCTTGCAACGGTTTCTACAGCGGGCGGAACCGTTTCGACAGCAGCGGCAACAGGTTCGGCGGGTTTCTTTTCTTCAGCCTTCGCTTCTTCAGGCTTCGACACCTCAGCCGATTTTTCTTCCACTGGCTTCACGTCCTTGATCATTTCACCGGCATTCACGACTTCGCCGCTCGCTTCCAAGAGCCCGAGCCAGGCGATGACTGCATCATAGTGGGCCTTCAAGTCTGCCACCTGCAGGCGCGAAAGCGCAAGCTCGGCATCCACCACATCGAGACCCGTCGCAAGTCCCGCCTCGTAGGCCAATGTCTGGCTGCGGTGCGCTTCTTCGGCCAGCTCACGTGTCTTCTTCAAACTTTCTAGGCGGCTCTTGGCGTGTTCCATTTCACGCCAGCGTTTTTCGACGAGCAGGCCGATGTTGTCCATCGTCTGTTCTTCCATGCTCGAAAGTGAACGGTCTAGAGCCTTTGCGTTACTTACCTTGGAGCGCGTCTCGCCGCCCTTAAACAAATCCCATTGCAGCTTTGCGCCTACGGCCCATTCGGGTTCCAGGATTGTAAGGTCGCGCGTGTAGAGTTCCTTGTAGGCGAACAGCGCGACCGTCGGGTAGTAGTCGGCGCGTGCCGCGCTCACGGCATCCTGGCTGCGCTTACGTTCCGTACGCAGCTGTCTCAGTCCCGGGTGCCTGTCCATGGCGAGTTGCTTGAACTCTTCCATGCCGAATGTCTGTTCCGGAGCCATCACCGGCGTAATGGCGGTCAGGTTTGTGTCGGTATGCAGCAGGCTCGCCAGTGCAAGTCGTGCAAGAGACTGGTCACGGTAGGAATCTTCGAGTGCATTTTCCGCTTCGGCCAGGGCGACTTCGGCACGCAGGCGTTCTGCCTTGCTAATCTGGCCGCCTTCCTCGAGCTTCTTGGAACGAGCCAGGTGCTCTTCCAGATTCTTCTTGGTGCTTTCGCGGAGTACCGTGAGTTCCTCGGCAAGGCGTAGCGTAAAGTACTTTGTCGCCACGTCCATCAGGATCGTATTCTGCGCCATGTCGAAAGCGGCCTTCTTGGCGTTCACGTTTTCCTTGGCGGCATCGTAGGCGGAATAGATCTTGAAACCTGTAAAGATGGGCCAGATGGCAGTCAGGCGTGCGTTGAAGAAGACGTCGTCCTGCACCTTCTTTTCAAAGGAGGGCAGAGCCTCGTTCAGCTTTTCTTCGGTCTGCTGCTGTGCTTTTTGGCCTGCCTCGGTTCCCGCTTTTTGACCGGCCTGGTCGGCGGCCTTTTTGGCAGTCGCTGTAGCGGTTGCGTCGTCGGCACCCTGCGCCTTGGCGGCATCGTAGGCCTGATCGTAATACTGCTTATAGTAATCCGAATAATACTGGCTGTAGTAGGACTGATACGCCTCGGCTCCGTGTACCTGAATTATCCCTGAACGGATCTGGTTCAGGTCAATATAGATAGGGTCATTTATCTTTGTAACGCTCGCCGACAATGTCAGCTGGGGCATAAAACGGGAAAAGGCTTCGGATTGGCCACTTTCGGCCATATCGACTTTAGCCTTTTCGGCCTTGATTTGCGAATTGCCTGCTTTTGCCATGTTGATGGCATCGGACAGCGAAATAGGTGCGGCAGAAACGGCGACACCTGTCACCAAACCCAATATCACACTTCTTTTCATACCTTGTAAAGATATATAATTTTTACAAAAAAAGCCACCTTGAAAAGGTGACTTTTTTGTTATAAATGGAGCCTTGTTCCTGGGTTATTTACCGGGGGTCGGTTCTGCGGCAATCCAGGCGGAAGCTTCATAGCCCATGGTGGAGTAGTCCTTGCGCTGCAGGCTATAGCCGAATCCATCGGTCTTTGCGAAGTCAGTGCCCTTCCAGCCGTCGCTATAGAGCGTTGCGTCGGACCAGTCATAGAACCACTGGTTGTTCATGGGGTTCACCGGATCTTCGCTGAAGGCGAAAGGCTTCTTGACGGCGACCATTTCGCCACGGTTCGAAAGTTTACCCTTGTAGAACTTGATGAGTACATCGCTTGCGATGGAGTAGCGGGTACGCAATTCGGCTTCACCCACGGCGGTCGAAAGCGATTCCGGGAAAAGGACTGCGAAACCGTTTGCAGGCAGAATGTCGGCACTCGTGAATTCCATGTTGATGCCTTCGACCTTCCAGCCCCTGCTGGCGTTGCTCAATTTCTGGTAGAGAGTAATCGGGGCCTCAGAGGTGTTCTTGAGTTCCAGGAATTCAACGTCGTTTGCGTTGTCGTCAATGGGGTGGTAATGGATTTCGTTGATGACGACCGGGCCGATATACAGATTCGTATTGATGGCTCCCGGAGTTGCCGTGGTAAGGGCGCCCTGTGCGGTGGATCCGTCGGCCAGGTCGACAACGCCGCTCGAAAGTTCGCTGGAGGGCAGGAGCAGGCTGGATTCATCGCCTTCGGTTGCACCATACAGGTAGTAGGCACCGCCAATAGGGCTAACGATCAGTTCTTCGCTGAAATCGGTGGCTCCGTCCAAAACCAGGTAGCTGCCGGCAGGAACGATCCCGGACTTGATGGTCAGGGTTTCGTTACGGACCTTGGATTCAAATTGCCAGCCTGTTACGTCGACATTCTCGGTTCCTGCATTGTAGAGTTCCACCCATGCGTTCTGACCGGTCAGGGTCGGCATGATTTCGTTGATGCGCACATTGGAGGTCGTCAGCCATTCGTCGTTACCGACACCGGGGTTACCCTTCAGGATCTTGCTTGCGCCCCAGGAAGAGGGAAGAGCGGCGTTTCCGCCCTTGTAGACGAGGGTGCGGCCCTTGCCGTTGGCAAGGGAGGGCCAAGGCGGTTCCTTGCTGTAGGAGCAGCTGAAGTCACCGTTTCCGGTCAGCTTGACATCGATAACATCGCCTTTGTTCGAAAGTTTTGCAACCGTACCGGTAGAGGGATCGTTATCCCAGGGGCCAAAGAGACGGCCCGCAAAGGCCGGATACGTTTCCTTGAACAATTCGACGTTATTCGTAACGACGATGTATTCGCCCTTCGTTAGCGGTTCTGCCGGGAAGGAATACGTAATGGCTCCTTCGAGACGGAGCTTGTAGAAAGCCATGCTCTTGAGGTCGGGACCTGCGGCAATCGAGACTTCGACCCATTCGAGTTCAGAAGCATCGGGGGCGTTGTACATGACCTCGGTAATGACCATGTTCGTCACGCTGGCGTCCATCGACGAAGAAAGGTGCTCGACCGGTTCGCTCGCGCTGCTGGAAGAACCTGCAACGGTGCCGTTGGATGTCGGCGTGGTAGCGTCAGACGAACCCGGCTGATCGATGGTTGCGCTAGAGGCGGGTTCTTCGTTCTTGGGGCCCGAAGAGGAGTCATCGGAGCAGGCGGCGACGAATGCCATGGCTGCCACAGCCGAACCCGTCAAAAGAATTTTTTTGATATCCATAGAGGTATCCTCGTGAAACTTTCTACTATTTTAATAATTTTCACCTGCGCCGACAGCGAGCTTTGTCCAATAAGGAGTCTTGAATCGTCTCGGGTTCTCGTAAACACGTTTCCATTCTGCAGCGGCATTGCCGAACTTTGAGAATGCGGCGTGTTTCAGGTTCAAAAACTTGATGAGGTCGAACATCCAGTAAGGCACCTGCGAACAGGGACACTTGAGTTCGAGCACGGCATCGCAACCGGGCTGGAAAAATCTTGGGATGCCTGTCGAATGCATATAATGCGGATCGACCGTGTAGTCGAAACCATTTTCTTCGCGGAAACGCATGCCAGTGTCGATGGTCACGCGGGAATATTCTTCGCGGAGTCCGAACCAGGCGCGACGCTTGTACTGCGTCAGGAGGCGCGGATGGGCGTTATAGAGTTCCGTCTTGTACAGAAAATCCTTCACGTACATGCGGTCCTTTTCTCCCTTGCACGGCCAGTCCTCGGGTTTCATGTTCCACACTTCGCCGGGGTTGATTCCCTTGATGGTGCCGCGGCTCTTGTAGCAGATATTCTTGATCTTGCGCTTGCATTCGAAGTGGAACGTTCCGTCTTGTGCCGGATGCTCACCGTAGGTGCGGATGCGCATGTTGAAACGGTCCAGCAGCTGTTTCTTTTTCCAGCCGAGAAAAGTCCAGCTGGGGCTATCCAGATAGAGGTTCGTGATCCAGTAGAATCTGCCTGGGGTGATTTTCGAGTAGTAGTCTTCTTCGCAATAGGGTGCGAGGAAGGCGCCGATACGGTCGGCCCATTCCACAGGAATGTGGTACTTGAGTTCGAACCTTTCGAGAAGGCTAAATCCGCGGGCCTCGGCCATATTACTTAAGTCCCCCTACCAGGTGGTTCTGCACGCCTTCCTTGGAGAGCTTTCCTGCGTATTGGAGCAGTTCCAGGTAAAGGTCGTAGATGGTCGTTTCGAGCTTGGCGGCGTTCAGTTCGCTTTCAAGGGCACTTTCGCGGGCGCGCAACAGGAGTAACGGATCGGATCCGGCATCCTTGGCGAACTGCTCAAAGATGTTTCCGGCCTTGACCTTGTCGGCAAAGTCCTTCTGGACTTTCCATTGGGCCAGGTAGCCGTTAACTTGTTCTACAAGGCGGTTGACCTTCACGTTCACGTCGCGAGCCTTGGCCATATAGTCGCCTTCTGCATCAAGGTCGGCGACCTGGTTGCGTAAGTCGTTGTCCTTGTTGCTGTCAAAGAACGGAAGCTTGATGCCGAGCGTCGCGTAGAACTTGTCGCTGGTCTTTCGACTGTCCTTGTCGGCAACGGGTTTGCGGATGGTGCGGGAGTCGTCCGCAGTGGCATCCGGATACTTTTCAAGGTAGTCGTCCATGTACTCGTTGTATTCGTAGGCGACGTCTCCTGCATCCAGGTCCTTGTACTTTTCCATCAGCGATTCAATCTTCATCGAGTAGCCGATGCCGATATGCGTAATGTAGTCGCGGCGGCTGGCGACATCCTGTTTGGCGCGAGCCTTTTCGGATTCCATCTTGCCCTTCGCCATTGCAATCTGCGGGTAATTGTCGTTCACTTCAATTTCGCCCGAAAGGTGGGACTCGATTTCTTCCATGGATGGAAGCCAGGAGGAATCCAGTTCGATGCCGTCAAAATCGGGAATCCAGCGGCGGAGTTTCTTCTCGGAATTCTGGAGCGAATTGGAATCGCTAATGAGGGCCGCACGGATAGTCGCTTCCTTTTCGAGAGCGGACATCAGGTCCTGCGGATTGAACGTGGCCGAACCCGCTTTCATGTGCAGGACTTCGATACGGTCGGAATTGACCTGGTAAAGTTCCTTGTTCAGTCTGTTGATTCGCTGACGCATCAGATAATGAATTGCTCGTTCGTAGCGGTCGTAGAGCAATATGCCGCGGTCTTCGGCCAGCTGGGCATTAGCATACACCATCTGCGCTTCGTAAAGGGCGCGATCGGCGGAGCCCTCGCCAAAAGCCTTCGGAGTCATGCGGAGTTCAAAATCGTGGCTCGCAAAGCTAAAACCGTCGAGCTTGTAGCGCAACTCCATCTTGTCCCAAAGCTTGGTGTTGCGCGACGTGGCGATGTTCGTGCGCTTCTTGGAAGACTGGTAGCGCAAATCGTCGTCGGCGGACTTGATCAGCGTCTCCCAGGTGAGGGGAGCGGCAAGCAGCGGAGCGGCCAGAAGCAAAAAGACATATCCACACTTTTTCATATAAACCTTTATCTAGAGATTGCATCGGGGCCTTGCCCCTCGCAATGGCGTTACTTATAATCTCGAACGATCGCAGTTGCCTCGCAAAGACTTAAACTATTCCGAAATAGTGACCATTTCGCCCAGGAGGAACGGATTTTCGGCGGGAATCGTAATGATGACTTCGCGACCGTAAATCGGCATTTCGGGCAGCTTCCTCATGCGCAGCGGGAATTCTACGATGCGGCTAGAAAGACCGATGACCTTGCCCTTGACGGGCTTGCCCCCGCTCAAGGTCTTGACCTTCACTGTTTCGCCGATGTCCATGCGCTGGTACATCTTTTCGTGAATGTAGCCGCGCACAAGTGTCGGGGACTTGTGGGTGAGGGTAATGATCGGGGCGAAGCTCGAAACCTTTTCTCCGTCATGAACATTCACGGAACCGACGACCCAGCTTTCCTTGGCGATCTGGACCAGTTCTTCCTGTTGCTTCTGGAGTTCTTCGAGTTCCTTCTTCAGGTTCTCGACTTCGCTCTTGCCCGCATCCTTCTGCAGGCGGTTGCTGCTCCTGAGAAGCTTGATCTGTTCGTTTGCGTTTGCATTCGCGACTGCAAGCTCGTTCTTCAGGTTCTTAATTTGCATGGCCATGCCGTCGTTACCGTCGCTTTTGGCGCTGGAGCCCTGGAGGCTCTTGAGCTTGGAGGCAATTTCCTTGTTCTTCCTGTATTCCGATTCGAGTCGGTTGATTTCGGACTTGAGGGTGAGCGTCTTGGTAGCGAGGTCTGCCTTGACTGCGGCCACCTTCTGATCGATGTCGGCGGCGGAAAGGTTGCTGCGGCCTTCGCTAGCGTCCAGTTCGCGGGTGAGTTCCGCGATGCGGAGCGTGAGGTCCGGGCGGTTGAGTTCTACGATGGTGTCGCCAGGCTGGATCGACTGTCCGGGCATCACGTGGATCTTGACCACTTCGGTCGGGCTCGGGAGGCTAATCGTGGTTTCGGTCGCTTCGGCAACGCCCTGGAATGTGGCAATCTTGCCCTGGTACATAAAGCCCAATATGCCCGCAATGATAATGCAGAGAATCCAGGCGATAATGAGCTTGTGGGTATAGACGTATGCAACGCCCGCGTTGCTCTTGTGCGTGTTCCAGAAGTTATCGAACATATCTTCAAGCTTACTCATCTTTCGCCTCCCTTACATTTCCGTCGTGGCGTCTTGCATCATGAACTGAACGTCCGAAATGCCTTCGATTTTGGAAAGGTCGCTCAGAATTTCGGCAGCGGGCTTCGTGGCGCGCAGACGCACCTGGTAGGCGCAGTCAATGCGGGCTCCGCCATCCACTTCACGCATGGTAATCAGGATGTAGGTCTTGAGGCTATCATGCAGGATCGATTCAATTTTGGCTCGGGCTTCACCTTCGTTCGGAAGGGCGAAACGGAGCATACCGTCAAAGAAGTGCTTGGTTCCAAGACCTGTACGGGAAAGCAAGAATGCGACTGCGCTGAACGCAATGGTTCCACCGACGGCAGCACCCCAGGCGTACACGCCGCATCCGATACCTGCACCGAGCGAGGCGAACACGAACATGATGTCGCGGGGATCCTTGAAGCTTGTCCTGAAGCGAACCACCGATAGTGCACCCATCATACCGAGGCCTCGTCCGACGTTGTCACCGATAGCCTGCATCACTGTTGCGGCGACCACTGCACTGAGCACGATTGCCTGCACGAAGTTACGCGAGTACGAAAGGCCGAGGAAGGTCTTTTCGTAAGTCCAGGCGATAACCGAGGACAGGATAAACGTGAGGATCAAGGTGTATGCCAACGTAATAAGCGTTGCATTTGCGGTGCCGGACTGGACGGCTAAAAGGTCGAGCATAAAGACTCCGTTGGTTGACTTTTTCTTTTCATCCGAAAAATACTTTAATCACCCGCAAGATAGTGATTTTTTGTGTAAAATTGGATGAACAAAAACCAAACTAACCTATTCAAGCAGGGTGATTCGGGGGGAATCGACCCTATTTTTTTACACCATATTGGAATAATAGCAAAAAAGGTGTAGAAATACACCTAAAAAGATTTTTGCATTTCAAGCTATCGTGCAAATAGCGTGTAAATGGGAGAATGGCTTTGTGTCGGATTAGTTGAACCTTCCGGCTCCGATGCGACGCTTGCGGCCCCTTTCAGACACGAGTGCTTCAATCAGGAACAGAAGCGCGGCAAGTCCGAGGAAAATCTGGTAACGGTCCTGGTAGTTTTCCATACGGTCGGAAGCCTGTTCCTTTTTTTCGAGGCTTGCGATTTCGGTCAGCACCTTCTGCAACTGGAATTCACCGGGGCTTGCGTAGAAGTAAAGGCCGCCGGTTGCGCTTGCGATTTCCTGCAGTGTTCCATCTTCAAGGCGGGTCGTCACGATGTTTCCTTGCATGTCCTTCTTGTAGGCGACTTCGCCATTCTTGGAGGGCACAGGAATAGGCACGCCTTCGCGGGAGCCGATACCGATGGTGTAGATGCGGATGCCCATTTCGGCAGCTTCCTTGGCGGCGTTGACGGCGGCAGCTTCAAGTTCTTCACCGTCGCTCATCAGGATCATTACGGAGTACTGCCCTGCGCTTCCAGAATTGCGGTAAAGGTCCATTCCCTTGCGGATAGCCTTTTCAAGGTTCGTACCCGGCATGAGCCAACCCGGAGTGAGTTCGCGGAGCATCATCTGCACGGTGCCGTAATCGAGGGTCAAGGGCACCATCACCTGTGCTTCTCCAGAAAAGGCCACGAGGCCTACGCGGTCACCCGAAAGCGATTCCAGGAACGAAGAAATTTCGTGACGGCTACGGGTGAGGCGGTTCGGCTTCACGTCCTCGGCGAGCATCGAAAGAGAAATATCCTGCAACAGCACCAGGTCAAGGCCGCGGCGTTCGATGTGTTCCATCTTGCGTCCCCACTGCGGGCGTGCAAGGGCGACGAACAGGAATGCAATGGCAAACAGCAGGAGTGTTACTTTCGCGAGGCGGCGCCACGGCGAGACGGATGTCGAAAGCTTCGGGAGCATCGAAAGCGAAACGAACCTGGCGGCGAGTTTCTTGCGGCGGTGATAGGCGTAAATAAACAGGAGTGCAAACAGGGGGAGCGAGAGAAGTCCCCACAGAAACATCGGTTCAGCAAAACGCATCTAAAAGCCTCCAATTACGGAATGCGCACGAAGCGCGTATTCGCAAGCAACAGTTCAAGTAAAATGAGCAGGGCGCCTGCCAGGAGCCATGGGTAGAACTTTTCGGCGTAGCGGGCGTAGGCGACTGTCTCGATTTCAGTCTTTTCGAGTTCGTCGATTTCGGAATAGATCTTTTCGAGTTCTTCCTTGTTTTCGGCGCGGTAGAAACGTCCTCCGGTCTTCTGGGCGACAGATTTCAGCACGCCTTCGTCGATGCCTTCTTCAGGAGTGATGTCGCGTTCGCCCCAGGAAATATCGCCTGTCCACGGATTTTGCTGGAAGGCGAGAATCTTGCCGTTCCTTTTTCCCACGCCGACCGTGTAGACCTTGACTCCCAGCGATTGCGCTACGTCTGCGGCACGCATCGGGGGCACGAGGCTTGCGTTGTCGCGACCGTCGGTCAGGAGCACCACCACCTTGGACTTGGCTTCGGATTTCTGGAGACGGGCAAGTGCGTTCATCAGGCCATCGCCAATGGCGGTTCGGCTGTTCATGATGGAATCGCGGGCGAGGTCGTCGGTTGCCTTGAGGATTTCAAGCAGCGAACCATAATCGAGTGTGAGCGGGCATTGCGTAATGGAGCGGGCTCCGAAAGCGGAAAGGCCGATTCGGTCGCTATGACGCTTCTGGATAAAGTCTGCAATCACTTGCTGGGCGTAACCTAGGCGGCTGTATTTCCAGTATTCTCCAGATTTAAGGATGCGTTCGGCGTTCATCACGCCAAGCTTTGCCTGTTCCATGCGCGTAAGCATGTCGAGCGTTCCCATGGAACCCGAAACGTCGAGCGCGAGCATGATGTCGACGCCGTCGGTAGAGGTGTATTCCACTTCCATGGCGTTCTGCGGGCGGGCAAGCGCCACGACAAAGCAGATGAGTGCGGCGAGGCGTAAAATCGGCACGATATGGCGAAAACGGACGCGTCTGCTCGGGACAGCGCGTTTTGCAATCGAGAGGGCGGGAAACTTGATGGTACTCTTGCGGCGGTGTTCACGGTAGATGTACCAGCCGACTAAAACAGGGACCAAAAGTAAAAGCCAGAAGGCCTCGGGATTCTGAAAATGCAGCGCACCAATATCCATAAAATCTCCGAAAAACGCAAAAAATCAAACCTTTTCGCAGAAGAATATACAAAAATGTGCGTCAAAAGACTAGAAAACGTCTTTCTGCGCGGTAACGTGCGGCATAAACCGTTTCATGAACGGAATGATGCCCAGGTAAAGCAACATAGTGATGACGAATACAGTCGCAAGCGACGCGGAACGCGGCCAGTTGATATGAAAATCGCGGAAAATCTTGATGATGCTCCATTGAACCCAACCGTGCGTTACCAGGATCATAATGGAATAGCGCCCGAAGTAGGAAACGAGCGGGATTTTTCCGATAGCCTTGGATAGCAACAATACCGCGAGAGTTCCCAGGAGCCCGCACAGATAAATGTTCCATATCGGGAACCAGTAGCGGTTACTGACGTAGCTGACGGATTCTGGCGGGGCGTTAAAGGAAAGAGCGAAGGTGATTCCGAAAAGTAATATCGCGAGGGGAATGTTCCAACGGTCCATACGGTTCGGTGCCAGAATTTTCGTGTAGCGGAAAGCTACGTGTCCTGCGCAAAAATAGGGGATTGCCGTGAGTGACGAGGCGAGGAACATCGGAAACTTTATGTTGTTTCGTCCTAGGAAGAATCCTGCCAGTCCCAACGCGACCGATAATACGATGAGAGAAGCCGTTGTGTGCTTCGGGAATTTTTTTGCCAATAGTTTTTTAACGATGAGGAGCAAGCCGTAAAAGATCAGGTTCGTCCAGAATAGGCTCAACAGGAACCATACGGGAATATTCGGGAAAGTCTGTTTCCAAAAGAACGAATACCAGACGCTAGCCCCCGGATTTGCCCGCAGATGAAAGTAATGCAGAATGAAGGGCAATAAGCAGCAGAGTGTCACGAAAAAGAACGAGAACGGAATGAGCAGCTTGTTCACCTTGCGACGGCAAAAGTCAAAGAAGCCTGCGTATTCCTTGAAGAAAAGTCCCGACAGGAAAAAGTAGAGGGGCATGCGGAAGAGCGATATGGTTTCCTTGAGCGGGTAGCTCTCGATACCCCAGGTGCTTGCGATGTGATGCCAAACTACCAGCATAATGCAAAAGCCCTTGGCCAAATCGACAAAGGCGTAGCGTGGCTTTGCATCAGGTAGCTGAGCGGGAGTTTCCATACGACAAGTAATTGTTCTTTACTTTTCCAGGAATTCGAAAATCCGTTTCTTGTAGTCGCTCAATTCATCGAATACGGCGTGACCGTAACCTTCGTACATGTAGAATTCGTACGGTACGCCTTCGGACTTTAACTTGTCTGCAATCTTGGTGGCGGCCTCCGGAGTGGTCACGAGGTCATTCCCTGCGCCAAGAACCAGCGTTGGGCTCTTGATTTTTCCGAGGTCATCGTAGGTATTTACAAAGTCGCAGGCGTGCGCGAATACGGAAAAACGCTCCATTTCTGCATCGGTGACAGTTTCGTACATCGACTTGAGCGCCCTGCGGTAACGCGCCAGGAATTTTTCGCTGAAGCATTTGTCAAGGAAGGAGTCGACGAGCTCCTGTGCTTTGCGTGAGTCGGCTAGACGTGCCCAGTTGCCGATGGTCTCAAGCTGCAGGGGTTCCGGTCGCGAAGTCGATGAACCGAGTACCAGCTTGTTCACGATTTGCGGATGACGGATCGCTATATACTGGGCAATCATGCCCCCTTGCGATACTCCGAAAATGTCGGCCTTTTCAATCCCGATTGCCTTGAGGGCTTCTACCTGGTCGTCGGCCATCTGTTCAAGCGTGTAACCGGGCTTCGCCTCTTTTTTGCGCTCAAAGAAGTAGAGCGTATAGTTGTTCAGGAAGATCTTGTAGGGAACGCTAAAGGAGTTTGCGAAATTCAGGGGATTCTTGATCGAAATTCCGGGAATGACGATTAACGGCTTTTCGCCAGAACCGATCTTGGCGTAATCCATTTCAAAAGAGTCCGTACGGACGGTCTGTACAAGAGAATCGCTCATGATTATAATATAGCAAGATAGGTATAAAAAATGCCGGACAAGTCCGGCATCATTCTTTTATGACAAGTTCTACTAGTTCCTGTGGAAGTCGTCTTCCATGCGGATGATGTCGTCCTCGCCGGTGTACTCGCCTACCTGGACTTCAACGATCACGAGCGGAAGCTTGCCTTCGTTCTGCAGGCGGTGAACTTCGCCCACGGGGATGTAGGTCGATTCGTTCGGGCGCACGTAGAACACGTTCTTGCCGACAGTCACCGTAGCGGTACCGCTCACGACCACCCAGTGCTCGGAACGGTGCAGGTGCTTCTGCAGGGAAAGTCGCTTGCCGGGCTTCACCACGATGCGCTTCATCTTGTAGCGCTCGGTGGATTCGAGCACGGAATAGGTGCCCCACGGACGGCTCACGGTCTGCGGCACGTTGATGAGGTCGGAACCGCGGACCTTGAGTTCTTCCACCACCTTCTTCACCTTCTGGCTGCTGGAAAGCGGGGCAACGAGGAGTGCGTCCGGCGTGTCGACGATGAGCATCTTGTCGAGGTCGATCGTCGCGATGGCGCGCTGGCTGCCCATCACGAGGGAGTTCTTCGAGCCCACGGCGATGTGGCGCGGGTTCACGTTGTTGCCGTTGTCGTCGTGCGGGTATTCGTTGTAGAGGCTGTCGAAGCTGCCGAGGTCGCTCCAGCCGATATCGCTCGGTACGACCTTCACCTTGTTCGACTTTTCCATCACGGCGTAGTCGATGGAGTTGGAAGGAATCGCCATCATGTCGTCGCGGTCGATGCGAATGGGCTCGCCTTCTTCGATGGACGCGTTCGCGAGCGCCTTCTGGGCGGCGGCGAGCATCTCGGGAGAGTACTTGCCGAGCTCGGCGAGGAAGGTCTTCGCCTTGAAGCAGAAGATGCCGCTGTTCCAGTAGAAGTTGCCGGAGAGCAGGTACTTCTCGGCGGTGGCGAGGTCGGGCTTTTCCACGAAGCGCTTGACGTCTTCGCCTGCGGCCTCAATGTAGCCGTAGCCGGTCTCGGGGCTCGTCGGCGTGATGCCGAAGGTCACGAGGTTGCCCGCCTCGGCGAGTTCCTGCGCACGGAGAAGGACCTTCTTGTACTCGTCCTTCTTGCGGATCACGTGGTCCGACGGGGAAACGAGCACGATGGTCTCCGGATCCATGGTGAGGCAGGCGAGAGCGATCGCGGGGGCGGTGTTGCGGCCCACGGGTTCCAGGAGGAACTTGCTACCGGTCATGCCTTCCATTTCGAGCTGGTCCTTCGCGAGGAAGAACTGGTCGGCGTTGGAGACGATAAACTGGGATTCGCAGACGGCGGAGTTGGTGACCACCGTCTTGCGGAAGAGGGACTGTCCGTCAAAGAGCGGCGCGAACTGCTTGGGCATCAGGGAACGGCTCACGGGCCAGAGGCGTGTGCCCGAACCACCACAAAGAATCAGGTTGATCATGTTATGTCATCCTTATTTGCTGTAGTCGTCCTTGACGACATGTACGTTGTGCGCAGCCAGTGCTCCGTAGTAGACCGTCTGTACGGACGGGAGGATCAAGCTGATGAGGCGGTTCCAGGTAGCGAGACCGGAAGCGTCCACATACACGATATCGCGGGCGTTCAGTTCGAAACGGTCGGCCATGGCAAGTGCCATTGCATTCTTTGCGTTCAGCTGGAACACGTCAATCTTGGTTTCGGAGGTATTGCGGATCACGTAGATGCCACGGGAAGTTGCGTTCAGAGCCTGCAGGCCGCCAGCAGAGGCGAGGGCTTCGGCGAGGGTCAACTTTCCGCTGTAGATATTCACGATGCCGGTTCTGCCGACTTCACCCATCACGTAAACCTTCTGTTCCTTCTGCGTTTCGGACAGGGCCGGAACAAAGAGCTGGTCCTTGGGCTGAACCATCATGCGTTCGAGGGGCAGGTTGGACTTGAAGGCGTCGAGGTAGTTGATGTTGTAGACCTTGTCGCCACGGCGCAGCTGCATTGCAGAGGGGTCGGCTTCCTTGGCGAATCCACCGACGCTTGCAATCATGTCGGGGAGGGTCATCGGATTTTCGTTAAACGATACGAAACCCGGGCGTTCCACTGCGCCTGCCACAAATGCCTTGCGGCTGTTGTAACCGGTAACGCGGACATCGACCTGCGGGTCGTTCAAGATCTTGTCGGAAAGACGCTTCGTGATTTCGGCGCGGAGTTCCTGGGCGGTCAGACCTGCAGCCTGGAGTTCACCGGCATAGGGATAGAAAAGCTTTCCGTCGGTGGTCACCTTCTGGCCTGCCGGCTGGTACTGACCCATCGGAGAAGTCAGTTCCGGATGTTCCCACACCACCACCTGAACCATGTCCAGAGGTCCAATGCGGTATTCGAGTTCAGGAAGGGAATCAACCACGAGGTCCTTCAAATCACCCAGCTCGGAAGATCCTTCGGCGGTGGCAACACTCTTGCCAAGGTCGCCCTGGTCGATGGAGTGGATCTGCACCGTCATGCCGTTGTATTCGGCGGAATCACCCGGCAAAGACATCTGCATCTGGGGCCCGGCAAAGCAACCGGTCAAGACGACGGATGCCACGGAGCAAAGTCCTAAAAACATTTTTTTCATAACTCAACCCTTTTTGCCAGCTATGCCTGGCCTTCACTTTGTTTGATTTTTTCAACCCAATAGGGAGTCAGTTTAGAGATAAAGTTCCATGCGAGAACAAAGGCGTTTTCGGGACGGCGGTACGGGTCGGGAACATCGACTCGCTGCGGTTCACCATAGCGGAAAACCTTGCCGTTTAACCATGGATACCTATGCAGCAATTCCATCTTGTGGCCGTTTTCCATGACGAGGATCAAATCGGCCCACTTAAGAATGTCCAGATTGATTTGACGGGCGCGGTGTGCGCTCATGTCGATGCCATGCTCCAGCGCAATCTTTTGGCTGAGCTCATGAGCAGGATGGTCGACCAAAGCCCCGAGGCCGGCACTCATCACTTCAAATTCAGGACCCAATTCTTTCTTGAGGCAGTATTCGCCTGTAGGGCTGCGGCAAATATTACCAGTGCATACAACTAGAATATGTTTCATTGGATGTTAAGATAGAAAAAAGCATTAAAGCTCGAACGCGAAATTCAAATCCTTAAGCGCCGGATTCTTCGTGTCCTTTTCGGAGAGGAGGGGCTCGAATCCGTTGCCGACCGGCCACTTGATGCCGATTTCAGGATCGTTCCACATAAGACCGCCTTCGTCCTTGGGGTCGTAGAGGCGGGTGCACTTGTACACGAAAGTCGCCGTTTCGCTGAGAACTACAAAACCGTGGGCAAAGCCTTCGGGAATGTAGAACTGCTTCTTGTTTTCGGCGGAAAGCGTAACGCCTTCCCACTTGCCGAACGTGGGGCTGCCCTTGCGGAGGTCTACGGCCACGTCAAAGACTTCGCCTTCGATCACGCGGACGAGCTTGCCTTGCGGATTCTTCTTCTGGAAATGCAGTCCGCGGAGAACTCCCTTCTTGCTGCGGGATTCGTTATCTTGTACGAAAACCATATCCAGGCCGGCGGCATCGAATTCCGCCTTGTTGTAGGTTTCCATAAAATAGCCGCGATGGTCGCCATAGACCGTCGGTTCAACGATTGTTACGCCCTCGATGGAGGTCTTGATGAAATTGAATTTACCCATTTTAAATCTCCTATAGATCCTTCGACTACGCCCTACGGGCTTCTCCACAAAGTGGATAACTCAACTTTAGAACTAAAGTTCTTAGTTTCGTATAGCTCAGGATGACACGTAGGCTATCTGTTCCCGTACATTTTTTCGTAATACTTTTCGTAGTCGCCGCTCGTGATGTTGTCGAGCCATTCCTGGTTGTCCAGGTACCAGCGCACCGTCTTCTCAATGCCTTCCTCGAACTGCAACGATGGTTCCCAGCCCAGTTCCTTCTGGAGCTTGGTGGAGTCAATCGCGTAGCGGGCGTCGTGGCCCAGGCGGTCCGTCACGTAGGTGATGAGGTTCAGGTCTTCGCCTTCGGCGCGGCCGAGGAGCTTGTCGACGGTCTTGATCACGACCTTGATGATGTCGATGTTCTTCCATTCGTTGAAACCGCCGATGTTGTACGTCTCGGCAATCTTTCCGTTATGGAAAATCACGTCGATAGCGCGGGCATGGTCTTCCACGAAGAGCCAGTCGCGAACGTTTTCGCCCTTGCCGTAGACCGGGAGCGGCTTCTTGTGACGGATATTGTTGATGAACAGCGGAATCAGCTTCTCGGGGAACTGGTACGGACCGTAGTTGTTGCTGCAGTTCGTGACAATCGTCGGCATGCCGTAAGTGTCGTGAAACGCGCGCACAAAGTGGTCGGAGCCCGCCTTGGATGCAGAATACGGAGAGTGCGGAGTGTACTTCGTCGTCTCGTAGAAGAAGTCGTCGCCGTAGGCCAAGTGATGCTCGCTGGAGCTAGCCGTCGTGGTGAACGGGGGCGTGATGCCTTCTGGGTGGTTCATCTTGAGGGCGCCATAGACTTCGTCGGTCGAGATATGGTAGAAGCGTTTGCCTTCGTACTTTTCGGGGAGGCTCTCCCAGTAGAGCTTTGCGGCCTGGAGCAGGAAGAGCGTTCCCATCACGTTCGTCTTCGCGAAGGTGAACGGGTCCTTGATGGAACGGTCCACGTGGCTTTCTGCCGCTAGGTGAATGATGCCGTCGACCTGTTCGTCCTGCATGAGCTTGTAGAAAGCGTCAAAGTCACAGATGTCCATCTTCACGAACTTGTAGTTCGGCTTGCCCTCGATATCCTTCAGGTTCGCGAGGTTGCCCGCATAGGTCAGCTTGTCGAGGTTGATAATCTTGTATTCAGGATACTTATTGACAAAGAGTCGAACGACATGGCTTCCGATAAAGCCTGCACCGCCGGTGATGACAATGTTTTTCATAATAAAAAGGTGGTTAGTGGTTGGTGGTTAGTGATTAGGATTTTCAACCAAGATCGTCCTGTTTACTGCTTACTAATACTTAATCTTTCCTTCAGCGACCTTGCGCAGGTGCTGACCATAAGGAGACTTGCCGTACTTGGCGGCAGATTCAAGGAGCTTTTCCTTGCTGATCCAGCCATTGATATAGGCAATTTCCTCGACGGCGCTAATCTGGATTCCCTGACGGTTTTCGACCATCTTCACGAATTCGCCTGCCTCGATGAGGCTGTCCATGGTGCCTGTGTCAAGCCAGGCGAAACCACGGCCGAGAAGTTTCACGTCGAGTTCACCTTGTTCCAGGTAGACACGGTTGAGGTCGGTAATTTCAAGCTCGCCGCGAGCGCTGGGCTTCTGAGCCTTTGCATATTTGGAAACACGGTTGTCGTAGAAGTAGAGGCCCGTAATCGCGTAATTACTCTTCGGTTCCTTCGGTTTTTCTTCGACGGAAATCACCTTTCCGCTTTCGTCGAATTCAACGACGCCAAAGCGTTCCGGGTCTTCGACATAGTAGCCGAATACACTGGCGCGGCCCTTTTCTTCGGCGTTCTTGACGGCCGCCTTGAGGAGCGGGCTGAAACCGTTTCCGTAGAAGATATTGTCACCGAGAACCATCGCGCAGCAGTCGTTCCCGATGAATTCTTCGCCGAGGATAAATGCCTGAGCAAGGCCATCGGGGCTGGGCTGTACCTTGTAGCTCAGGTTCAGTCCCATGGCGGAACCGTCGCCCAGGAGTCGTTCAAAGTTCGGCAAGTCCGTCGGCGTCGAGATAATCAGGATATCGCGGATGCCAGCCAGCATCAGCGTCGATAGCGGGTAATAGATCATAGGCTTGTCGTAAACAGGCAAAAGCTGCTTACTGGTGACCATGGTCAGCGGATAAAGCCTTGTACCGGAGCCCCCGGCGAGAACGATTCCTTTCATATTTACTCCTTCGTCGGTAAATTCTGTTAGTACTTTCCGTACTTGTAGCCGTAACCTTCGGTGCGGCTGTGCTCATACTTGTTGATGACGATCGAGGCGTGAGCTTGCGGATTGCCCTTGAGAATCTGCGACATGCCGTCCTTGATGGCTTCAATCGAGTGCTTGTTGTATTCAATGACCATCACGATCTGGTCGGCGACATGGCAGGCGAGTGCGGCGTCGGTCACGAGCATGATAGGCGGAGTATCGACGATGACGAGGTCGTATTCCTGCTTGAACTTGTTGATGATTTCGGCATAATGCTTGGATCCCAGGAGCTCCGCTGGGTTGGCAGGAACATTGCCGCACGGGATGACAAAAAGGTTTTCGACTTCGGTGGGGAAAATCACGTTTTCGGGTTCCACCTTGCGGAGGAGTATCTGGGAAAGCCCGTCCCCGCGCTTGATGCCGAATTCCTTGTGCAAACGCCCCTTACGCAGGTCTGCGTCGATGAGTAGCACCTTCTTGCCGAGGCCGGCGAACAGGGCGGCGAGGTTTACCGAGATAAAACTCTTGCCTACTCCGGGGATAAGTCCGCTTACACCGATAATGGAACCGCCTTCGTCCATCATTGAAAATTCAAGGGACGAACGCAATGCTCGGAGCGATTCTACTGCGACGTCGTCTGGTTCCACCACGGCCAGGGGACGAGTCCCCTTGGTTCCCTTCGGATTGCCCTTGGGAACCTTGGCGTAGACGGTGAAGCCCGTTTCCTTCTCGATGAAGTTCGCGCTCTTGACGCCGCTGCTGAACTTCGACTTGATCGAGACGATGGTTGCGCCCACCAGGAATCCGAGGAACAGGGCAACGCACAGGATAACTTTCTTCTTTGGCTTTGTGGGGACTGTCACCTGTTCGGCATAGTCAATGATTCGGACCGAGCCGACTTCACCAGCCGAAACGAGACGCAGCTGCTGGATGTTGTTGAGCATGGAGGTGTACATGACCTTTGTCAGTTCCACCTGGTTCTGCAACTTAAGTACTTCCTGCTGGGTGGCGGGAAGCTTCTTTACTTCGCTGGAGGTTCCCGCAAGTTCGCGGCGTAGAGCGTCTTCTTGATCTTCCAGAGTTTTTACGGTGGGATGCTCGGAATGGAACAGACGGATTGCTTCTTGCTTGCGCTGCTGTAGGGCGAGAATATCCTGTTGCAGCTTCATGCGACGCTGTAACACCAACTGTGTTTCTGCATTGATGTCTACCGAACCGACGCGGTTACGGTAGGTGTTCAAGTTCATGAGGGACGAATCCATCTGGGCCTTGACATCGGGAAGCTGTTTTTCGAGGAATTCCAGGGTCTTTTGGGCCTCCGCATTGCGTTCCTCGACATTCTGTCGCAAGTAAGAAGATGCAACCTCGTTCAAAATTTCTACACCGCGGTCCGGATAAATATCCTGGTACGAAAATTCAAGGATTCCTGTTTTCTTGCCTTTTTCGGAAACGTTGAACGCTCCACGAAATTTTTCGATAGCGTCGAGACGCTTGAGTTTGTATACGGAGAATGTTTGACCGGGGCGAACCTCGGCACGGAAAATTCCGAAAGAGGCCGTATCGCCGGCATAAGCGAAATGATAGGTTTGCCCAGCACTTCCTGTGAGTACCAATTTTTTGTCTTGGTCGAAGAGCTCAAAGTTGCCTAGGGAATCCTTGGCGACGACGGTCCAGGGCTTGTTGCGGCTTTCTGCAGCGACTTTGTCCCAAGGCACGCTAAAGTTGCTCAGTTCCAGACGGCCTTCCTTGTGCATAAGGCGGTCAATTTTGCTTTGCGGATCGGCGACGAGATCGAGGCGCATCTTTTCGACTGCCGCACCCATCACTTGACGGCTCTTGATGAGCTCCATTTCAGTTTCGGCAGGGCTGCTGGTCGCAAACAAGGCTCCAAGGCTACCCATCATTCCCGATGGCTTGTTGTTCTTGGATTCAATTTGCAGAAGGGCGTCTACCTGATAAACCGGTCTTACCCACATTGCGACAAATACACCGATGATACCGGCGAGCAGCATAATAGGAACCATAATGGGCCAGTTTTTGGCCAGTTCCTTTAAAAGTTCTCCAAGATCGGTATCTTCTTTTTTCTTCGTAGCCATAAAGCGTTTTTCCTCTAACACACGATGTCCGTATAATTTAGAAAAAACACACTATATGTAAAAAAGCTATCTTTGGCTTTATGAGTGAAAACGCCCCAAAACGCCTAAAAGATTTCTTGCCCCCAACCCCTTTTAACGCAGGTGAAGGTGCCGAAGCCCTGTTGGACTCGTTTATGGAGTGGGCGGAATCCCGCGGGACCACTCTTTACCCCGCCCAGGAAGAAGCGATTTTGGAGATTTTGGATGGCAAGAATGTCATCCTGAACACGCCTACGGGTTCAGGGAAGTCGATGGTTGCGCTCGCACTCCATTTTGATAGCTTGGCTCACGGGCGCCGCAGCGTTTATACGTGCCCCATCAAGGCCTTGGTGAATGAAAAGTGGATGGCGCTCTGTAAGGAATTCGGCGCCGAAAACGTGGGACTTTCGACGGGTGATGCAACCGTAAACCACGATGCACCGATACTCTGTTGTACCGCAGAAATCCTGAGTAACATGGCGCTAAGTGAAGGCGAAAAGCTCACCATTACCGACGTGGTCATGGACGAGTTCCACTACTATTCCGACAAGGAGCGCGGGGTCGCCTGGCAGGTGCCTCTGTTGACGCTTCCGCAGTCGCGTTTTCTGCTGATGAGCGCTACTGTCGGCGCTACGGAATTTTTCGAACGCGACATGACGAAGCATACGGGCCGCGAATCGGTGACGGTGCGTTCCTCGCAGCGCCCGGTCCCACTCGATTTCAGCTATTCCGAAACCGAGATTTCGAACACGGTGCAAAAACTCGTTTCGGGCGGAAAGGCTCCCGTTTACGTGGTGCATTTTACGCAGGCGGCCGCGGCGACCAATGCGCAGAATTTCATGAGTCTGGACCTTTGCACCAAGGAAGAAAAGCTGGCGATTAACGACGCAATCAAGGAAGTCCGATTCAGTAGCCCCTACGGTCCTGAAGTCAAACGTTGGCTAAAGCAGGGTATCGGTTTGCACCATGCGGGACTTTTGCCCAAGTATCGCATTCTCTGCGAAAAATTGGCACAAAAAGGTTTACTCAAAGTCATCTGCGGCACCGACACGCTCGGCGTGGGCGTGAATGTGCCCATTCGAACGGTGCTGTTTACGCAGCTCTGCAAGTACAGTGGTGACAAGACGGCGATTCTGACCGCGCGTGATTTCCATCAGATTGCAGGCCGTGCGGGGCGCAAAGGCTTTGACGACATCGGCTACGTGGTGGCGCAGGCTCCCGAACATGTCATCGAGAACTTGAAACTTGAAGCGAAGACGAAACAGACGGGCAAAAAGTTCCAGAAAAAGAAACCGCCTGAACATGGCTACGTTCCCTTTGATGAAAGTACATACAAACGATTAATTGCCGCTTCGCCGGAGCCGCTCACATCGAGTTTTCAGGTGAGTCACGGAATGCTCCTGAACATTCTGAGCCGCCCTACGGACGGTTGCACCGCCATGCGCAACCTGCTCAAGGATTGCCACGAAAGTGCATCCAGCAAAAAGCAGTTGCAGCATCGTGCCTTCCAGCTTTTCAAGAGCCTCGTCAAGAAGAATATCATCGAATTCATTACACCGATTGCGCCCGGCTACAGTAAGCTCCGCGTGAACATGGACTTGCAGGACGATTTTTCGATGAACCAGCCGCTTTCGCTGTACCTGGTCGATACTCTCCCGAAGCTGGATCGTGAAAGTCCCGAATATGCTCTCGATGTGATTACTTTGTGCGAAAGCATCGTCGAAAATCCCGAAGCAATCTTGCGCATTCAGCAGAACAAGGCGCGTAACGCCCGCCTCGACGAGCTCAAGGCGCAGGGCATGGAATTCAACCAGCGCATGGAAGAACTTGAAAAAGTCGAGTACCCCAAGCCGCTCCGCGACTTTATTTACGACACCTATAACGCCTTTGCCGAAGAACACCCTTGGGTCGACGTGAATATCGAACCCAAGAGCATCGTGCGCGAAATGTTCGAGAACTTCAGTACCTTTAGCGGGTACGTCAAGCAGTACGGCCTGCAGCGCATGGAAGCAATTCTACTCCGACATATCAACGGCGTTTACAAGGTGCTCACCCAAACTGTTCCCGACGGCTACAAGAACGAAGAGCTCCTCGACATGCAAGACTACCTCGGCGACATGATTCGCCGCACCGATTCGAGCCTGCTCGAAGAATGGGAAAAGATGGCGCATCCCGAAGACTACCAGAAGCGCATGGAAGCGGCGGGGGCGACCGAAATGGAAACCGCCTTTGGTGCCGACAAGGTGGCCGCCGACATCACCTACGACAAGAAGCGTTTTATTGTCATGGTGCGCCAGCGCATCTTCCAGCTTATGTCCGCTTTGCAGAAGCAGGCCTATGGCGATGTGCTCGACATGCTTGCCGACGATCTTGCTGAAGGCCAGATGCTCGTGGACGGCGAAGGAAAACCTTGGACCGAAAACGGCCTTATGGAAATTATGGCCGCTTATACTGCGGAACATCATAACTTCCGCCTCGATGTCGAAGGACGCTCGCTGCACCATACGATTGTCACCTACGAAGGTGAAATCATGCACGTTCAGCAGATGCTGCAGGACGAAGAAGATTTCAACGACTGGAGCATCGATTTTGACGTGAACCTCACCGAATGTCGTGACGCGGGGATGCCGCTCTTGAAGATGATGCGCATCGGGGAAGTGTAACGGCAAGCAGTATCAGCGAAACGACGGCGAACGTGATCATCGAAGTCATGACGGGCAAGATCGACGTTTCCCGCAAAATCAGTGTACAGGCGGCACTCAACAGCAGTGCTCCCGCCTTTTTAGAGACATTGAGGAGAATCAAGTTGTTCTGCCTTTTTGTTTTGTCTGCGGTCATAAGCGAATCGTTCTGAATTGCGGTAATGTAGGGGTCTCTCACAAAGACCATGACAAGGTACCCTATCGCCATCAGGGCAAGTATTGCCATCGTTGGGGGGTATACCCACGGTAGAATCTGCAGAACTAGCGAAACGACGAGTAGTATCTGCAACCCTACGCAGATCCATCGTTTGAAGCGGACAAAAAATTTCGACATGAGAACATTGGACAGGAACCGAAACAGGAAAACCAGGAATGTGACATATCCAAGCTGGCTCATTACTTCGGTTCCGTCATATTGGAGGGTCAACACTTCCTGAAAGTTGATGCGGGCATAGGAAAGGCCTATGCCGGTAATCGCTGTCATAACGGCAAAGGATACAAGAATCGGTATTCCTCCCCAAGAACGCGCTTGCTTTTCGCTTGATTTGGGGACGCTTTTAACATTGGCTCCGTCTGCTTCGATGCATGATGTCATCAAAAAAGACAGGATTACCCCCAGGGCGCAAATCGTGATACACCCGAACATAGGATAGTAGGGATTAAGGGAATACAGAAATCCGCAGGCAAACGAAGAAATCATCATCAATAGGCATACGGCGTTGTTCGCGTCGGATTGAAAATGGACATATTCGGTACCCTTACCGTCTTGAACCAATTTTTCCTTTAGCAGCGCGGCACCTAGTGAATTGAAAGTGTGTCCGATACACTTGAGAATTCCGCCGACAACGATTATTCCGTAGTTGGGAGCGAATGTGATACATAGTGCCGATAACAGAAAAAAGAGACTTCCTGCACGGACTGAATTGCGGTTGCCCATCCTGTGAATACATTTCAGTAGGGGATACTGGACGATTAAGGAAAATAGCAGGGAAAAGAAAATCAGGAACGAAATCTGTGCAAACGAAATGTTCTTTACCGAGTGGAGAAACATAACGTCGCATACGGCGAAAAACAGGAACTCCGTCTCGATGGCATTTTGCCATGGATAGATTCTGTAAAAACTACAGGAATAGCGGTCTTTTAGATTTTTCAGCATAATTCACAAATGTTATTGATGCTTCCTGGTCTACAGAACTTGTCCGAAAAATCAACGGCAATCTTCTTGACGGACTGCAGAATCCATTCGCTGAACGAATCGGGAATAATGATCGATGCAAGGCATAGTCTTGCCGCAAGTATTCCGAGCAACTGCTTTTTCGTTTCCTCGAGGAACAGTGCGTCGTCTGTATTGTAGTAATACCTGAAAAATTCCTCGAAGATTCATTCGGCATCTTTCTTTGAGAATCCCGTTCTTTCCCTATAGCTTTGGTCTTCTTCAAATGAGGGCAAAAACACGTAGTGGGAGTACATACAAACTAGGTCAAATACGGGATGTCCTTTTCCGCATAGGGAAAAATCAATGAATGAAATCTTGTTGCCCACAACCATGGCATTGGCTGTGTGGCAGTCCCCATGAACAAAGCCTTTGCTATCGGGAATACATCTGAAAATATTTATGATTTTCTCGACGTCGGAATCCGAAAATTTTTGACGGTCCAAGTTTTTCGCAAACGAAATGGCGGACTTCTTGATGTCGGGAATAGAGGAGTCGCAGATTTTTATCTGATGGATTTCCTTTACCGCCTCTACGAATTTTTTCAGAAGTTCGCTACGACGGTTGGGGTGCTCCAAAATGGCTTGTTCCAGGTTTTCTCCCTGAACATAATCTAGGATAATTCCATAGCGCTTGCGTGAAAGCACTACGTCATATGCATCGGGAGCGGGAATCTTTGCCGAATGGACGAATCGCGTCCTCTCGTATTCGCCCTGGATTGTCGCAAAGGGAATCGATGCATGAAACAGCTTTATCACCTTATCTTTAGAAATCTGGAGTACTGTAGATGTTCTGCCTTTCCCTACCACGGGGAACTTGGCCATTCTATCCTTGTCCAGGCAGTCCTTCAGGATTTCGTTCCAGTCTCCTTCTTTTGGCAGCAGGTGGTGACGATCCAGTTTTCCTGTTTCTAGAAGCGGAAAGTGATCTACCCTGATAAAGTTCGTGGGAACCATGTATTCGGGAAGCCGCTTTTGTAGCTTTTCTCGGGCCGCAACCACGTCGATATCCGCGGAACTCGTATAAAAAACGACGATGGAAGAAATGTCCTTATGGACGAAACCCCTGACGACAGGACTATCGATGCCGCAAACTTCTGCAACGGCTTTTTCCACTTCTTCGGGTTCGATGCGGAAACCTTGCACCTTGAACATTTCAGTCATTCGTCCGCAAATGACAAGTCCATCTTTGGTCATCTTGCCTGCATTCCCTGTATGAATCACGCCACCATCCATCAGCCTTTTCGTTTCACCGGGCAAGTGGAGGTAGCCTCGAATGTAGGGAGATGCAAAGCAGACTTCGCCCTCTTCGTTTTCAAGAGCCTTTGTTCCGTCTTCCTTGATGACGGACAAGTCTATGTCGGACTTGGGATATCCAACTGGTGCGGGAGTCATGGCGTGAGGCAGCTTATAGACCGTAAGCAGGCAACCCGCTTCGGTAGAAGCGTAACAATTGTAGTTTCCCGCCCCCTCTAAAAAGATGCCATCTGCACTTTCGCTGGAGAGGATGCTTTTTTTCCATGGCAGCTTAAGTGTCGAATGCTTGCGGACAAAGGAGGGCGTGATATAGCCGCAGTCCACATGGTTTTGTTCTATATAATCAAGAAGATTATCCTCACTTTCGGCATAATGGTACGGCATGACCGCTATGGTGAATTCGTAGGCGACCGACAATGCGAATGCTATCGGGAACGAAACGAAATTCATAGGGCTCATCAGCAGAAAAATATTCTGCGGTTCAAAGAGTGGCTCATCCTTGTGTCGCGCCGCTTTGCACGCGTTTTCTAGGGAACCATATTCGTGGAGAACCCCCTTGGGATTACCCGTGGTTCCTGAAGTGTAGGCGATATAGCACAGACTGTGCATGTTTTCGGGAACGAATCCTTCGGCGGGTTCTGTCTCGAGAATTTCCTGAAAGAGCTGCTCGTCTACAAAAAGTCTGCATTCACAATCCTTCTTGATAAAGGCGGTTCTTTGAACGCTATTGTCTGTTTCAGTCAGAACGAATGCCGCCCCTGCGCGCATTGTTCCTATGATGCTTGCAAAAAGGTTAAGACCTCTAGGCAGACAGTACATGATGACATCTTCTGCGCCGATTCCCTTTTGCTTTAGATAGGCGTAAATCTTTCCTGAAAGTGCCCACAATTCACTGTGTGACAGGCTTTCTCCAGGTTCGTAGAAAACCGCGGCCTTGTCCGGTGCAGTTCGGGCAAGATGTTCCAATTTTTCCAGTATGGTGAAATTCGGGGCTCCCATACTGTCAATATACATTTATTACATTTTTTGCAAACTCCAGAGTTCCCTTTCATAGAGATTTTCTTAATATATGCTTATTTGCCATATTTTATGGCTACTCTAGGCTTTGAACTCTATGATTTTAGCCCTAAATTTCTATCTTTGGCCTCGTAAAAAAAATCAAAAGGACACAAACCATGAACTACAATCCTTTAGCACAGGCTCTCAACGCCGAACTTTCTGCCAACGGCTGCAAAGTTCTCGACATGCTCTCTGAACAGGGCAAGGCGATTTTCTTCCCCCGCAAGGGAATCCTCGGCCAAGGCGCCGAAGCCAAGGGCTCCGAGATCAACGCTACGATTGGTACCGCCCTCGAAGACGACGGCTCTCCGCTCGTGCTGGATTGCGTCCTCAAGTCCCTGAATCTGCCCAAGCAGTCCTTCCTGTACGCCCCGAGCTTCGGTAACCCGGACCTCCGCAAGGAATGGAAGAAGCAGGTCATCATCAAGAACCCGACGCTTGCAAACAAGAACTTCAGCACGCCGGTCGTGACCTGCGCCCTCACCCACGCCATCAGCTGCGCCGGCTACCTGTTCCTCGATGCCGGTGACGAAGTGATTATCCCGGACCTGTACTGGGACAACTACGAACTCGTGTTCGAAAACGCCCGCGGCGCCAAGATCAAGACATTCAACACCTTCAAGAACGGCGGTTTCGATACCGAAGCCTTGAAGGCCGCTTTGGAAAACAGCAAGGGCGACAAGAAGGTCGTTCTCCTGAACTTCCCGAACAACCCGACCGGTTACACCGCTACCGAAACTGAAGCTGTCGAGATCGCCAAGATCCTTACCGAATGCGCCGCCAAGGGCAACAAGGTGGTGGCTCTTCTCGACGATGCTTACTTCGGACTGGTGTACGAAGAAGGCGTGACCAAGGAATCCCTGTTCGTCAAACTCGTGGACGCTCACGAAAACCTCCTCGCCGTCAAGCTCGACGGTCCGACCAAGGAAGACTACGTATGGGGCTTCCGCGTGGGCTTCATGAGCTTCGGCTTCAAGGGTGCAACCGAAGCCCAGCTCAAGGCCATGGAAGACAAGGCCGCCGGTACCGTCCGTGGCAACATTTCCAACGCCCCGAGCATCAGCCAGAAGATTCTGCTTGCCGCATACCAGAGCCCGGAATACGCCCAGCAGAAGGCCGAAAAGTACGCCACTTTGAAGAAGCGCTACGACATCATCAAGGAAGTCCTCACCGCCCATCCGGAATACAAGGACGCCTTTGACCCGATGCCGTGCAACAGCGGTTACTTTATGTGCATCAAGCCGAAGGGCGTCGACGCAGAACAGCTCCGCGAAAAGCTCATCAAGGACTACAGCACGGGCACAATCATGCTTTCTGGCCTGATCCGCCTCGCTTTCTCTGCCGTTCCGACCGAAAAGCTTCCCAAGCTCTTCGACAATATCTATAATTGCATTTTGAAGATGAAGTAAGGTGCGGGAACCCGTACCTCCTGGAGGAATAATGTCCGACAACGCCATTTTAAGTTACAACGGAAAGAGCATCGAGCTCCCTGTTGTTGAAGGTGCTGAAAACGAACACGGTCTCGACATCTGCAAACTCCGCAAGGAAACCGGCCTGGTGACCTTGGATTACGGCTACCTGAACACCGGTAGCACCCGAAGCGCCATCACTTACGTGGACGGCGAACACGGAATCCTGCGTTACCGCGGCTACAGTATCGAAGACCTGGCTGAAAAGGCAACCTTCCCCGAAACCGCTTGGCTTCTGATTTACGGAGAACTGCCGACTCAGCAGCAGCTGGCGCGTTTCCGCACGTTGTTGACCGAGAATTCACTCCTCCACGAAAACCTTCTGCACTTCTTTAGGCAGATGCCGCCGAGTGCCCACCCGATGGGTATTCTGAGCTCCATCGTGAACGCCGTGGGCCTGTTTACGCCGCGTTTCTACGACGACGAAAACATCGCCGACGTGTTCGACCTCACGACCGCAAGCCTGATTTCGAAGATCCGCACGATTGCCGCCTTCTCTTACAAGGCAAGCATCGGCGAACCGTTCGTGTACCCCGAAGCGGAACGCAGCTACTGCAGCAACTTCCTGAATATGATGTTCAGCAGCAAGGCGCGTTCCTACCACCCCGATCCGATTATGGAAAAGGCGCTGAACACGCTTCTGATTGTACACGCCGACCACGAACAGAATTGCTCTACGTCTACGGTGCGTATGGTGGGGAGCTCTCACGCTAACTTGTACGCAAGTATTTGCGCAGGCATTTGCGCCCTGTGGGGCCCGCTCCATGGCGGTGCAAACCAGGCCGTGCTCGAAACGCTCCTCCGCATCCAGCAGAGTGGCATGACGATCGAACAGGTGATGGACAAGGCCAAGGACAAGAACGACCCGTTCCGTCTTTCCGGTTTTGGTCACCGCGTCTACAAGAGCTACGACCCGCGCGCCAAGGTGCTCAAGAAGCTTATGTACCAGGTGTTCGAACGTGAACACTTCCACGATCCGCTGCTGGACATTGCGCTCAAGCTCGAAGAAGCCGCCCTCAAGGATGACTACTTCGTTGAACGCAAGCTCTACCCGAACGTGGACTTCTACTCGGGCATTCTCTACCGCGCCATGGGTATCCCGACGAACATGCTTACCGTGATGTTCGCTATCGGCCGCTTGCCCGGCTGGATTGCCCACTGGAAGGAAATGCACGACGATCCGAATTCGAAGATTAACCGTCCGCGCCAGATTTACACGGGCCACACGGCTCGCGCCTGGGTCGACCGCGATAAAAGGTAAAAGACCGCTCGCTCTCAAATAAGTGAATTCGTCCCCGAAGCGCTCACTCTCGCAATAGCGTGCAAAACGAACGTCGCAAAATTATGCTTGCATAATTTTATGACCGAGTGTAGCCGCGGACGCCCAAGGCGTCAACCGCCCTCGGTAAACACCCGAGGGCTTTGTTGCTCACAAAAGCGACCGCAAAGTCTAAAAACAGGTAGTTCAATATGCTTGGACTTTGCTCTCGCAACCGCCCCTGTTTAATAACAGGGGCTTTGTTGCTCACGGAAGACCGTTTATTTTGATTTACCGACCTGCGAATTGGTCTCCGAAACGGAGATCTGTTTCTTTTGCGCCGTTCAGATTGACGAGGTTTTCTGGGGAGAACGTCATTTCGCGGGCGATGCCTTCGCGTAGCGACTGCAGGCGGTCGAAGAATTCGTCCGCCGTCTGTGCGGTAAGCAGCGTCTGGCGCACGGTCAGAGTCGGGTCGTCGAAACCCTTGCATAGGCGGGCGGCGAGTTGCTTGAGTCTGCCTAGTGCGCTCATTTCGGTGGCGCCGTCCTCCAGCTTGAACTTGTAGTAGAGGGGGAATACGTTGAGGGCCTCGGTCGCTGTCATTTGACGGGGCGGTTTTCCTTCCCAGGCGTCGGCAATTTGTCCGAAAATCCACGGGTTGTGCATGGCGCCGCGGCCAATGGAAACGCCCGACACTCCGTATGTTTCAAGGCGCTCGCGGGCGTTTGCGACGCTGTTCACGTCGCCATTCCCGATAACGGGAATCTTGGCCGCGGCCGCAACTTTGCCGATCCAGTCCCAGTTGGCGAGTCCGTTATACCCTTGTAGCCTGGTTCGGCCATGCACCGTCAGCATTTCGACGCCTTCGCCTTCAGCAATCTTCAGTGTTTCCATCACATTGATGCTCTGGTCGTCCCAGCCGATACGGCACTTGAGGGTCAGGGGAATGTTTACGCGTGAGGAATCGAGGACCGCGCGGACATCGTGCAGGATCTCCTGCAGGCGGGGTAGGTCTCGCAACAGTCCCGATCCGCTGCCCTTGCCCGCGACCTTGGGAGCGGGGCAACCTGCATTCACCTCGATGAATTCCGGGTGGAGGGCTTCGGCGATTTTCTTTGCGGCGGCTGCCATCCTGTCGGGAAAGCGTCCGAAAATCTGGATGCCAAAGGGACGTTCTTCAGGGAAAAACTTCAACTGCTTGTGCCCGTCAAGGCAGAACACGGCGTCACCGTCGGTCGCGACAAACTCGGAAACCAGGAGTCCCATTCGGTTACCGGAAAGGACCCGGCAGAGTCTGCGGAAAGGGGCGTCCGTCACCCCGTCCATGGGACTGAGGATCGTATTCGGAAAGACTTCCAGATTTCGAAGCTTGAAACTTTTCAACATTTTAACCACATCTATCCACAAAAATTCCGCAACAAGAACCCGAAAAAATTATTTAATTTCAGCGGGACCGGTACTCTAACTCATTGATAAACCTATATTTAGGGCGTGGCAAATATAACTAAACAAGCATTGATTCAAGAGATCGCCAAGTCCACTGGATTTGTGCGTAACGACATTAAGACCGTCATCGAGCAGTTTCTCGACCTTTTGGCCGAAAAGCTGATTGAGGGCAACACCATCGAGATCCGTGGCTTTGGCACCTTCGCCTGCAAACCGCGCAAGGCTCGCCCGGCCCGTAACCCCCGTACGGGTGAAACGGTCCTGATCGAAGAACGTATGGTTCCTTCGTTCAAGTTCAGCAACGACATCAAGGACAAGATCAATTCTCTCGAGGCGATTGTCGAAGGCGTGAACGCCAAGCTGGAATCCGAAGGTAGCGACGTGATGATTACCGTCCAGTCACAGGAAACCCCGACCGATACCGAATCGAAATAGAATCTAGCCTGCTAAAATATTGCCGAGAATTTAAGGCCCCGACTTTTAGTCGGGGCTTCTCTTTTTAAGAGGAATGAATCTGCTGGGGTGAAAACTTTACGAAAGTGCCGCGACTTCTTCTTCGGTCAGGTAGCGCCACCCGCCCTTGCCGAGCGTCTGGTCCAGCACCACCGGGCCGATGGCTTCGCGCTTCAGGGTTTCCACGTGGTTGCCAACTGCGGCGAACATGCGACGCACCTGGTGATATAGTCCTTCGCCGATAGAAATCAGTACCGAATCCCCATCGATCACGATGTCCCGTGCAAGTACCGGACGCCGTTCGTCCTTGAGCATTACGCCGTTCAGCAATTCGGTCATCTGTTTATCGGTGAACTCCCGCGCAAGCGTTACCCTGTACTGCTTGAGGTATCCCTTCTTGGGACTTTCCACCTTGTGGATAAAGTCGCCCTGGTTTGAGAAAAGCAGTAGGCCCGAGGAATCCGCATCGAGGCGCCCCACGGTCTGGATGCCCATGGCGGAGAACCGGTCGGGGAGCAGTTCAAACACGGACTGGTGGTCGCGGGCGTTATGGCTGCATTCTACATTCAGCGGCTTGTCCATCATGATGTAGAGCTTTTCGATGGTCGGAATTTCTTCTCCGTTTACGGTGATGGTTTCGGGGCGTTCCTTGAATTCCACGAAGGGGTCTTCCTGGACGGCGCCGTTCAATTCGACCACGCCCATGCGGACGAGCGCACGGCATTCCTTGCGAGAACCGAAACCGAGGGAGGCCAGCAGTCTATCTAGGGTCAATGCGGGCATCAGTTATCCTCCATCATCATTTTTACAATCTTGCTGCGGATGAATCCGAGTTCGGGGAGTTCCCCGGTCTTGAGTATATGGGAGCGACGGCGCCAGAAGCTCCAGGCGACAATGCCTCCGTAAAAGAGCGTCGCTATCGAAAGGCCAAGCAGACGGCACAGGTTCACCGAAATTCGGACATGTCCTTTGATGCGCGGATCGTGGTCGCGAGTCCAGTCCATGCGGAAGTCCCAGTTGCCAATGTAGGGATAGCTCTTGAGGAATCCGTTCAGAGCGGCGGCGTATCCCATGTGGTGGTATTCCATACGGAATCCCTCGACAAAGCAATCTACGAAACGGACGCGGAAGAGCCTGAACAAGGCGGACATCCAGCGGCGTACAGACCACCAGGCGCGGGAATCGAATTCGGGGGTCAGGAGAAGCGTCCAGAATTCCTTGTCGGTAAGGGACCGCTTTTCTTTAGACTCGGCTTCTTGCGGTTCAGCCTCTTTCGATTCTTTCTCGTCCTTTTCAGCAACCGTTTCGACAGTTGCTTTCGTTTCTGTCGGCCTTTCCGTTTTTTCTTCAGTCTGCTTGGGAGTGTCCTTTTTTTCTACCGGTGCAGCTGGCGTGGCGGTAGACGCTTCAACTACGGAATCCTTGTCCGTGTCTACTTGTGTTGCAGATTGTTTTTCCGGCACATCTTTGCGTGTGTCATCACGAGAACGGTCGCTCGCTTCCTTGCGAAAATTTTTACTGAAAGAGCCGAGAACCTTCTTGTAAAGGCAAACGCGCGCGTTTACCTTGTTAAAATCCGCACCGAAATCGATCCAGAAGACAAACGGGAAAAATAGGGCGACTAGCGCCAATGCACAAAGTACGCCCAGGAGCCAGATCAAGGAGCTACTTCTCCGTTTCGTCAGCCTTCTTGCTGATGATGTCGATCAGTTCGGCAAAGCTCTTGTTCTTGAGAATCTGGCTGAACTGTTCCTTGTAGTTGCGTGCGGTCGAAAGGTCGTCGATGACGAGGTCCCAGGCTTTCCACTTGCCGTCGACCAGGCTCATCTTGTATTCAAGTACGGATTCCTTTCCCTTGTTCCAGAGGTGTGCGACGACGCGAGCTTCGTTGTCACCCTTCATCTTGGCGGGTTCGTAGATCGTGGAATCAGCGCGGTACAGTTCCAGGCGCTTTGCGCTGGAGTTGCGGACCATGCGCTGGAATTCGTTCACGAACTTATCCTGGGATGCGGCGTCCTGCGCCTTCCAGTCGTTTGCCGAAAGGGATTTCTTGGCCAGAAGGGCGAAGTCGAACGAATCGTTCAAAAGGTTCTTCACTCGTTCGGTTTCCTTGGAATTCCTGCTGGACTTCTTCAAAAGGGTCTGCAACTCGGCGTCTTTTTTCTGGATTGCCACTACGGGGTCTTCGGCGGCAATGGCCATCAACGAAACACAGGCTATCGTAACCAAAATCTTCTTGAACATGCTTACCTCCATTAAACTCTGCTTACTGATTCATATAAATCGTGTGGAAGTCGTTCAGCGACATTCCCATTTTTGCAATCAGTTGCGCAAACTCCACGTTGTACTTGCATACGGCAAAATAGTAATCTTTCTGCATCGTAACATTCTGGGTGTAGGCCGAGACTAGTCCGCTCGTCTGCGACTTGTCCAAATCGTATTTCATGGCGGCGCCCTTCAGAATTCCATCCGAGGCGCGCAGGCTTTCTTTCAGGGCGTCCATCTTTTCCTTGGCGGCAACGACCTGGTAGTACTGTTCTTCCGCCTGGCTCATAAGACCGTTCGTGGCGTAGGATTCCTTGAGTTGGAGCCCGCGCAGGTCGGTGCGGGCGGAGCGGTAGTTTTCCCAGCTTTTCCAGAAATTCAGGTTGTAGCGCACGCCAAGTCCGATGAGCCCGTCCAGTTTGTTGACTGCATCTTCGGCGAAGGCGTCCTTCTGCATGACGCTACGGTTTCCTGCCCAACTCTTGACGTATTGTACCTGGCCCATGATAAAGAATTCGGGGGCGAGTTTCGCTTCGGCGAGGTCCAGTTGCAGGCGACGGGCACGGAGCCCCGCTGAAAGTTGCCTCAGTTCCGGGTGGTGCTGGGCGGTCAGGCTTCGGACTTCTTCGAGGGAGGGTAGTGTTTCCGATCGCGGTGTCAGGGCGGAATCTTCGCTTGCGAATGTGTCTTCTTCGCGCAGGTTCAGCGAAAAGCGGATGGCTAGCATTACCCGTTTCATGCCGAGGTTCGCTTCGGAGACACCTTCCTTGACGGTATGCATTTTTGCCTTGAGGTTCAGAAGGTCCATCTGCGATACGTTCGGGTCGTCATCGTCTAGGGCTTCTTCCAACTTTTCGTAGGCTTCGTCCACTTTCTTTTGGGCGTCCGTTGCAAGGCGGATCATTTCGCGGGCGAGAAGGTAGTTGTAGTAGTAAGTCTGTAGCTCGACATCCTTCTTGTGGATGTTGTTTTCAATGTCAAATGATTTTTGCTGAATATCCGCTTCGATCGCCATCTTGCCTGCGCGATACTGTCCCAGGTTTAGGGGCTGGATAAACTTGGCTTCGACGCCCCAGAAGGGGCCCATTCTTGAGAAATCGTAAACTTCTACGGTGTCTCCGTCCTGAAGCTCGTTTTTTAGGCCGGGAGCGGGGCCTACCATCATCGTGACGTAGAATGTCGGGAGAATCGCTTCGGACTTTAGCTTGCCGAGCTGATTTTTCTTGGCTTCGGCTCCGTGCTTGAGTTCCTGAATTTGCGGATTGGCGGCAAGGCCTTCGTTGACAAAGCGAGTCAGGTCGTACCGGACTTCACCGGCAAGCGCCATGGACGCCATCAACAGGAATGCCACAATACGGAACATAACATAAATGTAGCAAAATACGGAGAATGTTGTATACCGATGGTCGCTTGTTATGGACTGCTCGTCCCCAAAAAATCGATTCCGGTCAGTTTGCGGTATTTGGAAATGACGTGCTCGTAATATTTTGTCGGTAGAGGCTTGCCCGATTCCAGCATGCGGTCAACGGCGGAATGTCCTAGGTTGTATGCAATTAGGGCGTCCTTCCAGTTGCCGTATTTTGAAATGAGACGGATCAGATAGGCCGTGCCTACGGTCACGTTGATTTCTGGCTTGAGGAGGTCTTCTTCGGTTTCGATTTGCAGTCCGAAATGGGCGCTCATTTTCTTGGCGGTTTCAAGCTTGATCTGCATCAGCCCCAGTGCTCCGGAATAGGCTCCCGACTGCATGCGCCCGCGGGCGTTGGGGTTCCCGTGGCTTTCCTGGGCAACAACTGAGAGAATCAGGAGCGGGTCGGTCGCGTAGGATCGTGAAATCTGCCAGATCTGCTCCGTTAGCATCTCGCGCTGTTCTTCGGTTAGTCGGTTCTTGGAAAGGTGAGCGAGCGCCTTGTTGATTTTGACGTAGTCGATGGTCCATTTTCCCCAGACACTCAGTTGATCGAGCTCGCCACGCAACAGCGTTTCCTGCTTGGCGAGTTCCTTAATTTCGGCCTGCCTCGAAAACCAGTAAGACACGAATAGTCCGAGAGCTCCGAAACAGAGGACCAGGATAATCGCAAGAGAAAGTTTCGAAATGCGAACGTTACTTTTCACGTCGGGTGTTCTCGAGGTATTCTAGATAACCGACCCAGTCCTGGATGAGTCCAAAGGAGCTGAGCATGGTCGTATCCTGTACGACGCCCAGCTTGCGGAGTGGCCCGATAGAGGATTCCAGTTTGTCGATTTCCTTGATATAGCGTTCCTTCTGGTTCTGGAGCGCGATGATTTGGGCCTGCTTGTCAGAGAGGTCGTGGCCCTGAGTCGAGATGATTATTAACAAAGTAACAATCCAACCGACGATGAGCGAAAGGAAGGCGACCGCGACTCCGGAACTGATGGTGATGCCGGAACGGAGCCCGTAATGTAGGCCAATTTGCTGTAACTGTTTCTTGGTTCCCGATTTCTTGTAAGCGTTACGGTTTTCGTAGATTTCGAAAATGTTCAGATACTTGGAAAAGTAATCGTAGAGTTCAGCAGAATCGAAGATTAGGATTAGCGCCGATTTTTGCGACTTGACTCGGTTTAGGAGCTCCAAGAAGACGCTCAGGTAATGGTCGCTGGTAAAGTGTGCGTTCTGCAGGTTCAAGAAGAAAAAGCAGCCAGGCCCGTCGACAAGCATGTCGAGCTTTTCCTTGACTGCCGAAAGTTGGGCTATGCCGAGCGAACCCGATAGGGTGAGTTCAACATCGTTTCCACGAGATTCTACTTGGATGTCTATCAGGTCGGACTTCATGAGTTATCTCTTGGAAATGTGGACGGTCATCTTGAAGCAAGTTTCGTCGAAATTTGCAAGCGAAAGCTTCCAGAAGGGGAATATGCGTATGCCTTGCAATGCTTCGGGGGCGGCGAGCGCGGATGCCCCGAAAATCGGGGCGACCAGGAGCGAAGTCCTGGTCTCGAAATCAAGGCGGATGCGGCATTCCGTGACCGAGTCCTTGATTTCGATCCGCCTTGCATCGGGGAAAATCAGGGGGTCGCGGAAGTTGAACTTGAGGGCGTCGCCATCAACGAGGATGTCCCTGTCCGTTGTTCCGCAGGCGAGCAGGCCTGTCTCGAGGAGTGTCCCGAAAAAGCCTCTAGCTTCCGCGGAACCGCTGTTCTTGAGTCTGTATTCCAGCTCAAATTCGGATCCCGTAGCCGAAAGGGCGTACTTCTTCTCGACTTCGAAGGTGCCGCTCTGTTCGCCGATTTTGACTTGCTGCTCCGAGAGAAGCTGGATGTCCGTCCCGGCATCGTGTCGCTTGATTTGATAGTCAAACGGGCTTACGAGAATCCCCTCGCGGTCCGAAAGGAATTGGTCAAGCTTGGAGGCCTTCTGCTCCGTGTTCGGAAGAACAAAATCAAGGAAACCGACCGCAGGTTCTCCGTCGTCGCGCCAGGAACTCAGTAGGTTGTTTTCGGGATCCTTGGCGTTCAGGATGCGAAGAATTCCGCCGCCGAAGTAGTCCAGTAAGAAAGAGTAGGAATGGTTTTCCGCCCAGATGTACTTGTGGCCGTCAAGCATGAAGTCTGCGATGTCTAGCCGGATTCCGTCAAAGGACACGAGTTCTGTCAGGCGATTGGCCACCTGGAGCAGGAATCGAGCTCCCCACCAGCGGACCATGGGAGTCCGCATCCCTTCGCAGTCCTGCATGTCGCGGTAGTAGATGGGCGACATGGCGGGCATCAGCATCTGGTAGATTTCTTTGAGTTCGTGGTCTTTCAGAGTGTCCTTGGCGCGGTGGTAAAGCGAAAGGAGCGTCTTGTGCAGCAGGTTGACCTCGGGCCTTTTTACGAGAAGTTCTCGACAGGTCTTGGCGGTTGCAGGAAGCCCTATTTTTTGCCCGGCGGAAAGCAGAAAACTGATTCGGCCTTCGGAGGTCTGTTCATTGACGACGCTTGCGACGGTCTTCGTTTCGAGCTCATTCGTTTCAAGAAAGTCAATCAGCCTTTCGAAGAAAGGAATGATGTCGCCCGGCTGCGGAGGAATGTCCAGGGCAATGACCGCTGTCTTTCCGCCACGGCAGTATGGCTCTGCAATTTCAGGCCAGTGAAAGTCATCTTCGGCAATGGCTCGAGAAAGCGTTTGCGAAATGGGGACAATCTTGAGGAATGCCCCCTTGTCTTCGACGGAATACCATCCCGAAACGGGTGTCGTGCGGCCGAGGGCGTCCTGTAACGATGCTTCTTGTACCAGGGCGTATTCAAATCGGTGCTTTTCCAGGAGGTCGGTCATTTCCATTTCCCAGACCATCGAGGAATTGAAGTAGCCGGTCGGTTCGACCTTGAAGTGTTTCCACAGGAAACTCCCGTGCTGTTCCAGCTGCATGGACTGCAACTCGGTCGGGAAAAGCGGCAACATCGGATCGTAAAATCCGCCGCCCAGCAGCTCCAGGCTGCCATCCTCGATTGCCTTGCGCAGCTTGTTTATTTTCTGCGGGCGGCCTACGTTGCAAACCGTCTCCAGTGTCGGTCCGTCCATGAACAGCGAAATGTTCATCTTGCCCGAATCGAGCGCCATAAGGACTCCCGAAAGCAGGTTTTCCGCCACGGCATCTAGCTTGGCGTAAGCCGTCGAAGGCGGCAACTGAAGGACGAACGAAAGAGACGGTTTCATTGGTTATTCCACGGTGACGCTCTTCGCGAGGTTTCTCGGCTGGTCCACGTCGTTTCCGCGGAGCACCGCGATATGGTAGGCGAGCAGCTGCAGCGGAATGCAGGTGAGAATCGGCATGAGCATGGGAATGGTTTTCGGCACCTTGATCAGGTGGTCGGCGATGTCGTCGAGCGGGTGGCAGTCGTCGGTCGTGATGGCGATGACCTTTCCGCTACGGGCCTTGATTTCGCGCACGTTGCTGATCACCTTGTCGAACAGGGCATCCTTCGGGGCAATCACCACGACGGGCATGTTCTCGTCGATCAGGGCGATGGGGCCGTGCTTCATTTCGGCGGCGGGGTAACCTTCGGCGTGAATGTAGCTGATTTCCTTGAGCTTCAGGGCGCCTTCCATGGCAACGGGGTAGTTGTAATGGCGGCCCAGGTACAGGAAGTTGTTCGCCTTTACATACTGGTGGGCAATGCCTGCAATCTGGTCGGAAAGCTTGAGTGTCTGTTCCACCAGTTCGGGGAGGTCCTGCATGGCCTTGACGATATCTGCGCCCGATTCAAAGGAAAGTCTGCGCTGGCGACCGAGCAGGAGGGCAATCATCGCAAGGACGGTCACCTGGCTGGTGAACGCCTTGGTGGAGGCCACGCCGATTTCGGGACCTGCGTGCAGGTAGACACCGCCGTCGCTTGTGCGGGCGATTGTAGAGCCCACGCCGTTACAGATGGCAAGTGCGGTTGCACCCTTCTGCTGTGCTTCCTTAAGGGCGGCGAGTGTATCGGCCGTTTCACCGGACTGGCTAATGGCAAGGACAAGTGTACCCGGCTTGATAATCGGGTTCCTGTAACGGAATTCAGAGGCGTATTCCACTTCGACCGGAACGCCGGCCAAGTCTTCGATCATGTATTCGCCGACCATACCGGCATAGTAGCTCGTGCCGCAGGCGGTAATGATGATGCGGTTGATGTTCCTCAGTTCCTTGATGTTGGTGTCGAGGCCCGCCAGCTTGGCGTTGCCTTCGGCGTACAGCAGGCGTCCGCGCATGGTGTTGCGGAGCACTTCGGGCTGTTCGAAAATTTCCTTCAGCATGAAGTGGGCGAAGCCGCCCTTGGCAATTGCGTCTGCGTCAAATTCGACATCCTGCACTTCGTGCTGCACGGGCTGGCTGTGCGTGTTCAGCAGGTTGTATCCGTCGTTCTTGATTTCGACGATGTCGTTGTCGTCCAGGTAGACAACCTTCTGCGTGTGCATGATAATTGCAGAAACGTCGGAGGCGAGGTAGAATTCGTCCTGTCCGATGCCCAGAATAAGCGGAGATCCGCGTCGGGCGCCGATGAGGGTGCCGGGTTCGCTCTTGCAGATGACGGCGAGGCCGAACGTACCTTCAATTTTGGAAATGGCCTTGAGGACGGCTTCCTTGAGGTTGCCGTTGTAGTAGCGGGCGATCAAGTGGGCGACGACTTCGGTGTCGGTTTCGGACTTGAATTCGATTCCTTCTGCCTGCAGCTTCTTTTTCAGGATGGCGTAGTTCTCGATAATGCCGTTGTGGACAATCGAGATGTTGCCGTCAAAGCTCTGGTGCGGGTGTGCGTTTTCGACGGTCGGGGCGCCGTGGGTGGCCCAGCGGGTGTGCGCGATACCGATATGACCGTGGAGAGGCTTGCTTTTCAGCTTGTCTTCGAGGGCTGCTATCTTGCCGGAGGCACGAACGGTCTCTATCTTTCCACCATCAATAAGGGCGACTCCCGAGCTGTCGTAGCCGCGGTATTCAAGTTTCTTAAGTCCACCAATCAAGATAGGTAAAGCATCGTTTTTACCTATGTAGCCAACAATTCCGCACATAGAAAATCCTTTATATGTTAACGGTCGTTAATATACGAATTTCTTTTGGTAAAATTGAGTTACAATTGGTCTTTTCCCGTAAGATTTTGTTATTTTTTCCCCTGACTAACCAAAAGAGGAATAAATGAACAAAAAATTGCTTATTGCTGCAGGCGCTCTCGCCTTTGCTTTGACCGGATGTGACCAGTTGTGCCAGGGTCCGAAGACCAAGACTGCTCTGGTGACGGATAAGGACAAGTACAGCTATGCTCTCGGTGCCCATTTCGGTAACCAGGCTCGTTTCCAGCTTGTGACTCGCGACTCCATCGACTTGGACCTCGATCTCTTCATCCAGGCTTTCAAGGAACGTTACAATAGCGATTCCGCTCATTTCCTGATGAACGACTCCGTGATTTTCCAGACCTTGACCGACCTTTCCCAGGCCCGTCAGGCCGAAAAGAACAAGAAGGATAGCCTCGCTGCCGAAGCCAATAAGGCCGCAGGTGAAGCCTTCCTCGCCCAGAACAAGTCTGCCGAAGGCGTCGTGACCACCGAATCTGGCCTCCAGTACAAGGTGATTACCGAAGGTACGGGTGCAACTCCTGCCGATGGCGACATCGTGAAGGTTCACTACACCGGTACGCTCCTCGACGGCACCAAGTTCGACAGCTCTGTTGATCGTGGCGAACCGCTTGAATTCCCGATCGGCGCCGTGATTCCGGGTTGGACCGAAATGCTCAAGCTCATGAAGGTGGGCAGCAAGGTTACCGCATGGATCCCGAGCGACCTCGCTTACGGTCCGCGTGGCCGTGGCCCGCAGATTCCGGGTAACAGCCTCCTCGTTTTCGAAATGGAATTGATCGACACGCACGCCGCTGATGCTCCGAAGGCTGAAGCCGCTCCGGCCGCAAAGCCCGAAGTGAAGAAGGCTGCTCCTAAGGCTGCCGCTCCGAAGGCCGCTGCTGCTCCCAAGGCAGAAGCTAAGCCGGCTGCTGAAGCAAAGCCCGCCGCTGCTGCTCCGGCTGCCAAGCCCGCTGCAGAACCGAAACCGGCTGCCGCTCCGGCCGCTGCACCTGCCGCTGCCCCGGCTGCTCCTGCTGCCGCACAGTAATCGGTTGACTTAAGAAATTGAAAAAGTTCTCGCGATAGCCTCGCGGGAACTTTTTTTATGATTCGTTGTCCTTTATTAATTTCTATTTTGTACCATCATTTTGAGGTGCCTGTGAAACGTCTTGTGTTTTTAGCGTTGTCCGTGTTTTTAGCATTTTCTCTATTCGGTTGTAATGAAGAGGAAAAAATTCAGAATCTAAAAGCGGAGGGCGAACTTCTCCGAGCCAAAATAGATTCCCTTACAAATGCGATAGAACAGGTGCAGACGCTTCCTGGCAATTGGAACGTGCAAAACGATACGGTCCGTGCGGGTGACGGTCTTTTCCAGGTGCTTGTCCGTATGCAGATTAACGAACGCGAACGTGGCAAGATTGTGCTTGCGCTCCAGGATAGCGTGGAGCTTTCAAAGCTTCGCGTGGGACAGGTGTTCTATGCCGCCCTCGATTCGGCGGGAAGTGTCCAGAAGTTCCGTTATGCCCCGAATCCGGCGACGGTCCACATGCTCACCCGTACCGATTCTGGCTACGTCTACAAGCTGATTGAAAAGCCGGTGACGCGCCGCCAGTCCATTTTCGAAGGGGCGCTTACCGAAGGTAGCACCTTGAACGGAACACTTTTCAAGGTGGGCATTCCTGGTCGCATGGTAGGTATTGTAAGTGGCGTGCTCCAGTGCAAGGTGGCTTTCCCCTTGGCTCGCGCCGGAGACAAGTTCCGTATCCTTCTCGAAGAAACCTTCTACCAGGACTCCATCTGGATTTCGGGCAAGGTTGTCTATGCGGAATTCGACGGACGCATCGTCGGTCACCATGAGGCTTTCCGCTACGAGGATCCTGATCCGAAGAGCTCCTTTAACGCCCACTACACCGAAAAGGGCGAGGCCCTGGTTTACGACGGCCTCCGCTATCCGCTTGACCGCCTGCATGTCACGAGTCCTTTCGGTAGCCGCATCCATCCGATTACGGGCCAGCGCAAGACACATTACGGTATCGACTACGGTAGCCCTACGGGCACTCCCGTTTACGCCGTCGCCGAAGGTATCGTCACCGTTTCTGGATTTGACCAGTTCAGCGGAAACAAGATTGCCATTCGCCACAGGGATAATTCCGAAAGTTGGTACATGCACCTTTCTGCCCGCGGGGTAGCTGTCGGCGCGAAGGTTTCTGCCCGTCAGTGCATTGGCCGCGTAGGTTCCACGGGACGTAGCACTGGCCCGCACCTGCATCTCGGTTTCAAGAACGAAAAGGGCGCCTGGATCAATCCTGCTTCCAAGACGATGATTGCCGCCCCGAAGCTTGAAGGCGAACGCCTGGCCCGCCTGCATAAGGAAGTGGCTGAAATACGCTCACAAATAGAGGCGACTCTCGCCGCCCCTGCCGTAAAGGCAAACGACACCACCGACGTGATGGTGCGTATGCGAAACCTGTAGTTAGAATAATTTAGCTTTGCTGAATCTCGGCTTGAGGTCCTTCAGGGTGGGAATCCTGTTTTCCTGTTCCTGGGGCCCCATCTTGGAGAAGTGATAGAGTCGCTTGGTCCCGTAGCCTGCCGTACGCTTTTCGCTGGCTTTCTTGGCGAGCTCGACCGCTTTCGCCATCTGTTCATCCGGATCGTCGATTTCGTAGTCGGGGACAATGCCTAGATCGTGGTAGCTTTCCCAATTCTTGTCGTACCCTTCGGCGGCAGTAATGAGGGCGAGTCCTTGAGGATCGTTTTGGGTAAATCCCGAGACGATGTAGTTTTGTCCGATACCCTTGCCGTAGGTAAGCATGCCGACAACAGGGGACTTCTTGTTGACGGTAACGGCGGAAAGCACCACCTCGGCACAGCTCGCTGAACCAGTGTCGGCTAGGAATACATAATAGCGGTCCTTACCGAGGCCGTCCCTAGTGGCGGTATAGGTAACGGTGTCAAAAGCCTGGACGTATCTATCGTTGCCACCGGAGGTTTCCCTGACGGACTTCGTATAAATATCCGATATGATGGTGTCGCCCGCAGAGAGAAATTCGGAGGATATGCTGTTGCATTGGTCTGTTGAACCTCCGGGATTTTTGCGCAAGTCGATAATGGTGGACTTGGCGCCTTCGGTCTTTTGCAGTGCCGCTACAAATTCCGCGTAGCTTCCGCCTTCGCTGATGGTTGTCCCGGTGAATTCCGTAATCTGGATGACCGGTATGGAATCCTCATAATGGATGCGGACGGTAGGGGTCCTGTATTCGTCCAGGATGTTTGCGACAACAATGGTGTCTGTTCCGCGTTCGACGACGATCTTGATGACATCGCCCTTGTTTCCGGTGCACATGGTTTCAAAATTTGATTGGCTGGAAATATGGACCCCGTCCACCTGCAAGATGATGTCGCCTTCGCGGAGACCCGCCTTTTCGCTGGGCGATTCCGGGTAGATGTTGGACACCTGGAGGTATTGGACGGAGTCTTTCAAAATTTCCTCGACCTCGGCTCCGATTCCGACGATGGTCTGCGTCTCTTGAAAGTTCGTGAGTACCCTTTGGGCGACGTAGGGGTCAAAATAGCGGGTGAAGGGGTCCTTCAGCTGGTTGTACATGTAGCATACATCGTAATAAGGAGCTGTGCAGTATCCCTTGCCCCTTTCATCGGCGTCGGTACCCTTGCCCAGGTAGACCTTGTAGTCGTCAGCAATTTCATTGCGTGAGTGGCCGTAAAGGTAGTAGAGGTCTATCATGACGTAGTTGAAGTAGAGTTCTGCCTCGTATCCGTCTGTAATCCCGTCTAGCTTGGGGAAGTAAATCTCGGTGAGTGTTTTGGAACTGCTGTCGTCGTCGCTGCTGGCGGTTTGTGTACATGCTGAAAATAACAGGGCCACTACAAGGGCGACCAATAGATAGAAACACTTCATGAAATCCTCGCTACGACTCAAAATAGAAAAATGTTGTGCCTGATATCGAAATCAGAAATTTGAATTTTCGATGGAGCCGCCTTCGAACTGGTACCTACGAAGTATGGTGGGCTCCTTGTCGAATGTGGAAATGTTCTTCGTGAACGCCTTGTTCCCGTAGTAATTCTGGATGGCTTCGATGCCACAAGTGAGGGTAGCGCTTTCGCAGGGGTAATCGGGAATGATTCCCTTTTTGTGGTAGGAGTTGCCCTTGGGCGTCAGGAATTCCCAGTTGGTAATGATGGCAAGCCCGCCGTCCATGGTTTTCCATGTGCTTTGGCCGATGCCCTTGCCGTAGGTTGTTACGCCCGCGACGGGGATGTTTGCTCCTTCTTGCAGGGCTGCGGCAAATATTTCGGAACAGCTGGCGCTTCCCTTGTTGACCAGGAGAACGAACTTTCCTTTTTCACCGGAGTCGCCCGACTTGGCCTTTTCGGATTTTTTCCTGTAGAGGGTCTTTCCTTCTAGGGAAAGGTCCCGCGTGGTTCGTGTTGAAATGATTCCGCTTTCGATAAACAGGTCTGCCATGGATGTGCAGTGCGAGACCTGTCCGCCGGGGTTGTTTCGCAGGTCGATCAGGCGCGGCTCGGTCGTGTTTTGCGTAGAATCGAGATAGGCCTTGAGCTCGCCATAGGAACCGTTTTTCTGGTCGGCGGTATTAAGCTTGAAGTGGGTAATGGTAATGACGGGAATCCCGTTCAGGGTGTCGATGAATACCGTAGGGGCGTAGATGTCTTCTTTAGTTAGGTTGTACGAAACCGTGTCGGTGGCGTAGGCGACGGTGAGCGTAATTTCCTTGCTGTAGGTCAATACGGAATCGTATACTCCGAGGGCGTTTTCACCGACGATGTCAACTCCGTTTGCGTCCAGGATGTTCCCGTAGCGCTTGATGCCTGCGCGTCCTGCTGGACCGTTGGGATACACGCGGTAGATGACGAGCGGATATTCCTTCTGGGGGAAAGTCTCGTATTCCATTCCGACGTCGCCCGGGACGATGCTCGTGTTGATCTGGGTAATGGCCGCTTCGCTCTTGGACGGGGGAACGTAACGGGTGAATGGGTCGGACAGCTTGCTGTAAAGCTCCTGGACCGAATCCCCGTTTTCGTCTAGCTGTGGCAGTTCGTCTTCGTACAGGTAGGTCCGCTGCAATAGCCAGTAGTTATAACTGTATTCCGTCGGCTCGGGAGTGCTCTCGACCGGATGGAAAAAATCACTGCAGGCTGTAAGGAAAAGAAGTAAAAAGAGGAATGCAAAATGTGTAATGTGAAATGAGTGATGGGTGATGTGTAATGAATGAAGATTGTTTATCCCAGTAGTCATTTCACACCTCACATTTCACATCGCTCATTATTGAGCCTACTGGTCGATGCTCAGGCCCTTCTTGTCCAGCAGCACGCGCGGGATGCCGCCTTCGAGCGGGTTTTCCACTACGGAAATCGTTTCGAGACTATCGCATTCAGCGAGGCTTTCGGGGAGGGTGGCGAGCTGGTTGGCGTCGAGCACCAGTTCCTTGAGCTTCTTCAGGTTGCCAAATTCAGAGGGGATTGCACCCAGGTTGTTGCCCGACACCATCAGGACTTCCAGGGATTCCAGGTGAGAAAGGTTGGCCGGGATAGAGGTGAGGTCGTTGTTGTCCAGGTAGAGCTTGCGGAGCTTTTTCAGCTTGCCGAGGGTCGCCGGGACTTCGGACAGCATGTTGTCGTGCAGGGAGAGCTTGGTGACGTTCACCCACTTGCCGACTTCGAGAGTCAGGTCCAGAAGCTGGTTCTTGGCGATGTTCACCGATTCAAGCTTGGTCAGGTTGCCGACGGAATCCGGAAGTTCGGACAGGCTGTTGTAGCCCAGGTACAGGTGTTCCAGGTTGGTGAGCTCGCCAATCGTTTCGGGGAGTTCCATCAGGTCGTTTTCGCTCACGGAAAGCTTTTTCAGGTTCTTGAGCCTCCCGATGTCGTCGGGGAGTTCCACAAGCATATTGCGGTCGAGGATCAACTCTTCAAGGTTTTCCAGATCAAAAAGTTCTTGGGGAAGGAGCCTCAGGTCCTTTTGGGAAAGGTCTAACGAAGTGGCTTTTTCGGCCTTGGCCTTGGCGATAATATCTAGCAAATTCATGGGAACATCTCCTATAATGTAAATCATAGCATTTTTGGTCAAAAAAGACGGGCGAACGACGAAAAAAAGTAAAAAAGTATGATTTTTACACAAATGTTCACTATAAATGGGGCCGTTTTTGAAAAAAAATGAAAAAAGTTGTCTTTTTTTTTGCGCAAACCCTATTTTTGAAACTATTTTTAGGGTGCAAAATACGATAATAATGGTAAGGTGCCTCATTTGCACCCGACTTTTGCTATTGTAAAAATAACAGAACTGAGGAAAAAATGGAATTAACCAAATCGCAGGAACGCCGTCTAGCATTCGTGGCTAGCCTCTTGAGTCTCAATCCGACCGACCCTACTGACCGAATTAAGGCACTCCGGCATCTAAACCTTGATGAGAACGGCTGCTTCCACGGATTCCAATATTCCCAAGGCTTTATGGAATTCTTCATCTTCCTCGATGAAGACACTCCGCTCGAAAAGGTCGTTGCTCACCTGAATTCCGATCTTAAGCAGTTGCAGATTGCCGTGTTCCGTACGAGCGATCCTCCTAACCCGTTCTTCATGTCTCTCCGCGAAGAGGCTGATCCTTGGGCTGTCAATAAGATTAGTGACGACGAAGATGGCGATGAAGATTCCGATTCCCCGGCAAGCCGCCCCTACATGGAAACGCTCGAGATTACGGTGCTTCGTACCCGTGCAAGCCGCGACATCACCGACTCCGAACTGGAACGCACGCTCAAGGATATGCGTCGTAAGCTCCTGATTTGGAAGAACGACGTGAAGGCCAAGCTCGAAATTATCGCCGAACACGACGACCTGACCCGCGACTTCCGCAGCGCCGACGACAAGCTTGAAATTGTGATGGATTCCGATCCGCTCCACCTCACGAGCGATCATGGCGAACTCTTCCTCGGTTTCTGCCCCATCCGTACGATTTTTGATTACCACGTGAACCTGGGTAAGCGCCTCAAGACGAAGCACAACATGGCTATCGTCTCCAGCAACATCCGTACTTACCTCGGTAACCTCACTCACACGAACGCGGCCTTGATCGATGCCTTCCAGACGATGGAACGCAACGACGACCAGAACGTGAACGTGGACGACTTCCCGTTCCTGCACAACGGCATGACCCTGACGGGCGATGACCTGCGCCTCAAGGAACGCGACGGAAAGAAGGTGCTCTATATTGAACGCCCGAAGATTATTAACGGTGCCCAGTCCCTGTTCACCTACGAACAGTATGCCAAGAAGAGCAAGAAGCCGGTGAACCCGCAGGTGCTCGTAAAGGTCGTGGTGCCGTACCCCGGTGCCGACAACTTCCTGAACCAGGTGACCATGGCCAACAACCGCCAGAACCCGGTGTTCAGCTACCATCTGCGTGCCGCTGACGACTTGCAGTTCTTCATTTGGCAGCGTTACCAGGAAGAAGGCTTCACCTACGTTTATAAGGACGGTGTCCGCCTGAAGGCCCGTACCCGTAAGCTCGAAGTGCGTATGCGCCCCGAACTTGCCAAGACCCTCTTCATGATGGATGGCAAGCTCAGCGAATGCCGCTCCAGCGACTGCATTTTCGATAAGGAAACCCTGTACCAGCGTTGCTTCGGCGCATTCGTGCGTGTGGCACCGGACAAGGAAAAGGATTTCGTCCGCAAGACGATCGCCTTCACCAAGGCTTGGCAGCTGCTTAGCCGCTTGCCGATCAAGATTCGCCGCGTTACCCCGGGTAAGGGTGTGTCTATCGAAGCGAACGATGATAACCCGCTGACCCGCATCACCTGGAACGGCCGCCTCGAAGACAAGTTCATCTTCCGCAGCGCCGTGAAGGACCTGGTGGTCGCTCTCGCCCTGAAGCACTGGCTCATCTACGGTGATCCGATTCAGGATTTCGAATGGCTCGTCGAAAACGAACTCAACTTCAACGATTCCATCCTCAAGTACGCGGCCCGTATCTACACCGACGACCTGAAGGGGATCCTGATTAGCGAGTTCAAGGACAATCCGGCCTACTACGACACCATCACCACCATCGACAAGGATAGTGGCGAATCGGTGGAACGCCGCCTGTGGAAGGGCTTTAGCAACACCGCCACCTACGACAAGATGATGGATCTCCTGTGCAAGAAAAACCCCACTTGGGAAAAGTGCCGCGGCGGAATCGAAGCTTTCATCTAGTCGATTCCTACAAACTTCTTCCATCTTTATTATTTAAACAAAAAGAAACAAAAGTCGTTGACTAGCTCAACGGCTTTTTCTAATTTTGGCTACGAAAATCTTACAAGTACAGGAGTTCTTTACAAAATGTGGAACGAAAAGTATATCGCCAAGCTGGATAGCTACCTGGCTCAGGCCCAGGCGGCAGGTGGGGCTGCCCGTGTCGATAAGCAGCACCAGTCCGGAAAGTGCACGGCCCGCGAACGCATGGAAATGCTGTTCGACGAAGGTACGTTTGTTGAAGTCGGTGCGCTTCGCAAGTCGAGCAACCGCGTGCTCAAGGAAAGCAAGGTCGTCCTGGGTGACGGCGTCGTGACCGGTTACGGCAAGGTGAATGGCCGTCTGGTGTTTGCATCCTCCCAGGACTTTACGGTGGGTGGCGGCTCCCTGGGCCAGTGCCACGCCGAAAAGATTTGCCGCGTGATGGACATGGCTGTCGAAGCCGGTGCTCCGTTTGTCGCCATGAACGATAGCGGTGGAGCCCGTATTGACGAAGGCGTGTTCTCTCTCGCCGGTTATAGCGCCATCATGGCCCGCAACGTGTGGGCTTCCGGCGTGATTCCGCAGATTGCCGTGATCATGGGCCCCTGCGCTGGTGGCGCCTGCTATTCTCCGGCTCTTAGCGACTTCATTTTCATGACCCAGAACACGAGCCAGATGTTCCTGACGGGCCCGGCTGTCGTGAAGCAGGTGATGGGTGAAAACATCACTGCCGCTGAACTCGGTGGCGCTCCGGTGCATACTTCCAAGTCCGGCGTGGCTCACTTCATGTACGAAGACGACAAGAAGTGCCTCGAAGGTGTCCGCAAGCTCCTCAGCTACTTGCCGCAGAGCAACCGCAAGGAATCTGCCGAATGCAACTGCAAGATTGCCGAAGCCGCCAAGAACGACGAAGGCTTCTTCAAGAAGCTGTTCTCCAAGTCCGAATCGACTGAAGTTGCCGCTTCCTTCGACAACAGCGCCTCTATCCAGGATATCGTTCCGGATAACTACAAGCAGGCCTACGACGTGAAGTCCGTGATTGCCGCCTTTGCCGATGCTGACAGCTTCTTTGAAGTGCAGAGCGATTGGGGTAAGAACGTGGTGATCGGTTTTGCTCGCCTGAACGGTGAAGCGATCGGTATCGTGGCTAACCAGCCGAAGGTGCTCGCCGGTTCCTTGGACGTGGACGGTTCCGACAAGGCAGGCCGCTTTGTTCGCTTCTGCGATGCGTTCAACATTCCGCTCCTCGCCCTCGCTGACGTTCCGGGTTACATGCCGGGTTCCAAGCAGGAATACTCGGGCATTATCCGCCACGGAGCAAAGCTCCTTTACGCCTTTGCCGAAGCAACCGTGCCGAAGGTGACGCTCATTCTGCGCAAGGCTTTCGGTGGCGCCTACATCGCCATGAACAGCAAGGACGTGGGTGCCGACTACGTGTTCGCACTCCCGATTGCCCAGGTGGCCGTGATGGGTGCCGAAGGTGCCGTGGAAATCATCAACAAGAAGGAAATCGCTGCGGCTCCGGATCCGGCTGCTGCTCGCGCCCAGTGCATCGCCAAGTACGAAGAAGAGCTGATGAACCCCTACGTTGCCGCCTCTATGGGCGTGGTCGACGAAGTGATTCACCCGGCCGATGTTCGTAAGCGCCTCATTACCGCTTTCGATGCCTTGAAGACCAAGGAACAGAAGCGCCATTGGAAGAAGCACGCCAATATTCCGCTGTAGGAAATATTGTGTGTCGCTAAGACTTACGACAACAGACAAATTAACTCCGAAACGGCTCGCTTTGCGGGCCGTTTTTTGCTTATGTAGCAAACGCCCTCGGTTAACACTCGAGGGCTTTGTTGCTCACGGAAGACCGCTCGCGCCCACCTAAAGGTGGACATGTCCACATAAGCACTAAAGTGCTAAGTGGCTAAAGGTCGTACCCATGCCTCGTTAATACGAGGCATTTGTTGCTCACGAAAGATGAGTGTCATCCTGAGCGAAGTCAAAGGATTTCTAGAAATCTTTGAAAGTCCCTTGGTTAATGCCGGGGACTTTTTTTTAAGAATGACTAAATTACAATTAAATGAGAGAAATAGTCTAGTTTGTATCAACAAATGTAGAATTTGTGTGAAATGATAAACTAAAATATTCTATATTGAGTTGTGCCGTTTTAAATTTATATGGAGCGTAAATGAAGAATTATATAGTGTATATGATTGTTTTCCTGGGAGTGGTAAAAGTTTTGGCTGCAGACTGGGATTTCGCCGTTGCTGAATTATTGCCAGGAAAAAATGAGCGTTCCTATGTAGATAAAATTACTTCCCCAGGAGCTGAGGCTACAGAAAGTTCAATTATAAGTTATGACGAAAGAGACTATCTTCCGTTTGGTTATTGTTCTGAAATTGTGGATGCTTCGGGAAAGAACTTCAAGGAAGGGACTTTCCGTGTAACTTCGTTGGCAGAATCTCTCGAAAAGGCTGTGGAAAAAGGGACTATTCTTAATACTTGGCATTGGATGCTTGTGTATACCTTGGATTATACGATAACCTGTAGCAATCGTATTACATATAGGGGAGTATTTGTTTGGCGAACTGAATTGTCTAACTGCACCCTCAATTGTAGTGACGATGAAAGAACTCAATATTTTATTGATGTTAATACTTATAATTACTCAACGAATACATTTAAGGCTTATCGCAATCGGGCTAATGAAGATAAAAAAATGTTGTACCGATAAGCGACATAATTGCCGCATGGAATGGTCGAAAGGTTGCGTATCCTGACTGGAAATATGTTTCCGGTCCAAGTAGGTTGTCCCGTCCGGTTATTTTTGTTCATGGACTGAACGATGACTACAAAACCTGGGGTGTAGAACCAGTTGTTGAAAAAGGTAAGGATGGTATAAATAAGGGAGATGATAGATTCCAAAAGGGCTTGGTGAAGGCGTACGATAGGGGTTCTGCCCCTGACATTTTGGCTAGGTTCCTAAATATTAACAATTCGGAAGATTCCATAAATCACAATGGAATATACTTCTTCCAGGCTCCAGGCAGTATTGTTGATGATAAATGGAGGGATGCTAATCCCCACTGGACTGGAGTTGATGGAGAAGATTCTCAATCTAGCAAGCTGTATAGGCGTTTGATAGAGGTCTTGGATGATTTCTATAAGGATTCGAATTTGCAATGGCGGGAACATCCGGAATTGATTGTTGACATCGTGGCACACAGCCAGGGAGGCCTTGTCGTTCGCGAAATGCTACGGGGACTCCGGGCAGAAAATGCTTCTGCCGGACCTGAAAACCCTGCAAACCACATAGGGCGACTCGTAACGGTCGATACGCCGCATCTGGGGGCGGCAACCGCATCAAAGGATTCAAAGGATATTCCTTCTCATCCTGGTTTGGGTGTCTTGATTGATGATTTGAATGCGTATTATTCTGGCCATGCAGTAAGGCACACGTTGATGAATCTGAAATTAAGGGTTGACTACTTGAATCCGTTAATTCCGATTTTTTCGGGAGCGGTGGCAGGAACTGTGGGTGCCGTAGGATCTGTAGGTGCTGTATTGGGTGTTCTCGGAGCGAAAATCCCCGTTTTTTCGAGTGATCCCGTTGTGGGTCCTGTCGTTACAACGGCCGGAGGAACTGCGATTGTTGTTGGTGGGACAGGTTCTGCAACTGGTGTTGCGACTGCCGGTGCGGCTGCAGGAACTGTTGCTCCGTTTGTTTCAACGGCGGCGTTGTCCGAATACAAGGTAAATGTCTCTGGACCATATCTTGGACCATACAAGATAAGTTTTAATGTCGACCTCCCTGGACCGAACGAGGTTTTCTGGTCTACCGAATTGGATGCGGCGGCGGATTATCGTGATATGGCCATTGAGAACAGGACTTTGGGTGATTACCTTTATAAAGAAAATGATTTTATGAGAAAGCTGAATGATGGAAAAAATGGAGAATCCTACCCAAGACTCCCGAACGGGAAACGGCTGAACATTTTGCCTCTGTATTCTGGCGATGTCTCTATGGTGGTCGTGCAACTTTTGAAAGGTTTTGATGAAAGGCTGAGAATAAAGTGTCCGGAATTTGACTCTGATGAAGATAAGATGGCTTGTGTTGCGCTGGATTCCTATTTGCAAAAAAAGGTGAACCAGTTGTCGGAAGCTTATACTAAAGGGACGGTGAACGCCGACATCGATGTAAATGATTCGCTGCTGACCGTATTGGACAACGTCCGTGAAACATGGCTGACGAACAGTGACCTGATTGTGGAAGCCGAGAGCCAAAAATATGAGGATGTAAATATTGGAGTGTCTTCTACTCAGATTGCTGAACTAGGGACTGCGCGCCCCTACCTGTTCCATGATGCCTTGGCACCTTGGGAGACGGTTATTCATATGGGTGGTATTCCTGGAACAGTAGCCTCCACCAGACAAGGACTTGACATTGCTTGTGCGTTGGACTGTGGCTGTGACAACTTGTTGGCCGAAAAACCGGATGCAAAAGTAATCTACCTAAAGGATGGCTGTGTAGATTTGACAGGCGATTTTAATATTGTACCCGTGTTCCTAAACGAGGGTAAGCATGGAATTCGAGTGTCTTATGTGCAAAATACCTTGGATGCCGTGTATGAACCGGGCACCGGTTCCTATGTGGACTATATCGGAGCAGACGGTGGTTCATGGCGGGATGTTGCTGTGCCGGCAGATATTGCTACCGTTCCGCGACTGCAAAGGAATGGACAGAATATCTTGGCGCTATTCGAAAATTATTCCGGAAAAACGTTTTCAAAGGAATACTCCATACCAGAAATGGCGGCCAATGTTTCCATTTGCATTTTGGGGGAAGATGAAGAGACCTTGCCTGCAGTAATAGCCGGTGAAGGAACCGTAACTGACCAGAATTCACAAATTCCGCCATCTCCTCCTGATGTACAGAAAACGGAAGGGAGTGTTTTTGTAATGCATCGCGAGGCCCGTGGTGAAAACGAGGTGAATACTTCGCGTCCAAGAATTCTTGTAGCGAATACTTCTGATCGAGATATACTCGGATTCAAGGTGGCGTATTACTTTACGGCGGACCCGGCGAGGCTTCCCCAAGTAGTAGTGGATTATCCTAAAATTCCAGTGACTCTGGAAAATTTGGGTGGTGACCAGTGGCGATTTGTTCTTGATGCAAGCGATTCTGTATTGAATGCGATGTCTGCGTTCCCCAGTTTAGATGGCTGGCAAATACGGCTCTACTATGAAAGAGATTGGAGTGACTTCGATTATTTGGATGATTGGTCGGCGGATTATAATGTCGGTATTCCTAGGATGAATTCAAAAATTGTCGTTTACGGTGCCGACGGTCAGATTCTGTGGGGACGGGAACCAGAACCGTTCAGGAGTACCGATGACGGCCTGATTCCGGCACCCAAGGGAATCATTTCCTGGTCGGATGTCGCTCCTTGGGAGAACAATATGTTCAAACCCCAGGTCACTGTGAAAAATACGGGCTCCGTCGCGTTGAAGGACTATCATGCCAAATTGTGGTTCCGTGTCCCGGAGGGCAGGGAACTATATATTCCCGTAGATGACTGGTATACACCTTATTCAAGGCCTACGCTTCGCAACAGCGGGGAAAATGTATGGGAATTGGACTTGCGTTTCAATGAATATGTTCTTTATCCAGGGAATTCCGTGATAGAAGGGAATATCGGCGTACATCTGAAAGATTGGAGTGTGTTTGACAAGACTGTTTGTGGAATAGCCTTGACTGACTCGGATGGAAATGTTATTTATGGAAAAATTCCCTCGGTTAGCGAATGTCAATCTTATGATGCGCCGAGTCTTTTGGAAATGCAATATGTGTGGAGGTTCTAGCATGAAATCGATTGTTGCGATTCTTGTTGCGTTCGTCCTTTTGGGCTGTACGGACCATACCTCTACGGGACCGGTTGAAAAAAAGGAAGAAAGGCTTTATGGCTGGCGGTGGGACGATTTCAAACCTGTCCCGGATGCCTCGAAAATGTTTGGAGGCTTGAGGAGAATCTTTCACGTAAACGGCTGGATTGTGTTGCGAGACGACTATTACTCCAGTAACGAATATACTTCGCCGGGAATGGTTACTCCCACTCCTAGAATATTTGCGTCTAAAATTGGCTCTACACAATGGGATACCCTTTCCAGTCCCGAATGGATTCGGTATATCTACGGAGATTCTACGGGACTTTATGCGGGAACGCAATTAAGCGGCAAGGTGCTGAAATATGATTTTGACAAGAAATCTTGGGCTGATTTATACACGCTTCCGTTTGACCCTAAAGGTGCTTTTGACATTTACGGAATAGCAACGTATGGGGGACGGCCTGTTGTCTGCTTTGCCGGTTTTGCTGATACGGCGGATAGGCGGGATGACAACATTGTACTTTTTATGAAAATGCAGACGGATACGGGCTGGGTAGATATCACATACGATTACGATTCGTCCAAGGAATATCCCTTTCAGTTTCACAAGGGTGTTGAGTTGAACGGTAGGTTGTATGCCATTAGCGGTGCCCGCGGGGTATGGCGTTTTGACGGAAGCTGGAAACAACTTTCAAAGATTCCTTACCCTGCTTGGGCGACTTGGACAACTGAGGATAATGTTTCAGAACAAATTATGGATATCGTTGTTCATAGAAAAAAAATTTATGTTATTGGTCAAAAATATTCAACGAATGTTTTAGAATATGATGAAGATTTGGATCGGTGGAATCCTATAGATAGTGTAATTGAAACGTATGACGAGTCTATTGATCCAAACGATCCTTTTGCAGACCCTTATAGGGGACATAGAACGTTCCACAATACGCCAAGTGATCGATTGGCTTTAGCTTCCGATGGCGAACATCTTTTTATTGCAGGAGATCCTCCTTGGCCAGCCGTGTATATGGGAGATTACGGCATGCCTTACGGAAACGAGGAAAAGGGGTGGCGGTTCGTGAAGGGCAATTTTTGCGAGAATCTGAGATGCCTGTCGACACAGGCTACCTACGATATGGAAGTGGTTGGAGATACCCTGTACTTGGCAAACTGGAGCGGTGTGCTGAAATTCCCCCTTGCTGACTTGGACAGCGCTATAGCAAAGGAACAATCGTACCCGGAGGCATATTAGTATTGATTGAAAAAAACTTCAGTTAACGAATGTCAATCTTATGATGCGCCGAGTCTTTTGGAAATGCAATATGTGTGGAGGTTCTAGCATGAAATCGATTGTTGCGATTCTTGTTGCGTTCGTCCTTTTGGGCTGTACGGACCATACCTCTACGGGACCGGTTGAAAAAAAGGAAGAAAGGCTTTATGGCTGGCGGTGGGACGACTTTAAGCCAGTTCCGGATCCTTCAAAAATGTATGGAGGTCTGAGGCGAATTTTTCACGTAAATGGTTGGATTGTATTACGTGATGATTATTACTCAAGCAATGAATATACTTCGCCAGGAAAAATTACGACAACTCCGAGGGTGTTTGCATCAAAAATAGGCTCTACGCAATGGGATACCCTTTCCAGTTCTGAATGGATTCGGTATATCTATGGTGACTCAACCGGCCTCTATGCGGGAACGCAGTTAAGCGGCAAGGTTCTAAAATACGATTTTGACAAGAAATCCTGGACTGATTTATACACACTTCCGTTTGACCCTAAAGGAGCATTTGATATTTATGGAATAACGACGTATGGGAAGAGGCCCGTAGTCTGCTTTGCCGGATTTTCAGATATGGCGGACAGGCGGGATGACAATATTGTACTCTTCATGAAAATGCAGACGGATACGGGTTGGGTCGACATCACGTACGACTATGATTCCTCTAAGGAGTACCCCTTTCAATTTCACAAGGGCGTAGAATTAGATGGTAAATTATATGCGATTAGTGGTGCTCGTGGCGTTTGGCGATATGATGGAACATGGACACAGCTTTCTAAGATTCCTTATCCTGCTTGGGCCACCTGGGCAACGGAAGATGAAATTTCTGAACAAATTATGGATATTGTTGTCCATAAAGGAAAAATATACGTGATTGGTGAAAAATTTTCGACCAATGTCCTTGAATATGACGAGGCGCTAGACCGTTGGAACCCTGTAGATAGTGTAATAGAAACGTATGACGAGTCTATTGACCCAAACGATCCTTTCGCTGATCCTAATAGGGGGCATAGAACGTTCCACAACACTCCTTCTAGGAGATATACTCTCGCTTCGGACGGAGAACATCTTTTTGTTGCCGGTGACAACCCGTCTTTCCCCGCGGTGTACATGGGAGATTATGGTTCGCCATACGGAAACGAGGAAAAAGGATGGCGACTCATAAAGGGAAATTGGTGTGATGACTGGAAATGTCTCGCAAATGACGGCACCTATGACATGGTTGCTGTGGGCGATACCTTATACCTCGCCAACTGGGAGGGGGTCCTGAAGTTCCCTCTTGCCGATTTGGATAGCGCAATAGCAAAGGAAGATTCTTACCCCACTGCGCACTAACAACTCCGAGCTGGGTCCCCTCCCGCAAAAGAATGCTTTTACTTTAGATAAGCGCCTGTTAAGACTGAAAATTTTCTATTTTCGCGCAAATTGCAGGTTTTTCTTGTAATCTAGGTGGTTTTGCCGGGTGCAAATTCAGTATTTTATGGGAACCTGTATAAAAAGAAGACTGTGTTTTTTAAAGGTCTAAAACGCTGGTGGCTTGCGGCAGGTATTACCCTTGCCGTAGGAATCGCTTGGTCACAAAGCGATTCTATTTCTGTCGTATCTGCAAGCGATGCGGAAACCACGGAGCCGGATCCGGCTGAAACCGAATGGCAACCGACCTACCAGTACATTTCGTTGCCTCCTTCGGTCACTCCCCTAAACGGACTTTTGCCCTTTGGTGGCGTAGGTTCTTCGCCGCGCCTGATGAATACCTCGAAGGGGCAGGTCTTTAGTCACGATATCGACGTCTCGACTCGTGAAATGGACGTGAGCGAAAAACGCGTGAACTCTGTTTCGCGTGATACGACGACCTTGTGGACGGCGCATTATCCTGAACTTGCGGACTATGTGTCGGACATGTATAGCATTGGCCAGAAGAGCCTGTGGCTGAACGACCTGGTCGGGAAGGCGAACGACGGATACGAGACTCCCGAGACCGGTTCGGTGTTCGATATTACGATTCCTGTGACGATGCCCGCGTGGATGCGCGACTTTGGCCTCGACAAGCCGAAGCTCATGCTCCAGGGTACGATGGATATCCGCCTGAAGGGATACGGCGAAAAGGATGATGCCGAAGGTAGTACCAAGACGAGCCTGTGGCCCTCACCGACCTTGAACTATACGCCGAACTTCATGGTGAAGGGCAAGATTGGCCCGTACATCACGGTCGAAATCAACAATGTGGAAGAAGGCCTCGGCGCCCGTAACCAGGTGCGCGTGGTCTACGAGGAATCGTACAAGGACGAATTCGAGGACTACATCCTGCAGCGTGTGGAAGCGGGTACCACAAACCTCGCTTTGACGGGTACGGAACTCACGGGTTATTCCGAGAACCACCAGGGGCTGTTCGGTATCAAGGCCGACTGGAAACTTGGTGACTGGCGACTCACGACGATTGCCTCGCAGGACGGTGGCGACCAGGAAGAGTTCAGCCTGAAGTCCAGTGAATCGACGACGGAGTTCCAGATTCTCGATAAGCAGTTTGTCGCTTACCGCTACTACTTCCTGAACCAGAACATCCGTAGGGACTACGTCAATGCGGCCATCGGCGGTAACAGGACCTGGAGTCACAAGGCCTCGGAACTCAGACTTTACAAGCGCGGTGCCACGAACAGTGCGACGGGTGTCATCGACAACGTGTATGTCCGTTACTTGACGCCTAGCGGAAAAACGGTCGTGAAGCTTGTGGAACGCATGATCCAGATTCCGAATTCGGACTATACCTACGATTCGAAGATGGGCGTGGTGAAGGTGAACGGCGTGAGCCGCAATACTTTGCTTGCGGCGAGCTGGACTGAAGACCGCGGGGGAAAGTCCTCGGTGAAGGAAGGCGATACGATTTCCCTTGTCCAGTGGGATGCGTCCCTTTCGGAACTGGTCGATATCGACAAGCTCATGCTGCGTAACGTGTATTCGATCGGCATTTCGGATGCAAGTTCCTCAAGTTTTGTCTTGCGCATGAAGAACAAGTCGGGCATTTCTGGGGATTACCTCAAGAAGCTCGGCTTGGTGGATACGACCACGGGAACTCCGCTGGTAAACGACGCTACGATCTTCAAGAAGGATGCTTCGGGTGCATACACGGGTGAAATGTGGCTCCCCTGTAAGAGGTCTTCGGATCCGGTTTACAGCGGCGCGAAGAATCCTGATGAACTGGCCAAGCAGAACTGCTTGGAACCGATGCGTAACTTGGACTCCTCGGCGGCGATGGCACAGCTCTATACGCTTCCGGTCTACAACCTCCAGCGCTATACGAACCGCTTCTATTTTGAGTCGGTGGGCAAGCGCCGCAATTCCGTGTTGAGTGTGCGTGACCCGAGCTCGAGCTATTCCGTGAGCGGAAGCTCCTGTATGGATATTTCTCCGGGAACCGAAAAGGTGACGGCGGGTTCTACGACGCTTATCCGCGGTACCGACTACGAAGTCAACTACGAACTAGGCCAGATTGAACTTTTGAGTGAACGCGCCCTTGATCCGAACAAGGAAATCAAGGTGAGCTACGAATGCGAACCCCTGTTCGAAATTGACAACAAGCTTTTGCTGGGCGCCCGTGCGGAACTTCCGCTGGACCTTTACGGCATGGGTGCTGGTTCCGTGTTTGGCGTCACCGCCTTGTACAAGAGCCAGAGTACTACGGCGAAGACTCCGACGCTCGGAAACGAACCGTACTCCAGCGTGTTGTTGGGCATGAACCTCCGTTTGCAGGATACGATTCCGGCTCTCACGGAACTGGTGAACCTGATTCCGGGCATCAATACGACGGCGCAGTCCAGCTGGCGTTACGAGGCGGAATTCGCGGCGAGCCGCCACAATGCAAACACGAGTGAAGAAAGCTCCGCGTTGGTGGAAGATTTCGAGGCGACTACTTCGGGCCTGACTTATCCGCTGTCCCGTCTGTCGTGGTACCAGGCGTCGCCGCCGGGCGGTGTGGAGTCGAACGGATTGACTTACATCGAGAGCCAGGACTATAGGCACAAGGGTGAGTTTATCTGGCATAGCAATAACACCGAGCTTTATAAGAACATTTACCCGTCAGTCGGAAATTCCGATGTCGACAACCAGCACCTGACGGTGCTCAAGATGACACTCCGTGCGAACGATAACCTGGCCGGTAATTCCTGGGGTGGCGTGATGCGCCCGAACAGTAGCTACTATCAGGACATGAGCGATATGAAGTATATCGAGGTGGTGGCGCGTGGAAACGTGGGCTCCCTCTACTTGGATTTGGGCCTTATCAGCGAAGACCTCTCGATTAACGGTGCTGCGCCGAACGGCTTGTACGATGGCGAAAATGATTTGGGTACGACGACGGCGCTGCATGACAAGGGTCTTGATGGCGTAAGCGGTTCTGACGAAATTGACTCGGTGTGGGATTGCCGAACCAATCCTTGTAAGGGTACCGAATACAGTGTGCGGATGGGGAATGTGGATGCCTCGTCGAACGACATCGCTCACGATAACTTTAATGACGACTTGGACGAAGAAAGCGATCCGCCCAGGGCGATCAACGGAACCGAAAAGAACTCGGGCGAACGTGCCTACGATACCGAAGATATCAACAAGAACGGATCCCTGGATAAGGACATCAGCTTCGTGCGTTACCGCATCGACTTGTCCGATACGAATGCGGCACATTTTGACATTCTTAAGAACGGATGGCGCAAGTGGCGCATCCCGCTGTACCAGTACGATACGATTGTTTCGGCGACGGCGAATGATTACCTGACGATTCTTGCGGAATCCCAGTTCAGCAGGCTTTGGCTGGGCAAGCTGAATAATGGCGTGGCCGAGGCGAAGGTGCAGGTGGTGCATCTTGCGGTCGTAGGAAACGCCTGGGAAGAAACGACGGTTGCGGACTTGTATCAGACCTCTTCGACGGAGCATTCGCAGATTGTGGAAGTGAATGGCGTCGAAACGAAGGTGTCCGAAAATGTGACGGCGAAGGATACGAACTACATTACCGTGAAGACGATTAACAACCGTGAAGACGCGGACAAGTATCACAAGTCGCCGAATACGAAGACGGAACGCGATTCCGATTCGAACGCTCCGCTGAAGGAAACGGCGCTGGTACTCGATTACCACAATATGAGTCCTGGTCAGGAAGTGGGCGTGACGCGTATTTTCGAGACGGACGTGAAGGATTTCTCGAGCTACCGTTCGTTGAAAATGGAAATCCATTACCAGACGGATGCGACCTCGGTGCCGGTGCGCTTCGCCATCCAGTTCGGTGAAGGTTCGCTCGAAGGTTCCAACGACTATTATGAATGGAGCTTCCGCCCGGTGAATTACACCTGCAAGAAGGGCTCGGAACGCCCGCAGGACTGCGATGAACGCAACTGGCTCGACAACGCCTTTGCGATGAACGTCTCCGACTTCTCGGACTTGAAGCGTGGCCGTCGTCCGCCTTACCTGACTCCTGTCGAAAAGGATCTGGGGGGCGACCGTGAAGAGAAACTCCGACTGGTGGGTAATCCGTCGATTACGAGCATCGACTGGATGCGCTTTGTGATTATTGCGGACTCCAGCGCTTCCGAAAGCGACCTGGAAGGTACCTTCTGGCTCGATGACCTGCGCCTTTCGGATATGGATACCGAGTGGGGCTATGCGGCGCGTACGAGCGGCCAGGTGAACTTTGCCGACTTTATTTCTCTGTCGGGAGCCATTCGTTACCAGGATGGTAACTTCGCTACACTTTCGACTTCGAACGGATCGCCCAAGCCGAAGACCTCGGTGGCCGCCTCGCAGATCGATGTGGCGGGCGACTTCACGATGAACCTGAACAAGTTCCTGAACGACAGCTCCGGATTCCACATTCCTCTTTCACTTGGTTATCACAGCACGACCAAGCGTCCCTACATGAAGCCGACGGATGACATGATGCTCAAGAGAAGCAGCTTCGTGGATATGACGGGCGACATGTTCCAGAGAAGGCTGGAAGTGGATGGTGACAAGGAAGAGCAGAAGCTGCGTGACGACGCGGAATCCAAGGGCTATCAGTCCTATGTGCGCGACCGTTCCTTCGGTATCAGCTACCGCAAGGATTACCACGCTCGCGATTCCAAGCTCGGTGAAGTGATGTCGCAGATTTTCCTCGATCGTCCGGCCCTTAGCTATTCGTACAACGAGTCGGAAGGCCGCGCAACGACTTCGGCGGATTCGTCCTATTCCTACCATACGATTATCGAGTATAAGCTGGGGACGTTCAGTATGTTCCGCTTCAGGCCGCTCGATGGTCTTTCCAAGTATGAATGGCTGAAACCGCTTTCCAAGACGGAATTCGAACCCTGGCCGCAGACTTTCGATGTGACACTCTTCGACTTGAACTACGTGCGCTATGTGAACCAGAACCGCGATCCGGACTTTGTGGAGCCGCAGGTAGACAAGATTGTCACCTACACGACGGAATTGAACCACAAGCTGAACATGCGCTGGAACATCTTCTCGTTCCTCACGACAAGCTACTCCTTGAACGTCAAGCGCGATATGTATGGTGGTGGCGACCGCGAAGCATTCGTGAAGAAGAACTTCTTTACCTCGCGTGACGGTGGCCTGTTTGCAAGCGACTACATCCTGGACTTTGACCATACCGACCGCCGCGTCTATGTGTCGGGCGACAGTATTGTTGCCATTCCGCGCGATACGATTGCCAAGATTTCCGAGGGTGGCGATACGCTTGCCATCGACATGCAGAACCCGGATTCCTATGAAATCCGCTACGACACCACGGTGTTCTACAAGGTGGATAGTGTGGGCCGCAGGGAATATGGCCGCTCTTATGGTATTCTGCGTAACGAACGCGCCCGTTCGCAGCAGTTCAAGATTGGCTTTAATCCGCGCCTGATTCCGTTCCTGCCGTTTACGACCAACTTCAGTTCCGATTTCAACCAGCAGAAGACGATTCCTGATGATTTCGATTTCAAGGATGAGACGATGGTCGAAAAGAACTATTGGACGATTTCGCAGACGAACCGTTTTGAATTCGCTCCGTCCTTCAAGGTCCTTGATTTCGCGAATGCGTTCGGTAAGGGGAACGTCGTGGCAAACGCCTTTGACAAGGTGAAATGGCGCGAAGTCCGCTTTAGCTGGACTGCAAGTACCAACACCGTGGGCGAAAACTTTACCTTGGCACAGCTCAACGAAGAACAGCACGTGACTCCGCTGCAGTACTATCTGTACGGGCTTGGCCTTGGCAACGGATATCGGAATCGTGGCTTCTTCAATATCGTCACGGGTGACATGGGACTTGATCACCGCGATGACTACCGCCATTTTGCGCAGTACCGTAACCATCATGTGGATACCCTCGTGTATCAGGGCAACTTCCGTCATTCCGTTTCTCGCCAGTTCCAGACGGGAACGGGAATCACGCTCCCGCTTTGGGATATCGGTGTCCAGGGTGACTTGCAGTGGAAAGAAGACTTCTCGCAGTCGAGAGAATATCCGCTTTATCTGGATACGACGACTGTGTGGCCGAAGATTGGCATCGGCGTGACAGTTCCGAACTTCTCGCAGCGCGTGTCGATCCTGAATGGTTTCCGTAGCGTGTCGACCTTCCACCGTTTCGATTACACCTACACGACGACGGTGCATCCGTTCCAGAGTTCCGAAGATTCCTGGTCGCAGAGCATCAACTTCAACCCGTTGATTCGCGTGACCTTCTTGCTGCAGAACAATATGCGTATCGAAAATAGCGTGCGCATGAAGATTGAGGATACCGATCGCCGCCCGAAGGAAGAAGTCATCGGCATTACCTCTTGGCCGGATTCTACGGCGGGCAGTAAGGATACGACGGATTACTTCTGGGAAACGCCGTGGATCCACACGTCGCTCTACAACGACTTCATGTTCAACATCGGTGATGACTTTACCATTACCTATCCGCTGAAGCTTGACAAGGCGGTCAAGTTCTTCAAGTGGTTCTTCAAGTTTAAAAACTCGGTTGACCTCAAGTTTACTGCCGGTTACGACTACAAGAAGACAATCCGCAAGCAGTACGATCCTGAAGACGGTTACGACATGTGGAACAAGGAAAGCGGAACGGACGGCGTCTTTAAGCAGTGGCATTTCGATGACCCGCTGTATGCCGATGTCCCGAAGACAGTCTATAATCCGAAACTTACCTTGACGGATAGGACAGTGCCGTCGCGTACGCATGAATGGTTTATTCGTCCGAGTGCGGGCTACCAGTTTAACAAGATTGCCTCGATGAGCAGCTATATCGAGTATCGACAGATTCATGAAAAGTTGGATGACGAGACTCCGCACCTGAGGCAGATTCTGCAGTTTGAAATTGCGTTGATGCTGAGGTTTGACTAGTGGCTAGAGTCGCTGTCGGCATGAGTGGCGGCGTCGACTCGTCGGTGGCGGCGCTCTTGCTCTTGGAGCAGGGCTACGATGTTTTCGGTGTCACGCTTCGCGTGTTGCCGCCACTTGCGAATAACGGGGCGGCCCCTTATGACCCTGAAAAAGATGAAAGTGTCTTGCGCGCCCGTGCGGTCGCAAAGCGCTTGGGGATTGAACACTTCGTGGCGGTTTGCGACGATGCGTTTACCGAGCGGGTGCTGAAGCGTTGCCACGATGACTTTGCACAGGCTCGGACGCCGAATCCCTGCTGCTACTGTAACCGCTTCGTGAAATTCGGCTGGATGATGGACTTTGCCCTGGAGCATGGCGCCGACTTCCTGTCGACGGGGCACTATGTGAATGTGAAGGAGGTCGGCGGCGTCCGCAGGCTTTTCCGCGGCAAGGACTTGGCGAAGGACCAGAGCTACTTTCTGTTCGGTGTCCCCGACGAGGCGCTTGCTCGCGTCATGACCCCGCTCGGGGGCATGGCAAAGCCCGACGTGCGGGCTTTGGCTTCGAAGCACGGCTTCGAAAACGCGAGCGCAAGTGACAGTCAGGATATATGCTTCGACATCTACGGAAACGATTACACTGAATTCCTGGAAGGCCGCTTCGGTGCGATGACCCGCCCAGGAAACTTCGTGACCGAGGACGGAAAAATCTTAAGGAGTCACGAAGGTTACCACCGTTACACGGTGGGGCAACGCAAGGGACTTGGCGTCGCCCTGGGCGTCCCTGCGTTCATCCGCAGTGTCGATCCCCTTACGGGTGACATCGTGGTGACTGCCGACAAGTCGGCTGTCTCCGCTACTGAAGTCTGCATCGAAAATTGCGTCTGGCATGGTATCAACCCGACGACGGGCAAGGCCTATGCCGCAGGCGATACCTTTGAGAGCGAGGGAATGGTGCGCTACCGTCAGCGGCCGACCCGTTGCATGGTCAAGATTCTGGAAAACGGGAATGCGCTTGCGCAGTTTGAACAGCCGCAGTTTGCCGTAACGCCTGGCCAGTGCGCCGTCTTTTACGAAGGCGACATGGTGCTGGGGGGCGGCTGGATCCGCTAGTTTTTTCTAGAAATTAACGGGACTATTTTACGATTCCGACATCGCTCATTTTCACGAAGCCGCGGACTTTTTCACCGAGGCGGATTTCGGCGAAATTGCCCTGTTCGCTAAGCACTTCGAAGGAGGTCCCTTCAGAAAGTGTGTTGAGCGTTTGGGATCTGTCGTTCGGGGCGCTGGTCACGTCGGCGTCCTTTGCCGTGACGACTCCGGTGATTTCCGTTTCTGCAACGAAAACCTTGTAGCCGGCGCTCATCGCGATGATGCCGAAAACGCAGGATAATGCGAACATGCCGCCGATCAGTACATTCTTGGTGCGTCCGCTACGGCTGATGCGTCTGGCGACGGCGAGTAACGCGATTGCCCAGAAGATTCCGAGAAGCATCCACATCTGCGCCTTGAGTGAAAGCGCATGGTGTGCCTTGAAAAGTCCTGCGAGGAGCGGGTTCTCTTCACCGTCTTCTTCCACCTTGTCGCGCGTCATGGCCTGCGCGTACTTGAGGTTGTGCAGGATGTCGTCGTTGCTTGGGTCAAGCCGCAGGGCCGACTTGTAATAGTAAATGGCGAAGCCGAGCTTGCCGCCCCTGAAGTAGGCGTTGCCCAGGTTGTAGTAGAGGTCGGAATTTTCGATGCCGTTGTCGGCGCAGGTGCGCCATTCGTCAACGGCGCGATCAAAGTCACCTTCGTTGTATGCCTTGGCGCCAGCCTCGATGCCGTTGCAATGTTCTGCGGCGTTCGCTACTACCGCAAATGTTAAAAATAAAATGATGCTTCTTAAGATACTCATATTTTGTATTTTCCCTTGATTGTCATTCCCGCGAATGCGGGAATCACCTTTCTTATTTAAATAAAGTTTTTGTTTTAGGTTGAAAAGGTGATGCCCAAACAAGTTGGGCATGACATCTTAAATGTTATACCTTTAGTCCTTCGCACAATTTTTCCACGTCGCTAAGCATCTTCTGCTGTTCGTCCTTGGTCGGGTTCACCGGGGCGTACCGCGCGAACGCGCACTTTTCGAGCCAGCTGTCGATGGCGGCGATTGTTTCGTCTTTCACGCCGAGCTTTGCAAGTTCTTCTTTCATTTGCGGGCGGGTCATGCCCTTGAATTCCAGGTTCGTCTTGTCGCTTAAGTAGTTGATTAAGCCGTTTTCAAGGGCGGCGTAGAGAGCCTTGGCGTCGCCCTTCTGGAGAGCGGTGCGTGCATCGGCAAAGCGTGCCTTGAGCATCTTGTCTGCCTTGCCCTTACGTACGAGGGCTGCATCGCTGTTGTGCTTGCGACGGCTGCGGACGGCGAAAGTCACGATCAGGTAGAAGGGAATGGCGGCGGCAAAAATCACCCAGTAAATAATGTTCTTGTAGGGGGCGGTATTGTCTTTCGCTTCGTTCACCTTGTGGATAAAGCGAATGTCGCTGCCGAGTGATTCGATTTCCTGCTTTTGCACGGCGGCGGGGCCTTGCGCGACCGGTGCCTGGAAAATGGCCTCGGGGGCGGCTTCACCCTTTTCAACGGTGACGTTCCAGGGGCCTGCCTTTGCTGTTTCGTACTTCTTTTTGCTCGGGTTGAACCAGGAGTAGGTAATTTCGGGAATGGTGAATTCGCCCTTCTTTTTGGGGTACAGGAATACGCGGATGTTCTTGGTGGTAATCACCTTGTTGCCGACGATTTTCTTGTTGAGCTCGTTTTCGGGGGGCACGGAGCGGAATTCGCCAAAGTCGGGGAGCTTGGGGTCGGTAATGGAACCGGGGAGACCGTCGCCCTTGATGTTGATGGTGAGGGTCATCGCTTCGCCGACCTTGAGTTCGGTGCGGTCGAAATCTGCGCTAAAGCTGTAGTTACCCACCATGCCGCTGAAGTTCGCGGGCTTACCTTCGGTGGGGAGCGGCTTTACGGTAATGTTGATGGCGGGGGTCTGCGTTTCGGTCTCGACGGATTCCTGCTTGACGCTCCTGCTGGAGAACGTCATGCCGCCCATCTGCTTGTTTTCTTCGACAACTTTCGGCTCGCCGCGCTTGGTGTACTTGAACTTGAACGGGGGAATTTGAAGGGTGCCGCTCTTGGTGGAAGCTAGCCAGGCGAACTTGGCGCTCGCCTGCATTTCGCGGCGGTTACCTTCGACGGGTTCGAACTTCATGTTCGAAAGGTCGCTGCGGTGTACGATAAAGTCGTCGCCGGTGCTCATGTCGGTTGCCTGGAGGCCGCCTTCGAAGTGTTCGTAGGTATGGAATCCGAGCGTCACGCTGAACTGTTCGCCTTCGTAGACCGTTTTCTTGCTCGGGGTGAGCGATACGGCAAGGGCATCGTCGCTGTAGGCGCGCTGAATGCTGATGGGAATGTCGCCTGTCAGGTTGCGTTTCTGCCCGTCGATGTTCATGAAAATCTGGCCGATGCTGATGCGGCCGGTCTTTTTCGGGGCTTTCAGATTGAAGGTGTAGACGCGCGCCTTGTAACCGCCGCGGTTGCGGCCATTACCAAAGAAGGAATTGAACATGTCCTCGATATCGGGGCGAATGACCTGGTCGGTACTGTCGAGGCTAATGAGGCTGAAGCCGTTTTCGGTCTCGATCTGCAAATCGCTACGGTTCTCGGGAAGTTCATTTAATGGGAAAACAAGCTGGAGTCCAAAGCTCTTGCCTGATTCCACGCGCTCGCGGTCCACTTGCAGGGACGGCCGTGCAGATGCGCACAGGGCGGCGGCTAGGCAAAATAAGATAATTCGTTTCATGCCCCAAATTTACCAAATTTCGCCAGAAAAGACAAATATGGCTAATTAGTATGTGGGATGTGAGATGAGTGAATCCAGAGGGGTGTTTGCAGGTGGATCCCCTCCCGCGTTTCACTTGGTCGAGGATGACTCTTGTAGGGGCGTCATCCTGGAACGACAGAATGGAGTGACGGGATCCAGAACGGAATTGTAAGCAAATATTCAATAAATATATTCTTTTTACCCTTGACGTGTTAGTAAAATTTTGTTAAAATTGGCGCGCTGTTTCAAAAAGACGATAAAACGTCGAAAATAAAGGATAAAAGGTATATGTACTGCATTCTCGCTGCCCTCCTGATCAAGAGCTTCAAGAAGCATGCCAAGCGCGCTTAATAAGCCGCATAAGCTGTATTTCTCTCTCTATGGTTATAGCCGGTTACGCTGAACAAGCGAACCGGTGTTTTTTTTGGGGGGGGGGCGGCGATACTCGCCCGATGCTTGCCTTAATCAAAGTGGCGCTCCTGCGGAGCGCACTTTGTGACGGCTCGGTCCTATATACGAAACTTGAAACTTTAGTTTCGTAGTTGAGTTATCCTCTTTGGGGAAAATTATGCACGCATAATTTTGCGACACTCGTTTTGCACGCTATTTATGGGTTGCCCGGTTCTCCACATAGTGGATAACAGCGACTAAGAACTAAAGTTCTAAGTCTTGTATAACTCCGTTCCCGCCCAACCTCATAAAACGGCACCACAGTGCCCCCCCCCCCCAAGGGGTCACTATCCCTAACGCGATTGCAACAGTTAACAACATATTTAAAGGAATGATACAAAATATTTACTTAATGCATTGACAACATGTTAAAATATTGCTACGTTGTCGCTTCCTTGAAAACAACAAGAGGAAAACTTGAAACAGTTACATTCTTATATTTTTACCATTCTTTGTCTATTAGGGCTAGATAGCGCTTTCGCCCTTGATTTCCCGTATTCTGAATGGAGTCTTGCCAACTATGAAGGTGCGTATGCGACCTTTAACGAGGGTTTTGTTTCTGTTGCCGATGGTGGCTCTGATTACTGGCATGTTCAACTGACTCGTAGCAATATTGAATTACAGGCTAGCAAGACTTACGAAGTCAAGTTTTACCTACAGGGTGTCGGTGCTCGCCGCTATATAGAAGTTCGCATCGGGCGTGACGGCTTCCCTTACGATGCCTTTGCCGAATTCGGTGAAGTTGCTGCGACCGTAAACGGACGAACCGTCACAAAGACTTTTACGATGCAGTCGGGCAATGTAAGCAACGCCCGATTTGAATTCAATCTTGGTAAAAATTCCGGGACGGTTTATCTTTCTGATGTCAGTCTGAATTGCCTTGACTGCGGCTCTAGCCAAAATGTAGCCGGAAATAATTCTTTCGGTACATTGGCAAGCGATTGGGGTTATGTTGTTGTTGCCGATATGGTCGATTTCCGAGACAATTCCATGTCCTTGGGCGATGTATTCGGTCAAAATCTTGAACTGGGTGCGGATTCCAAAATTTACGGTAATGTCGATGCTTTGAACCGTTGCTTTTTGCGTGAACGTGCGAACATCAGCGGTGATTTGCGTTATACTAGCCAATGCGAGGAGCAGAACGGAGTTGTCGCCAAAACAAAGAGCGAAGCGACGCTTTCAAAACCTGTTGTCGGCATTCCGAACATCGCTGCAGGGGTGACTCCAGTCTCTGTTGGACTTGACCAAAACGTTACAGTATCGCCGAATAATTACAGTGCGTTCTATGCCAATGCAAGATCCAAGGTCCATTTGTCATCGGGTTCTTACACTTTCCAGAACATCTTTACGGAACCCGATGCCGAGTTTGCATTTGACTTGACTTCCGGCCCGATTACAATTAATGTCTTGGGAAATGTCCGCTTTGGCGACCGCAATACATTCTCCATTACGGGCGGAAACCCCAGCGAAATCTTGTGGAATGTCGCCGGTGAAAATGTCGATATGGGAACGGACGGCCTGTATTTTGGAAAGGTTGTCGCGCCGTCCGCATTCGTTCGTATTCCGTCGCGTTCGCACCTTGTCGGTGCCGTGTATGCCAACAAATTCCAGATAGAGCCGCAATCGACCGTTTCTCAGGAACCCCGTGCGACCGAAATCTCGCACAGCGAGGAACATTTCGGACCGTTCTTTGAACCTGGAGTATTCCGCTATGCTTCTCAACTGCCGCTTTCCGCATCTGCTATTGAAATGTTTGTCTATGCGGATAACGCACAATTCAAGGTGAACGGCGAAACATCGACAACTGTTGAACTTCCGTCTTCTAATGTAACCGCCAACATATCGCTTACCAGGAACATGATTTCGGGGTTCCCCGCCGAAGCGTTCAGCAGCAACTATGTATTCAATTTTACCAAGAGTGCAAACTACCGCATCTACTGGAATCCGCAAACCCAGTGCAAGCAGGGCTGCGACGGTACTACTGCGGCGACGGCCGTGGGTGACTTTGCGACCGTTCTCGAAACAGCCAAGGCAACAGGCCGCGAAATCAACATAGCGGGTGGCATTTGGAATGTGACCGACAACTTTACTGACGGAGTAGTTCCCTGGAAAGTCGGTTTTGAACTGAAAGGCAATACGGAAAATCTTTGGGACCTGACTTCTGAAAACGATCTTCCGTTAATCAATCTTGGTAATGCAGCCCACATAGAGATTGAAGGCCGCTCGCCTCGTTCATTTACGGGATTGCGCATTGCAAATGGTTTCAATGCGGGAAATGGCGGAGCGATTAATTCGGGTCATTCATCGAAATTGCAAATTTCACAAGCGATGTTCCAGAATAATATTTCAAAAGCAAATGGTGGCGCTGTCTCATTTTCGGGAGATTCCTTAATTGCCTCCCAAATACATATATCTAAAAATCAAGCAGATGGATTTGGTGGCGGACTTTTCGTTCGTGGAAAAACATTTCTTCAGAATATATTCTTCATACAGAATTCATCTAAAGAAATGGGAGCAGCCTTATACACAAATGGTAGTTGTACCCTTCAAAATAGTGTTCTTTCTCAAAATACAACAAATAAATACTCTAGCATTGTGCAAGACTCGATTGGAAGCATTGATATTTGGAATGCAACATTATTCAAAAATATCGGCGCGCAAAATGGCCCCGAAATTATTGGACAAGGAAATATATGGAATAGCATTATATGGAAAAATCTAAACGGTTCTATACAAGACAGCATTGTCACTAAGATTTCAGTCAACTATTCATTATCTTCGAAGTTCAATACAGGAATTTCTAATTACAATGCAGATCCGATATTTAAAAATGAATCTGCTCCTGAAGGGTCTAATTATTATATTGGCGTTGATGCAGGCTTAGCTATAGATGTATCGTCTCCTATAGCAGACAAGGGTGACAAAGAACATTCGTTGTCTACAGATATTTTAGGTGTCGAACGAGGAGAGGCCTTCCCATTTGGAGCATACGGAGTTTATGTTACAGATGTTCCTGTTCAATATGGATTATGGTATGATGAAGAATTTCACGATGTCGGGAACACAAGGCCGGTATTTGAAAATTTCCCGTCAATAGCGCACATCGAATTTGCAGGACATAGTGCGTATGGCCGAGTAATGAAAGCCTTAGTAAAAAAACATGAAAAAACTAAAATATCCAAGGCTGTTGTTCGTATATCTTTAATGGATTCCTCAGGAACGGTATATCCCGGTCTCGAATCAATAGATATACCATTTTACCGCAGTGGAACAGAAAACGGGAAATATGTATTCATGTCCCTAATAAAAGGGTCTACAGAAGAAGGTTTCGACGTAGAAAAACATGGCCACTATGTACTTTTCTCACGAAGACCTGAAGACCAGGGTTTTTACGATGAATTCGTAGTCATCTATGTAAAGAAAAATAGCGACCGTCTAAAGTATGAGGTTGTAAAATGGTAAGATTCATTCTTTTTTCCTTAGCACTTTGTTTTTTCATTGCATGTTCGAGCAATCCTTCTCCTGAAAATGACCCGAAGGGGTTTGAATTTGTAGATGCAGATTTTTCTTGGCCAGTGATTCCTAGCACGGAAACAGATGCATTTTCATGGACAATCACAGGATTTCTTCCTCATGACGAGCATCCGTATGGATTCGACAAGCATCCTAAGCCAAAGAAATATGAACCAGAGGATTCTACAGTACATATATCCATTTTCGAAAATGCAGACGGAGGAATCGTAAATGCTTTTGTTGACCCACTTGTTTATGGAAGTTCTACAGGTTACAAATATGGGCTATGTGATTTAAAATCTAAGAAATTACTTCGAGAATTACAACTAGACAACAAGGGTAATGATGAATACATGTTTTACGGAAAAGAATCAGGATCAATTGATTCTATTGGCTTATGCAAAAAATTAGAAAACAGCAATAAAGATAATTACATCATTTATGAAAAATTAAAAATTCATTCATATGCCCCCCTTCAAAAAGAAATAGCCCTGTATCTTCTTGGAAACGGGAAAAAACCAAGTGATTTTACCCGAAGTACACAATTTTGGGAAAATGCCGTTCCCGAAGTATATAATAGGAATATCCATTATCCTCATCTCGCTTACATTCTTCAAAACATTCCACAAGACATTAAACTGCTCAAAGATGCGTCTAATCAAACCGTAGACTCTACAGCAAGATCTGCAAATTTTTTAAAAATCCATGTTATAAATGCTGATTCATCTTGCTACGAATCAATAAAAGATGATATAGATGTTGCTGTTGAACGGATCCGTTCATTTTCACAAGAAAACAATATCTCTCGCACAATTCTTTCTATAACATGGCCAACTCGAAAAATTTGGTCACTCAAATATGACGATGATGGATTTGTACAACTTTGCGGCACCCCCACAGACTCTCCAGAAAGTGCTTCTGAAGTACAATTGGTTGCTGGAATAGATAGCGTTGAATACATTCCATATGTTGTTCGTAAAAAGGGGGATTATTGGATTGCTCTAAAAAAAGGAGCAAACAATGAAACCATAGAAGATACTTTAACTAATGAGAATGTCGATGTCGGCCAAATGGTATTTATTGAAAGCAGTCGATTATATCCAGTGGACAATCCATATTTAGGGCCTCATTTATCGTCTTCAACTGCAAAAGCCGTTACCACATTTATTGAAAAAGAAAATAAAAAGTCATCGTTTGATTACGATTTTGCTTACATTCTTTTACCTTGGAGAAATGAGCGAACAGGAAGAGTCCTTTTACATGAAATGGGGCATGCATTTGGATTAATAGACTTAGAAGATAATTTAACAAATGATGATAAATCAAATCAAGGAAACTTAATGCATTGGAATGATGATCGAAATGGGGTATTATTAAGAAATCGACCTATTAATGCTAAATATATAGATGCAACAACGGAACAACAATGGGATTGCCTACACAGAATCAATCCAACAAAGAACTGTGCTGACTCAAGTATTTTACAATTCAACTACGGAGAATAGCAAATGAACAACAAAAAAATCTTTTTTATTGTTATATGTTTTATGGCTATTTTCAACCACGGCATGGAAATTTTCGATGCTTCGGGGAAAAAAATCATAAATACGGGAAATGCGGAGAATGCAGAAGAAGTCATTCAAGACTTGAGAAAAAACAACCCTTTAAATCGGTATTATTATCGAACATTATCACAAAGCGAGAAAAATTATCCGACAATCCCAAATGCAGTATTCACACATGGAAAATCCCAATATATTGAAACTGAAAAAAAACAAAAATATAAAATCTGTTTAGAAAAAGGACAAAAAGGCATTTGGGAAGGTCTTATCCCTTTTTCACTAACGAATGACAATTGTCTTTTGTTGACAACACCTAATCAAACAGGAAGTTTACTATTCGTAAACATTAAAGACTCTATTCCATCAGACAGTATTTGGCTTTTAAACAACCAAAAACTTATTGACTTGTCCAAAGATACACATTTGCTGTGGACTACAGATTCAATTACAGGACCCAAAAACAAAAGACGAGTATATGGTTCTTATAAAAAAACACATTTGAATAAAATTCTCATTGTAGACAGAACAGAGGCAACCGTTGGAGAGGTGAAATATCTATATGATTATTTCGGTTTGACTTACAAATCTTCCAATTTATGGTATCCAAACGGAAATCCCTTACTTAATCCAAATTTACCACAAGATCCAGGTTATGCCATAGTTCCCAATTATGCAAACAATCGAAGTAGATTAGAAGGTTTTGAAACAACCTCTCGCGCAAACGGTGCCGACACAACAAAAAATGGGTATAGGCTCCCAACTCATGACGAATGGGTTGCCTTACAAAGAGGTGCCTCAGAAAAAGACTATTATTGGGGAAACGAAACGGATTCATCTACAATTTCGCAATATGAATGGTTTAAGTCGTCAAAATATAGAGTTCGTGAAGTCGGATTGTTAAAAGCAAATCCTTATGGATTATATGACGTTATGGGAAATGCAACAGAATTAATTTTGAATCAAGGTCGAGAATGCATAAGTATCGATGAAAAATCACAGGAATGTTTTATCCAAAAAAAATTGACGCAACACAAAGGAAAAGAAGTTTGTTACACACATATAATATATGATGTAAATAACAAAGCGACAAGTTTAAAAGAATGCCAAAAGAACAACGAAAGGATTGAATTTTTGGGGTTCAGATTGGTTCGTCAGCTTTTTATAAGTGACTGATTCCTATAACAATACTGAAAAAGACGGATTTGGCAGTCATTTTTACAAAAAATAAGGCTTTGCGAGTGCGATGCCCAGTAACCCTTAGAAATTGATTCCTTTCTCCTAAATTTCAAAAATTCCACAGTTCCTGTCAAAACTGTGGAATTTTTATTTTCTAAAGTACTAAAACAAACCCTACCGGTTCCCTTTGGCTCGGTCCATGCCCATTGACAAGCTTTGCTTGTCATGGTCGCGACTCTCGCCTTAATCAAAGTTGGCGCTCCTGCGGAGCGCACTTCGGACCGGCTCGGCCATAGAAAATGCAAGCATTTTCTGCGGCTCTCGCCTTAGTCGAAGTTTAACGAACGGCGGTAGGGGGTGAATCCTGCGTTGCGGATGAATTCTTCGGCCTGTTCGATGGTCGTGAGGCCGTGATTCTTGAGCACGTTTTCTTCGATGACGATGCTGTTGATGTCGTCGGCACCTGCGTGCAGCCCGAGTTCACCTAAAGAAAGTCCCATGCCGAGGAGCGATACTTCGATATGCGGGATGTTGTCGAGGTACAGGCGGGAAAGCGCGAGTAGCTTGAGGTATTCGTCGCCGCGTACGTGGCGGATGGGGAACTTGTCGGTCTGCGGCTGGAAGGTCCACACCACGAAACTCTTGAAACCGCCTGCGATATCCTGGGTCTTGCGCACATATTCCAGGTGCTCGATGATTTCTTCGGGGGTCTCGACACTGCCAAAGACGATATTCGCGCTGCCGGGGAGTCCCTTCTTGTGGCAGGCGGCGAGCGTGTCGCACCATACCTGCGCGGGGAGCTTTTTCGGGCTCAACATTTGGCGCATACGGTCGGAGAGAATCTCGGCACCGGCGCCTGGAACGGAGCTGAGTCCTGCCGCCTTGAAAATGTCAAGCAGCTCGTCTAGGGAAATCCTGTTGAAAACGGCGATGCGGACGAGTTCCACCGGTGAAAATCCACGAACCTTCATGCCCATTTCTTGCGTGAGCATTTTCAGGATGTCGGTGTAGTAGCTGAGCGGGAGCGCCTGGTTCACGCCTCCCTGCAAGAAAATCTGATCGGCGCCCCTGGCCTTGGCCTCAAGCGTCTTCTGACGGATTTCGTCCAAATTAAGCACATAGGCTTCGGGGCTGTGGGCGGGGCGGCAGAAACTGCAAAAACTACAGGTAATCTCGCAAACATTTGTGTAATTAATAATACGAAACGCCGTGTAACCCACCTTGTTTCCTGGGTTAATGCGGTGGCGCATGGCGTCGCCTGCCTGAACCACTTCGGTCCACGGGGCGTTTTTCAGAATGTTGAGTGCTTCCGCTGGGGTGAGGCGGGATCCTTCAATCGGTTTTTGCAGTAGGGAATTCATTGATTTTTAAAATAGAAAAAATGCACGGCCCTGTATACTTTTCTATCTTTAGCCCGTAAAAATTTAAAATGGAGACGCCTTATGCTGCGTATTGGACTTATTGGTACTGGAACCGTCGGTGGCGGTGTTATTCAGATTCTCGAACAGAAGATTGCCGAGTATAAGGAAAAGCTCGGTGTCGAACTTGAACTCGCCTGCATTTGCGCGAAGTCCGAAGAGGAAGTTGCCCCGTACAAGGCAAAGGGCTACAAGGTTTCGACCAACGCCGACGAAATGATCGCCGGTGACGATATCGACGTGCTTGTGGAACTCGCCGGTGGCTACAACATGCCGCGCAAGTGGATCCTCGCTGCTCTCGAAAGCGGCAAGCACGTGGTGACGGCCAACAAGGCTCTCCTTGCCAAGTACGGTCACGAAATTTTCCCGCTCGCTGCCAAGAAGGGCCTGCATGTGCTGTTCGAAGCCGCTGTTGGCGGTGGCATTCCTATCATCCGTAGCCTGCAGGAAGGCCTGCTCGGCTCTACGGTGGAACACCTGAGCTGCATTATCAACGGTACCTGTAACTACATCCTCAGCCGCATGGCCGAAGAAGGTCTCGACTTCGACGTCGTCCTGAAGGACGCCCAGAAGCTCGGCTTTGCCGAAGCTGACCCGACTTTCGATATCGAAGGAATCGACTCCGCCCACAAGACAGCCCTCCTTGCTAGCCTCTGCAGCGGCAAACGCGTGGACTTCGAAAAGATTCACGTCACCGGTATTTCCAAGATTACCGCCCAGGATATCGCGTTCGCCAAGGAACTTGGCTGCTGCGTGAAGCTCCTCGGCATCTACCACCGCGACGGTGACCGCGTGGACGCTCGTGTCCATCCGTGCTTCGTCCCGAACACGAACCTGCTTTCGAACGTGAACGGTGTTATCAACGCCGTCTACCTCAAGTGCGACAACCTCGGCGAAACCGTCCAGACCGGTGCTGGTGCTGGCCGCCTCCCGACCGCCTCTGCAGTCGTGGCCGACCTCGTTTCCCTCGCTCGTTCTACCGACCAGGGCAGCCGCAAGGCCCTCCCGATGGGCTGGTTCAACGTCGAAAACTCTGCAACGCTCGTTCCGATTTCCGAAACCAGCGCCCGCTACTACCTGCGCTTCACTTCCCGTGACGCATGCGGCGTGCTCGCAAAGATCACGAGCATCCTGGCCGAGAACAACATCTCGATCGAAACCATTATCCAGAAGAACGTGAACGATCCGGGTAAGGTCTCTGTCGTGGTGATTACCGAAAAGACTCTGGACTGCAAGGCCTCGAAGGCGGTGGACGCTATCGACGCCCTGCCCGAAATTGTCGAGAAGAGCCAGGTCATCCGTTTCCTCGCGTAACGGATTGCCCCCGCCCGTCGCCATTTTGTAATTTAGAGCCGTTATGATTCGTGCTGCTACATTGGAACGCATTCTCGTGGTCCTGTCGGACTTCGTGGCGTTGTCGATTTGTTTTGCCCTCGCTTTCTGGGTGCAGTTCCACAGTGGTTGGATTGTAGACAAGTTCGACCCGAGCAAGGCGTTTGCCGATTATGCCCACATGGGACTTATTTTGAATGTGGGTTGGCTTTTCCTGTTTACCTGTGCCGGACTCTACCGTTCATGGCTCTTGATGTCGAGAACGCACCAGATATTGCGCGTGTTACGTGCGGTGCTGATCGGTATCGTGGTCATTGTCGCGGTGCTTTTCGGTGCGGAATTCCTGGGCAAGGTCATGGCGAACGAACCACTCAGTAGCGGTTACCTTTATGGCTCCCGATTCCCGTGGATCTTTATTTACGGCGGCTTTGCCCTGTTCCTGGTGGTTCTCTTCAGGATGTTCATCTATATGTTCCTGCGCAGCCTCTTGAGCCGCGGTTTCGGGGCGAACAACATCCTGGTGCTGGGGGCGACCGAAGCGGGCCGAAAGATTGCCGAGGCGCTTGCGAAGACTCCCGAACGCGGACAGCGCGTGGTGGGATTTGTCGATGAACGCTTCCAGGTGATGGATCACGAGTTTGCGAACGTGCCGGTGCTTGGTAAGTATTCCGACCTGGCGGCCCTCATCAAGAAGTACAAGGTAACGGGCATTATCATTGCGCACGAGAGTTCTTCGCCGCAAGAAATTATGCGTGTGCTTGTGTGGGTCTGTGACCAGCGCGTGCACATTTACCTGGTGCCTGAACTCTATAGCGTGATTAACGGCCAGTTCAAGGCGAACTTGGTTTATGGTTTTGAACTGCAGGAACTTTTTGCTTTCACGATGCCCCTTTGGCAGGTCCGTATCAAGCGCATCATCGATATCTTGTTCGGTGCGTTCCTGGGCCTGTGCTCGCTGCCGGTTTGCTTGATTGCGGCAATTGCGATTAAGCTAGAAGATCATGGTCCGGTGTTCTATTCGCAGGAACGCATTGGCTTGTACGGTAAGCCCTTTACGGTTTACAAGTTCCGCACGATGCGAACCGATGCCGAAAAGTTCGGTGCCCAGTGGGCGACCAAGGATGACCCGCGAATTACCAAGGTGGGCAAGTTCCTCCGCAAGACCCGTATTGACGAACTTCCGCAGATTTTGTGTGTGCTTAAGGGCGACATGAGCATGGTGGGCCCGCGTCCGGAACGTGCCGTGTTTATCGCCAAGCTTCGTGAAGAGATTCCTTTTTATATTAGCCGCCTGAAGATGAAGCCCGGTCTGACCGGTTGGGCTCAGGTGTGCCACCACTACGATACCAGTACCGAAGACGTGAAGATCAAGTTGCAGTATGACATGTATTACTTCGAGAACATGAGCCTGTTGCTTGATTTCCAGATTCTGGTGCGTACAGTGTATGTTGTTCTAACAGGCAAGGGAGCGCAGTAGGGTGTGAAGTGTGAAATGTGAAGTGACTAAAGAATAATTCCACATTACACACTACACACTACACATTTTAACAATAGGTACTAAGTTATGTACGGAGACAATTCAACACCAGTTTTTCCTGTAGAAGACGCTCTTACTATGATCCGTCTGGCTTTGGCTGAAGACGTGCGCACGGGCGACGTGACCAGCGAATGGACGATTCCTGCCGACCAGAAGCAGCATGCCCGCCTGATTGCAAAAGAAGATGGCGTGCTTGCAGGCCTTCCGGTGATTGAACTCGTGTTCCAGGAACTCAAGGCGAATGTGAAGGTGACGCTCCACAAGAAAGACGGTGATGTCGTGAAGAAGGGTGACCTGATTGCCGAAATGGACGGCACTACGCACGAACTCCTGACGGGCGAACGTACGCTGTTGAACTTTATCCAGCAGCTTTCCGGTGTGGCAACTGTCGCGCATTCTTTCCAGGAAGCCTTGAAGGCGGGGAAGACCAAGGTGCTCGATACCCGCAAGACGGTTCCCGGTTTCCGCACGCTGCAGAAGTACGCCGTTCGCGTGGGTGGCGGTTCCAACCACCGCATGGGTCTCTTTGATATGGTGCTTGTGAAGGACAACCACATTGCAGCTGCGGGTGGCGTTCTTGAAGCTCTTGAAGTGGTGAAGAAGAACAACAAGCAGAACTTGATGGTCGAAATGGAAGTGGAAAACTTTGACCAGCTGCGTGCACTCCTGAACAAGGGTGTCGACGTCATTATGCTCGATAACATGAGCAACGAGATGATGGCCGAAGCTTTGAAGATTATCAAGGAAAGCGGCGACAAGTGTCTGGTCGAAGGTTCCGGCAACATGACGCTCGAACGCGCCAAGGAAATCGCGACACTCGGTCTCGATTATATCTCGGTGGGCGCTCTTACACACAGTGTAAAGGCTCTCGACATTTCGATGAGAATTTAAATTTAAGGGCCCAATTCTGGGCCTATTTTTGTTGAAAATTAGTTTAGACTAATATTAATGTAAGGGTTTTAAAATCTTTACAAATTCCCTTGTTTTTACTATATTCGCGCGCGAAAAAATTGAACTCCCGCGCTTTATGGATGGCGGCGGAAACAAGGAGAAAAGAATGAGTAAGGATTTGAAGGAAAAAGCCCTCGAATATCACTCCATGGGTAAGCCCGGCAAGATCGAAATCGTGCCGACCAAGCCGCATAGCACGCAGACCGACCTGGGTCTTGCCTACACTCCGGGTGTAGCCGTTCCCTGCCTCGAAATCGAAAAGGACAACAACCTCGCTTACGAATACACCGGCAAGGGAAACCTGGTCGCAGTGATTTCTAACGGTACGGCCGTGCTCGGCCTCGGTGATATTGGCGCTCTCGCTGGTAAGCCGGTGATGGAAGGCAAGGCCTTGCTCTTCAAGATTTACGCCGGTATCGATGTGTTCGACATCGAAATCAACGAGAAGGATCCGAAGAAGTTTATCGAAATCGTGAAGGGTATCGCCCCGACATTCGGCGGTATCAACCTCGAAGATATCAAGGCTCCGGAATGCTTCGAAATCGAAGACACCTTGAAGGCTGAACTCGATATCCCTGTGATGCACGATGACCAGCACGGTACGGCTATCATTTCTTCTGCAGGCCTCTTGAACGCTATCGAAGTGGCGGGCAAGAGCATTCGCGACGTGAAGATGGTCGTGAACGGCGCTGGCGCTGCTGCTTGCGCTTGCACGAAGCTTTATCTGTCTCTCGGTCTTAAGAAAGAAAATCTTGTGATGTGCGATAGCAAGGGCGTCATCCGCAAGGACCGCAAGGGCTTAACCGAAGCGAAGGCTTTCTTTGCGACCGACCGCACCGACATCGAGACTCTCGAAGACGCCATGAAGGGTGCAGATGTGTTCGTCGGCCTCTCCAAGGCTAACGTCCTGACTCGCGAAATGGTCCGTAGCATGGCCGACCAGCCGATTGTTTTCGCTCTCGCCAACCCGAACCCCGAAATCAGCTACGAAGAAGCCATGGCAAGCCGTGGCGACCTGATTTTTGCGACGGGCCGCAGCGACTATCCGAACCAGGTGAACAACGTTATCGGTTTCCCGTACATTTTCCGTGGCGCCCTCGACGTTCGCGCCACCTGCATCAACGAACACATGAAGCACGCCGCCGTGCGTGCCATTGCTGCCCTTGCCCACAAGCCGGTTCCGGATGTGGTGAACATTGCCTACAACGCCCAGCGCTTTACCTTCGGTAAGGAATACCTGATCCCGAAGCCGCTCGATCCGCGTCTGTTGACCGATGTGTCTATCGCCGTGGCTAAGGCTGCTATCGAAAGCGGTGTGGCCCGCAAGCCGATTACCGATTGGGATGCCTACTACGACCGTCTGCGTGACATGATGGGTTACGACAACAAGCTCATCCGTCAGTTCAGCGATACCGCCCGCAGTAACCCCAAGCGCGTGGTGTTTGCCGAAAGCAACCTCAACATGCTCAAGGCCGCCGTGCAGGCCAAGACAGAAGGTGTTGCACACCCGATTCTGCTCGGCAACCCCGAACGCATTCAGATTATCGCTCAGCGCGAACAGCTGGACCTCACGGGCATCAAGATTGTGAACCCGCGTTCTCCGGAAGAATTCGAACGCCGCCGCAAGTATGCCGAAATCTACGCCGAAGAAAACGGCCGTAACGGTGTGACGCTTGACGAAGCCCGCGACGATATGTTCGAACCGAACCACTTCGGTATGATGATGGTGAAGGTCGGCGATGCGGACGCCCTCATTTCCGGCGGTTACTCCAAGTATTCCGAAACGATTGAACTCGCCAAGGAAATTATCGGTATCCGCGAAGAATACAAGCACTTCGGCGCTATGCACATTTTGAGCACCCGTAAGGGTACGTTCTTCCTGGCCGATACGCTGGTGAACCGCGACCCTGATGCAGAAACCCTCGTGGATATCGTGAAACTTACTCACGACGCCGTGCGCTTCTTCGCTCACGAACCCGTGATGGCCATGCTCAGCTACGCGAACTTCGGCTCTGACAAGGGTGCTCCGCGCGGAACGTCTAACACTGCCCGCGAAGCGGTGAAGATGATTCACGAACAGTATCCGGACTACGTGATCGATGGCGAAATGCAGGTGAACGTGGCGCTCGACAAGGACCTGCGCGACACCAAGTACCCCTTCAACAAGATCAAGGGCCAGACGGTCAACACGCTCATCTTCCCGTGCCTCTCTTCTGCAAATACCACTTGCAAGATGCTCCTCGAAATGGGCGTGGGCGAATCTATCGGTCCTGTGCAGATGGGCCTGAACAAGCCGGTTCACTTCACCGACTCCGACGCCTCTGTGCATGATATCTTCAACCTGACGGTTGCCGCCGTAATCGACGCTATCGTTCAGGAAAAGAAGGACGAAGAAAAGAATCGCAAGAAATACGACAAGATGTGGTAATGGCGTTATAATGGTGCGGAAGCCCCGCACCAGGGCCTTTTATACTTAATTTGAATCGTCTCGGTCAGTCCGGGGCGATTTTCTGTATTATTTAGACAAAAAAATTTTCTTTTTTTCATTTGACATTTATTGTCTAAAAAGCGATAGTATATTTGGTAAGTGAAAATTCGCCGTGGAAAACGGCAAAGGAATAAGATGAAGTTCATCCACACCGCCGACTGGCATTTGGGTAATTCGATGCATGACATCGATCGTAAGGAAGAAGCAAAACGTTTCCTGGACTGGCTCCGGGAACGCATCGTCGATTTCGGGGCGGAATGCCTCGTTGTGGCGGGAGACATCTTCGATACGGCGAATCCTCCAGTGGAAGCGCGTCGGATGTATTTCCGCTTTTTGGCGTCGTTGCTGGATACCTGCTGCAAGAATATCGTGCTGGTGGGCGGCAACCATGATTCGGGTGCGTTGCTGGATGCGCCGCGTGACCTGCTGGATGCCCTGAATATCCAGATGGTCGGTTCCATGGGGGACCGTTCCGTTGAAGACTTGGTCAAGGAACTGACGGATGCTTCTGGGAATGTCGTCGGTATCAGCGCTGCGGTTCCGTTTGTCCGCGAAAATGACCTGCGCCCCTATTTGACGGATGGTGCGGAGAATTTTGCTGACTGTACTTACAAGGGATTGTATGGGGCTGTCTATGGGGTGGCAGAAAAGCTGCGTGCCGGAAGGGAGATCCCGATTGTCGCAACGGGACATCTGTATGCGGCCAAGCTGGAAGGGCGTCCCGAAAATGATGATGGTCGCGATATGAAGAATCACGGCGTGCGTGACATCGTGGGTAACTTGGGAACGGTGCCGGTGAGCGTTTTCCCTGATGGGCTTGACTATGTCGCCCTTGGTCACATCCATTACACGACTATGGTGGCGAAGAATCCCAAGGTGCGCTATTCGGGTTCTCCGTTCGTGCTGGGTTTCGATGAAGCGAAAATGCCGCATTATATCCTGACGGTTGATTTGGCGAAGGGACAGAATCCTGTCGTGGAAAAGGTGGAAGTTCCGCATTATTTTGAATTCCAGCGTGTTTCGGGAACGGTCGAAAGCATCAAGGAACAGCTGAACGAATTGCGAAACCATCCTACGGAGCGGCCGCTCAAGATTGAAATTGAGTACGAGCATACGCCAGGGATCCAGGTTCATGAGGTGTTGGCTCCTGCGATGGAAGGGGCTCCTTTCGAGGTCGTAAACTGGAGATCGAACCGCGCTACGGAAATGAGCGCGAGTGACTTGGTCGAGGATTCGTTGGATTCCGTGAAAGTCTTGAGCGAAGAGGAGGTCTTTAAGATTCTCTTGCAGAGTAAATTGGGGGTGTCCGAAGTTACGGACGAAGTCAAGAAGTACTATGACGAATATTTGCCGCTCTTTAAGCAGGTGGTTGAAGAAGTCGAGAGCGAAAGCCAGGAGGAGAAGTAATATATGAAGATTCTGAAGATTGAATTAGAAAACATCAATTGCCTGGCTGGAAAGTGGGCTATCGATTTTACGGATCCGTCCTATGCGGAACAGGGACATAACCTGTTCGTGATTCACGGAAATACCGGTTCGGGTAAGTCGTCTATTCTGGATGCGGTTACGCTCGCCCTTTATGGTGCTACTCCTAGGCAGGGGTATGTCTACAAGAGTATTGCCGGTAATGCGGTGATGACGGCGGATACGGGCTCGTGCTTTGCCCGTGTGACGTACCAGTGCGTCAAGGGAACGTTTGTTTCGCAGTGGAGCCAGCATCGTGCGGGCAACCGAGCGAATGGAAACTTGCAGGACGCTGAAGGTGTCGTGTATCCTTTGAACGATCCGCTGAACAAAATATATGACGGGAAGACAGGGGCTAGGAAGGAGCTTGCGAATGCTAATACCAGCATTATGCAGCTGGATTATTCCCAGTTCTGCCGCTCAATTATGCTTGCGCAGGGGGAATTCAGCAAGTTCCTGTTGAGCGACGAGGATGAACGTGCCGTTATTCTCGAAAAACTGAACGGTACCGAAAAGTACCGTAAGATTGCGATGAAGGTGGGCGATCGTTGGTCCGATTCCAAGACGGCGAAGGAAAATGCGAAGTCTGCTCTCGATGCCCTGAAGGGTTCTCTTCCTGATCCCGAAGAGGTTCAAAAGCAGCAAGCTATTTTGGATGGCCTGAATGAACGCAAGGAAAAGCTTTCTCTCGACAAGAAGAAACTTGAAGGCTTGGTCGCTTGGCGTACATCCATGAACGAGAAACAGCTGCGCCTGCAGAAGGCAAGTGCTGGGCTTGAAAAAGCCCAGGACGAAAAGAACCTTTTTGCGGAAAACGAAGCTCGCTTGGCCCGAGCAGAAAAGGCGAGGGAATGTGTCGAATCGGATACGAAATTGCAGGAAATCCGCAAGCGAAAGGCTGCTGAGCAGGGTGAACTTGACGGGTTGCAGAATGGACTTGCTTCTGCCAAGAAGACACTGGCTGCTTCCGAGACAGAAAAGAACAATTTCAAAAAGGCCAAGGAGACTTCCGAGGAGTTCGTTCGTGAGAACGAATCGCTCTGGAATGAGATTCGCAGGCTTGATGAAAATGTGAAGGGTGCGGAAAGCGAAAAGTCCGCAGCGGAACTTCGCCAGAAGAAGGCCGGTGAAGAATTGGAAAAGGCCAAGACGAATCTGCAGACACTTTCAGCGAAAATTGAGAACCTGAAGCCGGAACAGGAACGTCTCCAGCAGTACTTGAATGAAAACGCCAAGGATGCTGAGCTGAAAAATGTCGTTCCCCAGAGTCCTATGCTGGTGAAGGCGCTGACGGATTCTGAAAAGCGCATTGCGGATGGCGAAAAGGCGAAAGATACTGCAGGTAAGGATCTCGCCCGCGCCGAAGAAGAACTTTCCCGTGTCGGGAAAAAGAAACAGGAACTTCTTGATGAACAGCAGCGCCTGTTTGAAAACGATGTGCTTGTCTTGGCGGATGTTATCCAGAAGCATTTGACCGAAGGGGCGCCCTGTCCTGTCTGCGGCTCCAGGGAACATCCTGCCTGTAAGGGTGAGTCGACATCTTCTGCCGACGATTCTCGCGCCGTGGGTGTTGCCGAAAAGATTCGACAGCTGAACACGGAAATGCAGAAAGTCAATAGCGAGATGGACCGTTACGGCTTGGCGAAGGATCGCGCCTGTAATGCCGAAAATGCGGCTACCGAGGAAATTGATTCTGCGAAGCGCCTGAACGAAGAAAATCTCCTGAACCTGAAGAACCTTTGGAAACCCTGGTTCGATTTTGATGGAATCGGTGCCGAAAAAATATTGAACGAATTGAGTAGTCGCCAAAAGGATTATGAACAGGCCAAGGGGAATTTCGATCAGGTGTCCAAGGAACTTGAACTTGCCCAGAGTCAGCTGCAGAATGCTAGCGATGCCGTGAAGCATTGCGGGGAAGTTTTTGAAGAAGAATCGCGTCTTTTCAACGCGGCTGCTGAAGCCCTGAAGAACCTGCGCGACCAGCGCAAGGAAAAGTTCGGCGATGACAATGTCGAAACTGTTGCGGCTGCGGCTGCCAATAAGGTGAAAGAGGCGGCGCAGGCCTACGAAAAGGCTGAAAAGACCTTCCGCGAAGCAGAAAACAAATGCAACGAGATGAACGGAAGGATTGAAACTCTCAAGCAGTCGCTTGCAGCGGATGCTGAAAATCTTGAAGCGGCTTTAAAGAATTTCGGTGAGATTCTTGTGGCGAAGGGTTTTGCTGATGAAGCCGCATATCGCGCTTCGCTTCTGCCTGAAACGGAATTCGCCAAGTTGCGCGCTCGTAAGACCGAACTTGAAAATAACCTGGCGTCGGCAAAGCGCCTGAAAGAAGATGCTCTTGAAGCCTTCGAAACGCTGAAGAAGCAGTGCTCCGACGAAACGCCCTTGGAAGAATTGCAGAAGTCCAAGTCGCAGGTGGAAAAGGATTTGCTCGAGTTGCAGACGCAGGCGGGTTCCGCAAAGGAAAAGGTGGATAACTATAACCGAAACATGCAGCTTCTCAACGAAACGCAGAAGGATTATGATGCGAAGTCCGCTGAATTCGTTCGCTGGGATACGATGCGTTCTTGGTTTGGCGTGAGGGATGGCTCCGACTTTGCGACCTTTGTGCAGGGGTTGACTTTCAAGTCGCTGCTGAAATTGGCGAATAAGCACTTGAGGGTGATCAAGGATCGTTATCAGCTTGTCCCCGAAGGAAATTTGGGCTTCAAGATTGAAGATGCCCAGTTCGATAAGCCTCGCGGTACGACGAACCTTTCTGGCGGTGAAAAGTTCTTGGTGAGTCTTTCGCTGGCGCTCGGCATCGCCGATTTCGCAAGCCGCAACGTCCGTGTGGAATCTCTGTTCCTCGACGAAGGTTTCGGTACGCTAGACGAAGAACTTCTGGATTCCGTCATGGACTGCCTGAAGCTTCAGCAGCGTCAGGGCAAGATGCTCGGCGTCATTACCCATGTGAACGAACTGGTTGATAGCATTTCGCAGCGGATTGCGGCGGAAAGCCTTGCCGATGGCCACAGTGCTTTGAGTGGCCCGGGCGTGAGCCGGGGCTAGCCTAGGCCTTCTTCAAGATCGAACGGAGCTCGTCGGCGGCACGCTGCAAATCGTCGTTGATGATGACGTATTCGTACTTGCCTTTTGTCTTGGCGAATTCCATTTCCTTCTTGGCGTTCTTGAGGCGGAGCTGGATGACTTCTTCGGAGTCGGTTCCGCGGCCACGCAGGCGCTTCTCAAGTTCTTCTTCGCTCGGCGGGAGGATCAGGATGCCGGTAGCGTCAGGGTAGACCTTGTCGAAGTTCACCTTGCCGAAAACGTCAAGGTCGAACAGGACGCGGTTTCCTTCGGCGAGAGTCTTCTCGACAAAGCTCTTGGGAGTTCCGTAGTAGTTGCCGTGGACTTCGTTCCATTCGATAAGGCCGTCTTCCTTGATCAGCTTTTCGAATTCTTCCTTGGTCTTGAAGAAGTAATGGACTCCGTCAACTTCACCTTCGCGCGGGGCGCGTGTTGTGGCCGAAATGGAATACTTGATGTCCGGAAAATCCTTGATGACCAGGTCCTTGAGGGTGGTCTTTCCTGCGCCGCTAGCGGCGCTCATAACGAATAATTTGTTGTGCATAAAAACCTTTTAATTATCTTCAGTTTACTTCAGCTAGAGATCCTTCGACTGTGAACCTTGCGGTTCTTCTCCACATAGAGGATAACTCAACTAAGGCAACAAGTTGCCAAGTTTCGTATAGCTCAGGATGACACTGCGTGTCATTTCTTGTCCTCGATATACAGCGGGCGCTGCTTGACTTCGTCGTAGATGCGTCCGATGTACTCGCCAAGGATGCCGATCGAAATAAGTTGCACTCCCGCGAAAAATACGATGGCGGTCATGAGCGATGCCCAGCCGGGAACCGTAGTTGCGGGAGAAAGAATCTTTTCGAGGATGGACCAGACGAATACGCCGAAACCTACGATGGCAGCGAAAAGTCCCAGGTAGAAACTGAGCTTGAGCGGTGCGGAACTGAATCCGGTGATTCCGTCGAAGGCGAGGCGTACCATTTTCTTGAGCGGGTACTTGGAAGTGCCCGCGGTGCGTTCGGCACGGTCGTACTTGACGCCGATTTTCTTGAAGCCGACCCAGCAGACGAGCCCGCGCAGGAATCGGCTGCGTTCCGGCAGGTTCTTGAGCTGGTTTACCACGCAGCGGTCCATGAGGCGGAAGTCGCCGGTATCGGGTGGAATGTCGATGCTCGTGAGTTTGCCAATTAGACGGTAGAATGCGAATGCGGTGAAGCGCTTGAAGATGGTTTCGCCTTTGCGCTTGTTCCTCTGTGCGTAAACCACCTGGTAGCCTTCGCGCCATTTTTCGAGCATTTCGTGAATCAGACTCGGTGGGTCCTGAAGGTCCCCGTCGATAATGACGACGGCATCGCCGATACAATGGTCGAGACCTGCGCTGAATGCCGCCTGGTGCCCGAAGTTACGGCTGAAGTTGATAATCTTGTTGTTCGGGTTGCTCGGCAGTAGGCTTTCGACAATTTCTCGGGTGCGGTCCTTGGAACCGTCGTTCACAAAAATCAGCTCGTGCTCGATATCCTTGAGTTCCTCTTCAAGGACGCGGTATGTTTCCGCGACGATTTCTTCTTCGTTATAGACCGGAATGATGACGGATAGAAGCATGGTTCGCCTACGGGATAAGTGTCGGGTTGATGAAATCGACATGGTCGCAGTCGATGTTCTTGAGCGGGAGCGCCTTGAGGGTGAGAACTTTTACATTTTCGATGTTCACGTCAAGATTCTTCAACTTTCCGTAGGAAAAACTCCCGCTATCGAAAATCACATTGCCGTCGGTGAGAACTTGTAGCTGCACTCCGTCGCTGCAAAGCGATTCTTCGTCGAGGCCGTAGGCCATCTTGAAGGTCTTGTACTTTCCTTCGATATTGAAGACCGTTTCGGAGGCGGCGTGCGTGCCGAAGCCTTCGTTGTAGAATTTGTTGTCCACCTTGAAATCGTGGTCTTCGATGCTTTCGTTCTTATGGAGCGATCCCCAGCCCTGCTTGTGGCTTGCGTAGGGAAATTCGGTGAGCTTGACGGCTCCGGTCTTGTTGTAGAAATAGAACTTCTGGATGTCGGCCATGATTTTCCCGTTGTCCGGATTCTGGACAACGAATTCCAGCTGGTTGTAGCCTGGGTGGAGTTGTTCTTCCTTGACATTCCCGCTGAAGTTTCCTTTGGTGTACGGTGCGCGAGAAACGATGTCCCCGTTGACCTGCACGGTATAAATCCACTGGCTAGTAGCGGTCGCCTTTTCGTTGAGGCTGAAGCTGTACTGAAGCGCAGATGCGGCCGTAAGCGAATCTGTGGCGGCATTCTGTATGAGTTCGAGCTCGTTCACGGTAATGATGTTTTTCGGATTGAAATCCTTGCGCCCGTTGAACTTGGCGATTTGCACCCAGTAGTTGTTGGTAATAAGGATATTCTTGACTCCTTCAAGATCCATGTCGCGTTCGAAAATGTCGCAAGTGGTCGCGATGCGGTGTTCCACGGCCTTCTTGTGGTAGGTGTGGCTGTCCCAGCAGTCAAGCCCGCGGATGTAGTAGACTTCGCCCTGGTACTTGTTGACGAGGTTCTTGAGTTCTTCGGAGCTCATTTGCCGTGCGCGGTCGTAATGGATGGATGAAATTCCGTAACCGATGAAATGCCAGGGACGACCGTAGATAAAGAAGCGGTCCTTTTTGGGCTGTTCCGCGAGCCATCCGAGTATCTCGTGTTCCTCGATAGTGAGGTGGTTGCGGTTATACATGATGTTCTTGTTGAAGTCGGCCTTGTAGTGGAATGTCCAGGCGGTAAAGAGGGCTGCGGCCACAAGGGTTACCAACAGGGCGGTCACTGCGTTCTGCTTGGAATCCTTTCCGCTCATCGAGGCGATGGTCTGCTGGACAAGGTGTGCTACGGGAAGTGCTCCTACAAATGCCATGGACGGGAGCATCACCAGGCTATAACGCTGATTAATCTGGATGCTGAAATCGCCCGAGACATTTTCAAGGATCATGTAGGTTTGAATATGGTACAGGAGCAGGAAGGCGAGAATTTCCAGATAGAAGTAGTTCTTTTTCGTTGCGCCGAGAATGGCTCGTGCAAGTAGGTAAATGGCACCTACGACAAAGAGGTAGTTGAAGTAGGTGAGGAAGGGGTTTTCGAGTTCGCCGTTCTTGTTGAGCGGCTTAGTCATTTCGGTCCAGTTACGCGAAAGGTCTTCAAGGAAGTGTCCGTGAGCCTCGAATTCGCCACCCTGGAAACCGAATCCCTGGAAATAGCTGATGGTCAGGAGTGCGGGAACCGAGAACAGCGAAAGCGTCACAAAGAACGTGGGGGCCTTGGCGCCCTTGCTGTCAAGAAGCTTGGGGAGCGCGAATATGATAAAGGCTAGCAGGCAGAATGCGGTTTCTTGGCGGGTCTGTGCAAAGAATGCCAGCGAAAGGGCGAGGAGGGCCCAGTGCCTGATCGTGTTACGGTCGTAGGCCCACTTGAAAATGAGGAGCGAAAGGGCGGAAAGGAAAATGTAGAGGGGTTCCACCGACATGGCGCGGAACTGGAAAAGTACCGTGGGCTGGAGTGCCGTAAGGAGGGCGGCGAAGAAGGCGAGCAGGGGCTGTCTTGTCCAGGCGGCAATGGCCAGGAACATCAGGAGCACTGAAAGTGGGAGCATCAGGAGCTCCATGTGGAAAATCCAGTGCAGGTCGTTACCTAGAAGCGGCATGCCGAGCAGGTACAGAAAAGCGAGTCCCTTGGTCTTGAAACTGTTGGAGGTCGCGACGCATTTTAGTTTGCCGTCTTCGAAAAATCCCTGGTTGCAGGTGCCCGATTCATGGTTGTAGTACATGTTCTGGGCGACAGACATAAACACGCTTTCGTCGCTTTGCACGCGGTGGCGGGCCTCGATCTGGGTGGCAGCAAAAATCGTGATGATGACGGTAAAGACTATCATCAGGATAGAAATGCTCTTTTCGGGGAGAATCCCTTTAATCCATTCCCTAAAGTCCTTGTTCAGGGTGGCGAATAGGACGATTCCCGCAATGAACTGCACGATGAACAAGGGAAGCGGCAAATAAAGGTCAAGCGTGCGGATGGTATCCTTGTGACCGACGTTCGGACCGAGGTAAATGAGGAAGGGAATCGCGAGGGAAATAACGAGGCCGACGATTGTGCCCGGGTGCGCGAGATTTTTCAAAAGACCGAGAATATAGGGTTTCATAGGATAAATATAAATAAAGCAGCAGGAGCCTGCTGCTATTTAATCTTAGAACTTAGAATTTAGAGCTTAGAACTTAGAACAGACGCGCTGTGTCATTCTGGAGCGTGTCATCCTCGAAGCGTAGCGGAGGGGAGACGGAATCCAGCACTGGATGGATTCTCCCCTTTTGAGGATCATGCGCACTAAGGTTACAAGTAACCAAGTGCTGTCCGACCTCCCTTCGGTCGAGAATGACGATTCTGCCTACTATTTCTTCTTCTTTGTGGTCTTCTTGCTTGTTTTCTTGGTCGACTTCTTTGCAGATTTCTTGGCTGCCTTTTTCGTCGACTTTTTCGAAGACTTCTTTGCTGTCTTTGTTGCGGCGGGCTTCGGCTCTTCTACCGGTGCGGGGACTGCTTCTGGTTCGGGCTCCGGTTCGGTAACGGTTTCGGGCGCCGGTTCCGAAGCGCTCTCTGCGGTTTCTGTTGCTGCGGAATCAGCTTCGATTTCGGGGCTTTCTTCAACGGTTTCTGTCGTTGCGGTGTCGCTAGTGCTTTCGGCGGGAACCGCGGCTTCCGCAGGTTCGCTCGGCGTTTCGCTGGTTGCCGTGGAATCCGTTTCGGAGGCTTGTTCCGGTTCTGCGTACGGGTCCGTATAGGAATCGTTGCTTTCGCTATCGGAAGATTCGGGTTCCGAGGATTCGCTGCTTTCAATAACGGCGGTGTTAGTTTGTTCTGAATTTTCGGCGGGCTTTGCGGAATCGTCTCCGCCGAGGTTGATGCCGACGGAAAGCTGGATGCCTACGCGTCCCGAGGAAACGCGGAATTCGGTTTCGTTGCTTTTAAAGGATTTCTTGAGGGAAGAATAGTCGTAGACGACTTCGAGGCCGATATTGTAGGGGAATACGACGCCTGCGCCACCTTCAACCATGTAGTTGAGCGGGCTTTCCCACCAGTTTCCGTTGCCGGTGAGGGGAGCTAGCGTGCCGAATCGTGCTACGGCGTAGGGCTGGAACATGGCCTGCTTGTTGAAAAGTCCAAAAGAGGCGCTCAGCCAGACGGGAATGGTGGCCGGCGCGGCGGTTACGTCGCCTTTTTTCTGTGCGCTTTTATAGGCAAGACCGATGCCGTAACGGACGTAGTCTGTGTTTGCCAAAAGTTCTGTACCGATTTCGAAGACGAGGTCTGCGTCGACCTTCATGTCGTCTTTCTTGCCGTGGTTTTCCCATGCGATTTTGTCTTTGCCGGGAATCTGGATCTGGGCGAGGGGTCTAACTTCGAGGGCGTTTGCCGTACTGAGCATCCCTGCAACTAAAAAAGCGATAGTGGAGAACGATCTTTTGGACATAATTTTTCCTTGCGGCTAAAAATAGATAATTTTTTGTATGATTTTCATAAGTAACACTTATTTTGCATTTGCCCCTTTTTTTGATTTTTTGAGCTTTTTTATGGCATTTTGTGCCTTTAAACCTTGAGATGGCATTGTAAAAAAACTAAATTTGCGTCGCTATTTTAGGGGCGGCTCATCGCCCTGTAATATAAAGAGAGGTTAAAAAAGTGCAAGACGCGTTGGTTACAAAAGCGGCTGACAACATTCGAATCCTTTCCGCTGCCATGGTGCAGAAGGCAAAGTCCGGACACCCGGGTGGAGCCATGGGCGCAGCAGACGCCATTACGCTCCTCTATTCGGAATTTCTCCGTTTTGACCCCGAAAATCCCTACTGGGAAGCCCGCGACCGCTTCTTCATGGATCCGGGCCACATGTCTGCGCTCCTGTACGGCGAACTTGCCATGCTCGGCAACCTCTCGATGGATGACCTCAAGAATTTCCGCCAGCTCGGCTCCCGCACGCCGGGCCACCCCGAAGTCGATGTCGCCCTCGGCATCGAAAACTCCTCGGGTCCGCTCGGTATCGGTCATGCCGTAGCCCTCGGTAATGCGATTGCCGAACGCTTCATGGTCGAACGCTTTGGCGACATTCTGCAGCACAAGGTCGTATGCCTCGTGTCTGACGGCGGCCTCGAAGAAGAAATCGCTTACGGCGTGGGCCGCATTGCCGGTCACCTCAAGCTTTCGAACCTCATTTTCTTCTACGACGCGAACCAGGTGCAGCTCTCTTGCAAGGTTGAAGACGTGATGAGCCACGACTTCAAGAAGCAGTACGAAGCATGGGGCTTCCGCGTGATTGACGTGGCAGATGGTCACAACATTGCAGAACTCCGCAAGGCTTTCAAGGCCGCTTGGGCCGAAACTGAAAAGCCGACTATCATCATCGGTCACACCACCATGGCCAAGGGCGCCATCGCCGAAGACGGCAAGTCCTTCGAAGGTGCCGTTTCTACTCACGGCCAGCCGCTCAATGCAGCAGGCGCTTCTACCGACGCAACGGTGAAGAACCTCGGCGGTGATCCGGCCGATGCATTCAAGATTTTTGACGACGTGAAGGCTGGCTTCGAAGCTCGCAAGGAAGAGCTCCGCAAGCAGGTTGCCGAATGGAAGAAGGCCAAGGCCGCTTGGGATGCCGCTAATCCGGAAAAGGCCGCCACCCTCAAGGAATGGCTCTCGGGCAAGGCTCCGAAGATCGACCTTTCCAAGCTCGAACTCAAGGAAGGTGTCGCTACCCGCGTGACTTCCGGTACCGTGCTTGGCTACCTCGCCGAAAACGTGAAGAACTGCATCTGCAGCTCCGCTGACCTATCCAACTCCGACAACACCCAGGCCTTCCTCAACAAGACCGGCATCTTCCGCGCAGGCGACTTCAAGGGCGCCTTCGTTCAGGTGGGCGTTGCCGAACTGACCATGGGCGCCATCTGCTGCGGTATCGCACTGCACGGCGGCCTCTATCCGATTTGTGCTACATTCTTCGTGTTCAGCGACTTCATGAAGCCGGCTATCCGTATGGCAGCCCTCATGAAGCTCCCGGTCAAGTTCATGTACACGCATGACAGCTTCCGCGTGGGCGAAGATGGCCCGACGCACCAGCCGATCGAACACGAAACCCAGATCCGTTTGCTCGAAGGTCTCAAGCGCGAAGACGGCAAGTCCGAAATGTTGGTGCTCCGCCCGGCCGATGCCTTCGAAACCGTGACCGCCTGGGAAATGGCTTTTGAAAACAACGATCGCCCGACCGCGATTATCCTGACCCGCCAGAACGTGAAGACGCTCCCCGGCGACAACCGCTACGAAGCCTCCAAGGCATGCCGCAAGGGCGCCTACATCGTGAGCGACAATTGCGGTTCCGCACGCCCGGACCTGACCTTCGTGTCAAACGGTTCCGATGTGCTCCTGACTCACGACGCCGCCGAAATCCTCCGTGGCGAAGGCCTCAAGGTCCGCGTGGTCTCGATGATCAGCCCGGCCCTCTTCATGTCCCAGGATAAGGCTTACCGCGATTCCATCATCGTTCCTTGGACTCCGGTGTTCGCAAAGTCCAGTGGCCTTCCGCTCCTGTTCGCCCAGGTCGTGGGCGGATTCGGCAAGGTCTCCGGTCTCGAACGCTTTGGCGCTTCCGCTCCGGCAGCAGTGCTCGAAAAGGAATTCGGTTACACTCCGGAAGCCGTCGTGGCAGCCGCGAAGGAATACCTCGCCGAATTCAAGGCAAACGTCGCTGAATTCAAGAAGTTCAACTAAGGCTTAAGATGATTTGCCCGTTCTGCAAAAAAGATAACGACAAGGTGGTGGACAGCCGCGTGAGCGGTTCGTCTATCCGTCGTCGTCGTGAATGCTGCGAATGCGGCAAACGCTTTACCACTCGCGAATACATCGAAGTCCAGCCGCTGACCGTGATCAAGCGCAGCGGCGAGCATGAACCGTTCCAGCGCGAAAAGCTCCTGCGCGGTATCATGAACTCCTGCAAGAAACGCCCCGTCTCGGTCGCCGACATCGAACAGCTCGCGACCAACGTGGAAAACGCTTTGACCGTGACTGAAAACTTCGAAGTCAGCTATGAGCAGATTGGCAACCTGGTGATGCAGGAACTCAAGAAACTCGATGCCGTCGCCTACGTGCGCTTTGCCTCGATTTATCGCGAATTCAAGGAAGTCGGCGAATTCGTGGACCAGATCAAGAGCATGGACAAGTGACACCCATTCGGCAAGCTCAGGGCAGGCTCCATGTCATCCTGAGCGTAGGGCGAAGCCCGAAGTCGAAGGATCTAAAGCAAGATGTCCTTTAAGTTCACAAATCTTTTAGATGCGGCTTTTAATAAGCGGGCTCCGTTGTTCGAAACGACGGAGGCTTTCCGCATTGTGAACGGGGCGCCGGACGGTTTCCCCGGCATGACGCTAGACAAGTTCGGTGACCGTTACCAGATTCAGTTTTTCGGTGATGAACTGCTCCGCGAAAAAAATGCAGTCGTTGCCGCCGTCGCAGAAAAGTTCGCGCCGGTTTGCCTCGTTATAAAGGAACGCCTTTCCCGTTCGGGCAAGTCGCTGGAGAACCCGCCGATGGAAGTGGTGGTGGGCCGTCCCGAAGATTCTACAGGCGTTGTCCGCGAAGGTCCTGCGAAGTTCCACATCGATTTGCTCGATACGGTGAATCCGGGGCTGTTCCTCGACATGCGTGCGATTCGATTGGAAATGGGCGAACGCGCTGCTGGGCGTCGCATGCTTAATTTGTTCAGCTACACCTGCGCCTTCTCGGTGCACGGCCGCTTAGGTGGCGCCGAGATTTCGACGAATGCCGACATCAGCGCAAAGATTCTGGACAAGGGCCGCGAAAACTACGCGCTCAACGGGCTCGAACCCAAGCAGGGGGAGTTCTTCAGGGGCAACGCCGTCGAATATGTTCACTGGGCGCAAAAGAAAGGCCTCAAGTTCGATGCCATCGTGCTCGACCCGCCGAGCTTTGCTCGCTTCAAGGGCAAGAACTTTAACGTGCGCGAACACCTGATGCCGCTTGTGGCCGACTGCGCCACACTTCTGAACAAGGGTGGCCTCTTTATGGTGAGCTCCAATTACAGCGAATTTAATTTGTCTAAGTTTTCGCGCGATGCGCTCGCTGCGGTGGCGTCTGTTCACGCGAAAGCCAAAACACTTTGGAACAAGTCGCAGGACATTGACTTCGTTGGCTCCGGCCACACCAAAGACAGCTGCCTAGTGGCGACGCTGATCGAAGTGTAATGTCATTCCCCTCGCTCATCAATAAATCAATACGGATCTTACCGAAAAAGAAATACACGTACTCTACTTGGTTTAGAATGATAAATTACAGGCAATCCAATGGATCGCCTTTTATGTGAGGAAATAAATAATTTCAAGGTATGTTATACTTTGTTATTCCAAGTTGGAATGCCATTTTTTTATCAAAAATGGATGAAATTTAAAAAAATACTTGACTTTGTTTTTTTTTGGTTACATTTATGGTGTGGAATATTATACAGACATTTGTTCAGTCTCGGATTATATAGCGGCCTTAAAAAGACTACGCTGTGAAAATCTATGTTCAGAATGTATTGAACAGGATGTTTTTTACTATCGTGGTGAGCCTCATGATTATGGAAATACCGCTGGACTGCCTAGCATAAATCGCGGAGACTATTTAGAGAGGGATAACGAATCCGAGCTATTCCGCGAATGTGAACGTCGCCTTCCCGAAGAATTTGCGAATTGTAGGAGTACTTTTGAAAAACTAGTGAAAATGCAACATTACGGAGTCAAGACTCGGTTGCTCGATATTTCACAGGATCCTTTGCAGGCCTTATTTTTTTCCCTATATATTGATCCTGCTGACAACGGGGAACGCGATGATGACGCTGTGGTGTTTGCTTATAAAATCCCCAAAAAACAAATTTGCAATTGGCATTCGGATAAGGTGAGTGTTGTTTCAAATGTCGCTGCTTATAGCTTTGATGATTTGCGCATGGATCTGCTTCCTGATGACATAAATGCTTTTAATAAAAGCGATTCCATTCATCATCTTTTGCATGAAATACGGGCTGAAAAGCCTCATTTTAGAGATGAGATTGTCAAGGAGCATTTGAGTCAAGTGTACTGTGTTCATCCATTGTTGGCAAATCCGCGAATTCGTTCGCAACAGGGTGCTTTTCTGCTATATGGAATCAATGGTGACCGTCATCATCTTGCGGACCTTGAACTGTCTGGCATTCAAAAAATAGCGCTCAAGATTCCACACAAGGCAAAAATAGAACTTATGCAAGAAATGTGGCTGCTCGGTCGGACGATAGACTGTGTTTATCCCGATTGGCGAGGAATCGGTGATTTTTTCAGCAATTTTTGGAAAAGAGACATTAGAAAATATTATGGGGAGTCGTAAGAAAATGCACAGAATTATAGGTTTCATAAAAACGTTGGATTCGACGGGCTCTGTAACCATCTGCGGCGTAGATGGTTGCTATGTGGAATATAGGGATTCTTATGGAAATTTAAATAAATGCAACATTTATTGGGAGTTTCAAAATGATAAAATTTTGGGTATTGCCTCCTCTTTACAGGTGACGCCTGAGAGTAACTTGTTTCAAATGCTAATGCAAGCTAAAGCGAGTCAGCTGAAAGTGGAACTTGGCGTAGTATTTAATACGGAATCAATAATGATTCATACAGTGAAACTTATTTAAGGAGAAAATCTAATGAAAAACAAAATTATAAAACTTGCGATATCTTTGGGAATTGCTGCTGTTGTAAGTGGCTGTAATTCGGAGATTGATATGGTAAAAAATGGAACCTTGCAAGGGTATGAACAAACGACCGTTGGTAAGGCTATTGAAAGTGTCTTTGGCGAGGTGGAATGGACTTATTTTGAGACGGAAAAAGGTGTGAGAGTTGTTGAAGCGAAAGGATGGCCGGGAAAAAGTTTTGTGAGTTTAGAAGACCGGAAACAACAATGCGAAAATCCGCAAAAAGTTGTAATTCAGTTCATGTTGCATACGAATTCGGAGTCTTTTGAAGTCGGTTATTGTGGGTTTGGACAAAAGGGGCTTTATTGTAATTATCTCTTGAATTATATCTATGATAATAACTCGTCTTATGATCCCAATTTTTGCCCTATTTTTAAGAAGATGATTGATCCAAGAGATCAAAAAGAGTATAGGACTGTTGTTATCGAAAGTCAGGAATGGATGGCTCAAAACCTAAATTACGAAATGGATGATAGCTATTGTTATGATGATGAACTGGAAAAATGTAATAAGTTTGGACGCTTGTATAATTGGGATGCTGCAAGAAATGCTTGCCCAGAAGGGTGGAACTTGCCAACGAAAAATGATTTTTATGTGTTGTTTGATGCTGTTGGCGGAAGATTGTCTGCAGGAAGAATGCTGAAATCAAATGCTGTAGATGCATTTGGGTTCAGCGCTTTATTTGCTGGCTATAGAAATCCATATGGTTATGGTGGTTATAGGAGTGCAGGAGAGTCAGCCGATTTTTGGGGACTCACAGATGATGGTAATGGACCCTTTGGCGTTAGGATGGACGGTAGTAGTGATGCTGCATACGAAGTAAGTGATAGTAGACTTTATGGATTTAGTGTTCGTTGTGTAAAACACATTTCTGATGAAGATTTCGATTAGTAAAAAAAACAATCAAATGTATATTGCCAGCCTCATCTCGGGCTGGTTTTTTAATTTTCTCACTTTTTTTTGGGGGGAAAGTACAGTTTTTTTGTCAAAAAGAATTAAGCTTTAAGCGTTCATTAGCCGACGGATTTCGGCTTTGACTTTATCAAGATCGCTGCTTGTAAGGATCGGAATCAGTTCGTTGATTTCTTCGACGGGCTTGTCCCACCACTTGAATTTTAACAGGAGTTCCGTCAGGTCTTTGTCGAAGCGGTAGCGGATGACTTCGGCGGGATTTCCGACTACAATCGAGTAGGGTTCCACGTTGCTGCCGACGACGCTGTTTGCGCCGATGATGGCACCGTCGCCGATATGCACTCCCGGCAAGATGGTCGCATTCTGCCCAATCCACACGTCGTTTCCGATGATGGTGTCGCCCTTGAACGGTAAATCGCTTTTTGCGGGCGGATTCATTTTCCAACCTCCTAGCGTATAGAACGGAAATGTCGAAACCGCATTCATCTGGTGGTTCGCTCCGTTCATGACGAATTCCACGCCAGCGGCAATCTGGCAGAATTTCCCGATGATGAGCTTGTCGCCAATAAAGTCGTAGTGGTGCGTTACGTGGCTTTCGAATTCCGAGTCCGCAATATAGGTGAAGTCCCCGACAATAATGTTCGGGTTCTTGATGGTGGGCTTGACATAGATTTCCTTGTCGTAGCCCGCAATCGGATGCACCGTGTTCGGATTCGGAGCGCTCATGCGATTCTGCCTCGTCGAAAATTACTTTGCAGCTATGGTGAACATGCCGCTACGCGGGATGTGAACCTTCCAGGTGAGCCATTTCATCTGCTTGTCGTTCACCATGAGGTAGGGGTCTACGAGAGCGACGCTCTTGGTGCCGGCGAAGTCCATAGCGGTGCCGGCGTTGTCGTCGAAATTCTTGCCCTTGCCGAACACCTGATAGAATAGCGGCTGGCCGAAGGTTACCATGATTTCGGGCTGAATGAAGCTTAATTCCTTGGTGAGCATCTTGCGGAGCGCGGCTTCGAGAAGCGGCGCGAGGGCACGTTCGGTTGACTTGAAAAAGTACGTGATGCCGATGTCCTTCTGATCGATGGAGAGGCTTGCAAACAGGCGCGATAGCATTTGTCCGACAGCGGTTCCGAAGAAGGCGTCGGTGCTTGTCGCCGAGATGTTTGCTGCTTCGGTCATTTTAATGGCGGGGAGCAGGAAGAGCAGTTTCGGCTTGGCGGGGCCCACGTAACGGGCGAGCGAAGCTTCTTTGGCGTACATGGCCTCGCCCTTGATGGCGTCGTAGAAGGCGTCAAGGGTTTCGGCGGATTCAAAGGCGTGGGTGGTGCGCTTGACGGTGCGTGTCGTCGGCATGTTGGCGGCAGGAATTGCTGAGGCCTTGGTGTTGACGGCGCCGAAAAGCGAAGGCGCAAATCCGGTGGTATCCGGAATCGGAGCTTGCGGAATATCGGCGGGTGCGTTGGATGTGCCGGGTGCCGAGCTATTCGGAAATTGCGGTGGCAGGTTGCGTGGCACCGGGCGTGCTGCGGAGGCTGCGGCCGGAGTCGGCGGAACGGGGCGCGGGGGAACAGGGGCAGCTGGGCGCGCTGCAGGCGCACCAGGAACAGCGGGCTTGCGCGTGAGTGTCCACGGTTCGTCTAGCAGAAGTTCCGCTTCGCCCAGGTCGATTTGTCCTGAAAGGTAGTTGCGCAGTTCGCTAAAGTCAAATTCGTCAGCCATTCAGGCGCTCCAGGCAAAAGTTCAAAATCGTCTCGGCCAAATCGACCTTCTCGCCCATGGCGAGCTGTGGAACGGGCTTACCCTTTTCCACCAGGGCGAAGCGCACGCAGTCGCGGCCAAAGCCGGAATCGGCTGCCACGGGTGCGTTTAGTAGAAGTGCGTCGGCGCCGCTCTTTTCAAGTTTTTCGGCGGCGTGTTCTTCGAAATGGTCGGTCTCAAGTGCGAATCCGATGATGACCTGCTTATGCGCGGCATTTCCCGATGCGGAATCGATGCTTGCCTTGCGTGCGGCGGTGCAGTCGCGAAGAATGTTCGGATTCGGTACAAGTTCAATCGTCAGCTGGCTGCGGCTATCCTTAATTTTTTCGTCGGCGGCGTGGGCGGGGCGGTAGTCCGCTACCGCCGCGCAATGCACGACGGCGTCTGCAGAAGTTAACCGCTCCATCACGGCGTCGTGCATGTCCCGGGCGCTTTTCACACGGGTCACTTTAACTCCGCCCGGGAACGCCGCCTCCATCGGGCCTGCGACGACTTCGACGCTAAAACCGTTGGCGTAGAAAACCGAGGCGAGTGCGACGGCTGTCTTTCCGCTACTGCGGTTGCTGATGTAACGCACCGGGTCAATCGCTTCTTCTGTGCGGCCTGCTGTCAACAGCACCTTCTTGCCGTAGCCGGGAAGTGTAGAATCCTTCGTCGGGTCAATGTCCTTTGCGACGGGACAAGCTGGCGCGGGGGCGTTGCGGGGGACACCCCCGCACGAAGGGGTAGCGGAAGACGCGCAAGCGGCTGCAGCGAGGGGCAGACTTGCCCCTTCTAGCCATTTCACAATTTCCGCTGGTTCCATCAGGCGGCCTTGTCCGACTTCGCCACAGGCGAGTTCACCTGCAGGGGACTCGAGTACGGTCGTATTTTCGAAGCTGCGCAAAATCTCGAGGTTGCGCTTTACCGCCGGAGAATTGTACATGGCCACGTTCATCGCCGGTGCAATCACCCGCGGGCACGTGCAGCTCATAAAGCAAAGACTCACCGGATCGTCAGCGATACCGCAGGCGAATTTACCGATGACATTTGCCGTCGCGGGCACCACCAAATAGAGGTCCGCCCAACGAGGAAAATCAATATGCTGGAAAGGGCGCGCTTCGACGGCGCCGTTCTTTAGATACACGGGACACTTGCTAAGGCTTGCAAAAGTCAGTGGTGCCACGAATTCTGTCGCCGCATCGGTCATGCACACGCGTACTTCTGCGCCCTTCTTTTGCAACAGGCGCAACAGCTCGCAGCTCTTGTACACGGCAATGCCGCCCGAGACTCCGAGCAAGATTTTCTTTCCAGCGAGGTTCATACATTGAAAAATAGAAAAATGTACCGGAGCTTGTCTTTCAAGCGTTCCGAATGTCGCTATCTTCCCAAATCAATGAAAAAATGGTTTTTGGGGTGCCCGAAAAGTCCGTTTTGGGAAATGTGTACCTATAAAACAGATGAATTGTCCTATTTATAGGTATCAAATTCAATAAAAGCTTCTTTTTTCATGATGCTGATACCTATAAGATTTCTGTATTAGCACTTTTATAGGTCAAATTTTATGAAAAATCCAGAAATCCTTTCTGTTTTGTAGAATAATTTGTTTGTAATTTGCTGAATTGTACCTATAAAACACTTTTTTTACTCGGTTTATAGGTACACCCCTATAATTATAGGTGCTTTTTATCGTTTTTGCACGAGTTTATCGCTGACCTGCTTCAATATCCAAGCGACAAGCACGATGATAACGAGCGTGTAGGCGAATAAAGCCAAGACATTCCATTGTGTAAAGCTCCAATGCATTTTCTCAAAGATCTTGACAAAGGCGCCTTGTACCCAGACGATTCCTACGTGTTGCACCAAGAAAACGCAGTAAGAAAGGGTGGCGAGCTTTTGAATGGGGACGCTTGCCACCTTGAAACGGAGCAATAGCGGAGCCAAGTAGAATAGGAAGGCGAATAGGGCGAATGAGGCGAACGTGCCGATAGCATCGGTGTTTAGTCGTCCAGGAATATCCACGAATGTGAGTACTGCAAATGTGCCCCCCGAGACAGCGGCCACGCGCCAGTCCTTGAGCCTCTCCAAATTCTCGATTAATGCAAATCCGATGACGAACTTGAACATCAGTGTCGCAGGAAGGGCACTCAAGATGCCGTCATGTTCCGCCGGTAGTAAAAATTGCGATGCGTAAAGTCCCGCTAGAACAATGAGCGTTACCACCGGAAAATTCCGGTAGCATTTGGCGAGCAATGGGTATAGCAGATAAAGTAATACGATGGCGCCGACAAACCAGTCGCCGCAAAAAGCGTAAGTGCTGATCCCGAACAGCTTCACATAACCGTCAAATCCGATGACGGTTAGCAACAGCGAAACTGGGTTGCCTAAAAAGAAGGCGCTTCCATCGGTTACCAGGTGCCGAATCATCGAAAGGGGAATGTACAGACTCAAAATCCAGAAAGGCGGGTAAATAGCTTTCGCCCGTTTTACATAAAATGTTTTAAGATCTCTTCCGATATCGCCGTATCTTTTATAGAGCAGCCCTCCCGAAAGGGCGATGAAAATCGTAACGGCGATATTGCCGAAATCGTAATTCGACGTGGTGCAGAATAAATTAATGAACGGGAGCCCGGCTGCCGCGTATTCGCATCCGAAATGGTACGTGATGACAAAGAACATCGCAAGTACGCGCAAGACATCGAGTTCCTGAATTCGATTAGACATAATAATAAAATAGAAAACTTGCTTGAGTAGGAATGGTGATTCCCGAACAAGTCGGGAATGACAATGCAAAACAAGAAACCCCGCGGTTAACCGCGGGGTTCCCTTAAGCTTTTGAAGAAGCTAATTAAGCTTCAGCTTCTTCAGCCTTCTTCTTGGAAGACTTCTTCTTCGGAGCGGCGGCTTCACCGATGGTGGTGCCAGATTCGCCCGGCTTGTGAGAGTCCATCCAAGCCTTGAGCTCGGCGGATTCACGGTTCTTGAAGTAGTCCACCACAGAGAGGAAGATCTTACGGTTGTTCTGATCGATTTCGGTCACGACAGCCGGAACTTCGTCGCCAACCTTGAATGCATCGGCCGGAACCTTGATGTATTCAGCGGTGAGCTTGGAGACCGGGATGAAGCCTTCGATACCGTCGTTGAGTTCAACCACGACGCCGCGGTCGAGCATGCGAACGATCTTGCCCTTCACTTCGCTGTTCACCGGGTAGGTGGAATCGATGGTATCCCACGGGTCTTCGGTGAGGTGCTTCATGGAGAGGGAAATACGACGCTTTTCCTTATCGACGGCGAGCACGACGCATTCAACCTTGTCACCCTTCTTGACCATTTCGTTCGGGTGAGTGATCTTCTTGGTCCAGGACATGTCGGAAACATGGATGAGGCCATCAACACCTTCCTTGATTTCGACGAAGGCGCCGAAGGAAGCGATGTTGCGGATTTCACCAACCACGCGGGCACCCGGCGGAAGTTCGGTTTCGATAGAATCCCACGGATCGGATTCGAGCTGCTTCATGCCGAGAGAGATGCGTTCTGCATCTTCTTCAACCTTGAGCACGACAGCTTCGACTTCCTGACCCACGGAGAGGATCTTGGACGGGTGCTTGACATGCTGAGTCCAGGACATTTCGGAAACGTGGATGAGGCCTTCGACGCCGCTATCCAGTTCAACGAATGCACCGTAATCGGTGATGGAAACAACCTTACCCTTAACGATGGCGCCTTCCGGATAACGTTCGGCGATGTCCTTCCACGGATGCGGCTTAAGCTGCTTCATGCCGAGAGAGATGCGTTCCTTCTTGTCGTTGAAGTCGAGAACCATGACTTCGACTTCCTGACCGAGCTGGAGCATTTCGGACGGGTGGTTGATGCGCTTGTAGCTCATGTCGGTGATGTGGAGGAGGCCATCTACGCCGCCGAGGTCAATGAATGCACCGAAGTCGGTGATGTTCTTGACGATACCCTTGCGGACCTGACCCTTTTCGAGGGTTTCGAGCACGTCGCCACGCTGCTTGTTGCGTTCTTCTTCGAGGACGACGCGGCGAGACACGACGATGTTGCGGCGAGCCTTGTTGACCTTGATAACCTTGAGGTCGAATTCCTGGCCGATGAGAGCGTTGATGTCCGGGATCTGACGGAGGTCGATCTGGGAACCCGGGAGGAAGGCGTCGATGCCGAACAGGTCGACAACCACACCGCCCTTGATACGCTTCGTGAGCGTACCGCGCACGACTTCGTTGTTTTCGAATGCCGCGTGGATGCGATCCCACACGCGCACGAAGTCGGCCTTCTGCTTCGACAAGATGAGACGGCCGTCTTCATCTTCGAGCTTTTCGACAAACACTTCGATTTCGGAACCGATTTCGAGGGAGTCCGTGTCCTTGAATTCAGCACGGTCAATGACACCTTCGGACTTGTAGTTCACGTCGATCAGGACTTCCTGGTCGTTCACCTGGCTAATCTTACCGGTGACGAGCTTGCCCTGTTCGAGGCA
>Ga0256406_1000202_pt1 | contig 115002 bp, 171 predicted proteins | sample RumenRJG_03DNA_FD_185986 | JGI IMG/M metagenome (GOLD analysis project Ga0256406, IMG submission 185986) | Bovine rumen microbial communities from Lethbridge, Alberta, Canada - RJG_03 | ecosystem: Host-associated > Mammals > Digestive system > Stomach > Rumen | place: Canada: Alberta...
CCTGGCTCTCAATTAATGAATTTATTTCTTCTAAAGAACTTTTTATTCCTTTATTTTCAACATATTCTAATATATTCTCTTTATTAATCATTAATATCTCTCCTTTTTATAAGAGAGAGTATATCTCAACTCTCTCATTATTAATTTTCTATAACTTTACCTGTTTGAACATTTACAGTATAAATGGCTTGTACATAGGTAGTATCTTTTGACCTACATTGTACAATATATTCATTTCCAGTATGTCCCGTAACTTCCCAAGAATAGCTATCAGGACTAATACCCCAAGCTATTTTTGCTAATGCTATAGCAATATTATTTGGGTCTTGAACCTCTATACTTCCATTTCTCCATCCCATTGGTAAATTAGCATAATCAGTCAATTTACTACAATTTGTAAATGCATCTGAATAATTTTTAAGTGTTGACAATTGAGCTATAGGATAAATTACATTATTTGCATATATTTTATTACCTGTTATATTTCCCAATTTATTAATATTAGTACAATTATAACATAATTTGCTACAATTTTGTAATTTAGGCATATTTGTTGCTACTTCAGCACCAAAAGGAATATTAATTACGCTTTCACAACCAGAATAAAATTCACTAATATCTGTAATATTTGGAGACTTTTTAGGTAATCCAATATCAAATGACATACTATCAGCGCCACTGTTTTTAAATAGTCCGGCAACATTAGTTAATTTTGTTAAAGTATCATAAGCTCCATAACCCCAATATCCAGCAATAGATGAGAATGATACTATCTTTTTACATCCTTCAAACAGATATGAAATATCTGTAAGTTCAATGTTGTTATGAAGTAATGCAGTTTCTGCTCCAGTTTCAGGTGCTTGGAATTCCATATTAGAACATCCTGAGAATGCATAAGATACATCAGTTAATTTAGTATTATACCAAAATACAAACACTGGTAAATCAGTTATAGCTGTACAGTTTTCAAATATATAAGAAGCATTTGTAACATTAGGACAATTTCTTAATATTTGATTATTTCTCTTTGTATCGTTAATTGTAATAGTACCATCTTGATTATAAGACAATGGGTCATTATCTAATTTTATAGCTAATTTTGTACAGCCAGAAAACAAAGAAGATACATTTGTAAGAGCACTATTGTTTCCAAATATAGTTCTATAATCAGAAGGTAATACTGTTAAACTTGAACACTCACAGAACATATAACTAGCATTTTGTATTTTTTGTCCCAAAAGATTTCCTGTTATGCTTGTTAATCCAGCCTGAAAATACATGAAACTTGCGTTCTCAACATTAGGCATTTTTATATTAATCATAGAAGTAATTCCCGTGGCTCCAGCAAACATGAAAGCCATATCAGTGCATTTGCTATTGCTCCATTTTGTTAAGAAAGATAAATCTGAATTTGTTAAAGTAGAACATCCTTGAAACATGCCGTTCATACTTATGACATTTGAAGTATCTGCATTCTCTAATCCTTTAATAGTTTTCAAATCGCCATCAAAATAGAACATTTCTTTCATACTAGTAACATTAGTAGTGTCAATATTATTAAAATCTACAGTTATTAAACTTGAACAACGATAAAACATAGAGCCCATATCTGTTGGTAAAGCACTTGAGCTATCTTGTATACTGAATTGTTGTAACTCTGTAAAATAAAAACATAAATTATACAAGCTCTGTGCTCCAGCAAATCCCGTTTGGTATGCGTTTGAACTATCATTACCTACTTGTATTGATAAAAGAGGTTTTGTGGTATTTAATTCAACTAATTTATTTCTTAATACTGTAGTCTTACTATCCCCATCAGTTCCCTTTGGAACCCAATAACTATTATATGTTGTGCCATCCGTTGAGACAGTTATGTTATATTCATATTCAGGAGCATTATCATAATCATAGACATATCCTCTTGTTTTATCTACAATATATCTTCCTTCGTTTCTAGTAGTATCTGCATTTACTAAATCAACATAATAATATAAAGAAGTAGTTTCAACTATATTAGCTATTAATCCTGAACCACCCTTTAACTCTAATACTAAGTCTTTTGCTATTTGCTCTGTTATATTAGGAGTATATCCATCTAAATTCCAATATTTATTAACAATAATAAGTTTTTCTATATCTGTTAACAATCCTAAGCTTGTAGTTGATAAATATAATGTTTTTACAGTCGTTGGTGTTTGTGTAATTAAACTATCACTTATATTTAATAAACTTTGTTTACTCAATTTCGTACTATTATTAACTGAAAAGTTTTCATTGATTGTTGGTTTTAATTTTGTCTCACTATCTTTAAATCCAGATAGATTAATTAAACCAGTACAATTATTAAATGTTCCAGAAGTTGCTGGTAATCCAGTAAAGTCCATATTCCCTATAGAAGTTAAGTTAGTACAATCATTAAATAAATTAGTTGTATCTATATCACCTTTAAATATGTCATTTCCTATAGTTGTTAAAGAAGTTGCTCCTGAAAAATATCCAGCTGTAATCTTCAATCCATTTAATCCATTGTCTCCTATAGAAATTATTCTATTTTTATCAAAAGCATTAACACTTGTCGCATTTGTCCCATTAAAACAATTTGCAGGAATATCTGTTATATTAGTTCCACTAAATACATAATCGTAATTTCTTGCAGAGTTTGCACCACTGAATAAACCTTCAGGTAGAGTATTAAGACCTGTATTTGCAAACATATAACTAAAATTATTAACACTTGCTGAAGTCTTTCCAAACAAATTAGTTGGTAATGAAGTTATACTACTACAATTTTCAAATGCATGAGAATAATCTGTAACTGTTGGGTTATTTATAAATAAATTATTTGGTATAGCTCCTAAATTACTGCAATTTGCAAATACACTATTAAATGTTAGCACTAACTTAGTATTATCAAATAAACCGTTTGGTATATTTACTAAATGAGAACAATCTTTAAAAGTTGAATTAAATGAAGTTACATTATTTGTAGAGTTGAAAAATCCTGTAGGTATATTGGTTATAGATGTTCCTGCAAATGCACTTTCAAATGTTGTTATATTAACATTATTGTCAAATAATCCAACTGGTATCACAGAAAGATTTTGACAGTTATTAAACACCCCTTTGGCACTTGTTAATCCAACAGAATTATCAAATATATCTTCATTAACAGCACTCAAATTTATACAATCAGAGAACATATCATCTATAGATACTAAATTTAATTTACATTTTGTTACTTCTGTTAAAACAGCTGCTATATTTCCAGTAAATTTTAATTGACTCAAAGTTCCTTTTAGTGTTATTGTATATTCCCCATCTTCTTTATAAGTATGTGTTGCGGCTGGGTCATCATATGTTGTAATTATAGTAGAAGTAGTGCCATCTCCCCAATCTACAAAATAATCATATTTTCCACTTTGTACCATTGGAATTGTTACTGTTTTACTTTCATTGCTTTTCACTGCATTTTCTCTTACTATAAAATCTCCATCTTCTGTAATTATATTATCGCCGTCTTCAGTTATTATATTATTAGATACAATTGTATTAATAATCATTTCAAAATCTGTTTCTGCACCTGGTAAATTATATTGTTCATTATAACCCATAATACTTGATGTGGCTAAATCTATACCACCTATTGCATAACCTTTTCCTCCTGCAACAATACCATTCAAGCTACTTCTCAAATAATTCATTGGCATATCTGTAATCCATTTATTATTGGATATGTCATATTTTTCATTAGTGTCTAAACTATACCAATTTGAATTTAATCCACCTATAGCATAAATAATACCACCTTGTGTAAAAGATGATAAGAAGCTTCTAGGCACTGCTAATGTATCTTTTTGAGACCAAGTATTTGAAGCAATATTGTAAGCTTCTGTAATTCCAAGTGTATTTTTATTTCCATCTATTCCACCGATAGCATATAAATTTATCCCATCTGTAGTCAATGTATGACCATATGTTAAAGTAGGTTTATCTGCTATAGCAGTCCATGTATCTGTTGTTGGATTATAAGAATATGAGTTTCCTACTATTACATTCCCTGTTGTTTCTCCACCTACCACATATCCAGTTGTAGTTGTAGCAATAGCTGCACTAGATATTATAGGAATTGGAAAGTCTGCTTTTTTTGTCCATGTGTTCGTTGTGCTATCATACATTTCAACAGAAGATAATATATTACCATTTTCATCTTGACCACCAATAACATAACCCTTATCTTCAATACTAAATCCTATTCCCCTAGCTCTTAAAGTTTGAGCTGGAGCTTTTACAGACCATGTGCTTGTTACTGTATCATACGCTTCATTTATATTCGTTCTACTAAAATTAGCTTTTATTCCACCAACCGTATAAACAACATCATTTATAGCAAATGCAGAACTTGCAAATCTAGGAGTTGGTTCGTTAGGTTTAATTTCCCAAGTAGTAACAATTACATCATCACCTTCAGTTATTCTCCACCAAAAATCACCAATATCATATCCAGTTGGAGTGGCTCTTTGTATAGGAGTTTTTGCTGGCATTTTTGGCATTGATATAATTACCCAAGGATAATGATTTAAATTTGGTTCGTAATTAGTATTATCAGCAACAGCATACCACATTTTATTTTGGAATATTACTACATCTCCTTTTTTATAATCTTGTGTACTATCCCAATCAAATCTTAGATTTAAATTAATTCCGCCATATCCTTTAACTCCTCTAACATCATATTCTAACCAATATCTTTCATCTGTAGGAAGTGTTCCTATAGGAGGTTGTGTGTTAGTATAAGCATAATAACCTTTATTTTGATAATAAACAAAGTTATGTACATTGTATTGTGTATTTGCATCCCATTCTCCTCTTACTTGTGTATAAAGTATCATTTTTTCAAATACAGCTTGTAATCCGGCTAAAAAATAATCAATATCTACCTTTGGTTGTAATTCTCTTCTATATGTTTCATTTAATAATATATTTATATTATCAGCTGTCATTATTTGATTTTGTACTGATGGATTATTTGCAAGTATTGAATTTGCATAAGATATATTATTAGCTTGCATAGCATAATAGTAATCTAAAAATGTACTTTGACTACTTAAATGCATATCATCCATTAATTCGATAACTCTTCTTGCCATTATCATTCCTCCTTTCTTATATTACTTGATACCATTGGTCACCAATAATTTGGTCAGTTGGTTGAACATTAGTTACAGGTATTTGTATAGCTGGTAAAGCTGTTAAAATCTCTGTCCAATATTCAGAGCCATTCATAGGTTGCTGACCTCTATTTACTTGTGTTGCAGCCCACCATTTATTTCCATATACTGTAACATCATTTAAATTATATTCCATAGTACTATCCCATACCCATGTAAAAGATAAGCCGTCTCCTGACAATCCTCTTTCTCCTCTAAGAGTTAAAATTCTCCAGTATGTAGTGTTTGTTGGAGCAATACCAGTTTCAGGAGTTTCAATACATAAATAAAGGAAAGTACCTTCGGTAGTAGTATAATTTACCATATTGTTTCTTTCATATTGAGTTGTTGGACTATAAACACCTTTAAAATTAAATTTATTTATTTCAGCAGTCCAAGTAGCTTGTTTTTCAGCAATATAATTATATATATCATTATTATAAAATCTTTCTAATGCTAATATAGCATCTCTCATTTGATTGTAATCATTAGCATTAAATATTTTTCCGTTTAGTTGTGGATTAGCATTAATAATAGCTGAAGCATTTGAAAAATCTCCTGCTATAATTGCAGCTTGAATTTGAGCAACTAATTGAGCATCTGTAGAATTTGCTATATTACTTTTTAATTGTATGTTATCTAATTCTCCAGGATATTTTGTAAAATCTAAATCTGGATATAAAGCTGACATAATTTGTCTCCTTTCTTATATATTAATTTCCCTTTGTAATAGTTGGTTCATCAGGATAAACTTTTACAGCATTAATAGTCATAGAACTACTAATACCTAAAGGTATTTCTAAAGATTTTATTAAATATTCTCCTGCTATACCTATTTTTTCATTAGTATAATTTATTTTTATATTAACATCATTTAACCAATAAATAGGAACTACTTCCAACGCAATAGCATCATTCATCCTAGCATGTAAAAATAATTCATATCTAGCTCTTTGTGCTGCTAAATCATTATTATATATTCTCTCATCATCTACTATGTAATTTATTTGTCCTATTTTATTGATATTATAAGGACTACTTTCTATTGTATCTGTGGCAGTAGCCATTACCTGTTCTCCACTATCTAACAATCTACCATATACTATAATGTTATTTTTTACATTTTCAAAATCTACATCTATACTATCACTAATGACTAATGGTTGGTTTAATTGGTCAAAATCTACTACTACTGGTTCATTTTCGCCGTCTGGAATTTGTTGCCAATGAAATACACCATCTACATCAAAAAACATTTCCCAATCTGAATATAAATCTCTTATTTCAACCAATAAATCATATATAGTAGACCCCATATCTTTTTTAATATCGTATGGTATAGTATATCCCACATCTTCAATGATATATTTCTCAAATCCACCTAATTGTGTTATTGTTTGTTTTACTACATCAGCAATCTTGCTACCAGCATATACTACGGTAGCAACAGCTGGCAGTTGTCCGTTTCTTCTTCCAGTTAATTTAGCCATTAAATCTAACCCTTCAAAAGATACTGTTCTTGTATTAACATTATATACAGTATTTGGGTTATTTATTAAAAATACTCCCATATTCCACCAAACAGTGTTTCCATTATCTCTAGGGTTATCTATACCTTCATAAATTCTTATGAATTTATCCAACCATAGTTCTCCACCTGGTGAAATCATTTTATCGCTTCTTTCAATAGCCAAAGTTAAATTACAAGTTCTTCTTATATCAGAAGTAGCATCTACACTAATGCTTCCATCTATAACATAACCTTCTAAAGAATTAACTGTTTGAAAATTAAAATTTAAAACATCTACTTTTATTCTTGTATTTCTAACTTTCATTTGAACTAAATCATAATCTGTCTGTGTTGGAATTACTGCCATCTGTACTCACCTACCTTTAATTATTTGAATATATTAAATTACTATTATATAAATCTTGACCATTATCTGCATCGCCAATTTCTGACCAATTGAAATCTACTCTTGCAAATCCCATTCCTACTTCAGAATAATAAGTTACTGGTAAATTATCACTTAAAGTTACTAACCATATATTTCCATTAAAATCTTTTAATATTTTTGCTGATGGAGTTGCTAAGAAATCTTTTATTGCTTGTAATCTTTGAACTGTAGCTTTCCTATCTAATTGTTCATCTGCTGTAAACATAATTATACTTCCTCCAGCTGTTCCTTTATCATAACTCAAATTTCCGTTACTTATTACTATAGGATATTTACTTCCATATGGTTCATATGTTGTAGTTATATGAACTCTTTCATTAGAAGAATAAGAAGCTCCTTCTTTAAATTTATAACTACTTTGACCATCAGTAACAAAAATTCCATAAAATTCTGATTTAATACTGTTAATAGAATATTCACCCTCAACATTTCCAATAACTGGAACTATTGCATATTCATATTCTGTGTCATTTTGTGCTAAATAGTCATATCTGACAAAGTCTATATTATTAGGGTCTGTAACTGGAACATTATATAGTGTATGCCAATCAAATTGCCCTTTCTTTCTTCTTTTTACTTTTATACTGCTAATTTGACTTACAACATAATCAATATTACCAGCATTTATATTTCCATTAAAATCTGCATCCATTTGTGTAGATAAATCCCAAGCTCCTGGATAAGTAGTAATATATGGAAAATCTACATCTTTTGTAATGTTAAAGTGGTCATATATACCATTTTTAAGTATTACATCTTCTATATTAACTAAATTTGTAGGAACAGGTTGCCAACAATACCTGTCCTGTAAAAAATTATATCCTAAAAATATCATTGTTTAGCCACCTTTCCTATGATTTTGTAGTTACTTGTTGACTTATTCCACCAATATTTCCGGCTAAATCAATCGCTTCTACTCTAATTGTATAAGTTGTATTTGGATTTAAATTAATAAAAGTATAACTATTTGTAGAAGATAATCCATCTACTGTTATAATTTCATCCCAACTATTTCCATTATCTTTACTAAATCTTACTGTTTTTAATCCATTGTCATCTATAGAATAAGCTGTTACTGGTATTCTATTTGCTTCTACATTATTTGGGTTAATCTCTAATGTTACAATAGGTTTTGTTGTATCTGTAGGTTTGTCATCTTCATTATAATCTCCTAGATTTTCTATCTTTAAATCAAATAGATTATTTTTTCTTCTCACCCAAATAAACACCTTGTCTTTTTCATCTGGTATATCTATATAATTACTATGACAAACATAAGGCATAATATTAGCATTCCAACATTTTAACAATACATAAGCATTCTCTGTTTGCTGTTCAGTATAATCACTTACATAATCTAATTTTATATTACCAAGAACTTCATTATTAGTAAATACATTAGAAACTGGTTTATATGTTGATAATGCTCTTAAAGCACTAATGTTATCATCAGATAATTTTGAAACCGCAGGAGTATCTAATACATAATACATTTCAATATTATTATTTGATAGCCATGCTTTTAAATCATCTACGGTTGAAATATTTTCTATCTTAATATATAATTGATGAAGATTTGTATATATCCATCCTATAGCATTGCTAGCGGCAGAATAACTATCATAGTCTTGATACCCCGCTAATTTATTACTTATAACAGGAGAATTATTTAACTCTTTAAATGAATTAGTATTTATATAAAAACCTTCTTTATCTGAACCTTTTACCCATGACTCAGTCCCATCTAACACCATTCCTTTAATATATCTAATTATGCTAGGTTCGGATATATAAGGATAATAAACCTGTGAATTAATTCCTTTTGTTATACCTACATGATTTGTTGTTAATTCACCACTTGTAACATCTCCTGCCTTAGGATTATCACTCTTTGTTATTGTTATTTTTACACAATCTTTATGAGTTACAAAGCTTCCAGTTATACCTTGTGCACCTGAACTTTCATGTCCTTCTTCGTCAATAAAAGTAATTAAATTTCCATCTTCATTATAATACCAAATGTAATATTCTGTATTTCCTGTTTGATTTAAATAATATGTTGTATTACCCGTTACAACACCACTTTGAGTATCTTGATTTAATATATTAGGGCTTTCTAAACAAATTAAATCTCTATATTCTCCTATTCCCCTTAATGGTTCATCTAATGTTATTATAGAACTGTTTGATACATAAGGCTCATACTCATTTATAACATTATTTGCTTCTATTTGCACGTTCCAAATTTCTATATAATTAGAAAGGCTACTATTATCTACAGCGAAAACTAATTGCAAATCATATATACCTTCTGGTGCGACAAAAACATTATTTGTAATAGGAATTTCAGCAATAGTCTCTTCACTTTCTTTATTAGTTGTATATAAAGCAAATTTTTCAAATTGCCCCAATTGACTAAAAGATAATGTGTAAGTATTTCCTGGCTTTAATATATTTTTAAATCCAATACCTAAATATGCTTCTTTATCTATTTCCACTGGGCTAATATGATATCCATTTTGTATTGTAACATAATTAACATTATTTTTTAATAAATATATAGGAGTATCATAATTAAATAAGTTATTAGCAGCACAAGTAGGATATATGTTATATAGTCCCGGGTTTTCATAATCAGTAGAAACATTACCGGCTTCAAGTTGTATATTACTTATATCTACATTAACATCTGCTAATATTATAGTTTGAGCAAATTTTACCCATAAATAAGAATTGCTAGGTATGCTATCAGGCACTATAAAAGATACAGAATTTCTGCCTTTTACTAAAGTTTGATACTGAACAGTAGATTTTAAATCAGTATCATAACTATTTATACCATATCCTATACTATAATATAAATCCGTCGTAGTAGCCTTTACATTGTAATCAAAAGATAAAGTATAGATAAAGTTTGGCTTTAATAAAAATCTCGTATTGGTTGTTTGAAAATATTGTTGAGTATAGTTTGCATTAAAATTTTCTACATTTATTAGATTTTTTGTTTCACCTACTGAATATATTCCACTGTGTTGAATAGAGTTTCCAGCAACAGATAAATTTTGTATTTTAGCAGCTTCAGCATTCAATATATTTATATTAGTACCTTCCACTGTTGTATAACTAGGTAATGTTTTTATTACATCTCCTACCATCCATTTTAATTCTATCCTATTAGGAGTTGAAACAGTATTAATATCATTTGTTAATGTTATAATATTTTGATAATCGTTAAAGTCTCTACCCCATGCTCTCATTGTGAAATCATCTTGTATTCTAAATCCAGAGCTCCATTCTACCCAACTATCCGGGTCTCTTAAATCTACTTCTTTATCATCTATATATATTGGTGGGTCAGGATTAGACTTTCCATCAATAGCAACAATGTTAGAAGATATTTGTATATATCCATTTTCACAATTATTAACAAGGTCACATATAGCAAATGAAGCTGGTTGTATATATCTAACAGTGAAGTACCTCAACCCAGAAGTTATTTTAGTTCCATTAATAGTTTCACCTGACAACTCTATGTAATAAGAAGTATCATTACTCATACCCACAAAAGTGTAAGATAAAGTTGGGTCAGTGTTATAATAAATTAATGGACTTTGACTTAATATATCTCTATTACTATCATATAATGTATATTGATAACTATTTAATAATTCATTTTCTTGTTGTAAATAATTACCTGTAAATTTATAAGTACCATTCTCTATCGTTTCTGTAGCAGGTATATTGTCAATAGTTAAACTTGGTTGGCTATAACAATAAAATGGAATTGCAGTACTGGCTTCGCTTTCATTATTTCCACTATCTATTGTATATACTACCGCATTATAATATCCACCATTAGCTAATGTATTAGCAGGCACTAAATGTTCTAGCTTCATTGTAGATTGTAATTGATTATATACTTCAGCACCAGTTTGGTTGTCACTAATTACTAATCTATTTCCAATTACTTGAGCGCCACCAATTACAACAAATGTAATAGCTTGTGCTTGTGTTGCATCAAATGCAGCAATTGGATTGATAATAGGTTGTGTTAATTGTTGTATTGCCATATAATTCTCCTTTCTAACTTATTCTTTGCCACATATACACAGTGAGATATGGTGGCATTGTGTTTAAAGCTGTTCCACTTCCAACTGACCCTGTATTTGCTGTAGTCGTATTTAAAGAGTGAGTATGTCCTTTCCCACCACCTTGAGATATTGGTTTTTGATAGTTATATACTTCTCCTGATGAGCCTTTCGGTATAACAACATAACTACCCCATGCAGTGTTTACACAGTGAGTTGCAAATCCATCTGTATTACTCCAATTAAAATGATTATGTGATGGTATTTCATCAATTGTTAAGGTATGACTTCCAGTTGTTGCATTTGCTTTAGAATATGTGTGCGTATGAGCAGGCAAGTTTGCACTTGTTATTGTGTGTGTTGCACTTCCACCTGTTGAGCCATTAGCATAGCTATTTCCAGTACTTAATAAGAACTTATCTTTTATTTGTTCCCATTGTCCACCAAATAATGTCGCTGGACTTGTACTATTTACACTGATGTAGATAGCTCCAACTGGATATACTTTTTCTAAAAGTTGATTAGTTATATCTCCTACTGTAGTTTCTATTTCAGATATTTTATCATTTAATATCTTTCCTTGATTGGCACTTAATGCGCTTGTTTTACTAGTACTATCTAAATTATCTATTATTTCAGTCGAACCAGTAAGAAGTTCTACAAACTTTCCTGTTGTTGGGTCTTTGTATTTTAAAACTGCCATATTTATTTTCCTTTCTAACTTATTCTTCTCCACATATATACCGTAATATATGGTTGCATATTATTGTGTGCTAAACCACCTCCTGTATTACTATTTGTTCCTCCTGCAGTTGTATTACTATTTGTTCCTCCTGCAGTTGTATCTGTTGTATTTGTTGCTGTTAATGTTATAGAGTGATTATGAGTTTTTCCTCCTCCAGTAGCTCTTACTGCTTGAATAGTAGCTGATGCCGTAGACCCACCTAATAATCTTTTATAAGTAGGGTTTGAACTTGTATCTGCAAAACCTGTTGTATAGTTAATAGAATTGTGACTATGAGAAGGCATTTGGTCTATTGTTATTGCTGTTCCTCCTGTTGCAGTTGATGATTGATTATAAGCATGATGATGAGCTGTTCCTGTAAATGTATGACTATGTTCTGTTCCTGTAAAAGTATGAGTATGTGAAGCTATTTCATCTATAGTTAACTGATGAGTTTTTTCTCCTCCAGTTTTTAATGGTTCTGCAAAATCCATATCTGGACTACTATCACTATCATCAACACCTACTAAAGTTCTTCCATATGCAAATGGTTCCCAGGTTCCACCTAAAAAAACTTGTGGTGAAACACGATTAGCTGATATATATATAGAACCTACTGGATATACTTTCTCTAATAATTGTGTAGTTATATCATTACTTCCTTCCGGTACATTTTCTGATAAGTCTACCCATAATTCTACTGTATCTTCAGTAGGCTGAACATTTGATATTTCTACTTCATTACTAGAAGTTCCTCCACCTGTAGCACTAAGGACACCATCAGATGTTATAGTTAAATTATTACCTATTTTTATAGCACCTAAACTTGTTTTTGTTGCAATAGGGAGTTGTGATACAATTAGCTTCATATTAGCATCTAATGCAGCTACACCATTAGCAACTCCTTTTTGAGTTAAAGGTATATAATCTTTTTTTATTTCTGTAATATTATCTTCAGCTTGAATAATATCTTCCTGTAGAGTAGTAATCATTGTATCATTTTGTTCTATTCTACTTGCTAATATTTTACCTTGATTTGCTGATAAAGCATTGTCAGAGCTAGAACTTGTTAAATTATCTTCTACATCAATATGTTTATAATTTGTATCATATACAGTATTAGCAGGTAATTGTGATTTTGGTATTATACTATCTGCACCTAAAGTAGCTACCCCATTAGCATATCCTTTTTGAGTTAAAGGTATATAATCTTTTTTTATTTCTGTAATATTATCTTCCGCAAGAATAATATCTTCTTGTAAGTTGGTAATCATTGTATCATTATCAGAAATTCTTCCAGCTAAAACTTTACCTTGATTAGCACTTAAAGCATCAGTTGCGCTAGTAGAAGTTAAATTATCTACTACACTTGGTATTTTTAAGGCATTAATTTTATCATTTAATACCTTTCCTTGATTAGCACTTAATGCATTAGTAGTACTAGTACTATTTAAAACATTTTCTATAGTTATATGCTTATAATTACTATCATATACAACATCCGTTGGCAATTCGGACTTTGGAACTATCTTGTCAGCTCCTAAGCTAGCAACACCATCTGCCGCCCCTTTTTGACTTGTAGGTATAAAGTTTAAACTTGGTTTATTTAATAAGTCATTATAATTACCTGTTTTTGATATTTTATGTAAGGCAATTGTGCCCTTTAATGTTTCATTCGCATTTGTGGTTTGAGAAGTGGAATAAGTACTATTGATTACTGGTTTATTAGCTAAGTCATTATAATTAGTTGTCCCTCCAGTACCACCTCCACCACTGCCAGGCAATGGCTCTATATAAATGTCAGAAAAATTATTTAAAGGAGCTTTTACTCTGACAATATCTCCTACATTTAAAATTCCACTATATGATAATTTATATGATGTTCCATTTATTTGAACATTATAGACGCCAACATCTATTTTTTGGATTACTTTGGCTCTATAAGTTTTATCATATTTTAATGTTTCCATTTTTGGTTCTACTATGTTTGATATGGCTTGAATTATATATCCTAAGCCATCTTTTGTTTGTTGTGTAGCCATTTTAAAGCTCCTTTCTTACTTTTATGTTCTCATAGTTGATTGACTTGTTGCCATTCTTGGTAAATCTTTTAAAGCTTCAACAAAGTCATCTATGTCTTTAACATTTGGTAATTCTATATTGTTTATATAAATACTTTGATTATCCGTATTTCCTTTTATCTTGTCATAATCTATTTGATTTAATTTTAGACCAGTTTGTGTTGTTACAGGAATAATACTAGATAATGCTTGATTTATTTTATCTTGCACAGCTGAACTATATATAAGACCATCTGTAGCTTGACTAGAACTTGATAATATTCCATTAACTGTATTATTTAAGTCAGCTAATGATTTATTATAGTTGTTTAGCCAATCTGTTGCTTTACCTAAATATTCTGCACTATCTAAACCATATTTTGCCATTTCTTTTTGTAAGTCTTGGAATGATTTTATTCCTTCTCTATTAGCTTTATCTATTTGATAATTTTGTTCGTCTAAGAAGTTTTGAAGGGCATCTATCCTGTCTTGATAGCTTTTTTCAAGTGCGTCTTTTTCAGCTTGCAATTGGTCAATCTGGTCTTGTTTTATTTTGTCATTAAGGTCATCTTGTGCTTGTTTTAATTCATCCGCCGCATCTTTTATTGTATCTGGGTCGGTCTCCCATCATTCTGTTACTTTATGACCATATTTTCATATGGCGGTTAGTCATTTCTGGCTAACTCTCACATTTTATTTTTAGGTTATTGTGTGAGTTCGGACTGTATATTCACCCTTATTAGGGGAGTAACTTCACGATTAATATTACTATTAAACGCCCGCAGTCTCTAAGGTTTCTAATATATTATTCATAACATTTTCAATATTATCAAATTCAGTATAAGGTATTTCAAAAAGCTTAATTCTTTTTTCTTTGCAATAGTTTCTTTTTATATTATCATTTTTTAATTGTTTATCATATCTCGTTTTTCCACCCATATATTCAATAGATTTATAATGTTGAATTCCTTGATATTCAATTACTGAATTATATTTAGATAAATAAAAATCAAATCTTAAAGCTTCTTTATTTTTACAATCTCTAAATATATACTCTCTTTGATATTTGATATTTTTAACAAGTAAAAATTGTTCTATTCTTTCTTCGCCTTTTGAAATATTGCAATAAGGACATTTAATACCATCATTTAAATGGTCTGTTCTTATTTTCTGAACTCCATTTTTTATATGTTTTTTACATATATAATATATATAAGTTATTCCATTTATTGTTTTACAACCTTGATATATCCAATTATTCTGATGGCATATATCTATGAAGATTTTCTCTTTTTGCCTTATTTTATAATTTTCTCTGTCTTTTATCTCTTTATTCTTACAAAATCTACATTGTTTTTCAAACGAAATCGCATTTTCAAATCTTGTAGTTTGTACACCTTTTTCAGAATGTTTTAGACATATAAATTCTGCATTATCTTTTAATCTCTTATATTCTTTATTTAATAATTTATATCCTTTGCTTCTAAATAATTCTTGCATATAATTTAAATCATATTTTAAAGCCATAAATAAAAATCTCCATTCTATAATATATTAGTCTTACCTAGGTCTCTGCTACCTCTAGCCTTTGACCTATATAGTTACTTATTACACAACATATTACTATGCTGCTGGGCATAAGTCTACCCATCCCTGACCTTCGCGGTAAATTTGTAAGTTCTTTTGTTTATTGGCATTTGCTAATTTTTCTTTAGCTTCTTCTACTGCTAATAATTTTTCTTCAAGTTCTTTTTGCTTATCAATTTCATCATTTTGATTTTCTAATGCTTCAATTTGCTTTTCAAGTTGTTTTAATCTTGGGTCATTATCCATTTCATGTTTTATATCATCAATTTGATTTTGTATCTGGTCAAGTCTATTTTGTTGAAAATCTTTCATTAGTTCATTGAACTTTTTAAGTTTTTTCTCTGGTATATCTTCTAACTGTTTATAGTAATCTTTTACATTTCCAGTCAAATCTCTTACAGAACCATCTAACTTTCTATTGTCACTGTTTAAATCTTGTGTCTTATTTATAAGCTTTTCAAGATGTTTAGCTGTGTCTCCAGAAAAGTCTGCTAAGTGTTGCATATTGTTTATATATAATTCATTTTTAGATGAGTTATAGTCTATTGCAAACCCTTGAGCTCTTAATTGATTTATATAATCATTAATTTGCCTTGTTTGTGCTGCTTTTAGTTCATTAGTTTTGTTGATTTCGTTATTTAAAGCATCAATAAGCTGTCTCATATATTTTTCTTGCTCATTTAAATTGTCTGTATTTTTAAGGGCATCTTGTAATTTATCAACACTTTCTTTTGCATTATCAAGAGCATTTTTATAGTTATATAAGGTATCTATTGTTGCTTTGTAAGTATCTTTTGAAGAAGTAGATTTCTTTGAACTTGAAGATTTCTTTGAACCACCTGATTTCTTACCAGAACCAGAAGATTTTACAGCTGATTTACTCGTACTTGGTTTCCAACTGTCTATGAAAGCTTTAGTCTTATTAGCTTGACTCAAAATATTTTGAACTTTTGCTGTTACATCTGTACTTACTTCTCCACTTCCACCTTCAGCTTTATTTAATTGGTTCAATTGAGCAGTTAAAGTAGCAACGTCTCCAGAAGCAGCTAACATCTTAGCACCCATTTGTTGAGCTTCAGTTCCAGCATTATTTAATTTTGTTGCTGAATTAGAAGCTGCTGTTCCAGCTTGTTCTTCTTTGCCTTTTAAATCATCTAATACTACTGCTCTAATTTGTTCATAAGTACTAGCCTCTAAGTTAGCTAAAGCATTTGCCTTTATCTGTTCTGTACTGTTAAGAAATGCATTAGTATTAACTTGTAAGCTTCCATTAACATTGTCTAAATATGGTAATAAATTATTTTGAGTAATTTTTTCAAAAGTCTCAGCTGTAATAGACCCAGAATTAGCAAGCTCTTGTTGGGCAGTATTAAGTATATCCATATTGTCACCATAATTTTTCATTTGGTCAATATTATTTTGTAATTTATCATTCCATGAGTCTGCTGCATCTTCTGCATCTTGTATGCTTTGACTCAATGTATCTAAAGCTTCTTTTGAGTCATTCGTTGCCTCTTCTGTTGTTCCTATAGTGTCATAAATAGATTGTCTTAAAGTATCAACTAATCCTTTTGTTTTTTCTGCCTCTTTTCCACCTCCAGACAATGTATCAGACCACTCTTTAAATTTTTCTGCATTTTCTGATAAATGTCCTCCAAGTTGAGCATAGACATTTTCCATCTCTTGTAATTTCTTTTTATCTTCTTCAGAAACTACGCCTCCTTTTGCCATTTTTTGCTTTTGTTTCGCTATTTCTGACGCAAGTTCTTTATATGATGTAATCATGTCCTGTGTTTCTAATTTAATATTTTCTCTGTCATTTCCTAAGTTTTTAGCTATATCATTTCCAGCATTCTTTAATAATCTCTTTGCATCTTCTATTGACTTTTCTGTCTCATTAACATTAAAAAAATCAAAAGGATTTTGACTTTTATAATCTAATTGTTTTTGAATATCAACAGCTGCGGCTGCTTTTTTTGCGGCTTCTAACTTTTGTGCTATTACTAATTCATCCTGAAGCTCTTTCTTTTGATTTTTTAAATTATCTAAATCTTTTTCATCTGTAACACTCAACTTACCTTTTTTTTGTAATTGGTCTATTTGAGAGTTTATACCATCTAATTCGTTTTTTACTTGTTCAGTTTTAGATTTAGCATCTTCATAATCTTTAGTACTTTGTTCTGTTACAGCCTGTAAATCTTTCATTTGTGGAACCAATGTATTCATAGCTTTTATTATTCCATAAATTGCCAATCCACCTACTGCCACACCAAATAAAGGACTTGCCAATAATGCTTTTGTAAATACTTCAACTGCAGTAGCTCCTGCATACATACTAGCAGAAAATATTCCACCTGCTGCACTTTGTATATTAAAAGCTACTGTTCCTGCTGCTACAGCTTGTGTTAATGCATTAAATCCACTTGCAAATTTTAATAGGTGCTCAGCTGTAAGAGCTTTCTTTAATAATCCTATAGCGGTAGTTGCAGTACCTATTACCAAAATAAATCTACCCATATCGGTATTAGCAAATTTTAGTATTTCTGTGCCTAATGTTAATATACTTTTTACCATTCCATTATCTATTGTGTTTCTAGCGAAGTCTTGCCAAGCAGATTGTAATTGTTGCGTTTTACCTTGTAGACTATTCATTCTTTTTGTATTTTCTGTTAAGGCACTTCCTTCACTATGTAATGCAGCCTCTGTAGCACCTACTGCACTACTAAAGTTTTGCATTAATGCTGTAAATAAAGCTCTTTGCGTTTTTCCAGCTACTGTTTGTGTTAATTCTTGTTTTTCTACAGAAGTTAAATGTCCCCAAGCTTTTGATAAATCTTGTAAAATATCATAAGTTGAACGTAATTCTCCTGTATTTTTATCTATTGTTCCCATACCTCCAGTTATGGAAGCAATGTAATCATCATTCTTTTTTGTTAAACGAGCCGTAATTGTACTTAACATTTTCTTTTATTAAGAACGCTACCTCTTAATAGAGCATAATGCTCCACATACTCTCATATGTGTTGAGACTATATCTTATACTTCAGCTTTACCTGGTCAGTATATCCCCATTTCAGACACCAAATACTTGTGCCTTACAATTAGTCGTTGAACCTTTCTCTTTTCGAGACTTGGCTGCTGATTACCTAATCTTTATAATTTTCAAACCTTCATATTCTAAGCTTGTTTCATCTTTTTATATTGTGGTTTATAAAGCTCTACAAGGATTTTCAGCAATTAAAGGATTTACTATATATGTATTTCTACATATAAATGGCATAAGTCTACCATTCGCTACTCTTCCTGGCTCTCTTAAAATTTCAGTCAAATTTATTTTATTAATATCGTTACTATTAATAAGCTTTCGCTCTCATACTTTCATATGAGATTAGACTATATCTTATACTTCAGCATTACCTGGTCAGTATGACCCCATTTCGATTTAAGGGGTTTTCACCCACGCACTTGCGCCCTACTTCTATTGTTATATTATATCACATTTTATATCAAATGTCAAGTCCTTTTATCAAAATAATATAACCTACGGAATAGCCGTTGAGCCTTTCTCTATTCGAGACTTGGTTGCTGATTACCCAATCTATATATTTTCAAACTTTCACACTTACGCATATTTCATCGTTATGTTGTAGTTATATAGCTCTAAGGGACTTCCAGCAATTAAAGGTCTTTTATATTGTATATTTCTATACAAACGAGCACGAAATTTACCCGCAGTTACAAGTCCAAATGTTTGCTCTAATGAGTTATTACCTGCTGCCATTGAAGCAGAACTTTTTCTTATTGCAGTTGACACATTATATTAATTAAATTCGTTTAATTTAACCAGTATTTATAAATTGAGATAAAATTTCTTTAAATTTTCCACTTTTAATCTTCCAATATGGAATTCTAATTAATCCTATACCATTATTAAGACAATATTCTTCTTTTTTTCTGTCATTTATTTTTACTTGTTCTAAATTTTTTAGAGCCTTTTCCTTTTCATTAATAAAAGCACAATGAAAGTGTTGGTCTCCATCTACTTCTATACATGTATTATAATCATTCAAATAAAAATCAAAAGGCATTAATTTTTTATTTTTGCAATCACTATAAGAATACTGATATTCAAATTTTATATTATTGTCTTTTAAATAATTCATTACTGTTAATTCTAATCCAGATATCTTTTTAGTACATTTCTCGCATCGTCTTTTTTCTCCAGAAATAAATCTATATACATCTGTAATAAATTCATTTCCGCAACCACAAATAAATTTAGCTTTACCATTATGGTAAACTTCTAACACTCTATTATTTAGGTTATTTTTTGATATAAAATTATTTAAATTAAAATAACAATCATCAAAATTATTTGCCCATGAAAACATTCTAGGTATTCTTCCTTTTTGTAAGTTTTGTAAAGATATCTTATACCTATATCCATCTTTATCTTGACAATGCATTGGCATAGAATTTTTTATATACTTACTATCTAATATATAATAGCCATAACTTTTAAAAATATTAATAACATCTTGGAAATTTTTTGTTTGAGATTTTACAGTAATACTTCTTTGACATTTATTACATACCTTGTATTTGCATTCTTGCATTTTATACCAAGCTCTTTTATATTCTTCTCCACAAATATTACATTTAAAATATAAATAATTAGTATTTCCAAAATATTCTTTAGATATAATCGTAGAACTAGGATTAAAATCATTTAAATATAGCTGAATATTATATGTTGTATAAGGATTTGCAGAATGAAAAGGTTTTACTCCTTGATTTAAAGTTACAATATTTGTATATCTTATTTTATACATATAACCATTTTTATCTTTCACAGCTATATTGTTTAGATTATTATACTCATCTATTATCTCTAATCCATGCTTTTTTAAATTATTTTTTACCTCTTCTTTATTCATATAAAACTTCCTTTATAAATACTCTCATACTTTCATATGAGATTAGACTATTTCTTCACCTTCAGCATAATCTGTTAAGGGTAATCCATTTCGATTTAAGGGATTTTCACCCACACACTTGTGCCCTACTCCTATTGTTATATTATATCACATTTTATATCAAATGTCAATACCTTCTATTAAAATAACATAACCAAGGGATAGTCGTTTGACACATTCCTATTCGGAACTTCGCACCCAATTGCCCATTATTATAATACTTAGGTGTTTCCACCATATATTATCTTAAATATTTTTATCAGTTTCCCACTTTCACACTTACGCATATTTCATCGTTATGTTGTAGTTATTTAAGCTTTAGGGGTTTCTGGGTTTAGGATTATTCTTTAATGCATATTTCTATACATCCGACCAGTCATTTTAGTCGTTTACACTTACTGCATACTTGTTTGATACCTCATTTAGCGCATCAACTACATGCTCACTATCACTAGCTTCTAATTTAAAAGCTTTCATAGCAGCAATTAATGTATTAGCACTACCTTCCGCTGTTGCACCAGCTTCAGATACATTTTTTAACATTATGGCTTGCTTTCCAAGGTCTAAAGCATCTTTTGCTTCGTAACCTGCTTGTGCGAATAATGTTGTTGCATCAATAATGTCTTTTCCCGTCGCACCAATTTGTTCTCCAACTTTAAAAGCATCATCTGCCAAATCTTGCAATCCCGTTGAAGTTAAATCGGTGACTTTATCTAATTCAGTCAAACTCTCATCTAAGTCAAATACTTGTTGAACCATATCTTGCATAGCATCTTTAACACCATGTATAACATCTCCAACAATTTGCCAGCTACTAAACTTTTGTATAATATCATCCAATCCTTGAGTATGACTTTTTGCTTCTTTTGCAGAGTTCCCTAAATCAGTCAAAGATTGCTTTAAATTATTAACTTGAGAATTATCTGCATTAATCTTTAGGGTCGCTCCTTTAGATATACTGTCTAATTGCTTTTGAATGTCACTTACTGAATTGTCATCTAACTTTGCAGATAATAATACCTCAAATTTTGTTGCCATTAGTTTCCACCTTCCTTTCTTATGAAAATTAAAGGAAGTCTATAATATTTCCAATCTAAAATTTGGCATTCTTTAGACTTGGAATTTTTAATCCTCTATTATTAAATTCTGTATATAACCAATCACCAAGATTTTGTCTTAATTCTTCTTCAAAATTATCCCAAAATGGTGCCCTTATCTTAGTATCATACATATCACCTTCAGAAGCAATCCCAGAAACATTCAATATTTCTGCTAATCTACTTCTTCTATCTTCTTGCATATTACCATGTAAATAAGGAAAAGAAACACTAGGCGGAGACATTAAATCTCCATTATAGAATATAGTAAATAAGCTTTTTCTGACTTCAGCATCCCAAGCTTTATCCCTAAATTCATAACTAGGTATTCCTGTACCATCTAAATAACTTTTATTTATTTTTGGGTGACCAGTTTCTGTTTTGTTTATTCCATAAGTATCAGTATTAATATGTTGTTGCAATAATTTCTTAGCTCTTTCACACATTGACTCCATTACATCTGCAATTAAGTCATAAAATACATTTTCTAAATCTTCATCTGTTCTAATAGCCATTTATATCACCTAAGCTTCTGCTAATATAGGTTTATGTTCTGCTGGGGCAACTTGTTGTCCTAATGCAGGCATATTATTCCATACAATACTTTTACTTATTAATTCTAATTTATCTTCAGGTAAATCATTTATTGTTTCAGATAAATTCTTCATACTTTTTTCCATATCTTCAACACTTGGTAATTTATGAGCTAATATTCCAAAACAATTTTCCATTACCCATTTGTCATATTCTTTTTTTATGCACTCATATATACGTTCAAAATTTATTAAATTAGTTTTTAATAATTCTTCTAATACTGGCGAATTCAAATCTTCTCCACCTAATTCCGCAGTATCAATATTAGTACATAAATCTAGAACATCTTTTATGTATCTTGGATAAATTAAAGCGAATTTATTTTCCATTTCTGAATTATATAAAACCATAGATTTTATATCAGATATTATAGTGTCACATTTTTCTAATGAAATATAACTATCTATTTTTACAATTTTTTCTCCAACTTTAACTTCTTGTTGTGTATTTTCAGGTAAAGTAATTTTTATTCTTCTTCCCATGATTATTCCACCTTTCATTCTTAAAAAATAAGAAGGATAGCTAGAAACTACCCTTCTCACTATCGTACAAATAAAGTACGGTTTATAAATAACTAATTAAAGTTATAGTTTCTATAATTATTCAGCTGCAACTGGTATATCAAATCCTTCTTTAAATATTTTTCCTTTACTGTCTTTAGATTGTACATATACTTTATAAGTTTTAGCTTCAGTTAAAGCTTCTGCCCCAACTTTTAATTCTGCTGACCCAATAACGAATTTATCATTATCTTGAGCTGCCTCTCCATCTGGTACAAGAGAATATTCATAAGGTTGAGTTCCACCTACAGTATTCATTGTCAATACAGTTGCTCCACTAGCAACATTTGCATCTCCAACTTTTAATCCTTGTACTACTTCAGCTTCTATAGCTGTTATTTCTGGGTTTACTGGTTGAGCTTCTGCTTTTTTATATAACTCTTACTACCATTGTATTAATGAATTGTCCACCGAATTGACCACCTATTCTAAAGTGTTTTAATGCTTCGACTTTTAAATAAACTTTGCTATTAACTTCATTTAAAGTATTAACAAATTTTAATAAGCCTACACCTTCTTCTGGAATTAAATATCCTAATCCATCTACATCAATTCCATTGCTAATAGCATCGTAACTTATTTCAAATTTAGTACCTTGCTCTAACCTTATAGCGGTAGCTATGTCACCTGGATTAAATGCATAAGTAGTATAATCAGGATTTCCATCTGGTCTTCTTCCGTCATTTAATGTTTCAAATCCACCATTTAAAACAATAGCTGGCACTTCTTTAGAAACATCTTCTATTAGTTCTGGAAGATATACAGACCAGTTTCCATAACCTAAATCTGTATCTAAAGTTTTAGCCATATATATTTCACCAGCATATATTTGTGTACCTTCAGGAACTCTGAAGTTAGCTTGCATATATCCTGGTAATTCTGTTACTGTTCTACATAAATAATTTGCCATTTTCATCTCTCCTTCTATTAATATTTATACATTAATTTACAATAATCTAAACAACACCATCCACTAGGAGTTTTTGCCCAGTTTCCTTTTATTTGATATGTGTCAAATACTGTACCATTTTTATAAGTTCTTTTTACTGGATAATTTGTTCCAGCATCACTTCTTACATTTAAAGCACTCGCTGTTACTTTATATCTTCCTAATTTATATTTAGAACTTGTTGGAGTAGATATAGGTTTAGCAACACTTGTATTAGAACTTGTACTTCCTGTATATGCACTTGTAGATACATAACCAATTCTTCCTGTTTGAATTACTTTTATTTTGTCTACACTGGCACTTACATTTTCTAATATTTCTACACTTGTATTAGCCTTATAATCATATTGAGTTCCTGTTAAATCAGAGTTTGAATATATTTTTGTAGCTCCTGCAAATTTTCTTGTTTGACCTACTGTTCTAGCTATAGATACAGGTTCTGAGTATGTTAAATAAGAACTAGCAACCCAACCTTGGTCGATACAAGCCCAACCATTGTTCTCTTCATATACTGTTACTTTTGTTCCTTTAGCAAGACTTCCAATTATATTTCCATTTGCACTATTTCTAATGTTTAAAGGCATACTTGAAGTATTTACCCATGCTGTTTTTGGTTGTGGAGTCACAGGCTTTTCTGGTTCTACTATTTCTTGCCCATCATTAACTTTAAAAGCATAAAATCTTTGAGCATTAGAATTAGCTTTAAAAGTATTAATTTCTACCCAAGCACTAACACCATCTAATCTTACTTTCCCTTGTCTTCCTGGTCTATCAAATTTTCCATTATATAAATATGGGTCATATATTTCTATATCAGTATCATTTGCTCCTACTGCTAAAATAAAATGTCCACCTGTTGTCCATAATCCAGCAGCACAACATATAACTACAAAATATCCTTCTTTACAAGCTTGGTGTGCTTCATATGAAGAATGCAATGTTTTCATTTCTATTTCCCATCTTTTAGCAATATAACTAAACAATCCATCATCTGTACCACCAGGTACTCTATATCCATTTTCTCTAGATATATCACACATAACATCAGGAGTAATTTTTTCTCTACAACTTGATACTATCATAGCACCACAAGTAGTCCCACATCCAGAAGTTCCACATGTTTTATCTTCATAACCTGGTGCTGGATAAGGATGATTAGCCCATCTGCTATCCATTTGGTTGTAATAACACGCTTTCATATTTTTTCCTCCTTAAATTTATTTTTTTCTAAATCCTAAACGAATATAAAAATCTAAATCTTCAGGGTAAATATATTTTGCATAATTTTTTTCAAAATTATAGATTTTAATTTTACCCTTATTTGTTCCAGGTTTTCCATATTGAGGATTGCTTTTTCCTAATTTGCTTTTACTGATTTTTTGTCTAGTCTCTTCCGAAAAAATTCTCCCTTTGTTTGAATTAGAAATTTTTTGTTTTGTATCCTCTGAAGGTGCCAATCTTCCTTTGCGAAATCCATCGGGGCACTCTTTGCAAAATTTTTCACAAAATCCATTGTTATACCAATGCCTTCCTGCAGAAGAATTACCAATTTTTTTTCTTATATCTTCAGGCATTTCGTCACCCCAAAAAGGCTTATGCCCCTTTAAACTTTTAGATTTTTTATCCCTTTCTTCTTTTGTTCTAACTCTATTTTTATTAATATCTTTTAACTTACGAATATGTTCTTCACTTAATTTCTTTCCCTTATTTGCTTTAGATAACATTAATCTTAATTCTTTTCCCTTTATAGGGTCATTAAAATTTTGTTTTTGCTTTTTAGATATTTTCTCAGCAATGGAAGCAGTAACACTAATCTGATTACCACCATTAGCTATGTTATAACCTATATCTTTATTTTGACTTTTGTTTTCCTTTATATAATAAATTTCTCTATCGTTTAAATCTTCTAATGACTCGCAATATTCTAATAATTCACATTTAAAATTATTTCTGCCATACTTTTTAATTGCACATTTTAAATATTTTCCTGACCCCAAATATCTCTTATCAAAACTTTCCCCTTTATGTTGACCAATATAAATTTTCCCATTAATTAAATTGGTCGTTTTATAAATATACCCGTAATTGATACTATTTTCCTCCTTCAGTTTCTATTTCAATGTTTTCATATTCTCTATTTTCAGGATTTTCTATTGTTGGTATTTCTATTGTACCTTCAATTATATCTAATTCTTCTATTGGTTCCATAAAAACACTCCTAACTTTATTTAACTATTTATTATTTTCTTTTGCATTTGTATCTAATGCGATTTTAATACTATCAAATACAGTTTGTATAAAATATTTAATAGTTGTTTCATTTAAAAACATTCTAGCAGGTGCTGGTAATGCTGCAATTATACCATCAAATACTGCTTTGAATTTTTCATTATTCATTCCTTTTTCATAAGCACTTTCAGCTTGAGATATTAAATCTATAGCTGTTTGTCTTAATCCTTTTAATTTTATATTGCTATATAATTTTAGTCCAACTAAACCTAAAAATATAGCCATAATTACTACAATAACTATTATACTTAAAGTTTCCATATAAATCAACTCCTTTTTTAAAAGTTTGCTAATAGGCGAGAACCGCTGTGAGCAATAGCCAAGGAAGACTCACCGCTCAAATTCCACAACCAGAAACCACAAAAAGTACCACTATCAGCCCAGCGACCACCGAAAAGGGCAATTCTATTTCCTGAATTTTGCCAATAATAGTCAGTAACATAAGTACTTTCTGACCCACCAATAACAGTTGCTAAACCAATTAAAGGATTATTATTATCATAACCTAATTCTTTAACCCATCCATTAGTGTTTGATAAGGTATATCCCACTTGTTTATAAGACCCATCAAACTTATCTACTGCATAATCACTAGAATTATAACTTACATAAGCTATATGGTCTTTTATATTCAATCCATCTATAAACTGCCATATATTACCATATATATCTTCTATTCCACGATATATAACAGAATGTTTACTATCATTAACAAGGCATCCTGATTTCATTCCTAAACTATCACAACCACCAGATGTTAATGCAGCAGTATTATTTATATTCCCTTTTCCTAATTTATTTTGAGAATTATAATCTGCATATTCTACAATATATAATAAAGAGATTAAGAATATATGATAATCTAATATTCCAAATCTATCTCCTACATTTCTAGCATATGTTCTTGCATTTGTAATGTTATAATCAACAAAAGGCGCCTGCCCACTTCTGCTAAAAACTCCGGAAGAACTTCCACTTACAGTATATCTACCTACACTAAATTGTTGGCTTTCTATATATCCATCTACTTTATTATCAGCAATTGAATAATAATAATATCCACCGTCTTTCCATATTTTATACCAGAATTTTGGTATTCTTGTTAAGACTTGCCCATTATTTCCAGAAAAATCAAAAGTAGGGTCTCCATAAAATGCAGTAATTCTTTGTCCCTTTGTATCATAATTATAAGAAATAATGTCTGACCAAGGATAAATGTTATCAAAATCATTAACAACTGCACTGCCATCATGTGTAGCATTTGCTACCAATCCAACATTATCATTTAATCTTTCTAGTGCACTACTAGAACTTGATATTTGTTTTCTTACAGTATAAATTTTAGGACTTCTTACTAAAGATTTTATTATATTTGCTTCAACTTTTTTATTTTTTCCATCTTGAACTATCATAAATAAATCATCTTGTTCAATAGAATTTGCCGAAGGCATTTCACTAACTTTTATATCTGCCATTTAAATCACTCCTATAAACCTGTAGCTATAACAAAAGTAGCAGGATAAGTTTTCCAAACAAAATTATCTTTTATTGCTTCAATTTGAATTTGTATATTTCCACTTACATTTGTTATACTATCATCTATTTTCCATTCTAATTTTATATAATTTTCTAATATTTGAGGCTCTTTTATTTCAATAGTAGCCGTGCCATTAATATCACTTTTTATTACAATGTTAAATTGTGCATTAGATAAATCGTCTCCATTTTCTGTAATCTTTGGAACTAAAAAATATCTTTTTGAAGCATTATTTTCTCCTTGTATTCCTAAAATTTCTTGACCTGCTGGAATAATTATTTTTTTACATATTACATTTATATCTTTAGGTGTACATCCATTATTACAAGACATAATTGTAGATTGCTCCAATAATGGTGCCGTATTACTATTACAGTTCATATTCAACACCTCCATCTAATGACACTAAAGTTTCTATTTTAGGAAAATTTTTTGCCATAATATTATCTATTTTTTTTAAATCAAAATCAGATTTATTAAGATATTCAATACAAATAAAACCTATAATATTCCCATCATTATCTTTTAGCCCCATACCATATTTTGACTCAATATTTCTTACTGTTAAATATTGATACATTGTAATATCTATATCTTTTAAATCTTCTACATCTGATATTATGCAACATTCTTTTGTTTCAATTTCATGACACCAATATGCTAATAAAGACCTGAATAAATCTCTAAAATCAGACATCATAGGAGCGACGCCTAAGTTTACTACTTCATTTGTCATACTCATTTTTAAAAAAGACTTTCCTGTCATATCTTTATTTCCATTATGATACTTTACTATACAAACTCTTGAGGCTCCAGTCTCTAGTAATATTTGATTTATTATATCATTTATTTCTTTCTCTATCTTACCAATATTTTTGCTTTCTACGGGTGTAAGATGTTTTTTGGAAACCCCTTTTATTATATCCTGTATCATAGAATTGTAATTTTCTTGCAATTCTTCATTCCTTTTTCTTTGCTCTTCTCTTTCAGCTTCGTACTCTTTATCTCTTTTTTGATTTCCTTTTATGTAAAGGATAAATACTATTAAAATTGCCAAACCATCAAATAACAATTTTGATAATGCAGTTAAAGTAGCTACATCTATCATGTTGTTTTCACCCCTTTACGCAAAAAAAATAGCAAAGATTAGTAATAAACCAATCTCTGCTATAATTTATTATTGTTTCTTAATTGCACAGCTTTCATAGGTGCTTGTATGAATTACTTTTAGTAACATTGAACAATACCTAGAATATGCACATAGTTCATTACTTTTGTTACATTTTAAAACAACCATTTTATTTGGTTGCTTTTCATAAAATGCATACTTACATAAAGGATATTCTTTACAAGCCATTGGTTATGCACCTACAGTAACTGTAATTATATCTTGTAATCCTTCATAAGATACAGTAACATTAGCTGTACCTTCTTGTAGTCCTGTTATTACACCAGCTGGTGTTACAGAAACCTTTTCTTCGTCTGAACTCTTGAATGTTAATTTAGAATTGTCTAAAGTAACATTTGAATATGGCACACTTCTTATACCTATTACATTTGCTGTAGCTTCTTTAACTCCTGCTAATGAGAATGTTAATACGTTTGGTGATGCAACTATGTCTTCAACTGGTGTGACAGCTTCCTCTGAAGAAGCAACATATTTTACATCAGCATAATAAGCTTCCCCACAATCTGTGGCATATTCTTGAGCTGTACCTGCTAAACTAAATGTAGAAACTGCATCTGAAGTCATGTTTAATGTGATGCTTCCGTTGAATTTTAATCTTGGTATTGTGATTTGAATATATCCTTCAACACCATCTTGACTGATTACATGAACTCTCATAACAGCTTTTACTGTTAATGGTTGTGTTTTTGTATCAATTGTGATTTGGTCTACTGTTTCATTGTATTGATATACAACTTGTAGAGAACCTGTAAATTCACCCATACCAATATCAACATTTTTACCTGTTGGTCTGAATTTTTTAACCATACCATTTGGCATTCTGACAAATACATTTCCTAATGGAGTTTCAGCTGTTGCCCCAACACCATTTGTGAAAGAAACACATTCGTCAAATTTATAAACACCTGATAATCCTGTAACAATTGGAGTACCTGTTTGAAAAGCTAAATATTCCATTTTAAATGTTGCACTTTCTAATTCAACAGTAATGTTTTTGCTATGTTTGATATCGAATAGTAAAGCATTTAAATATCCACCTCTTTGTTCAATACTTTGAACTTCTTGAGTTAGAGTAGAATTTGTTAAAGCTAATCCTTCTCCCATGTAGTCACCAGTTGTAGGATTGAAAAATAATACATCAGCTACAGAAACTAAAGCTAGACCTTTATTAATTATTCCTGCCATATCTATCTCTCCTTTTATTAAATTTTATCGCCATCTTGTAAAGATGACATTAAACCACTACTATCAACCAAAATATCATCAAATTTTCCTTTTGGTTCATAGTGATTAATCCAATGTGGTAAATCAGATTTCATTTTTATCATACCGCTTAATTCTAATTGTTTATACATATAATAATCATCCTTATTTAATACGATATGTAAATATCTATTAAATCTTCTTATGGTCATATTTTCCATATCTATAGGATTTATATTCATACTATATGCAACTACAGTAATCAAATCTTCTAAATCTGTATTATCTTTTGCGGCTCTTGTTTGTTGCAATTTTTCTTTCATTTGATACAAAAATTTTTCAGTTTGAGCATCATAATGTTGTGCTTTAATATCATTTTGTATCATAATCAGTTTTCTAATCTCTTCAAAATCTTCAGAGCCTATCATTATATGAACATACATTTTATCTTGTATATCCTGCAATTTTTTAGCTATTGTATCTATTTCATATTGAGTCGCTTTTTTTTCTTTATGTTGTGCTAAAAAATTGGTTCTTAAAATAGTATATTCTTTATTCAATAATTCATAATTTTCTGACTTTTGATAAACCTTTATATATAGTTTACCTTCTTGTCTTAATACATCAAAAGGTTGTTCTTCCTTTAAAACTATATTCAATATACATATCAACATATTCCATCTATTTTTAAAATCATCATCTATTAATGATTTCTCATATAAATATTCTAGATAAGGTAATCTTAAAAATCTTTTATTCTTTTCATCTAAACGAGAAACATCTAAACATTCATCTGCTGAAGCAAATATAGAATAATAAGGTAATGTTGCCGGGTATAATAATAAACTTTTATACTCTAAAGGCTTATCAAAAGCCAAATTCATTTTATTTTCATAACTAATATTCATTAAATCCACACATCCATTGTTAATTGAAAACCTGAATAGTCATTATTATAACTTACCTGAGCAGCACCCGCAAATCTATCTATTTCATTGTTAATAAACATTTGTGATTTTGTTTTATCTAATTTTACACCATTTAATGTTTCAACTATAGTTTGCATAATTGCAACATCTCTTTTATCATGTGCAGAATATGGAGTTTTTATCATCATTTCATTATTATTAACAACTACTTGAAATATTATTCTAGCTAATGCATTCGTTCTACCATAAGAACTAATATTATCTACAAAAACTCTTACTTGAGATTTAGCTTTTACAACTGCATCAACAGTATATTTTTGAAATAATACATTATATTCTTCAGTGTTAAATGAAGTTTTTGCTATCATTTTAGCTTTTTCTTCGTTTGTCAAATCTGTTTTATCTAATGGATTTTGCGAATATTTTAATAGTTTCCAAAAATCAGGGGAATTGTTAAATAAATAATTAACTATTATAGTAGGTAAATCTCTAACTAAGCTATAATCATTATAAGCCGTTTTGTCATAACTGTTTTCATCACAAGGAGAATACATTACCAGTTACCTCCTAACCATATTTTTTTATTTATTTTGTTCCCTGTAATATCATCAATACATTCTATTTCTAATGGATTGATTTGATATTGTTTTAAATTTTCTATAGTAAAATTATTTCCATCTATTAATACAAAATTAAAATATTTTTGTGGAACTCCTTTTACTTTTATCGTGAAAGTATCGTCTTGTTTTTCTCCATCAACATAATTATATATGTTAAATTCTTTTTTTTCTCCTAACATAATTTCTTTTACATTAGGCAATAATACTATATCATTTAATGTAGTATCTTCTTTTGGCTGATTATTAATTGCTATGTTATTCTTAAAATCATCATCTTCTAATTCTGGTGATTTCATCATATATAATTCTAAATAGTTTGGATTTAGTTCATTAAAAAATTGTTTTACCCTAAATCCTACATTATCAAATAAAAATCTGTCATTCACCTTAATTTTTGAAGTGTATTTATTTTTTTGTACAATAACAACAATATCTCCTCCAGGTTCTACTACCCCTTTATTCCCCCATTTAAAGTTAGTATACGTTAAAGCATCTTCAATTACACAAGGATAACAATTAATTTCTCCTTTATCATCAGTCCATCTTAATGAATTGTTACATTGTAACATTCTGCCTTTGACATTATAAAGATATTCTGTATCTAAAGATGTTAATATCCAAGTAGACAATTCTTTATGATTAAAGTTCCAATGAATATAATCGCCAATTTTGAACTTTGGAGTATCATAGGGATATGATTGGAAGTATTTATAACCAACTATTTTATCTTTATCATTTCCTTCATATATCCATGCATCATAGGTAGTATTATAATCAAAGTTCTTATATACTACTCTATGGTCTGTACTATTCATAAAGTTATCTTTAGTCAATTGTGTTAGTTGACTATTTGACTCAGTTGTTTCTTCAGAATGAAGTAATGAGTTTATTCTTTGGATACATTCGGTTTTGGTTGATACCTTAGTGGGTGTAAGCATACCGTTCTCGCCCCCAATCCTCCTAAACCTTTTGGTGCAGTACGATAAGTATAATGACTTATATCACCTTCAACTTCTCTTTTTGTCATTTGATAAGCAGAAGTTAAAGTTTTTAATTGTTCTGCTTGTGAATGCATTTTTATACTACCACCATAAGTAGCAAAATTTAATATTTTACTATTAGTCATTTGTTCTTCATAATAAGGTATGTTCATTGCTCTAGCTAATATAGCCTTTTCATCAAAGTTTAAGTCCGCATTAAAATGTCCTATATTATATAGTGTTATATTAATTATTTCTCCTGGTGCAGGAGTTATATTTGTCAATGTAATAGTACTATTTATTTCATCCCATTGATAATTTGTTACTTGTCTAATTGGTTGTGCACAATCAGTTTGCACACCAATATAAAAACTTAAATTATCAATATTTGTAGGAGCTGGGTCTAATTTGAATATATTATTTTCGCCATCTCCAGTAAAAGAATATTCTGTAAGAGAAAATGGAACTAAATCAAGCAAATCTTTTCTACAATCATATTGAAAATAAGGTATCGCTAATTGCAAATATTTCCAATACAAATCATATAGCATATAAGAAGGTTTATTAGTCAAACGTTGGTCAATTTTAATAACCGAATTAAGACAATATATCTCTTCAAAACTTGTTGCCATTCTTCCACCTCCCCTACAATTTTATATTAACCTCTAATACTATCTATAGCATCTAAGGTAGCTATTCCTCTATCAAATTCCATATTGAAATAGTCTTCAACACCTTTTCTAGTATAATAATCCCAATTTAAAATATGTTTTCTTATCATTTCACAAATTCTAAATACTAAACAGTTTATTATACTACTATTTTTCTTATTATCTGTTAATCTATTTAATTCTCTAACTATTTCATTTAAATCTGAATTAGTTAATATTTCTATTAATTTTTCATCAGATAAATCAATATGCTTTCTTATATTAAATAAAGCATAACTTTCTGGTTCAACAAAATAGCATAAACCATCTTCAAATAGTTTTTTTACTGAATGTTGTCTGAAAAATCTTTTCATATCAGAAACAGATACAGATTGTTCTTCATTAAAAGCCAATCTTATATCTCCTGCTGCTCCTGTAGGGTCAGACCAACCAATTCCTTGTAGAACTCTACAACCAATTATTACTTCATCTTCTTCATTTTTAACAACGATTTTACTAGAAGGTACACTAGCTTCGCTTTTTTCCTTTATAAGGGCTTCCATAGCTTTTTTCATTTCTTCTAATTGTTGTTTTAATGCAGAAACTTCATCTGTTGATTTTTCTTCACCTTTCTCTATTACTTTTTCTTCAACATTTTTTACCTCTTCAACTTTTTTTGTTGATTTAGCAGTAGTTTTTGTGTTTGCCATTTTTATGACTCCTTCCTATAATAATCTATAATAAAATATAAAGGGATAGACTTGCTACCCCTTTATTCACTTACTAATTAACAGATTGAATTCCGTAGTTAGCTTGTGTTATAATAGCAGCATCAAAACTCATGAAATATTCATAGTTTTGTCTGTATTGTGAACCTTCTGTTGGTTCTTTAGTCTTTACATGAACGAAGTTTTCTCTTACTAATTTAACTGGCTTATCACCAACACTAGATAATAGAAGTATTCTATCGTTTGGTATAGCTCTTAAAGCAGATGCAGTAGCGTTTGTAAATGGTTGTGATAAATCTGTGAATTGGTCAATTACAACGTTATCTATACCATAAGCTCTACCTAAAAATCCTTCTCTTATCATTTCATCTTGGCTTTGGAAACCATAGTTTTGAGTAAGAACAGCACCAATTTTGTTGAATGCTGGTAATGTTCCATATGCTGTAACATCAGCTCCACCATTTAACATTCTTAAGTCTTCTATCATTTGAATATAACTATCTTTATTCCAAGCAGCTTGATAGAATGGTGTATTGTTTATAGGTGTAATAGAATATATTTCATCTACAATAAGTCTTAATTGAGCATACAATAAAGCAAAAGCAACTCTTGCTAATTCTCTACCCATATCATAACTATTAGATAATATTCTGATATAATCCATTGTTGTACCAATGCTATATGGCTTTGGTGTAATTGTTAATGAACTTCTTGAATAACTATCTAAGAATGTTACATTTGTTGTGTAAGATGTTCTTTGTGCAACTGGTAATCCTTTTGTTTCGATTTCATATGTTTTGCTATCTCCAACATCTACTTCATCAACATTAGCTAATCTGAATATTTGTTCAGGTCTGCTTTTTAATACTATACTTTCTAATACATCTACTATTATAGAGTTATATAATTCAGCAAATGTAGTATTACTAAATGCTCTTATTACATCAGCATTTGTTTCAATTTTGTCTATTCCAGCTTTATCAGCACAGAATGATAATAAAGCTAATTTTGTTTTTTCATTCATTTCATTATAATTGCTTATTTCACCATCAACTGAAGCGAAAGTTCTGTCTGCCATTTTACTTAGTTTTCCATCATGGTTCATAGCATATTTGCAAACTTTTTCTAAGTTTTCTTTTATTACTTTAGCATTTTCATCTTTTAATGAAAAGTTTCTGATAATATTTAAATTTTCCATCTTATATTTTCACCTCTCCTTATGCCATTTTAGCTCTAACAACAAGTGTTTTAGTCATATCCATTCCAGATTGTCCACCTATTCTGAAATATTTAACAGCTTCTACTGTTAAGTAATTTTTAGCTGTTACTTCTTCACCTTTTGCTGAATATTTTAATTCATATTTTCCAACTTCTGGAATTAAATTATCTCCAGGTACTACTGTTGCTACTGCAACTGTGTCACCACAAGCATCTATTGATAATTCATATTTTGTTTCAGGAAGTAATCTCATAGCTGTAACTACTTCTCCTGCTTTGAATGTGTATTGTGTATAATCTGGTTGACCATCTGGTCTTCTTCCGTCTGATAATGTTTCAAATCCACCATCTAATACGATTGCTAAATCGTCTTTTGTTATATCTGCAACTTTTGTTGGTGCATATACACTTAAATTTCCATTTATTGAAGCATCTAAAGTCTCAGCAACAACTACTGAACCTGCATGTAATTCATCAGCAGCTGGTACTTTTATTTGTGCTTGCATATAACTTGGATTTTCTGTAACTGCTCTACAAACATAATGTTTTGCCATAATTCATTTCACTCCTTTTTAATTATTTACCTGCAATTTTTGCATGGCTATTAGAAATAATATCATCTAAGCTGCTTACTTCTGCTGCTGAAAATTTCATAGTATTTAGTTCAAATAATGGATTAATTGAATACTTCATTTCTTTTTCTTCTTTTTCCTTATTTTTTATTTTCAAAGCAAATTCTGCAACTTTAGCATTAATTTTTTCTTTCATTTCATCCATTGACATTTTTTCAATAGAATTTTTAAGCTCTGTAACTTCGTCTTCTGACATACAATGAGCAAATTTATCTACTTCTGCTGCCATCTCTCTTTCTTCTTCAGCTCTTTTATATTTTTTAAGCTCATTCTCGATTTCAGCGTTTTTGATTTCTAAAGCATTAGCTCTTTTTTTCCAGTAGTCTTTGTCAGAATCAACATCATCTTCTAGTCCTTCTTCACCTTCATCATCTTTTTCGGCTTTGTTGACTTTTTCTTCTTTAGCAAATCCTATATCATCGCATGTGTCAGAGTTTTTAACTTCTTTCTTTTCTTTCTCTTTTACATCATCTTCTTGTGCATCAGCATCATCTCTAACTTTTTCAATGTCTTTGTTGTCTTTGTCTAACTTGTTTTCAACTACTTCTTTGTCTTTGTCTAATTCTTTTGCCATCCCTTTTTCACCACCTTCATCTTCATTATCTATGTCAAGTTTTTTATATAAACTTTTCACCTTATTAATAACAGCTGTTTCATTATTTTTTTGTGCATAAGCTAAAGCACTAGCTAATCCATATCTATTATAAACAGCCTTTCCATCTTTTATTTCCATAATTGGATATTTTAACTTTGAACTTGGTGCATCTTCCCAACCTTCTTGCACATCAGCATAAACATCTTTTACTAAAGATTTGTAATTTTTTGCTTCTAATACTTTTTTTCTTAGTTCTGTTTTATTGACTGAGCCCCAATTAGTTTCTGACATTGCTTCTTTTGATTTATCTACAGTAATTGTTTCTCCTGTACCATAATCTTTTTTTGCAAATACAGTTATATCTTTAGCAGAAAATTTTTTTGCTGAAAAAGTTTCAGTTGTCTCTTCATAAGTTTTATGAACAGGTTTTTTATTTTCCATATTAATATTAGCTTTACCATCTTTAATTTCATATGGCACTTTAAAATATTCGGCAGTTTCATTATCTCTTATTATAGCAATTTTTTCATCGCTATATATTTCTTCTACATAATATTTTCTACCTTCCCATTCTCCATCATGATATTTATATTTATCTAAATCATGCCATAATTGTTCTTGAAGTTCTTGATTACTTAAACCTTTCAACCTTCTATCACCCACTCTTTCTTCCTTAATATCATTAATCCAATTTTCCATAACTTCTCCACCCAAAACATCAAAAGTCAATGACTTTTCTTTATTTTTTGAGTTAGACAATGATTGGTCAATTTTATTAACTTGAATTCTATCTATATAAGTTTCATTAGCTAAATTTTTAGCCATTGTAACCACTTGAGTTGTGCAACCTTTCCCTATGCCTTTATATGAATTCAATCCTTCTTGAATTGCATTTTTAACTTCTTCAGGTAATTCATACTCTGCATGTTTTTGAGAAAAGCTTAAATAATATTCATTTGCTTGTTTAAAATCATCTTCAGCCAAAGAAAATCTTAAAACTTCCAAATGACTTCCTTCTATTCCTTCCATTATACCTTCACCTAATAGAACGCAACTTAATAATCTAAATTCATTTATTTTCAATACACCTGTAATATCATCTTGGTCACCATCAATAACTGCTAATTCAATGCTAACTTTTACATTACCATCTCTTCTTTTTAATATATTCATAATGACAGGAAAATAATTTTTCCATATTACTACTTTAGCAGTTAAATAAGTTTTTCCATTATCTCTTTCTACAAATCTAAATGTAGAACTTTCAGGTATAGTACCAAAAGCTATAAATTTTTTTCTTTCTTCATCAGAATAAGCATGTTCTTTAAAGTCTGAAGATAAAGAAGGTATTATAGAATTATCTAATATACATAATAATGGTTTATTATAAAAAGATTGTAAAGATTTTTCTACACATTCTTTGCTAATATCACATTTATTTCTATTTAATCCCAAGTGTAGAAAGTCAATTTCTGCTATACTGCAATATCCATCATTTTCTAATAATCTAAAATTATCAGAATTTAAACTAAATTGCAAATTTACTGTTGTTTCACTCATACTTTACTCTCCTTTCATTAATCATCATTTCCATTTAATTCTTCACTTTCCTCTTTTAAGATATAAAACTGGTCAGCAAACCCATCAAACATTGCTTTATTATTTTCACCATATACTTGAGCTTTATCTCTTAATAATATAGCCTGTTCCATAAAACGGTTAAATAACCTTAGAAATGATTTTAAATCTGCCTCAACATTTAAATCACCATTTATTGTAGCTGTATCAATAGCTGATTTTATTAATTCATAAGCTTCTGTATGTTCATTAACATTAACATTGAAAAAATCTAGCATTGTTTCATATGTTCTAGTATCTTTTTCAGTAGTATAATATTTTGGAACTACATTATATCTTAGTTCTATATCAGCAATTACATCAGCTAAAAGAGGATATAAATGTGCCAAACCATGGTGGAATATAGAACTAAAATTACTTAAAGCCCATTCTACATTAGAATAACCTAAAAAGTTATCCCAAGTTCTGTTTAATTGAAAAAACTTTTGAATTAATAAATTTAATTTTTGTTGAGTTTCTTCTGATATTAACATTACTATTCTCACCACCTTATATTACTTTATTAGAAGGTTTATTATTAGACCATTGAGTTAATAATTTTGATAACTCATCTGTCATAATAAACACCCACATAGTGCGGTTCTTTCTCTCTTTGTTTAATTGGTAAGAATAAATAGGTTTTAACCCATTTTGTTCTAAAAATTTACAAAGATTTGGAGAACCACAAGTATATTTTTTAACATTTTTTAATTCTTGAGTATTATCTATAAACACCTATCTTTCACCTACCCTATTATCTTTATATTCTCTACTTTTTTCACCACTATCTTGCATGTCCCCCACATCTTTTTGTGGTCTCCCGCCTTCATTGCCAGGCTTATTTGACATGGTATTCATTGATTGTAGTGGTTTCATCTTTGATTTTAAATCTAATTTATTAGCCCAATTTACAAAACTAGCCACTTCAAAAGGTTCAAAACCAGTATTAGCCATTAAATATTCTACAGGATAGTTAGAAGTTGTTACTAATTTTAAAGCATTATCTATTTCTTTATCTTTATCTAATTTATTTCCAAAAAATGATACTTTCCATTTATATGTTTTAGTTTTTTGCATAATTATCCAATTGGCTAAATTTGCAAACTGATTATACATATGAGTAGCAGAAAAATCAAATGATATCTGTGAAGATATTTTTAATTGTCCTGCATTCTTATTATCTTTTCCAAACATTGCAGCTCCCATACCCATAGCACTAAATACATTATTGTCACCTAAATCTACTAATTTATCCATCGTATTTACTTGATTTGCCGCAACCTCTTGTGCATCAAAAGGAGTGGCAAAAGCAACTATATTTTCAGGCATTTGTTCTTTTATCATTGCTATCAATTCAGCAGCTTCATCATATGGTATTTGCATTTTATTAGTGCTTTTATCAATAGGAATTTTCATTGCAATTAATTTCCATAAATCTAATACAGATTTCTTCTTTAATAAATCTCTATAACTTAAAACATCTAATGAAGCACCCATAGCACCAGTTAATGGTGGAATTTTATCTGCTCTATTTGGGTTAAATGTTAAGCAAAATGATTTCTCAGGTGGAAGATTATAATATTGAAAAGGTGCTAATTCTTCCCCTGTATATCCTTCTTTCCTTTTTTGTACAAAAACTTTATAAGCTTCTGTAAGTTCAGGCAACATATCTGGCAATCCTACTAATCTATCAAAAAATGTTAAATCTATTGCAAATAGCCAACCATATGTCCATGGTGCAGTTATATAACAATAGTCTGTAGGTAGTTGCAAGAATGTGATTGTATCATCAGTTTCTTGTATGAAATAAAATCCAACTCCATCTTCCATTACTTGTAAATCCATTTTTGAAAATTGATATTTTATATTCATTTTTCTCAATGTGTTTAAAGCTGTATTATAACTATTCATATATTCTTTTGTATCTATATAATCTCTATTATCAGCATCTGCTGGTGTCAAGATATAATTAAATGATTTTTCTGTATTTAAAAACCAAATGGCTCTACCATATTGACCTACAGCATTTTCTAAATATTGGCTTAAATGCCTTATATTTGCATCATAATATTGTGGTGCCATTAACCAATGTTGTATTTCATTAGAAGATGCAGACCTTGGATTAAAGTTACGGTCATTTACATATTGTTCTGATAATAACGGATTATATCTTCCTTTATTACTAGATATTCTTGTTATCAAATCTAATTGTCTTAATTGTTTTGATAAATCAGCAGAATATGTTTTAACAAAACTATTTAATGTTTCCATTTGTTCTGGGGTTGCCATTTTTTGATTATTGGTTGTTTGAGTTGTAGCTTTTTTTTTTGATTTTCTTTTATTACTCACTTATTTACACCCCCATTATCTAAATAATTTATTTAATGAATTACTTCTACGACTACCAAGACTATTCATTTTGGCAATAGTCATTACTAAATCTCTATTATCAGTTTGTAATATATTATCATAACTCATAGCCCACCATAATGCATACATAAGACTAGAAAATCTATCCTTATCTATTTTTCCTAATACTTTTTCAACAGTTACTTCACCATTTGTTAAATGTTTAAGCTTCAAATTGGCAATTTCTTCAACTAAAGCATTTGTTTGTGCAAATGGTACAAACGCTTCTACTTGGTCTATATCTCCTGGGTCAAAAGTATTATCTTTTCTTTCTTCTAAAAGTCTTAATTTTTGACTTTCTACACAATCTATAAAATTAATAATAGCATAATTATTAATTCTTCCATCTTTTTTTGTTTCATCTTTATTTTGAGAGTTTAATGCATATAACATAGGAATTGCATCTTTATATTCAGACCTTATCTCTCCATTAACAGCATCCCATGGTAAATATGTTTCTCCAGTTTGAACATCTACATTTGGTCTTAATAATTCATCTCTAAGACCATTTCCTAAACCATTAGTATCCACTATAACAATCTTAGCAGTAAATTGCTGTTGTATTTTTTTTACTAAACATGCTTGAGCACTAAAACTTAATGCATTAGAAACTACATACATATTTATTAAATCTAGTTGTCTAATTAAGCCATTGTCAGCATGGTGTTCTTCAATTACACTAATAACAGTTTTATTATTAGCAGTATTTGCAGAACGTGCAACATCGACACCTAGTATTATTTCTCTTTCATTTTTTAAGTCGTCATCTACTGGTTGAGTTAAAGTTCTTGTTTTTAATAATTTTTGAATATCAACAAGTTGGTTGTCTACAGCTCCTACCCATTTTTCTTCATAGTTTCTTGCAAAAGCTACTGAACCTGTATCTCTTTTCTTTTTTAATATCTGACTCTTATTAGAACCTCTTCCCATCCAACATCCAAGCATCCAGCCTGAACCTAGAACCATATCACCTTTTAAGTCAACCATATCTTTATACATCTGAACACTTCTTGCCCATTCATCGCTACCCCTAAATCCCGAAGTAGTAAAGAAAGATATTGCTTGATTTAACTCTAATGGGTCTGCAATACCTAATTTCCCTTGTGTTGTTCTACCAATTTCAACAATTGGTTTTAAAGCATCTTCAAAAGTATAATTATCAATTAAGGCACTTTCCTCTATTTGTATTCTATTTCTTCTTTGCCCTTTACTAGTTTGGGCATTTGCAAGTACATCTATTCTTGAACCATTAACAAAAGTGAGTTCAAAGTCATCTTTTGCTTGTCTAACTTTCAATATCTCATTTTTAAACCACGGATATTGCCTAGTGATTTCATCATATTTATCCTTTAATAATTCAGCAGCATTAGCCTTTGTTTGAGCAGTCATCGCCATTGTTACTCCCGGATAAAGAACAGCTATAATAAACATAGAAATTACTTCTCCCCATGTTTTCCCGCCATCCTCTAGGGAATACTCCATATACACTAGTAAATCTACATATACATCTTAAATAAACTCTTTGGTCAAAGTGTAAATTTATTCCACCATTTTCCGGTCTTATCATATCTAAGAATAAATCCGGATGCCATCTAAAAAAGCTTATTAATTCCGTGTATTGTTTTATATGTGCTTTAAAGAAACTTTTTTGACTATCATTACTAGCAGTTACCGTAGGATTATCCCACGCATCATAATTACTGGTAGGCACACCTGACATTCTTCTATGTTTAGTATCTTCTCTTTCAAAATCATGTATATAAGCCATTAGTCTTTATCCCCTTCTTCATAGTATTCATCAGGTAATTGTATAAATTTTTCAACTTTTTCCCTGTTATTTAAAGTAGGGTCTCCATCAAAGATTCCATAAGGGTCGCCAGTACTAGTAATATAGTCTTCTCTCATTTTATCATAGAACTTGTAAACATCTTTATATTCAACCAAAGGTTTTCCTTCTAAATTTCTTGCATAGTTTATATAATTCCATATACAAAAATCTACGGCATCATTTGGTCTATATCTAAATTGTGGTAATATAGGGATTATATCTACATTTTGTTCAACTGCTTGGGCTATTTCACCTATAGTAGATAAACCACCTTGTAAATCTGCTTTACTTAATTGATTAGGGTTTATTTTGGCTTTATCTGCTTGTTTCATAGCTAATTCTCCCCAGGTTTTAGCTTCGGTAGCTTTACCAGCAGCAACAGCCATTTCTTCCTTGACTTTATATCTAACATATGTAACCAATGCTTCAGTATGCATACTTGTTTGTTCTGTATAATTTCCTCTCAAAAATTCATATTTATTCCACATATAATAATATTCTTCTTCTGTATATCCATTTCCAAACAATGCTATAATATCATTTGTTACTTGAAAATCTTCAAATTTTTCTATTTCTGTTTTAACTGGTTCAACATTTTTTATATCTGTTAAGGTAGGCTTTATATTAGTATCTTTTTCTTCTAATTTATCCATATCACTATCAAGCCATTTATAATCTCTGTATTGCTGCATATTAATCATTCTAAGATAAATACCAATAACATTAGCTCCACCTTTTGCAACAGCTTTTTCCCATATACTATGTATATAAGGTCTATCTATTGTTCTAAGTACTCTTAAAGTTTTTTCTTTATCTATATGATTAAACTTATCATTGCACATTTTTCTTATACAAACTTTACAATAAGGTAATACGCCAGTTAAAGCATGCATTTCATTATAACTTATATAAAAGTCTGATTTTGGTTTAAATTTTCCACAAGAAGTGCATTGAACTGGTGTATCATCTTTGTTTGCTCTTTTTTTTACTGCCTTACTTGTTTTTTTTCTTGGCATTCAATCACCTTCTTCAATCATAATATGAAAATAGCACCAGACTAATAGTTTAATCTAGTGCCGCAAAGCTTAGCTTTTCCTAGAATAATATCCCACTCATGAAATACTATCCCCATAAAGGAATTTAATTAAATATATAACTATAAGGATTTACAGTTTTACCATTTACTATTATTTCAAAATGTAAATGATTTCCAGTAGAATTTCCAGTAGAACCCACATGACCAATTATTTGACCACAAGTTACATTTTGACCTTTTTTTACACTTATAGAACTCATATGTGCATATCTACTTTGTGTTCCATCATTATGTTGTATAAGTACCATATTGCCATAACTAACATTTGAATATTGAGTTTTTATTATGGTGCCACTTTTATAAGCATATATGTTATCTCCATAGTTCCCCTGTAAATCTATACCACTATGGAAATCTCCCCTACTTTTTCTATACCCATATGTTGAACTAATCGAATGCGATTTAGTAGGAAAACAGATAATTTTTTTCTTATATCTAGCTATATAATTTTCTATTGTGTTATTTATGGTAATAGTTTCTGATAAATCATTTTTGTTAGTTTTTACCAATTCATTTATGGTTACATTTACATTATCTGTATTTTTTAATAAATAATCTTTCTGTAAATTTGCATTTTCTATATTCTCAAAATATAAAAATGTTTCATTATTAATTATAAATTCATATATTGTATAATATTCAATTTTTTCTTTTTCTCTAGTAGTTAATCTACTTCTTGAAGTTACATTTTTTTGCTCTGCTCTATTATAATCAACAGCAAAATTTTCTACTTTTGCAACTTCTTCAATTGATGTATTTTTTTCTTTTGGTATATACATTGATATATTACTAATTAATATAGCAATACACAATAGGATAGCAATAATTTTTTTTGTTATCCTTTTCTGTATTAATTTCACTTCAAAATCAACTCCTAAAGTCTACAACTTTATTAAATATTGACACTCTATTCCATCATTAGAATTTAAAATAAATAAATTTTGAGATGGATTACTTGTCTTTCTACCATTGTTTGCATAAGCATCAGTACCTGATAATGTTCCATTCATATATACATAAGTACCGTGTATTTCATTTGCCTCGTAATGGTGGCAATGCGCCATAAACATAGCATCATAAAATTTTTTTGTCATCAAACTTAAATTTTGTACTATATCGTTCATTTTATCTCTATGACCATGAGTAAAAGCATAATTTCTTCCAAATATTTCAACAACACCTATTTCATTACTATATGTGTTTTGCATTATATGAATATATTCACTATCTTTAAATCTAGCATCTAAATACCATCTTACAAATAATGAAAAATTATCTTCATTTTCCCAATCTTCTTTATTAGGAAATACTCTTCCATGATTGTCAGTAACATCATAATAATATATTTCAACAAATTTGCTTAATTCTGTTAGCATTTGGGCTAAAGCTTCAGAAACTTTAATCACTTGTTGAACTATATTTTCTCTATTTTCTATTCTTGTAGTAGTATGTATTATACCACTCATATAATCTCCTAAACCCAAAACATATAATGTTCTTACTTTATTTAGTTGTATATATTCAATTGTTTTACCTAATACTTTATTTAATCTTTGATAGAATACATCAACATTATATACATTATTAAATTCATTTATTTCTAATCCAAAATGAAAATCACTTAATGTTAATATAGCAGCTTTTTCAAATTCTTCTTCTAAACAAACAGGAACTATTTTCTTCTCTTCTGTTTTTAAAGATTGAGCACATTCAGTTATTAAGTCATAAATACTTTCTTTTCTAGCTTCATTTCTAAGTCTTCTATTTAATGCCGCTCTTTCATCAGATAATTTTACCCTTTCTTTCTTTAACTCTTGTAATTGTATTTGTATTTCTTGCTGATAATCAGCTGGTTTGGAAATTAGTTCTTTATCTTTCATTTTTTTATAAACAGCTATTCCACCAAATATAGTGTCCTGACTTTTTCTTAGACTGTCTTTGTTTAAATCTAATCCTAATAAGTCAACTATATCTCCCCAATCTAAGTCATCTGGTCTTTCTTCTTTTTTTATGTCTATTAATCTCATTGCATAATCTAAATCTTCTTCATTCTCTTTTCTTAAATATTTAGAATTCATATAATCACCTTTCTATAATAAAAATGGGTTAAGGCTTCAAAAGTTTCTTAACCACTAATTATTGGAGGGGTTTTCATCTCCTACAGCTCCGCAGAAATCTGTACCGCTATCTTGGTTGCGAGAGGTAAGACTTGAACTTACAATCTCAGCCTTATGAGGGCTGCGAGCTACCACTGCTCCACTCCGCAATGTTTTTATATTTTTTCTTTTCATATAAGATTGAAAAAGTATAACCCTTTAACCCTACTAATATCAACAGATTAAAGGGTTTTTCTAAATGCGGAATTTAATTTTTGATTTGTGAGTTATGAATTTCCCTTGCACATTCTTTACAATATTTAACTCTATTATTAGTCTTTTTTACAAGTCTTCCACAAATTTCACAATTTATAAAAATTCCACCTAAATATTCTTTTTCAAAATTATATACCATAGTTTCATCTGGAATTATTTCCATAACAATATCACTATTTTCATTTACATACTTCACAATAGAACTCATTTTAGTTGTGGGCTCAATATACCCTTTCTTAGTTAAATAATGAACCATCTCTCTTTTCTCTTGCCTACTTGTGTACATATCACATAACTTAAATAAGTCCGTATCTGAACACCCAACATAATATTTGTCAGAATTATTATTAGACATATAATATTTTGCTAATACAAGATAAACAAACATAAGCTTTTGATATTTTATATTTTCTTCAGATAAAATGGTATTTATTTCTGCTTGTGTTATTTTTACAGGAATATTAGATTTTAATGTTCCATTTTTACTTCTCTTTACTCTTCTATCTATAAAATCATACATTATAACTTTATTATAATCACTAAAACTTTTTTTTGAAATTCTATGAAGTTCAGTTTCTATCTGCTTATCATTGTATCCTTGTTCTCTTAAATAATTTGCTACTAACTGAAGTTCTCTTCCTTTGTTTCTTGGGGTTTGTATTCCTTTTTCTATAACTTTCTTAGCATGTTCTCTTTCATTAAATATTATTGACATTGTATTTTCACCTCTTTATTCTCATATCTTTTTCCCATATACTCTATTGTGCCATTACAATCTAATACCGGTATATTAAACTTTTTATTTGAATTATCGTATATATTTAAAACAATACCTTCACCAAACAAATCCCAACAGAAATTTTTAGGAGAAGTAGGATACAAATAATAATTTACATATACTGCTAAATTAGCAAGTCTTTGAATGTCATCGCTAATATAATCTAAGTCTAAATTCTCTATTAAATTTGCACTTACCGGTGTTTCACCTTGCTCAGTAGAAATACTATCAGTTATAGTTTTATTTTTTGTTTTGCTTCTTTTATATTTTTTATATACTTTTTCCATTTCTTCAATTTGGTCTTGTGTAATACTAATGTTTTTATTAAATAATATATCAAAAATATATTCAGGGTTCTTTTTATTTACATTAATTTTTATTTCCTTTACTTCTTTTTCCATATATCTACAAATATTATTCATAGGACAATCTGTTTCTAAGAATGGATTAAATTTATTATAATTATCAACTAAATCTTGTTGTTCTTTAGTTTTATTTTGTATATTAAGAAGTTCTTGAATACTTATTCCAAACAATCTATTAGATAAATAATCATATCTTTTTATATGCTCATTATATTGCGTTTTATATTTAGGATATAGATATTTCATAAAATAAGGTCTTTTTTCTATTAGCAATTTATTGTTAAATTCTATTTCTTCTTTTATAAATTTTTCATTTGGTATTTCTGGATTTTGCCAGTTAGTCCAATGAGCTGGAAAATCTTTGACAACTAAACCTTTTGCTTTATCGATTTCATTTCCTTGAGCTACCCTACACTCTTTTAATCTGTGTATTATAGTATTATATTCTATACTATTTTTATCAAATAAAGAAAGCATACTATAAAGTGTAGTGCTACAATTTGTAATATATCCAATTTTACTATCAAAAGATAATAAATCAGCTTTAAATAAATCTTTTGTATCTATATACTTTTTTTCTGTTGGTTTCTTTTGATAAGTTATTGGATTACCACCAAAAGAATTTTTTATTATAACTTTATTATTGGTTGTAAATACTATATCTCCATCAAAATCCGAGTCTGCATGAAGCATACAATCCATTCCCCAAACATTATAAACAATTCCAGAATATAAATATTTATACCACTCATTTACCTCATTATTATTTTGCAAGTGTAAAGTATTTACTTCACTCCTCCATGTCAACGGGGCTCTCATAGCTACTACAGTATCTACGTTTCTATTATTCCAATATTGACTATAATGTTCAAACTCATTTAATAATCCTTTTACTTCTAGACCATAAATATGCTCACATAATCCGATATGGGTCGCTTAACATTGTTTGAAAGTTTCCATTTACCAATAATTTACCTAAATAGCTTTCATTTATCTTTGCATTTAAATATCTAGCAAGCTTTGTCTTTATATAAGTATCTCCTAACATATCTCTATTTAAAATCAAAGCCCTAACAGGTGCTTCTAATGAGTTAAACACATCCATAAAATCATCTATTTCCATTTCATTTAATGGCTTATCACATAAGCCACCCAATAAATATAACAAAGCATAATCGCTATCTTGGCTAGTTATTTTATCTAGCCATTCTACTGTAGGCTTACATAGTTTTTCAATTTTTTCTGGAGTATCTAAATTTAATACTTGCAAAAACTGATAATTAGTAAATACTGCCGTTTTGTCTTCTTTAGGAGTAAATTTTGTAACTCCCCATCTCCCATCGTTTTCTTTACAACAATCCAGATAATCCTGCCAACTATCATAACCTTTCCAAAGCTTAAATTGACTTTCAGTAATAATCATATCAATGTCATTAGTATCAACTTCATTTCCATATAAATCTATAATTATATGTTTACCAGCAACTTCTCTAGAAAATTTATGAAAATCAAATACGCAAACCATTCCTTTAACAAAATAATTTCTAATACAAAATGAACATGGTGTGTAATCTAAATCTAAATCTTGAGCCCACTGTTCTGCAAGTTCTGGAGAACATATTCCCATTCCATCCCAAAGGTTAAATGTAAGCTCTCTTTCCTGCTCCTCAATAATATCATCCGGTTCACTCTCCGTAACCCAATCTATCTTTTTAGTCATTTTTATTTCTTTATCTGGTACTACACAAACTCTTGGCTCACTCACACTATATGTTGCACTATTTGACAATGCATAATAAGCATTATATTTGCTCTCAGTTATTTTTAATGGTTTATGACCATTTCTTAATATTTTATCTAAATCATTGTATATATCTTCTTGTACAAAAAATACTGTGTTTCTACGGGCATTTCCTGCACCACATAATAATCTCACATATTTTTTTCCATTTACAGTTAACCCATGTTTTATTATATGTTTATAATGAGAATGCTTCTCTATAACAACAGAAATATATTCAGGAATAAATAATAAATTATCTATGTCTTTATCTATTTGTAATATTCTCTGTTTATTCTCTAGACTTCTTTTTTTTCTTGTTAACTTTCTTCTTTCTTTAAAAAGACTATTTATAAAATCAAAATCAGTATCTTTATTCTTTATTTTTCTTATAGACCTTAAAACTTGGTTATCTCCTAATGCTATAAGTTCATTATTTTTTCTAGCAACTTTGATTGTAATATTAATATTGTAATTATCCTTTTTTAATCTACCAGAGTTAAATTTTAAAACATAAAATTGTTGTAATTTTTGCATTATCTAATTCCCCACTATCTATATAATTCTTCTTCAATTAATTTTGAAGTTTCTCTTTTTACTTCTGCTCTATTAAACTTTTTATGTCTCTTTTCTTGTATCTCAGGAGTATTATCATATAAAGGAATTGAGATAGTATCTTCCATATCAAAATTCATAGATAATACTTTTTCAATATTTAAACCTTCTTCACCTATTTCTAGTCTTGCTAAATCAATAGAGGCTTTAAAATCTTGCAGTTTATTATTTATATCTTCTATTATTTCTGGAGGTTGTTGGTGAAGCCATTCGTGATTATATACGGCTAAATTAGCTCCATTATCAATAGAAACTTCGCCACCTTTACTTTTTTCTTTTATATGGTGATAGCTTATTGTTCTATCTAACTTTTTATAACCTTTTATCTTTTTTAATTTCTTTTCTTCTTCTGGAGTAATTTCTCTTATACCAGCTCTTTCCATAAAACAACCTTTCCCATATCGTTGTTCCAATAATTTTCTACCTGTACTATTTTTCAATAACAAGACCTCCTTTTATTTAATGTTCATTTTTTTGTTCTTCAATTTTATTTTCTAAATTGAACATTAATTCTTGTAACTTTTCTATATCTACAGTTCTACATACTTCACTAACACCATTCAATACTGTCACCAAATAATCCCAAGCATCTTTATAACAACTTATCATAATAAACCATACACCCCACTGCTCCAATATCCAACTGGAATATTAAGTCTATTAGCTAACTCTATTTCTTTTTTCATACCTTCAGATATTCCATCATCATCAAATACTATAACTTTATTACATTCAGAAAGCAATCTTAATCCAAAATCCATTCCGATTTGTCTTTCAAGCTCATTATTATCATCTAAAAACTGTGTAAAATATATATGCGGACAAACTGGAATAGCTTTCATTTTAGTAACAACAAATTTACAGTGCTCTTTTGCTTTATTTATGTTATCTTCTATATTTCCTCTTAAAGGAGAACAAATATAAATTTTTTGTATCTTGTTATCTAAACCATCAATTGACTTATTATCTTCATATCCTTCTAACTCATAATCTTCACAATCTAAATTATCTTCATCTATCACATCCTCTGTAGCAACATATATAGTTAATATGCCATCATCATTAACGCTAATATCATCAACACAACAATTAAGAATATAAGGATTAATGGTTTGTATAAATCTTTTTCTATTATCTATTCCAAAGTTATATACTCCATATTCAAAATATCTATCTTTCCTATAATTATCATGAGTATCTTTATCTGGATATTCTATTCTAATTATTTTAGTGTTATAATCATCATTATCTGTACAATCTCTAAAATTAACAAATTCTAAAAAATCAACTAATTTTATTTTCTTTTTCATATAATCCTCCTTTAATCCCAACCATAGCATCCACAATAATATTCATCAGTATCTTTATCTTCTCTATATAAGAAAAATGGTAAATCATATCTAGATTGTGTAATATGCCCACATTCAGTACATTTTGCCATTCTCCCTTCTAAGTTAGGCTTATTGTCTTCTATTTCAAAACAATTACAAATAACACAACAAGGTTTTCCTTCACAAATAGCATTTGCAGTGTGCCCACATTTCATAATAACTTCCATAATATCTCCTATCTACAAATAGTATCAGCTTCATTTAAAATACATAAATCTTCAAACTCTCTTTGCCCTACCATTTGTTTTAATTTATTTTGTATTTCTTCTTTTTCTCCATTTATACAATGTAATCTCATATGCAAATCAATTAAATCTGCCACATATAAAACATTGTCTAAATCATTTTCAATTTTGTCCGCTTTTTCATATAATAAATACATATAAGCAGAAACATGTTCATGGTTATAATAATGAGCAATATCTGTTGTTTCTCCTTTTGTATTTATAAATGTCTTTGTTATCTTTTTACCTATATCATGATACATAGCCGCAGTTATTAATCTTTCTAATCTATGAATATCTCCAGCAAATGTTAATTTATAATTATCAATTATATATTTAGTAACTGCCTGGATATGTGCTCCTATTGTTAATAAATGGTGGGGATTATCATGATTAACAGTTGATAAGTAATCTATGAATTTAAAAATATCATATTCATTATTACTGTCCAATGTTCTTTTTATAATTATTTTATCCCAACCTTCTCTATATTGTGGAATTTGTATATTCATATACATTTTTTTAATAACTTCATAAGGAACATGTCTTTTTCTTTCTCTATTTCTAGATAAACAAACATTAATATCAGAAGCAACTAATATACATATTTTCTCACATTCTATATTTTTTATTTCTTTAAGAAAATGTGTTCTTTTACTAGCTTTTATATTAGTTGCATCTAAAACACAACTTTCACCATTTTTTAGAGAAGTTTTTATTCTCCTATATAATTCAGTAAATATTTCATTATTATCACCTTGAATTTCTTCACTGCCCCACAATTCTTTTCTTAATTTATCAGAAGAATATACTTTAACTCCTAATTCTTCAGCTATTTTAGACTTACCAGACCCCGGTATTCCAACCATCATATAAAACTTAGTCATTAATATCACCTTCTTCAATCAGTTTGAATTTTACTAATTCAACATCTTCCTTATCTCCCATTTTCCAATAAGGAAATCTACGCCTTTCTAAGTGTAATTTTGCTTGGTGTTCAGAAACAAAGAATGGATTTCCATATCCTTGCTTATTAAGTAAACTCCCGCTTTCTCTATCTCTAACCGCATAAACATATTCATATTTTTTAATTTTCATTTTTATATAACCTTTCTATAATTTTTTTATTTGTTAAGCTATCTATATATTCTTGAACAGTTTTTATTTTTCCTTGAAAAAATTTAAAACCAAAATCACTGTCTTCCTTGAACTCTTTTATACAAAATAAAGCAAATTCTTTATTTGTCATATTTATCTCTTTAACTCTGTTGATTATTATATTTAAATTACTCTTATAATTTAAAAATTTATCTTCAATATCTTTAAAATCATTTTGATACTCTGGAAAATATGATAAAAATTCGCTTTGTTCATTAGCCCTTATCAAATCCAATATTTTTTCTTTATTAACTACATGATTATTTACTAATCTATGTGCATTAACATATGCAGGAGATTTTATTTTTACTCTATGATAAGAACTATCCACTACTACATATCCTTCTTCGTTAAAAGGAAGTTTATTTGCAGCTTCTTTAACTTCTTGTTCAGTTTTTAAATTATATACATTTGGCTTTTTTATTCCTATATCTATATTAAGTTCTTCTCCAGTTATATTATTACGAGTTCCAATATGATATATATCAATATTAGGATAATCAACAACAATTTTTGTATAAGGAGAAACCATTTCAAACATATAAGTATAATCTTTATTTAATATACCAGAAGGGTTTTCTATATATTTAAAATTATTTAAAAACATATCTCCAAAAGTTTTAAAAGGGCACAAATCATTTTCAATATTGGTTTCAAAAGCATTTATACAGTTATTAGTAGATATATGCCACACATTATCAAACCACACTTTCATTAAAGAGCCGGTCTATTTTTTCTTGAACTTTGCAATTATTCCAATCTATTTTGTCTGCATATATTTCTCCTACATTGAAAAATTTGACAAAAGGAAAACAAACTATTTTCCAATCTTTTTCTCTAAATATTATTCCACGAGCTTCTCTAACAGCTTTTAAGGAAAAATCAGAATTTATTTGGTCATATTTAAATAATATATATCCATTATCCCTTTTTATTTTTAATGAATAGGGTTTACTAGTTAAGATTTCTTCCCAATTTTGATTATTCTTGATTATATTTATCAATTCTAATTCCATATTTTCCCTCCAACTCTTTAATAAATAAGAATGAATTATCTATATATTCTTGACTAATAACGCAATATTCACAAGAATTTATATAATAAGGACAATTACAGCACCCACATTCTCTGCCTTCTACACACATTTCTTTCACCCCTTCTTTTGCCTGGGGCTATTATAAAGCTAATTCAAAACCTTCTACTTCATTAAAATCTATATTATATTCTTGTCCTGTTATGTCCACTATGTTTTTAAAGAAATTAATTATTTCTTCTTTTTTATTTTCTGACATAATCTTTCTAATTTCTATAGATTGTTCTCTAGTAATTATTAATTCTAAAATTTCTTTTGCCCCATCTTTATTTAACGTAATTATTAATTTCATTTTGTTTTACCTCCCTTTACTTATAATTATATCACATTTTATATTAAATGTCAATATTATTCCATAAAAAACTTACTTTCTTCAGACTTCATATTAATATAATCTAATAGTTGTGGTACAAATTCATCCATAATACTATCTTCATCTGTCATTTCTAAAGAACCATAATCTTTTGTATAAATTGTCATAAGACCACAATCACATAGTATTTCATATATTTCTTCTCTATCTAGATATATATTCTCCATCTTTCTTCTCTCCTATCTTTTCAACTATCGTTCTATCATTAATCATAACAATACCTTTTTTAGTAAACACACCATAAGCACAATGTCTAATGCTATAACTAATAAAACCAACTAATTCTTCTTGACCCACCTTAACAATGTCTCTGGTAAATAAAGGAATACCATTTTTATCCTTAACTCCTATATAATAACAAACACTATCTGGTACAACTTCATAATCTTCTTGTTCTGTTAATCCCCAATCTATATCGTTTTGATAACGAATATAATGTTTAATTTGTTGAGTTGTCTTAAAGCATTGATATGGTGTCTCTTCCCAATGCCAACCATATATCCATTTCTTTTGACTTTCACTATATCCTTTTGCAGACCCTAATGGTACATATCTATTCATTATTTTTCTCCTCTCCTGCAACTATAATAGATTTGTAATATTTACAATTACCACATTGTATATTACATTCTTTTCTTGTGCAAGGAAAATATATACAATTTTTACACATAACTATTCTCCTTTACTAGTTATTTTTAAATCATTTATATACAAACCAATTTTATTAATAATAAAACTAATTGAATTATATATACTATATGGAACTAAACAAATTCCAAATACCAAAGCAACTGAGCAACTAACTTTATCAAATATTTCTAATAAAATCATTAATATTTCCATAATTACTCTCCTAAACAAATTTTTCTAACAATTTCTTCTTTTTTCTCTGTCCATTGTTCTTCATCTACATAAGTCATCTTATAATGTTCATTTAAAATAAATTCAGCTAATTTATCTACCCACGATTTTAAACATTTATTATCTTCTACTTCTTTTAGATATAACCTGTTTAAATTTTCTATCATTTTAACACCACCTTTTTTAGAACTCTTTCTCCATAGTCTTAAATTGACCATTTTCGCTATAATATTGTATTCTAACTTTATTATTACCATACATTCCTAATTTTATTTCAATCCATACAACTTTATCAATATCTGTATCTTCTAACATATCAATAATTAATTCTTTATCCATTTAATCACCAAATCCTATCTTTTTATTTTTTGGAATGCATTCTCCATGTTTTTTTGGGTTATATTTTCTGTCAAACATTCCAACTGAAATTTTTTCTTTACATATTGGACATTCTATATACAAATCCATATTCATATCTAATTTAATATCACTATCTTCATATACAAGTTTAGACTTACAATTACGGCATTTTTTAATCCACCTATCATTTTTTATAACTTGTTTTCCATATTTTAATATTTCCATACTTATAACATATTCCCCCAAAAGATTATATTTTTAAAACCATTTATGAATATATCCCCTAAATGTTTTCTTAAATTCACCATTTTTAAGTTCCCATTCATTGATAAAAACTTTTGCACTATTTGCAGTTATTTTTGGTTTCCCACCTATTAATAACTCTCTTAATTCAGTAGGTATTCCACAAATTTCTTTTTCTCCAATGAATATACAGTTGCCTATGATTTTTATATCTTTACTTATTATTATACAGTCACACATAATTATCCCTTCATATTGTTTATTTTATTATCTAACTCTATTATTTTATCTACAAGTGCTTCTGTATCTTCATATAATACTATTTCATCTTCTGTCATATCACAATCACAACATTCCTTAAACCATATTCTAACTCCTTCTTTTGTAACCACTATTGAGTCTATTATATCTGAATAAACATTAACTTCTCCATTACATTCATATACAACCCAAACTTTATCTCCTATATTATACTCTGTTTCTACTTTCATACTATTTTCTCTCCTTTAATTTATTTTCAAAATTTTCTCTTGCACTATTGTGCTTATCAACTAGAAATGTTATAAAACTTAATCCAAGAAATCCATATAACACTATTCCAAATATCCAGCCACCTTTTAATAAAAAAGGTAATAAGAATATAAATGCTAATATTCCAAACACAATTATGAATTGAATTATATTTGCTATGGCACTCATAAAAGCCCAAAATATTCCATTAATCATTTTTATCTCCTTTCAAATCTGATTTTACATATGCTATTTTATAGCGTACATGATACCTTTCTCCACATTCTGTATCTTTATAACATTTAACCAAGCCAAGCTCTTCTAATTTCTTTATAATATTTTCCATATTCTTTCTTACTTCTACACTTCTTTTTGAAAAGTATCCTATGTCTTCACTCATTTTATTGAAGGTAAAATATGCCTCTTTTCCATAAGCAGAATATAATGTTCCTAAATATATATACACTTTTATTATGTTGTCTATTCCAGTTTGATATAAAGTCTCAGCTACATTTTTATAAATAAGTCTACTAAATTCAAGATTATCAGTTACTACTCTATATGCATATCCACAATCTTCTAAATAATTGTTTTCTACTAACTCTTTTAACTTCTTATAAAATGTACGATAGTGTACTCCTAATTTCTTATATCCATTTACTGGCTTCTTATCTATATATGTATCTACGCCATCTTTTTCTCCATTTAATAGTATCCACACATATAGTCTGTCTGATATATTTTTGTTTGAAAGAAACTTGTTTTCGCTTGGTATTAGTAATGAAGGTTTCTTTTTCACACCATTACCACCACCTACTCTCTGTCTCTTGACATTTTCTATTATAGCACAACTTAAAACAAATGTCAATACCTTTTTGAAAACTTTGCATTTTTTTCGCATCACTTTGCATTTTTTTCGCATCACTTTGCATTTTTTTCGCGTCACTTTGCATTTTTTTCGCCTAAATATGTAATATATGTAATATATGTAATATATGTTGAGAAACAGCCTATTCTAAACCCTTCTTACTCTTTAATTGGTTATAATCTTTAAAAAAATATAATTTGTTATTATTTTAATTTTAAAATTAGGTACTTTTTTAAATTATTTACTTTTTGAGTTTGGAATTTTAAAAGTACTCCCCTCCCATATTTTTTGCTAGTTCAAAACAATGCCATTATCTTTTATTTCTATTTGGTTGAATTGTTTAATTTTTTACTATTTTAAATATGTAGAAATTCTTAGGTATTTAATAGGTATATTTCCGAATATAAAAGTAATTCGTAGAAAATCTTAGAAATACTTAGAAATTCTAAGGTTTTAAATTTACTTAATTTTAATCGGTAATTACGATTAATGTTATTTATAAATATGTAATCTATCTTGGAGAAGCAGATATATCAAGGGTTGGAGTTATTTTTATATTAATCGAAACCGATAATTGAAATTTTTTAATTAAAAAATTGGGTAATTAAAGGGAGAGTAGGTTTTAATCGGGTTAATGGAAAAATTAAAAAAAAGTTGGAGAATGGATGTGCTAGGGGTCAATTTTTAAAATTTTTTATTACCTTAGTTGTTAACCTTGCCCCCTTAGTTAACTATATTGTAAACCCTATCCTGGCTATATTGTTTACAGAATTAGAATTTTAGCAACATTTTTTTATATTATATACAAACAGATGTTTTTATATTAAAATTTTAACTATTTAGTTAATTTTAACTTTTTAAAAAAATCTATTTTAAAAATTTTTTTGCTTTTTTATCTGGTAACTAAAAAAAGAAAATATAAGAACTTTTATACTCTTTTATCTCTTCTCTTCTCTCTCTTCTCTCTCTCTTCTCTTCTCACTCTCACACGCTCACGCTACATTATATTGATATAATTTAATAAATAAAATAAAATAAAAAAATGTTTCATAAGAAACAATTAATATAATATACATATAATACAATATACACATATAATCGAATATATAATATAAATATAACAGATAATAAGAGTAATAATAGAAATAATAAAAGTAAATACAAAAAGCATATAAAGCGATTATATTATAAAAATATACTAAAATAAAAAAATAGCCGTTTTTTATTTTTAAAATTTATATATATTACAGGGCAAAACACTTTTACTATTAAAGGTATTAATAGTAAAATTTAACTAGTAAGTAAAAATAAGTGACAAATTAAAAGCAAAAATAAAAAAAGTAAAAATAAAATTAATATACTTATACACCTAAAAATAAAAATAGTTTATAATTGATTTTAGCAATAACCAGACTACGAACAACCGTTTTAAAAATTCAAAAATAGCGAACGATTTTTTGATTTTGTAATATATTCAACAAAGTTGTAATATAATTGTAATAAAATTGTAATAGAATTGTAATTGACTTTTTTTATTTTTTGGTGTAATATATAGATGAAATTAAAAAAGGGGGTAATAAGATGGATAAAACTATAAGCGACATATTAAAAGATATTGACGCAGAATTCACAGAAATTAACATTTACAACGAATAAAAAAAAGAAAATTTAAAAATTTACAAAAAAAAGCTTGACAAAAAATCAAAAAAAGTGTAAAATTAAGAAAATAAAAAAAAAGAGGTGATAAAAAATGAAAAAAAGAAAAAAAATCAATAAAATTAAATTTTATAAAACAATGTTGGTTATATCAGCATACATCAATTTTTTGTTACTTTTAGCTCTAGCCTCAGAAACTGGGCTACTATCTAAAATTTTAGATTATATTTTTATCATATACTAAAAAAGTCAGGAGGTGCAAAAAAAATGAAAATGATTAAAATGTTAATAAGTTTTTTAGTTGGTTTTGTGGCTAGTTTTCTTATAATAGTTTATAGCTTACAAGTTGTGAAAGTTGAAACAACAGAAAACGGGGCAATAATTACAATAAAATTATTCAATGCTTATGAAAATTATTACATAGAAAAATAAAAAAAATGGGGGTTTTGTTATGAGTTGTTTTTATAACTGTAATAAATATCAAATAAAAAAAGCAGAAATAGAATATCAAGCCATAGACTGGCAAACTAATTTAGCAAATAATAACTATACTTGGGGAGAGCTTGCAGCGTGGGGCGAGTATTTCGAGAAAATGGGTAAAAGATACGGACTTTTGAAAGAATTTAGAGAGAATGGCATTATTTAAAGAAAGATAAAAAAATGGAGGTTTTAAAAATGGAAAAATTAAAAAATAAAAAAATTATAAACACTTTAAAATTAGAAATATACAACAAAGGCGGACAAACTTGGTTTGGTGATTATTACTTTTTTAATGGTATAAACTACGAAAAAGGAACAACAAAAGCCAGCGGTTATGGTTACGACAAACACAGCACAGCAACAAGCAATGCAATTAATAAATTCAAATTTCTATATAAATTTAAAAAGCGGTTTAAAATGGGACGGTATAGAACATATCACAACCGCAAAAGGCGACAGGATTTACGGACTTTATAAAGATAAATCAATTTCTTATGGCATAGGGCTTTCAAGCGTTTTAAATTGTTTGACAGGTTTTAGCAATGTAAAAATAAAATCAATAAATTATGGCAGCCGTTGCGACTTTATACACTTAGAAATAAAAACAACAGAAAAGCAACTACAAAAAGAACTTGAAAAAAATCAAAAAATATTAAATAATAAAAAATCCGATAAATACGACAAAAAAGAAGCAAAAGAAACAATAAAAAAAATACAAGAACTTTTTAAAATGGAGGTTTAAAAAATGGAAGTTTTGCAATTTAGTAATAAAAATCATTTTATAATAAAAAAAGATAAAAAAATAATATTACAAAGCTATCAAAGCTTAGTGGCAGAATATAACACGGAAACAAAAAAACTAGTATTTGGAATTGATTGGGACTATTCAAATACAACTTTGCGAAATCTTTATAATTTTATTGATTTTTTTATAACAGACTTTGACATCTACAAAATAAAAAACAAAAAAGCATATTTACAAAAATTAATAAAAGAAAATTTAATAAAAGTTGATAATATCATAATATAACAGATGAATAACTATAAAATTAGTTTAGTAGCAAGTTATAAGATACAAAAAAGTATTTTATGGCTTGTTTTTTATTGTTTTATATGATTATTTTATACAAAAATAAAATAACGATACAAGACAATAAGAAAAAAGCAGATAACAAAGAACTTTGAAAAGTAAATAAAAAAATGACCTTTTAAAATCTACTATAAACGATTTTTATTATTTATTAATATATTTATATTAATAAAATAATAAATAAAATATAATTGATTTTAACCGCTTTTATTATATATCAATAAGTTTTACATATTAAAAGGAAGCACTAAAATCAAAAATAAAAGTACTTATGTTATAGCTATATAATTATATTAACTAAAAAATAAAATAGCTTATAACTTAAAATAATGGTTCTAGTTAAATTATACTAGTTAGTTATATAAAACAACCGTTCGGCATATAGAACAGATATTTGGTAAAAAGTTCTAGTAACTAACTAATAGATAGAGAAATGCGTAACAGAGGAAGTTAAAATTTCCCCGAGCTGGTGGGGTAGAGGCACAAACGGTAACAAGAAATCAAAAAATTGCCCAGCTAATACAAATAATCAAAATAAAAAACAAATTTTAAAATAAATATTGACAAATTTGATTTTATATGTTATAATATAATTAAATAAAAAAAGAAAAGAGGTTTAAATATGGAAGAAGAATTTAGATTTTTAGACAAAGAAGAGTTAAAAAAAGAATATCAAAATATAAAGAAAGATTTTGAAATTAGAAAATTACTTGGAGAATTTTTAGAAGAAATTTCTAAAAAAGGACATAAGGAAGTTACAAGAAGAATTGAAACATATTTGAAAGAGTTTTTAGATAAAAGAAATATAGAGTATAAAAATATATTTTTACAAAACTTAGATAAGAATTATAGCAGAAAATATTTTGATAGAGTTTTAATTATAAATTTATCTGATACAATAAAGATTTATGCAATAGAAATAAAAAATGGTTATGAAGATAATTTTAGAGGTGGCTTTTTTGATAATTTATTTAGTAATAATATAAAATACAAAAAAGATTATATTGAAGAACAAAAAACACAAAAAGAAAAAGAATTTGAAAATGCTTTTTTATCTTTAAATAGATATAATCAAAAATTGACAGAATTAGTAAAATTAAGAGATAGTTTTGGAAATTTAGCAAAATAATTTAGCGAATTTAAAAGTAGTTTTTTAAAATGCAGAATTAAATTTATATAAAATTGTTTTAAGGTGAAAACCCACCCCAATAATAGATTTTTAAATTGCAAATTTGATTTTGCATATACATATATTAAGTTGAAAAATAGGGGTAATAAATTTTAAAAAATAACTTGACAAAATAAAAAAATTATGGTATAATATAATCAAAGATAAGAAAATAAAGGAGTATGGATTATGGAATATTATTTTATAAAAACAGATTATAATTATTATGGTAAAAATCATTTTTTATTAGATATTAGTAATGGTAAATATGATAATAATGATTTAGCATTACAAGTTATGCAATATGGTTATAAAACAGAAAATACAGCGAAAAAAGGTATAAATAGCTTAAATAAATGTTTTAAAAGATTAGGAATTAAAAATAATAAATATGAAATAGTAAAAACAAAAGTAATAAAATAAATTTAAAATTTTTTATAAAAATACTTGACAAAATTAAAAAATTATGGTATAATATTGATAAATTAAGAAAGAGGTGTTTAAAAATGAACAAAGTAGAAAAATACATAAAAGATAATAATATAAAAGGTTATCTTTCAAGCGGGTTAGATACTGACAAAATAGAAGAATATATTAAAAATGATAAAAAAGAAATGGAATTATTTGAGGAAGAAAGAAATTTTAATGAAAATATTGATACATTAGAAGATTACATTTATTACTTAATAGAAAATTATAATTTTGAACTTACTATGCAAAATGAAGATATTGAAAAAATGCTAGATTATATATATGGTTGCGAATTTGATTTGGAAATAAACAAAAATGGAACATTAAATTTAATAGATTTACAAAATGCGTATTTAGGAGGTAATTATTCTAATTTTGAAACTATTGACAGTGCATTAGGTAGATTAAGCGGAAGTTATTTATATGATTATTTTGGAATTGAGGTGTTATAAAATGTTTAAAAATAAAGAATTAATAAAAGATATAAACGAATTAAGAAATAATATAGATATGAAAAAATATGATAATTTGCAAAGTGATTTAAAGGATTTTGGGAATTTATTATATGAAAATTTTGGGAAGGAATGGCAAGATACAGTTATACACAATGAATTATTAAGATATAAAAAAGCATTAATAGAAGTACAAAAATAAAATGTGAAAATAATACTTATTACAATAATAGCAATTTATTTTAAAAAATAAGCGGAAAATTTATTTTATATAGAAAAGGGAGATAGAATTATGGAAAAATTAGTAAATTATAGAAAGCCAAAAAGATTAATAGACAAAATTAATAATGGAAAATGTGGAGAATATATAAAATTTCAAGGAACAGAAATGCAATTAGTACCAGTTTTTTGGAATAATACTTATTGTTATATAGATTTAAAAAATGATGATAATTATATAAACTTAAATGAAAACAAAAAAGTAACATTATTTTGTGTAAATGACTTTTATATTGAAAAATAATATATAAAAACTTGACAAAATGAATAAAATGTGCTATAATAATTATAGAAATTAGGATATGAAACAACTTTAAGAGATTTAAAAGAAATTAAAGAAACAGAGGAGGAATAAATATGGACAAAGAAGAAATAATAAAAACATTATTAAACTATAATATATCTGAAAATGATATAATTGAAGATTTTAAAGAATATTGTTTTGATAATAGAATAAATTATAAATATTCAATAAGTTACCAAAATGTAAACGATTATATTATGTATTGTTATTATGAAATATTTGATAATTTGGACAATTATTCAAACGGTGTTGACAGTATGATTTTAAAAGATGAAATTTTAAGTTTAATAGAAATTATTATATATGATAATTTTAATATTGATATGGAGGGCTAAAATGGATATAAAAAAAGGGGATATGTTTTATGCGGATTTAGGACACGACAACATAAAAAATAGTGAACAATACGGTATTAGACCAGTTTTAATAATATCAAATGATAAAGGCAATATATATAGTCCAACAGTAATTGTAGCACCTTTGACATCAAAAATAAAAAGGCAAGATTTGCCGATACATATTGCAATAACAAAAGATAAAAACAATGGTTTAGAATTAAATTCTGTGGCATTGCTGGAGCAAATAACCACAATAGATAAAAGCAGACTAATTACAAAAATTGGTTGTATATGTGATGATGATTTGAAAAAGATAAATCAGTCATTAAAAATAAGTTTAGATTTATAGAAGGTAAAAAAAATGGAAGAAAGAATGAAGAAGATGTAAAGGACGGAAGATAAAAAAATGACAAATTACAATCAATTTTAAGACATTTTGATTTTAAATTAATGAAATTATATAAGGAGATATAAATTATGAAAGAGTTAAAAAAAGAAATATTTTTAGGAATTACAAATGAAGGTGAAGTTGCTTTTGCAAATATTGAGTTTAGACATCCCGTATTTTATGAAAATGGGAGAAAAAATATAAAGGAAAATAAAATTGAATTTACTGTATCTTTTAATACATCAAATATCTTTAATAAAACAGAATATATTAATTCTGGAAAATATGAACAGGATATTATAGATTTTGTAGATGATTTAAGCAAAGAAGAAAAATATAATTTATGTGAAAATTTTAATTGTACACCTGAAAATCTTGCAGACGAGTATTTTCAAATGATAGAACAATCAGGCGGTTTAGGATATTTTCTTGACAATTCATCTTTCCCTGAAGAATATACTGTAAATAATAATGATTATATTTTTGTTTCTTCCGCAGCAGGACAAATTGATTTAAGAGAAACAGGTATGAAAATTAATTTAGATGAAGATTTATATAATAAAATAAATAATTATTGGGATAAATATCATTTAAAAGAAATACCAGAAAATGAAGCACAATCTTTAATAAATTCAATTGAAAAATCTATAAATGGTGGAAAAGTAATAGATTTAAATAATTCTCAAAAATTAGAAGATTTCATAGAAAAATATATTGAAACAAATTATTAACACTCTGTAAATTGTGAAGAAAATTTAGAAAAAGATTTATAAAATGTTTTAAATAAATGGAAATATAACAGAAAAAGAATATTCTGAAGAATTAGATAAATTATGGGAGGGAAGATAATGGAGTTTTCAAAATTAGAAAAAGAACAAGAAATTAACCAACTTATGGATTTATTCCAAAAGAACAGTGAGAAAATGTTGAAAGTTTTTGAAGAGGGAATGGAAATTACAATAAAAAAGAACAAAGAAGGTTTTGCAATGTATAGCAAACTTATAAAAAAGATAAAATAATTTTAAAAAAGCTTGACAAGATTAATTTTTTATGGTATAATATGTTTAAAGTTAAGGAAAGGAAGGTAAAAAATATGAAAAAAGAATTTTGTAATAAATATGAAACTGTAATAATAGTAAACCCAAAAATTCAATATATAGGAGATATTAAAGAAAAAATATTAAAAATAATAGGAGATTTGAATGTTGAATATTTTGAAGATTTAGGCAACAAAAAATTAGCTTATGAAATAAAAGGAAGAAAAGAAGGACATTATATAAGAATAGAATATTATACAAGAAACAATGAAATTATAGAAAATTTAGAAAGATATTTTAAAATAAATACAGATATATTAAAATATATTACAATAAAAACAAAAGAGGTAACACAAAATGATACAAAATATGACAATTTATTATATCATATATTAGATATTTATACAGATAATAATTGGGAGAATGAACCTCTTGATGAAGATGAAATTGACACTTTAGTAGAATTTTTAAAATTAAAATTAAATCTTATTAATGGAAATATAACTACTGAAGAATACGATAAATTATTAGATATATGAAAAATAGAGAGTTTATAATAAAGTATTAAGAAGTTTAAAAAGGAATAGGAAAAGAATTTTCAAGTAAAAAGTTTTAAATACAAAAAGATTTTTATAAATTAAATGTTGAAAATTTATTATATAAAAAGGAGGAGGTTTAATTATGAAAGTAGATTTGGAAAAAGTAAAAAGAGCTTATGAAAAATTAAAAGAAATTGAAAAAGATTGTGGTTATAGAGAATTTGAAGTTGCATATTTAATATTAGAAAGATTAGATAATGTAATAGATGATGAGGTAAATATTACAAAAGAAGTAGCTGAAAAAGTAAATGAAATTGCAGATAGTGTTGACACTTTACTAGATAGTTATGTTAATGAAGAATTAGATATTTTAAGTCAAGAATTAGAAGATGAAGAATAAGGAGAATTTTATGGAAAGATTTGAAGATTTAAGTAAAGAAGAATTATTAAGAATAATGAGAGCTTATGATAAATACATTATAGAATTTTTTGATGATGAAGTACACGAGGGTATGATACCAGTATGTTTAAATGAATTTTACGATAATGAATATAATTATTATTTAGAAGTTGGAGATATAATTTGTTTTGGAAGATTTGTTGATGATGAAGATTTGAACGAGTGGTTGTTAAAACAAAGTAAGGAAAACGATAAAAGAGGCTTTAATTTGTGAGCTAGGATTTTATATAGGTACAAAAAAAGAAATTGATGAGTATATTAAGAAAAATATTTAGGAATTGAGCATAATGCAGATGAATATTTTGTATTTTATATGTTTTGTAAATTTGTTGTTGAAAAGTTTGGTGTAAGTTTAGAAATTATTGAAAAAGAACTTGGAAAAGATTTTATAAAAGATAAAATTGGGTTAGCTACGGGATTTTTTAGTGATAGATAAGAAAAGTTTGTTTTGAATTTGAAACAATTTATAAATAATGTTATTGATAGTTAGGAAATTATTATATAACAGAAAGTGAATTATTAGAAGAAGTTAGTTAATAACTTCTTTTTATAATAAAAAAATATTAAAAATATTTGAAATAAGTATTGACAAATTGAATTTAATGTGTTATAATATAATTAAGTTAAGAGAAAGTTAAGACTTACAACTCCAAAAAACTTAGTTGCGAGAAACATTCAACGAGCAATAAAATAAATATTATGTAAATATATCAATATATTATATAGTAATAATATTTTATATATGTCTAGGAGCAACGAGAATGGATATAGAGCCGTTTTTATATAATAGGCATATAATTATATATATTAATATTAGCTTTCTTTAAATTTGATTTTAAAGATTAAAAAACTTTTATAAAAAATTTTAAAAAAAGTATTGACAAAAAACTAAAAAGGTGTATAATAAGTATAGTTTAAAAAAGAGAGGAGAAATTATTATGAACGAGGTATTTTTTAGAATAACAATGAAAACACAAAGTGGCAAAAAATTATATTTAAAGGCTGGAGTAGGAAAATCTTGTGAATGGGATTTTAATAAAAGTGAGGCGATATGGTTTGAAACTTTAAATCAAACTAAAAAGTTTGCAGATACATATTTTAAAAATTTTAAAAATTATAGTATTGAGGAATTTTCTATAAATTTTTAATAAAAATGTTGACAAATAGACCATCATATGATATAATGTAATTATAGTTTGGAGGTGGTCAGTATGTATGAATTGGTTATATTAAATCTAAAGAATAACCAAAAATTTAGCAAAATTTTTAATAGTCTTTATTTATTAAATAACTTTAAGAAAAAAGTTAAATATTCAAAAGACATAAAAATAATTGCTGAATTTAAAAATTAATTACATAAGAGTTTGCTAGAACTTAAAACTAGAAGGTAATAATAGAGATTACATTTTTGCGATAAGCATAGTGTATTCTCTATTTTTTTGAACATTGAAATTAAAATCCAAAATAAGCCATTTTATGTTTTAGGAATATAATTATATACTTAATACATAAAAATCGTTCTACGGCTATCCTCGTTGTTCCTAGACCTATTTAATAGAATGATATAATTGTAAATTGTGAGTATTGTATAAAATTATGTAAATTAAACATACTTTTGGTGTAAAGTTCTGTTGAAAATTTGGAAAATACAAAATTATGTAACAGCATTTTCAAAAATTGCCCGGCAAATATTATTTTGAAAATTGAAGAAGGCAGAATAATGGTAACAAGAAAATAAAAAATCACCCGGCAAATATAAAAATAATTTTAAAAAAATATTAAAAATATTTGAAATAAGTATTGACAAAAAATAAAAAATATGATAAAATATAATCATAAAAGTTAGAAAGGAGAAAAATATGGATATTAATAATGATTTTTTCACAGAAAGAGATAATAATTTTGGACTTATTTCTAATAAAATTGCATATTATTATAATAAAGTTTTTAATATCGAAATAGTGTCTTTGTTATACAAGAAAAAAATTGCTGCTCAAATTAATAATATAATGAAAAGTAAAAATTTTTCAGATAAATTAAGAGGCTTTAATTTTGAATTTTACATTTTAATTAAGGATAATAATAAAAAAATATTAAAATATAAATTAATAAAAAATACATTTAATGCTTCAGAATATATAAGTAATATAACATATAATACAAATAGTTTTAATTTTATAGAATGTTTATATTATTTTGTAGATAAAGCATTGTGCGAATATTGTAATAAACAATATATAAATAAGAAAAATAATGGGGATATAAACAGCATATTAGATAAGAATAATGAAATTAATGAAGATTATCAAAATTGGATTATAGAACAATATGGAAAAATAGAAGAAAATTCTGAACAAAAATAAAAGTAGATTTTTCAATCTTAAAAGTAGTTTTTTGAAATCTAGATTTGATTTGAAAACCTACCCCATTAAGTTGAAAACTAGGAGGGTTATTGTGAATAGAAATTTAAATAGAGAATATTTTGTTGAGACGATGCACATATTATGAATATAGAAGATATTTTAATGGCTAAATATAATATAAACTTTGAAGAATTTAATAAATAAAAACATTAATAAGAAAGATATTAAAAAATAATTGGAGGAAAAGTAAAATGAAATATAAAAAATTAGAAGAAGGTAAATATATAGAAAATAAAGGGGACATTTTAGCTTGTAAATATTATCATTTAGTGTTTCCAGATGGCATTGAAGCTATAGGAAGCTCTGGAATTAAAAAAATAGATAATAAAGAATGGGAAATATTTTGGATATCTAAAGAAACAGAAAATGCATATTATGGTAGCCCAGCTGAAGGACTAGGATTAGTAGATTGTATGATATTAAAAACAGATACTAGAGCCTTTTTACCAGAAGAAATTGAAGAATTAGAAAAACATACTTATGGATTAACAGGATTATTAAATGAAGAAGTAAAATATGTTCATCCAGTAAAAATAAATCCAATAGTAGAAAAATGGAATACAGATAAGAAAAAAGATTTAGAAAGAAAATTAAAAATAAAAGATGAGTATTTAAGATTGATAATAGACATTGGTTTTGATTATGACGGATATAATGATGCCGACAATTTAAAAGATATAATAGATGAATTGGTAAAATATGCTAAACAGGCTTTAAATAATGATGATACTAGTATTATATATTCTGGAACCAATAAAAAATATAATATATTAAATGAAGAATTGGAGGGTTAAAATGATAATTGATATTAAAGCATGTTTAATAATAGGAATAATACTTTCAATATTTACTATAATAAGATATATATTGAAAGATTTAGAAGACGGAGAAATATGGATTGGAATAATAATAGAAGATGTGGCTAGTGGTTTTATAATAGGATTAAGTTGGATAATTTCAATGCCTATTTTAATAGTTACAAATATAATATTACTTATGATATTTATGTTAGAGTAACATCTAAAATGAAAAGTGATGTTGTAGATAAATTTGAAGAATTTGCTAAATTATAAAATTGGTTAGGTAGCTTACTATTTTTCTTATTTTATGATAAAATTATATTGATTAGTAATATAAGAGTAGAAAGACTATAAAAGATATAAACAAATACTTATTAATTTTAAAAAGTATTTTGATATTGATGATTATAATTTAAAAGATATAGATAGATATCTTTGGCAATTAGGAAAAGAATATTTTCCAAAAAAATATTAGGAGGTTATTAAATGTCAGTTGAAAGTATAAAAGCTTTAGGAAAGATTCACTCTAAAGAAAATTTCCAAAATCTTTTAGAGTTATATTTTAGTGATATTTCTGTTGAAGAAAAAAGAGAAGTTGTTTCATCAATTGGAAGACAAAAAGATATGGATTCAATATATAACTTTTTAAAAGAGAATGCGTTTGAAAAAAATTACATGGATGTAATTTATCAAATGTTTAGAACAACTTTAGTGTATTATGATAAAGATGATAGATTTAAAGAAATTTGTGAAAAAATGAAAAGTTTTTACAATAATGAAATAATGAATAAAATGTATGAATATAAAAGAGCTCCAAAATTTAATAAAAAAAGATTACATGAAAGTTCTATAAAAAGGCCTCTACTTCTTGAAGGAGATAGCAGTAAAACAATGAAAACAATTAATGATGGGGATATTAATTTAATATTTACTTCTCCACCATATTATAATGCTAGAGAATATTCGGATTATATCAATTATCAAAAATATTTAGATGATTTAAAAAAAGTATTCAAAGAGTGTAATAGAGTTTTACAAGATGGAAGATTTTTAATAGTTGATGTATCTCCGGTTATTACAAAAAGGCCAGGTCGTGAATACGAATCAATAAGGTATCCAATACATTTTGACTTACATAATGTTTTAGTATCTGCAGGATTTTATTTTGTTGATGAGATTATATGGGAAAAACCTGAACCTTCAGTTCCAAATAGAGTAGGAGGATATATTCAAACTAGAAATCCATTAGCATATAAACCAAATTGTGTTACTGAAAGTATTATGGTTTATAGAAAAAAATGTGATTTCTTATTAGATAAAAATATTAATTTTTATACTTCAAAAAAAGATTATAAACCTAATGATGAAAAAGTTGACCGCTCTAATATATGGAAAATTGCTCCATCAAGTAGCAAAGACCATCCTGCTATATTCCCTGATGAATTATGCAAAAGAATATTAAAATACTATTCTTTTGCTGGAGATGTAGTATTGGACCCATTTGGTGGTATAGGTACTTTCGGGAGAGTAGCTCATAAGATGGGAAGAATTCCTGTTATGTGTGAGATGAATGAAGATTATATTAATATAATGAAGGGAGAGAATATATATGATGACATTAGCAATGATAATGATATTTTATAGAGAGGAAGATGATGATAATGAGTAAATTAACAGTTGGTAAATTAAGAAAAGCATTAGAAGGAATACCAGATGATTTAGAAATAGAATTATGGAGTGACAGCGGTGTAGACCAATGCGAATATGATGATTGTGAAGTAGTAATAGAAGATGCTTATAGACATCAATATAAATTACACAATGGAGAAACATTTGAAGATGGTTCTGATGAAGAAGATTATTTTGTTATTTATGCTAACTGGAGGGATGAATAATGATTAAATATTATCTTAATTTGACAAATGGTATTGAATTTTTAGATAATCCAGATTTTAATGAAGATTATAGATTTGTAAGAATACAAAGTACTACTTGTGAAAGACATTTATGGAATAAATTATTAAGTGATTTAGATTATAATTTTTTATTAGATTTAGCATTAGGTAATGAAGTTGTAATATGTGATACTAGCCCACACAAGACTATCAGTAGAGCTTTATATCAAGGTGTAGAATTTATAAAATTTGTTTTATATAAAGTTTGGTTTAATAAAAATGTTATACCTTATGTTAAGGGAAAAGAATGTAATAAGTATTTTCAAAACCAATATAAAACATTAGATAATAAAACTTTAAATAAATTAAAATATTTAAGAAAATTTTTAAATACAGATGAAATAAAGATTACTTGCATGAGTTTTAATACAAAACATGATGGCGATTATAATTATTATAGGAATGTTTTAATAAAAAATAATAAATAATTTTTTAAAAAAATATATTGACAAATTAAAAATATTATGTTATAATTAGTATAGTTAAGAAATAGGGAGGTATGTAAAATGGAAGAAAATTTAGAAAACATTGAATTTACAGAACATGTATTAGAAAGATATGTAGAAAGGACAATGGATAAATCTGGAAATGAAATAAAACAATTTCTTGCTCAAAATGAAGAACAAGTGAAACAACAAATATTAAAATTATATCAATATTCAGAACCTTTTTGGTATGGAAAAAATAAAGAACACAATTATACTTATTTTAGAATTAACAAAAATGGCTGGCTAATTGTTATAGATAAGAACAAAACAAAATTAATCACTTTATATAAAATAGATTTAGGTCTAGGAGAAGAATTTAATAAACAATATATTTCTCAAATGATACAATTTGTAGAAAATAAAAACCAAGAAATAGAAAACGAGAAAGAAGATTACAATAACAAAGTTGTGGGGAATAATATGACTATAGAAGAATTAAAACAACAAAACAAATTGTTGCAAGCTCAAATTCAAAATAACCAAGATACTATTAAAATATTAGAGGATGATAAAAATATAACTCTAGACAAGATAAGTATACAAGAACAAAAATTAAAAGCAAAAATAGAAAAATTTATTGGAGCTAAAATATTTTAGGAGGTAATTAAAATGAAAAAAGATGATTTTAAATTAGGAGAAAATGTTCAATTAATCACATATAGTTATGATGACCAGGGAAATGAATATCCTAGAGAAGTAAAAGGGAAAATATGTCAAATAACTAATTATTTTATAGTATTAGATAATGGAAATTATAAAGAAAGTTTTAAATATTGTGACTTTCAAAAATGTACTCCTGGTACAGTAGAAAATGAACCTTATGATTTATCTTTAGAAAGTTATTCAGAAGATATAATATCCAATTGTATTAGAGATATAAGGGGTGGCAAAGAAGGAATTGTATTTAATAAGGAACAATTAGATAAAGTATTTTCAAAAATAAATAAAAAATATTGTTCTGTAAAAAGAGCTAATGAAATTTATTATATAAATAAAATTTAAAAATGGTATTGACTTTTGATTAAAAATATGTTATAATATACGAAGAGGTGAAAATATGATTTATTTAATTAGTGATACGCATTTTTATCATAAAAGTATAATTCCATATTGCAAAAGACCATTTAGTTCTATTAATGAAATGAATGAAAAAATTATAGAAAATTGGAATTCAATTGTTACAAACAAAGATATTGTATATTTTTTAGGTGATTTTTCTTTTGCATCTACGGAAATGACAAGAGATATATGTAATAGACTAAATGGATATAAAATTATGATTAGAGGAAATCATGACAGAGATAGAGGAGAGATGTCTTGGAGAAACATAGGGTTTCAAGAAGTGTTTAGTACTCCACAAATATTATATTATGTTGATAAAAATTCTAATCTTAGACATGTTACTTTGTCTCATGAACCACAATATATAAGTGATAATGAGTTCAATATACACGGACATATACATGATAGTTTATTGAGTTCAGAATACCCAGATATGAACCAAAATAATCATTTATGTGTTTGTGTAGAAAGAATTAATTATAGACCTATCTCATTTGAAGATGTTCAAAGAGATTATTTAGAAAAATTTTTTATAGAAAAGGAAGGAAAATAATATGTTAAAAAGTAATTTTACTGGAGAAACAATGATATTTAAAAATGATAAAGGATTTTATGCTACAAGTATTTCAAAAACGAAAAAAAATCCAGATGGAAGTACAGGATATGATAATGCTTATATTAATGTTAGTTTTAGAAAAGGTGTAGATATTCCTAACAAGACAAAAATTAATGTAACAAATGGATGGTTGACATTTGATATAGTTGAAAATAAACAAACAGGAAAGAAAGAAACTTATTGGAAACTATATATCAATGAATATACAGCACCAGGAACTCAATCAGTACAAAATGCACAACCAGTACAAGATGTAATGACTAGTTCAAATTTTAATGATGATTTACCATTTTAGTAATAAGACAAATTCTGGGTTTTGTCTTATATAAAATATAAAGGAGGTATGTAGAATGAAATTAAAAATAATATTATCAATGTTAATAACTTTAGCTAGTGCTTTTTTATCTGTATACATTGTAGCATTTTATACAAGTTTCGTAGTCCCATATTTAATTGGTTTCTTTACACCAATAATCGTTAATGAAATATATACGTTTGATATAAACAAAATAAAAAAACACTAAAAACAAGAAATAGGAGATAAATTATGGAAAATATTAAATTTATAGAATTAATGCTTTCAGATTTCACAACTTATCGCATAGAAAAAGAAAATATTTTAGAATGCAATTGTATAATTAAAGAAATGCCTATAGATTGTTCTCAAACAGAGATAGGAAGAATGTCTGATATACCAATGGTTAGCAGTTTATTATTGGTCGTAGATGATTACACCAAAATTATTAGTTGTGATAATGAGGAAGAGTTTGATGTAAATAGAAAAGATATATCTCAAATTTTAATATGCTATGATAATGAGAATGTTAAAATGGGATATGTTAACTTATCAAATAATAATTATAATGAAAACCAAATTAATGCATTATCAGATAATAGATTGTATATTACAATAGAAGATGAATAGAAATTTTTTTAAAAAATATAAAAATATTTGAAAAGGTATTGAAAATCTTTAAAAAAAATATTAAAAATTTCAAAATAAGTATTGACTTTTTTCTGAAAGTGTGTTATAATACTTATAGAAAGAAGGAGATAAATATGATAAAAGAAGTAGAAAATTGGTTGAATACAATTCGTTCAGCAGGAACAAAAAAATCTTATAGGACAAATATTGAGGCATTTTTTGAATATAAAAATATAAATTCTTTTGAAGAGTTTAAACAAATGGACGCAGATGATTATTATAATTGGATAGATTATTTAATCAACGAAAAAGGAAATACAGAAAATACAGTCAGACCAAAAATTAGTGCAATAAGTTCATTTTATTCTTATTTACTAAAAAATCCAAAATATGATATTACTATTAATCCTATAATAAATGCAGGTATCCATTCTAATGTGAAAGCAACTGTAAATCCAGAAAGGACTACATGGCTAACAGCAAAAGAAATGCATAGCTTTATGAAACAATGTAAAAATCCTAGAGAAACAGCAATTTGTGGTATATTCTTAAATACAGGATTGAGAGTTAGTGAAGTTATTAATTTAGATTTAAATAAATATGAACAATTTATTAATGAAGATGGAGAAAAATGTTCTCGTATTTTAGCAAAAAGAAAAGGTGGGAAATTACAAATTATTGAATTTAATCCATATGTAACTGAATTAATTAATAACTATCTTAAAGTTAGAAAAGAAACAGAATGTGAAAAATTATTTGTATCAAATGCTGGAAATCCAATGTCTAGACAAAGTATAGACAGAACAATTCATAAATTACAAAAAAGAGCTAATATTAATAGAAGTATATCAGCTCATAGTTTAAGAAGAAGTGCAGCAACTGCAATGTATGGAGCAGGTTTTGATATAAAAGAAATTCAGTCTGTATTAGGACATAGTAGTTCTGGAACTACAGATATATATTTAAAAGGATTAGATGATAGAGCAAATCATGTATTTCAAAATTTTGTTATTAAAGGAGAATAGAATGAATAATTTAAAAAATATAGTTTTAGGTTTGGTTGTTGTATTATGTATTATATTTATACCAAAATTATTAAATTTTATGGAAACTCAACATGATATTTTAAAAATTAATAATCAATCTCAAATATTTACAATAAATAATAAACAGAATATTGTATGTAATACTGTAAAAATATCACAAGATGTTCCAATACCTGAAGATATAAAAAATAAAATGATTGAAAATTATAAAAATCAAAAAGAACAACAAAGATTAGAACAAGAAAGAATAAAATTAGAACAAGAAAAAAAAGTTCAAGAAGAACAAAAGGCAAAAGAAAATCAAAAACTAATAGAAGATTCTAAGGTGCAAACACAAGTTTCTTCTCGTGGAGATTTGAATTATAGAACTGAAAATGAATGGATAAAATTTACAGCAACAGCATATTGTGGATGTAGCAAATGTTGTGGCAAATCTACTGGTATAACAGCTTCCGGAACAAAAGCTACTCAAGGCAGAACAGTAGCAATGCCTAGTTCTTATAAATTTGGTACTAAAATAGAAATACAAGGAATTGGAACATATATAGTAGAAGATAGGGGCGGAGCTATAAAAGGTAACCGTATTGATATTTACTTTAGCAATCACCAATCTGCTCTAAATTTTGGAAGAAAAACTGTATATTTAAAGGTGGTGAAATAAGTGAATTTAGAAAATGTTTTTTTTAAAGATGATAATGGAGAAATTAAATACAATTCTAATTGTATAGAATGTCCTTATAATTGTAAACAAAGTTTTAGAAGTACAATTATGGTTTGTAAAAGAACCAAAGAATTAAAAAAGAAAGGTAAAAAATAAATGAATAAATATTTTGATTATGCAGCTACCGCTTTACCTAATATAGAAGTTATAAAAAGGTTACTAGAATTATATCCTAAAGAATATTTATTTGGAAATCCTTCAAGCAATCATAATAATGGCATAAATGCCAAGGTTTTGTTAGAAAATGCTAGAAAGTTAATTGCTGAGTCTTTTAAATGCCAATCTTCTGAAATTTATTTTACAAGTGGTGGTTCTGAAAGCGACAATATAGCTTTAAAAGGATATATGACACAATTTCCAAAAGGTTCAGAATTGATTACTTCCACAATTGAGCATCCAGCAATTTTAAATACTTGCAAAGAACTTGAACAAATGGGCTATGTTATAAAATATGTTAGTCCAGATATTAGAAACACAATTACTGCTTTTAACATAGAGAAATTAATAACAGATAAAACAAAATTGGTAAGTATAATGGCAGTTAATAATGAAACAGGATTAATAAATCCTATAAATGAAATAGCAGATATTATACATGAACATGGAATAGTATTTCATAGTGATATGGTTCAAGGTGTTGGTTTATATAATATAGACTTATCAAATATAGATATGGCTTCATTTTCAGGTCATAAGTTTGGCGCTATAAAGGGAACAGGCATATTATACAAGAAAGAAAATATTACTTTAAATCCACTTATACAAGGTGGTGGGCAAGAAAAAGGATTAAGAGCTGGAACTGAAAATGTATTTGGGAATTTAGATATGGCATTTTGTCTTAAAGAAACATTAATAAACAAATGGAACATAGACAAGAGAGTAGAAATACGAAGAAGCATAATAGAGTTAATTGGAAAATTATATGATTGGGATAGAAATAAAGTTAGGATTTTAAGTTTTCCAATGAATAGAATTGATAATTGTTTATTGGTGGCTTTTAAAGATATAGATAGTAGAACTCTACAATTACTATTAGACCAAGAAGGATATTGTGTTTCCGTGGGGTCTGCTTGTCATTCTAATTCAAAAGATACAATTTCTTATGTTGTCAAAGCAATAGATACCCCAGAAGAATTTCAAAGTGGAGTAATAAGAATAACTGTGCCACCAGAAGCTAATATAGAGGATGTAAGAGCCTTTTCAAGAGTTTTAATATCAAAATTAAATTATTTATATGAAAGTGAGTGATATTATGGAAGAAACAAAAATAGACTTTGTTCCAGAAAAAGAAGAAAAAAAGAAAGGAAAATTCCAAGCAAAATGCTTTTATTGTAAAGAAAAAGAACATATGACAACAGATAATGGTATGGAATTTGATTTACCTTTTGCTTATGTTGAATTAAAAAAAGATAAAGAATTACTTAAAGAATGTAAAAATTATGTAAAAGAAAGTAAAGAAAAATATGGTAATGAAAATGTAATAAAAAGAAGATTATTAAATGGTTGCCCAAAATGTGGTCATAATATAGATATATGTTGTAAAGATTATGTTGATTTTTATTCAACAAAAAAAAGAAACAAAAATGAAAAATAATATTGACATTTGATTTAAATTATGTTATAATAGTATATAGTAGAAATGTATATTGGTAAATTTTTATTTTTAAGGAGTGATTTTAATATGTTAAGTATATTTAATCCATTTTTATGGGATAAAGATGTTTATCAATTTAATAGATTAGAAAAGGATATGAGACCATACTCAGTACATTCTGATGAAGAAGGTAATGAAGTAACATTGGTTCATAATGTAGTAGGAATAAATAAGGAAGATTTATCAGTAAAGGTAGTAGAAGAAGACGGAGTATCAAAACTGATTATATCAGGAGAAACAGAACCTGGTTTAGATAAACCAAAAAGTAAATACTCTGTTCATTCAGAATTTATATTAGATAATAACAAAAAAATAAAAGACATAACTTCAAAATTAGAGAATGGTCTTTTATATATTATGATAAAATATGAAAAACCTGAAAACACTGGAAATATTACTACTATTGAAATTCAATAGCATATGATTTTAATTTAATTTTATTTTAATACTAATATACATTTCTATTTTATAGAATAAATAAAAAGGAGAGGTTGAAAATGATTGACGATTTAGAATTTTTAAGAGGAGAGGCTACAAAGTTACAAAAGGCTATTAGAAAGGATGACACTAGAAATTATAAAAGATATGCTACTTTATTTCAAGCTTATTTAACAACTACTGCTAATGTAAGACAAATGGAAGCTTATCAAAGGCAAAAAGCAGAAGAAGAAAAAAGAAAAGCTGAAGAAGATAGAATAATGAAAGAAACAGAAAAAGAATTACAAAAAGAAGAACAAACCAAAAAAAATAAATAATATAAAAGGTGAATTATATGAATACTTTTACTTTTATAGGTAAAATACACAAACCTTCAAATAAGTCTAATATAATAAAAACTACAAGTACAGGTAAAAAATATTTAAGATTATTAATACAACAAAATGAAAATAATTCAGCGTATGTTCAATTATATTGTGATAATTTGATTAATGGCTGTATTCCTGCATTTGTTACAGGAGGAACAGGTAGAAAATTAATAAAATTTGAAGATAGATTTAATGATAACATATTACAAAAAATATCTTATGCTTCTAAATATATAATTTTTGGTTCAAATTCTGATAAAAGAGAATATATATGGAAAGATGATTTCATAGAAGCGATTTATGAATTAATAATGAGTAAACCAGATAATACTATTTATGAGATTACAGGAGAATTTTCTATAAGTTATGTAAATGGAAAATTATATAATAATTTTAATATAAAAACATTTAAAATAGATAATTCATTAAGACCTGAATTAAAATTAAAACTTGAATTGTTTTATAATAACGAGTCATTGGATGAAAGTGATAAAAGAAATAAATTTTTAATTAATGCTTTTTTAGACCAATATAATTATAGTACAAGGCAAAGAGAATACTTTCCAATTCAAGTTCAATTTGTTACTAATAGATTTAATTTTAAAAATCCAGCTGAAGTTGATATAATAAAACATAGAAAAGCTAATTTAAATCCTTCAAAAGAAGAAGGTTATGTTAAAGCAATTTGGGAAGCTCAATATGTTAGGGGTGCACAATTAATATTGCCACCATTAGAAACTTTACCAAAAGATATTCAATTTGAAATACAAAATGCTGGAAGAGATATAAAAGAATATATGAGTAATGTAGTTGGAGAAGCATCAGAATTTATATGCCTAACAAGACCTGACAATACATTGAATAAAGAAGGTAAGGTTTATATACCATTAAAATGTACCGAAAATGAATTTAAAAGCAAAATAAATCATTATACAATACAAAATGAAAATACTATAGATAGCATTGCAAAAAAAGATGCAATAGAAAATCCATTTAATTAGGAGGAAATTATGGAAGATGAAGTAGATGAAATTACTTTAATAAAAAATATGAATATTTATAAAAAAATTCAAAAAGTAAAAAAAGAATTAAGTGAAAGAGAATTAAGAAAATCTGGTAAAAATGATTATTCTGGCTTTAGTTATTATGAATTAGGAGATTTTTTACCTTCAATTATAGAACTATGTAACAAATATGGATTATTTACAAAGATAGATTTTCAAGACAAATTTAGCTTAAATACAACAAAAAATAATTCAGAAGAAATTCTTACAACTGATACTAAAATTGGGGAAGAAGCAATATTAACAATTATAAATACAGATAAAACAGATGAAATAGAAACTTATTCTTGTGATGTAAAAGAACTTAACCTTAAAGGAGCAAATAGTATTCAAAACTATGGTGGAGTTCAAACATATTTAAGAAGATATTTATATATGAATGCTTTTGATATTGTTGAAGCTGATATGTTTGATGCAGCTGAATTTGAAAAAAAGAAAAAGAAAAAAGCAGAAAAAGGCGTATTAGATGAACTTATAGAAGAATGCAAAAGAGCATTTGCTTCTGGAACTGATGATATAAAAACTAATGTTGGAAATGTAATGAAAACATTAGGATACTCAAGTTTTGCAGTATTATCTGAAAAACAGAACAAATCAGATATTATAGAATTAGCAAACTCATTAAATATTCCTATACCTGAAGAATTAAAAGAAATAAATAAAGAGAAGAAATAAAACTTCTCTTTTCTTAAAAGGAGTTAATTATGGACGAAAATAATTTAATAATGAAAGCATATAGAGATAATGAAAATCCAGATACTATAAAAATAGATTTAAAATCTGGAACATATGGATATGAAATGTATAGAATTTCTTTAATGCTTTTAGATAAAATAATGCAACTAAATGAAGACTTCGAAATAACAAAAGAAAATGTTGATACATTTTTTGAAAATTTAGGCAATAATTATTGGAATTTCTACAAAAAATAGAAAGGTGGATACACAATGGCAGAAAAAATATCAGAAATACAACAAAAAATTTTAGATTATAGAGAAAATAAAGGATATTCAATAGACAAAACAATAGAAGAATTAAAAATAACAAGAAAGAGATTTAATCAAAATGTAGAAAAGCTTAAAGAAAAAGGATTATATAATGAGCAAAAAATTAAAGAAGCAATGAGAAACAGAAGACTCAATAAAGAAATTGACCAAAAAAAATTTTCAACTAAACTTAATTTAAATCCTGAAGAAGAAAAATATAGAAAGAAATGTATAGATATTATGTGTAAAAAATATTTCGATTATAATAAAACAAAACATTTTAATCCTATTTTAGTCTCTAGAATACAAAATCTTAATAAATATGCTCCATATAAGATTATTTATAACACCATTGTATATCAACAAAAAAGTTTAGATTATGCATATTATAAAACTTTCTCTAGTGAGTTTCAAAAAATATCATATATGATTGCTATTATAAAAAATAATTTGAGTAAGGTGTATAAAGATATGCAAGAAAAAGAAGAACAACAAAAAAATATAACAATTAGTGATAGTTTAGCAAGAGAACTTACTAAAAAAAGGACAACAAAACCAACTAAAAGATTAGATATGACTGACTTATTAGATGATTAGAAAGGAAAAAATATGAACAAATCATTAGAATTAACAAAAAATAGAACTCCATTAGAAGGTAATTTTGTCTTATCATTATATAAAAATCCATTAGAATTTTATGGAGACTTTCCTATTAACCCTGATACTGATTTAATAACAAGTGATGGAAAATTTTATTATAATTTAGGGAAAAATATGCTTGATAAAGGCATAAAAAACTTTGATGAAATATCATTGGTTACATTTTTAAATGATTATCCAGATTTAAAGGCTGAATATGAAGCTAGAGGCGGGTGGAAGGCTATAGCTGAATATACCGAAATATTAGATAGTGATAATATAGAAGCTTATTATAATGAACTTGTAAAGAATAATTTGCTTATTCAGTTAGATAAGAAAGGTTTTGATATTTCTAATAATTTAAATATATTTAACAAATTATCTTCTGCTGATGAAGTTATAGATTTTCTAGATGCTCAATTGAATACTGTTGCTTTAAAAATAACCCATGATATGAGATTTGAAACATTAGATTATACAGAAAAAGATATAATGAGAAAACAATCTGGAGAACAAATTGGATTACAATTTTCAGCTAGTTCACCTTTACTTAATGCTTTTTGCAACGGTATACCAAGAAAAGGTTTAACTATGTTGGCTAGTTATACAAATGGTGGTAAAACAAGCTTTGTTTTTGAAAACATAATAACACCTTTACTTGACCAAGAAATAAAAGTTTGTATAATTAGTAACGAGCAAGATAGTATAGTATTTAAAGATTTATTATATTTACATGTATTAACAAATAATTTAGACTATTGGAATATTGATAGAAGTAAATTAAAAGATTTAGATTTTAATGAAGAAGATTGGAAAATGTTTAAAAAAGCCAATAAAATTATTGAAGAAAAATATAAACCTTATGTAATATTTCAAAGGGTTTATGACTACAGTATGAAAAATGTGAAAAGAACTATAAAAAAATTAGCAAGACAAGGATTTGAATTATTTATATATGATACATTTAAAGTCGATGCAACTACAGATGTTGTATGGCAATCATTTTTAAATGATAGTAAAGAATTATTTCAAATAGCTTCAAAAGAAAACATTGCAGTTATTACTCCAGTTCAAATCGCTCTTTCTACAAAAGGCAGAATTAGATGGTTAAATGAAAGTGTTTTATCTAATAGTAAGCAAATTTCTGAAATATATGAAGAAATTTTCATGTTTAGGGACATTTGGAGAGATGAATACACTGGAGATAAGCAAGATATAAAACCTTATAATTTTCAAATAGAAGAAAATGGAACAAAAATCAAACAAGAAATTCCAATTCAAAGAGATAGTAGAAAACATTATAAAATATTTTTCCATTGTAAGAGTAGAAATGGAGAGGTTGGTCAATCTGTAATTTATGAATTTGTACCAGGATTTAATAAATGGAAAGAAATAGGCTTCTGTGATGTTGGAGATGAAAATAAATTATAAAAGGAGATGGAAGAATGTCAGTTGAAATTTTAAAGAATTATCTTATAACTAACCCAGACGAGATAGTAAAAATATTAGAATTAACTGATTTTCATACCATCTCTTTTTCTGAAGAGAAAAGGGAAATTAGATGTGCTTATTATGAAGGTGGAAATCCTACTTCTGTCTGTATTAATTGTGACACATTACAATCTTATGTTTTTAGTAAAGGTATTGGTGGAGATTTATTTTATTTAATTAGCCTTCATAATAATTGGAACTTAAATAAAACTATAAATTTTATATTAAAAGCATTGGGAATTAAAGATTTTGATAACATTAAAACTCCATATATTTTTAATGGAATATATAAAAGAGTAAAACGTTGTAAAAATAAGGAAGAAAATATTATTTCAAATGATATATTGAATAATTTTGTTAATCATCCAAATATACGATTTTTAAAAGATAATATTTCATTACAAACTCAGTATAAATTTAATATAAAATATGATACATTAACACAAAGAATTGTCGTTCCTTGGTTTAATAAAAAAGGTCAACTTGTTGGATTGACTGGTAGATATAACTTTTCAGATATTGGAAATAACCCTAAATGGAAAGCTTTAGAAAATTTTCCAAAAGGTAATTATCTTTATGGATTGTATGAAAATAGGGAAACAATAGAGGAAAGCGAATATGTAATAATTGGAGAGAGTGAAAAATTTGTAATGCAATTAGATAGTTATGGTTATCATAATGGATTAGCTCTTGGAAATTGTACAATTACAGATAAACAAGCAAGAATAATAAAATCTCTACCGGTTAAGAAAGTAATTATTGCATTAGATGAAGGAATCAGTATTGAACATATAATGTCCCAATGTGATAAATTAAAAGGTGGTATATTTAATAATAATAAGGAAATATATTGTATATATGATAATAAAAATATAGTGATACCACAAGGAAGTAAAGCTTCTCCTACAGATTTTGGAAAAGAAAATTTTGAGAAATTATTAAAAAACTGTTGCTTTAGAAAGGAGTAAGATATGAGTGATAAAGATATGTTTCTTATGTTATTAGAAAATAAAAATTTATATAAAGTTTTTGTGGATAATGATAGTGTGTTTTTTATGGATAAAATAGAATTAGAAAAATATAAAAAAGACTTTAATTACGAACCTAAATCTTATGAATTCAATGAATTTGGGTATAATTTATTAAATGAAATATTTCAAGCTTTAGATATAGATAGTGAATTAGTATAATGAAATAAAATATGAAATTATGGTGTAATGTATTACGCAAGATTTTAACTCTGGAAAAATAAAAAATTGTAATATATAAAGAAATTATAAAAAATATAATAATTATTATGAAGAAGGGATGATGAAGATGATAATTAGTAATAAAATAAAATGTAAATTTTGCGGAGATATTATAGAGAGCAAAAATAGACATGATTTTAAATTTTGTTCTTGTGGAAAATGTGCTGTAGATGGCGGACATGATTACTTAAAAAGAAGTTTCTCAGGAAACAGTCCTGAAGAATGTTTTGAAGATTTAAGTGTAGTAATAGAAGAAAATTTAGAAGAAGAGTATTTAGAAAAACTAAAAAAAATACAAGATGAATATTATGGTGATACAGAAGCTAAACACATCTGTGAAGATGATTTACTGTGTGAATTGCTTGAAAAATTAGGATTTCATAAAATAGTGTCCACATATAATGACTCTAACAAATGGTATGCATAAGGAGGCAATATGTTAGAGAAATGTAAAAAATGTAAATATAAAAGGTATTATGGAAAAGATATTTTTCCTTGTACAAACTGTAAAAATCAACCGCCAGTTACTTGCTATGATTGTCGATATTCTGAGATAGGCGGAACTTGTAAAAAAGGTATAAGACCTTGTAAAAATTTTGAATGGCGTTAAGAGAAAATTATGATAGTAAACAATAAAGATTTAGAAAAGTTAGAGAATTTTGGATTTAAGAAAAATCATTATGATAATTACGATATTTATTATTATACTATTGAGGAAACAGGAGATGATATTGATTGTTCTATTTTGGTTAATGATACGGATAATAATGATAATAGAGTTAGATTTATGTATTGTGACAGTTGTGATTGTACAGAAGAAGAGTGGAGAGATTTTTGTATTAATAAAGATTGGCTTATTCCTGATGTAATATTTGATTTAATTGAGTCTGGAATTATAAAGAAAGGATAGAATTATGAAAATAGGAGATATTAAAAAAGTAGAAAATAAATTAGGAATTTTTACTATCAAATTGATAGAAATAATAAATAAAGATATTGGTAATTTAGATGGAGCTTTAGGAGAATTTAAAAATTTAAGAGTAGAATTTTATAAAGATGATTGGATGAGTTTGTTTGACCAAGCTAATGCAAAATATATCTATTTTGTTGAAATTCCACAATGGAATAATTATAAACCTTTAACTTATAAATTTGAAATATTGCAAGATGAAGTTCCTAAGGCTGATTTTATAAGATTGGAGGCTGAATAATTGGATATTAAAGAAAAAATAAATCAACTAAGAGAAGAAGGAAATACTATTTATTCAATTAGTAGGCTTAATACGGTTGATGAATGTGGTTGGGAATATTGGCAAACTTATGTGGAACATTTAAAGGGAAAAGATAATATATATAGTTTTACTGGGACAAGAATACATAAATGCTTAGAAAATATACAAAATGGAATAAAAGTAGACTTTCCAAAAGAAGTAAATAAAATGTTAGATGAAGCTAAATTTTTAGATATAAAATTCCCAACAGAAAATATAGAAACAAAATGGAAGAATGATATTATATCTTTTGCTCAAAATTATAAGGCACCAGTATATAATAAAGTAGAAACTGAAAAATTATTTTTAATTGAAATAAATGGTCATTATTTGCAAGGGATTATAGATTTGCTTATTTATAATGAAGATGGAACTGTTTCTATTAGAGATTATAAAACAAGTAGTAAATTCACAAATACTGATTTAGAAACTAAAGGTAGACAATTAATTCTATATGGATTAGCTATGGAACAAATGGGATATAAAGTTAAAGATTTAGCATGGGAAATGTTAAAATATGTAGAAATCAGTTATAAATTAAAAAATGGGAAAACAAGAACTACTATTGCTGAGCGTGGATATATATTAGAAAAATTAAAATCGGACATAACTAAAGAGTTAAAAGCTTTAAAACAATATGATGGGTTACAAATAGAAATGATGGTTGATGAAGCTATAGAGAATAATAGTTTTGACAATTTGCCTCAATCTATAAAAGATAAATACACTATAAAAGATTATATATGTTATTATGATTTTACAGAAGAAAGAAAAATAGAAACTCAGGCTTTTATTCAAGCAAAAATAGAAGATATAGAAATATTTAAGGATGATAAAAATTGGTGGGAACCAAAAGAAATTACCCCCTATACTTCTTTCTATTGTCAAAATTTATGCCGGTCATCGTAATCATTGCGAATATTTCCAAAATTTTTTAGAAATGCAAAAAATGTGGGAAGAAGATAAAGAAAATCAAGAACTTGATAATGAACTTTCAAAATTTATTTAATTTTTTTGAAAAAGTATTGACATTTATTTAGAGAAGGTGTATAATAACTTTAATAAATAAAGAGGAGGTATAAATAGGAGGGTTTATGGAAGAAATTATAAAAATAATAAAAGAATTGCAGGCTAATTCTGGAAAAAGACTTCAAGAAATAATTAACGAAAACAAAAATAATAGTTTGTTTAGAGATGTTTTGTTCTTTTTATATAATCCTTATATTATAACAGGATTATCTACTAAAAAAATTAACAAGGTAGTTCCAATGCAAGCAAAATATCCACCAGCAAAAGACATTATGGATGTATTTTATTATTTAAATGAACACAACACAGGCACAGATGTAGATATTGCATATGTTTTAGAATTTATTTCAAAACAAAAAAATGAAGATAAAGATATATATGAAAAAATTTTTACTAAAGAGTTAAAATTAGGTATAACTGCTAAAACAATTAATAAAGTTATACCAGGATTAATTCCGGAATTTAATGTTATGTTAGCTGAAAAATATTGGGATAGAATTGAAGAATTAGAAGCAAATAAGCCAGATATAATAATAACTCAAAAATTAGATGGGATAAGAGCAGTAGCAAGAGTTATTGATAATAAGGTTGAAATATTTTCTAGACAAGGTAAATTGATAGAAGGTTTGAAAGATTTAGAAAACGACTTATGTAGATTGCCAAATGGATGTTATGATGGCGAATTATTATTAGATAAAGATAATATTCCTTCTAAGGATTTATACAGAGAAACAGTGATGGTTGTAAATAGTAAAGAAAATAATAAAAAGGGAATAATATTTAATATTTTTGATACTATATCTACTGAAGAATTTGATAATAAATATTCCGATTTAATATGTCAATATAGAAAAAATATTGTTAAAATTTTATATGAAAAACTGTCGCCGATGTATTGGCAACCTGTTCCTATTTTATATCAAGGCAAATATGATAAAGATATAGTTAAGCAAGAACTAAATAAACAAATAGAACTTAAACATGAAGGAATAATGGTTAATTTAGCGGATGCTGCATATGAGGGTAAAAGGACTAAAAATATTTTAAAAGTTAAAGCAATGCAAGATTGTGACTTAAAAATAATAGGGTTTGAAGAAGGTACTGGAAAAAACAAAGGGACTTTAGGTGCTGTTATAGTTGATTATAAAGGATTTGAAGTGAAAGTTGGTTCTGGTTTTACTGACCAAGATAGAGATTATTTTTGGGATAATCAAAAAGAATTATTAGGTAGAGTAATTACAGTTCAATATTTTGAAGAAACTACAAATAAAAAAGATAATTCTTTAAGTTTAAGATTTCCGGTTTATTTAGAGTTAAGAGAACCTGAGAAAGAAGTAAGTTATTATTAGAAAGGAATTATAGAATTATGGAAAATATAAACACCAAAACCCTTGAGGTTTTAAGAGAGAAAAATATTCTTTGGAATGGAGATTGCTTAGAATTGATGAAGAATATACCAGATAAAAGTGTAGATTTAATAGTTACAGACCCACCTTATTTAATAAAATACAAGACAAATTACAGAAAAAATAAATACCATAAATTTTGCAATGAAATACAAAATGATAGTAATTACAAATTTATAAGTTTATATATTCAAGAATGCTATAGAATTCTAAAAGATGATACAGCAATGTATATGTTTTGTAATTGTGACCATGTTGATTTTTTTAAACAAGAATTAGAAAAATGTGGTTTTAAAATAAAAAATATGATTATATGGGTAAAAAATAATTGGACTGCAGGAGATTTAAAGGCACAATTTGGAAAACAATATGAAATAATATTTTTAGTTAATAAAGGCAGAAAGTTTTTTAATGGAAAAAGGATAACTGATGTTTGGCAGTTTAACAGATGTGCTGGTAATAAGCTAGTACACCAAAACCAAAAACCTGTAGATTTAATAGAACAATGTATTGAAAAACATAGTAATAAGGATGATATTGTATTTGATGGATGTATGGGTTCTGGCAGCACAGGAGTTGCTTGTAAACATTTAAATAGAAGATTTATTGGAATAGAGTTAGATAAAGAATATTTTGAAATTGCCAAAGATAGAATAGAAAAGGAGGAATAATTATGGAAAATAAATTACCAGCTATAAAAGTATATGATATTGATTATAGCTTTATTATAAAAAATTATTTGAACCCAGAGATGTGGCAAAAAACTTGGACTTTATTTCAATATAAAACATTTGTTGTAACTTTACAACTTGTGTCTATTAATTGTCAAGATGAGAAAATAAATTTTGAAATAAAAATAAAGGATAACTCTGAAGAAAATGAATATTCATATGAATGGGGAAAAAATTCAGATAAAGATGCAAATGATTATGCATATTATTCTTTAAAGATTAATGATTCAATTTTTTTAAAAACTTTAATTGAGTCTTCTGTATTTGATGCTATATCAAAATTAGAAAAATATAATATAGTTGCAAGTGAAGATTATCAAAATTTAAAAGAAATGTATAGTAATGAACAAGACTCTCTTAGAAAGATTGCTGAAGATTTTTTAGATGCAAATGATGTCGCAAATGAAGATATTAGAGAAGCTTACATTGATACTTATGTATCTAATAATGCAAAACTGGATGGGTATTTAGAAAGAATGTTAGAGAAAAAACAATATATTATATTTCCAGATTTATATTTAATGTTTGCTAATGCAACAAGGAATGATAAGACAGTTAAAAAATGGGAAAAAATATTAGCAGAGAATAATAATATAGAAGAATTAAGAACAGAAATTCTAGAATATTTAGAATATATGCAAAGTGAAGATTTTGAAAATGATATGAATAGTAATTTGGAGGAAATTTAAATGGATTTTTGTTCAAATTGTGGTTGTAAATTAACTCCAATCTATTTTAAAGCAGAATATGAAAATAGATGGAGATATGAAATTTCTCATTTATTATGTGAGAATTGTGGGAATAAAGTTATAACAGATGGAGATTACGAAGCATCAGCTTGGCATTACGAAAATTAAAAATAAGAATGGAGGAATTTAAATATGTTAAGAAAAATTGAAAAAATGTCAGAATTAGAAGATATCTTTAATGAAGCTTTAAAAGAGCATGTTCAATCTGTGGCAGTTGAACTTACTATCCCAGGACAAAGAGATACAGAATTTATTGTAAATAGATATAAGAGTATAAAAAATAAATTAAATTATTATAAAAGAACTTATGGAGAAAATTTAGTTCATAATAAAGTTCCTAGTATTAAAATTTTAAGTGCTGGGTATGGAGATGCTGATTTTTGGGGATAAATATTGACCATTTAAAGTTTAATATAAAAATTGAAAGGAAAATTTAAAAATGATAAATTTAGAAGAGTTACAAAAAAATATTAATCAACAAATAAGAAATGGCAGAACTAATATATATATGCCTATTTCAATACTAAAAGAATTAGGAGCAAATATTAAGAATAGTCAACAGGAAAGTGAATTTATAAATATTGATTGCTTAGAAAATTTAATTATGCAATATAAAAAATCTAGTTTTAAAAATTCTTTAAAAGTAGAAACAAAAAAATCTCAAAACGAACCAATTGTAAAATATATAGAAGACAAAATTAAAAACAAAGAGTTGGAAAGATAGGTGATATTATGTTTATAAACTTTGATTTTGAAGATAATATAGAAAATTATATTTTAGAAATCAAAATAGGAAATAATATTCAAAGACAGCAATTACAAGGCACTTCAGATATGGTGCAATTACAATTTATGCAATTAATGCAAGAAGTTGGCAATACTAATCAACCTATTAGACTTAGAATAATAAAACAAGAAGAAATTTGGAACCAATATTCTCAAAGTAGAAAAATATTAGAAAATTATATCCAATTTGCAAATAAATCATATATGAATAGTTTTGCAAGTGAATTTAAGGGAGATTAAATATGATTAAAAGTTTTAAAGGAAATTCTTTAGTAGAATTAGACAAAGAAGTAAATGATTTTTTACAAAAGAATAGTGGCGCAAAAGTCATAAATTTTACGGCAACTCAAACTCATACTTCAGTTCCTAAAATAATATATATTTATATCGTTGAATTTGAAGAGACTACTGCTTGTAGTATAGAAGAAGCAGAATTTCAACAAAAGTATGGTTTATAAAGGAGATAATATGAGAATAATTTTTTTAGATGTTGATGGTGTTTTAAATAATGAAAAATATTCAATATTTATATATAAAATTCTAGGTAGAAAAAGATATATTAAAAAAGTAAATAAAGATTTTGATATATTTGATTTAAGAAGTGTTAGATATGTTGCTAAATTAATTGATTATTTTGAGGGAGATATTAAATTAGTTATATCTAGTACTTGGAGAACTAATAAAAAGGCTGTTGATAAGATTATTGAAAAATTATCTATATTTATGAAAAGCTATAATGTGCCGGTAGATGTAACAGAAGTAGATAAAAATAGAATTAGAGGATTGGAAATTCAACATTATTTAGAAAATAATAATTTATTAGATAGTAAATATGTTATAATAGATGATGACACGGCTGATATTATTGGTGATAAATATAATGGAATGGATTTTAATCCACATTTTGTATGGTGCAATAATAAATATGGATTTCAAAGAAAAGAATATAAAAAAGCATTAAAAATCTTGAAAGGATATAATTATGATAATAGTAAGTCAAAATGAGATGGAAGTATTTAATTTTGATACAATATTTAGACTATATGTAGATAGCTGGTCAAATGAAGAATTTGCAACAGAACCTAATTGTTTTTGCATAAAAGCAGAAAAATCTAGTGATAATATGATTTGTGCATTTTTGGGCGAATATAAAACAGAAGAAAGAGCAAAGGAAGTACTAGAAGAAATAATAGAATTGTATATGAAGTGTAATTGTGATAGTTATGGAGCTGGGTTTGGATATGTTGCTAACGCAGTATTTAAAATGCCAGTTGAATAGGAGGAATAATTATGATAAAAATAGATGATAAATTTTTTATTGATGCTGATAGTAATAGTTATACTTTAAAAGAAAAAGATAAAATACAAGATAAAAAATCTAAAAATTATGGTGAAGAAGTTTTTAGAGATAGGGGATATTATGTTACTTTAGAGGGAGTTTTAAATGGATATTTAAAAGCTCAAACAAGAGAATTTGTGCAAAATAATGAGACAGATATAAAAGAATTGATTAAAGAAATAAAGAAACAAACAGAATTTGTTAAGAAATTAAATTTGAAGGTGTAGTATGAAAGAAAAATTACCAGAAGGTTTCCCTTTTGTATTAAAAGATGATGAAGAAATTAAGCAAATACAAGAATTTCCAGATTATTGGATTAGTAATTATGGGAGAGTTTTTAGCCATAAAAATAATAGAAAAGAAAATAATGGCTGGTATTTAATGAAAAATAGAAACAAGCATAATAAATATGAATATATTTTTTTAAGTATAAATAATACTCAAAAAGAATTTTCAATACATTATTTGGTTGCAATAAATTTTTGCCAAGGTTATCAAAAGGGATTGGTAGTTGACCATAAAGATACAAATAGATTTAATAATTATTATAAAAATTTGCAATGGATTACACAAAAAGAAAATATAATCAGGTCTTATGAAACAAGTGGTATGAACCAATTTAGAAATTATAAAATTTATAATATTATATATCCTAATGGAGAGAAAAGTATAGATTTAATTGGTCAAAGTGGTATAAAAAAATATATATTAGAAAACAAATTAAATTGTTCTGCATTATCATTACAAAAATATGGGTATAGTAAAGAATATAAAATAGAAAGAAGGGAAAAAGATGAGATATGAAAATTATCATAAACACACTCATTATTCAAATATTGTGACATTAGATGTTGTTGTAAAACCAGAAGATTATATGAAACGTGCTAAAGAATTAGGACATAAAATATATTTCACAACTGAGCATGGATATAATGGAAACATATATGAAGCTTTGACATTAGCAGAAAAGTATGACTTAAAGGTTGTTTCTGGAATGGAAGCATATTATGTTCCGGATAGAAAAGAAAAAGATAAGTCTAATTATCATTTGGTTTTAATTGCTTTGAATACGGAAGGATATAAAGATTTAAATTATCTTTTATCTGAAAGTAATGTCTCTGGGTTTTATTATAAACCTAGAATAGATGACAAACTCCTTTTTTCTATAAATCCAAATAATATTATTGTTACTACTGCTTGTGTTGCAGGAAGATTAAGAGAAGAACAAGGAAGAGAAGAATGGATTTTAAAAATGAAAAATTATTTTAAAGATAATTTTTATTTAGAAGTCCAAGCTCATCCTTGCCAAGTACAGGCGAATTATAACAAAATGATATTATATTATCATAATAAATATAATATTCCCATTATTCATGCAAATGACTCTCATTATATATTCCCTGAAGAAGCTAAATATAGGGATATGTTTTTAAAAGCTAAAGGAATAAATTATCCGGAAGAAGATGATTTTATTTTAGATTATCCTGATAGTGATACTCTAATAAAAAGATATAAAGAGCAAGGAATTTTAAATGATAAACAAATACAAGAAGCATTAAATAATACTTTAATATTTGATAAGGCTGAAAAACTAGATATAAATAAAGAAATAAAAATGCCAATAATATCTAATACTCCGTTAAAAGAATTAAAGTCAATATTAAATAATGCTTGGCTAGAAGAAAGAAAAAATATTCCACAATCTGAATGGAAAAAATATTTAAAAGAAATTAGAGAAGAAACCAAAGTTGTAGAAGATACAAATATGGCAGAATATTTTTTATTAAATTATTATATAATAAAAAATTCTGTAGAGAAATATAATGGAGTTATAACTAAAACAGGAAGAGGTTCTGCTCCAAGCTTTTATATTAATAAATTATTAGGTTTTACAAATATAGATAGAATTTCTGCACCTATTACTTTATTTCCAAGTAGATTTATGAGTAAAACTAGAATACTTGAAAGTCATTCTCTCCCAGATATCGATTTTAATTGTGCTGATACTGAACCGTTTTATGAAGCATCAAAAGAATTATTGGGAGAAGATGGATGTTGGTGGATGTTAGCCTATAAACCATTACAAGTATCAAGTGGATTTAGATTATGGTGTAAAGCAAATGATTTAAATATAAATGATTATAATGCTGTTGCCATGGATTTAGCAGAATTATCTAAAATTAAAAAATCTTATACAGAAAGTAATTATTATAAAGATGAGAAATGGAAGAAATTGATAGATGATAGCCAACATTTTGTAGGAGTTATAGAAAGCATCGCACAGCATCCTTGCAGCACACTACTAATGGATAAAGCAATTAGTAGAGAGGTTGGATTAATAAAAGCTGGAGATGTAATTTGTGCTAATATTACAAGTTATGAAAGTGACAATTATAAATTTTTAAAAAATGACTTACTTACTGTTTCAGTTTGGTCTTTAATAAATGATACTTGCAAATTAGCAGGAATTAATACTCCTAGTATTGCTGAGTTAAATTCAAAATTAGATGAAAAAACTTGGGAAATATATGAAAAAGGATTAACTTGTAGTATAAATCAAGCAGATAGTGATTATGCAACAGGATTAGTAAAAACTTATAAACCACATTCAGTAGCTGAAATGTCAGCATTTGTTGCTTGTATTAGACCTGGTTGTGCTAGTTTGTTGCAAGATTTTATTCATAGAAAACCTTATACGACAGGGGTAGAAAAGTTAGATGAATTATTAATAGATGGTGCTCATAGAATGATTTATCAAGAATTAATAATGAAATATCTTATTTGGCTAGGAGTTAAAGAAGATGACTCTTATGGAATAATAAAGAAAATAGCAAAGAAAAAGTTTAAAGATAATGAATTAAAAGAATTAAAAGATAAATTATTAAAAGGTTGGATAAAACAAGTAGGAAAACAAGACCATTTTGAAGAAAGTTGGAAAATAGTAGAAAATGCTGCACACTATTCTTTCAATTGTTTATCTGGAGATACTAAAATTCAAAGATTAGGACAAAAAAAGACAGCTTTTAATCCAACTATAGAGGAAATGTACCTAATAAAAAATGACTATGAATACGCAAAGAAAACAGGACATATTCCTTTAAATAAGAAATATAATTCTAAAGGATATGGGAATGCTTTATCTATGTTTAATGACAAGAGAATTCATAAAAACGAAATTGTAAATATATATTTTACAGGAAAACAAAAAATTTATAGGGTAAAAACTTCTTCTGGAAGTTATGTAGATTGTACTTTAAACCATAGCTTCCCTACGCCTAAAGGAAAGAAAAAATTAAAAGAATTATCTGTAGGAGACGAGTTATATGTAAAAGGAGAATATGAAAAACATCCGGATAATTACAGATTCACAAATGGAAATTTTGAAAAAAATCTCCCTAAAAAAGGAGAAAAAGGATTTCAGATTAGAGAAAACGGAGAATATCATAAATTTAAAAAAGTATATGATGCCAATATTCAATATAAAAAACCTTGCGAATTATGTGATAAAAATTTTGATGGTTCCAAATTTGAGTTACATCATATTGACCATAATAGAACCAATAATAATAGAGATAATTTAATGTGGTTATGTAATAACTGCCATAAAAAAATACATTATAAAGATGGTAGAAAAAAAGTTATGGAAAAAGGAATTCCAACGAAAATTGAAAAAATTGTATCTATAGAATATTTAAGAGAAGATAATGTTTATGATATTGAAATGAAAAGTCCAGCACATAATTTTATAAGCGAAAGTGGATTAGTTGTTTCTAATTGCTCCCATTCTCTTGCTTATGCTTATGATAGTATCTATGGTGCTTATTTAAAATCTCACTATCCATTAGAATATTATACAGTAGCCTTAAATTCTTATCAAGGAGATTTTGATAGAACAAACAAATTAACAAACGAATTAGAATATTTTAAAATTAAATTATCTAGCCCAAAATTTAGATATTCATTCGGAGAATATTCTTGTGATAAAAATACCAATACAATATATAAAGGTATATCTAGTATCAAAGGCTTATCAAAAACTATAGGTGACAAATTATATGAATTAAAAGATAATTCTTATTCTACATTTTTAGATTTATTAATAGATTGTAAAGAAAAAGGAATTGGAATATCAGATTTAACAACTTTAGCGAAGTTAGACTATTTTAGTGAATTTGGTAAAATCGGGAAAATATTGAGATTTTTAGATATATATAATGAATTATATGGTAAAAAGATTTTGAAGAAAGACAAAGAATATTTAGTCAAAAAGCTATATCTAAAAGAATTTTGTGCCAAAGAAACAGAAAAACAATATACTGGCTTTGATAGTTATAAATGTTTAAGCTCACTAATTGATAAAATAGCAGATGAAGACATATCTATTAAAGATAAATTATTATATCAACTACAATATTTTGGATATGTGGATATAGTAGATACTAATGTAAATAAAGATATTTGGCTTGTAACAGATATGGTAGAAAGAAGTAAAAATAAAATAGTAGACTTATATTGTATAAACAATGGCGAAAAAATTAAAGCCAAAGTTAGAAGTAAAATATTTTCTTCCAATCCTTTTAACAAAGGAGATTTATTATCAATAGATAATTTTATGAGAGAAGGAAAATGGTCTATAAATCCAGATACTCAAGAATGGGAAAAATCTACTACTGTATTTGAAAATATATTAAATGAATATAATATTGAAAGAAATTAAATATATGTATTGACTTTTAATTTAAAATATGATATAATGCTATTAAGTTAAGGAGATAAATATGGTACATCATAATTTTAAAAAAGGTCAAAAAGTATATTGTATATTAAGGAATGGCTCCGTAGTAATAGACAAATATGTTAAATCTACGGGGCATTTTTTAGAATTAGAAAATAATAAAATTTCATGGTCTGAATTAAGAAGTAGCACCATTTATAGAAAGGATAACTAAATGGATAGAAAATATGGATTGCATATAAGTGATATAACATTGAGTAATTTGATAATTAAAGTAGGTGAAGAAGATGAATAAAGAGATAAAATTTAGAGGAAAAAGAATAGATAATCGGAGAATGGGTATATGGTTATTTATATTTTAATTTTAATTGCGCAGATGAATATGTACCATTTATAAGCTGGAAAGATAATAGCTATTTAGGGCGGTATTGGAGAACAAGAAGTAGACATTGAGACAATAGGACAATACACAGAACTACATGATAAAAATGGAAAAGAAATATATGAGGGAGATATATTGCCGTTTACGATGATAGATGGAAAGACAGAAAACTATTACATTGTTTTTAGAGATGGGGAATTTGAAGCAATTAATAAGAAAGATACTAATTTTATATGGAGAAGTGCTTGGAAAGAAAGTGCAGTAATAGGCGACATATATAACAATCCAAAGTTATTAGAGAAAGGAGAATAAACAAATGAATTTAATAGAAAAATTAGAAAAAGAAATAAAAGAGCAAACGAAAAATGGAAGAGAAGATGTATATATTGAAGTAGAAGATTTAAAAGAGTTAGGATATAACTTTAATACAGAAAAAGAAGGTAGAGTATTTGTAGATGTAAATTATCTAAAAATAAGAATGGAAAGATACAAATTCAGAGAAGGAATAAAAGTAAGACTAGAAGAAACAGAAGGAGCAGTAGAAGAAAGTAAACATAGAGTGAAAGAAAGTAAAAAAATAATAGAGAATAGTTGGGATAGTATAAGTAAGTAGGAGGTAAAAAATGCCAAAAACAATAGAAGAAAAAAAAGAAAATTTAGAAATTGTTTTAGATAAATGGATAAAAGAAACGATACAAGTTGAAAATAAAATAAGAAGATTATTGGATTATAATAATGTATCAAGAAGTGAGATAGCAAAAGAAATAGATTTAATGAAAAGTTTAGATATATATAAATTAGTTGAAGATTAGGAAACAGGTCAGCTTATTCCAGTTCAAAGAATAGAAGACATAATAGACAGAATTGATTATGATATAAAAAAAGACTAAAGAAATAATATCAAAAAATACAAATATTTATGCAAGTTATCGAAAAAAATGATTATCAAATAGTAAGGTTAAGAGCAATGAACACAAAATCTTTAGATATAAAAAAGAGATTACAAAAATTGCTAGAAAGTGAGGAATAAATGAACGAAGAAGAAAAGAAAGTAATAGCAAATTTTAAATATTGGATAGATACAAATACTGAAAGGGGTGTATGTTATCTTCCAGATTATATATGCGCAAAAGTATTAAATCTAATAGAAAAACTACAAAAAGAGAATGAAGAATTAAAAATAAAAAACAATGCAATAAAAAGAGAAAGTGAAGCATATGCTGAATACATGATTAGATTAGATAATGAATTAAATTTAAAAAAAGAAAAATCAAAATATGAATAGATTAGACAAAATTATTTATCGCAAGAATTAGTAAATAAGTTATATATTCCAATTCAAAAAGTAAAAGACAAGATAAAAGAAAAAGAATGGGCTTTAAAAATTATAATTGTGATAAAGCTGATTACAAACAAAGCCAAGCAATTGGGGCATGGGATATTCTACAAGAACTATTAAAAGAAAGTGAGAAATAACAATGAAATTATATGAAAGAATAGAAAACAATAATTTTGATGAAATAGATAAAAACAGAGCAATTGAATTAATTGAATGTGGAAATGGGCATTTAATTTATAATGAAAATTATTTTAAATTACAAAAAGAAAACGAAAAGTTAAAAAATATTGAATTAAAATCAAAAGGTGGAGCAATAAAAATTAGTTTAGAAGGTATCTTATCTTTAGAAAATAAAATTAAACAATTAGAAAAAGAAAATTTTGATTTAAAAGATAGATTATCTTGGAGAATAATTTATTGCCAAGAATTAGAAAAAGATTTATTTGAGAATTGTGAAAATTTTGTCATTTCAAAGGATAGAGTTAAAGAACAAATAAAAAAATATGCTAAATTGTCAGATGATTTTTATAGCAAATGGAAAAAATTATCTCCGTTTAATGAAGATTATAAAAATCTTAAAGATAAATGTATGTGTTGTGATGCAATAGTAGATGTATTACAAAAATTATTGAAAGGATAGAATTATATGGATTTTACAGGAAAAATAAAAGATATATCTATGCCAGACCAAAATACAATTGATATATTAATTTCTACTGACAATATGACTATTATGGAAGAATTAGAGAAACAACGAAATAGTCAAAAAGATATGTCTATTGAAATAAAAAGGATTTATAATAGAAGAAGTTTAGATGCAAATGCTTATTTTCATTTTCTTGTAAATGAAATTGCAAGAAAGTTGAATACTAGTAATGAAGAAATTAAAATAAAAATGAACCTTAGATATGGCACAGTTGAGAGAGACAATAATCATCAATGTGTAGGTGTAAAAATTCCTGCCAATGTTGATATTAAGAAATTTTATAAATATGCAAAATGGTTTGGGGATTGTATAGAAGGTGGAATAAAATTTAATAAGTATTTATTTTATAAGCAAACGCACACTTTAAATACAAAGGAAATGAGCGACTTAATTGAAGGTGTAGTTCAAGAGTGTATAGATATGGGAATACCTGTTAAAACTGAAAAAGAAATAAAAGATATGGTTAATAATTGGGAACCTAAAAATAATGAATAAATTTTAAAATATGACTTGACATTTAATTCTGTATATGTTATAATAGTTATAGATTAAGTTAAGGAGGTATTTCAAATGGGAAATTCAAAAATAAAAACATTAAGTGACAGAATGAAAAATTATGAGTTGGTCTCTGATTACAGGCTAACAAAGAGAACACCAGTAATAGTAAGGATAGATGGAAAAGCATTCCACACATATACAAAAGGATTAGATAAACCATTTGATAGCATACTATCAGAAGCAATGAACTATGTTTGTAGAAAATTAGTAGAAACAGTACAGGGCTGTAAGTTTGCATATACACAATCAGATGAGATAAGCTTATTATTAAAAGATTGGGATAAATCAACAACAGATTGTTATTTTGATTATAGGGTACAGAAAATGGTATCAGTATTAGCTTCGGCAGCAACTATGTATTTTAATCAGTATATAGTATCAAGAGTTTTATACTGGCAAAAAGGGAAGTCAGAATTATCAGAAAAGTTATTTGATAAATGGGCTGCAAAAGCTGGTTGTGCAATGTTTGATGCAAGAGCATATAATTTGCCAAAAGAAGAAGTATGTAATTACTTTATATGGAGACAAGAAGATGCAAGCAGAAATTCTATACAGTCATTAGGCAGAAGTAAATTTTCATTTAAGCAAATGTTAAATAAAAAGAACAATGAAGTACAAGATATGCTGTTTAATGAATATGATATAAATTGGAACTTTATAGATACTAAATGGAAAAGAGGATTTGCAGTATATAGAGATGAAGATGGTATAAAATCAGACTTTGAAATACCACTATTTAAGCAAAATAGAGCTTTTATAGATAAATATTTAATAATTTAAATAACATACCTAAATAAAGGAGAATAATATGGACATATTTGATTTAAGTATAGATGATTTTAAAAAAGAAATAAAAAAGCTAGTAGATGAATATACTCCTGAAGAATTATTAAACGAGCTAATAGAATGTGGTTTAGAGGTGAATAACAATGAATAACATTGAATTAATTAAAAAATATCCGTGGCTACAAATTAGAAACGTTTGGACTAATAAAAAATTAGATAGCGAATTTACTTGGCTTGATGATTTACCTGAGGGTTGGAGAAAAGCTTTTGGTCTACAAATGGTCGAAGAATTAGACCAAATATTAAGAAAAGCTAATTATCAAGATAAATATAAAATCACTCAAATAAAAGAAAAGTGGCGGATTTTTACATTGGTATGATAACGGTGTGCCAGAAATAATTTATGAAGAATATAGCCAATGGATGGATAAATATGAAAAGCTAAGTGAGGAAACTTGCATAATGTGTGGAAAACCAGGAGAATTAACTAATAGTGGCTGGATTATGCCTTTATGCGAAGATTGCAAAAAGAAGGTTCAAAATAATGAATTGTAAATATTTAACAACTAGGTCAAAGAATTATAAAAAATATTTTTATTGTAGACACCCAAATGTGAAATCTGAAATAGATTATTCAAAGTGCAAAATTTGCACTTTAAAAGAATATAAAGAACAAAAATCTATTCCAACTAAAAAGAAAGCAAGAACAATAGCTACAAGCATTCCAAAATCTGTTAAAGAAAAAGTATGGGAAAGAGACAATCATAAGTGTATCTTTTGTCATAAAAATGTCCCAGTAGAATGCGCCTGTTGTCATTATATTAGGCGCTCTCAAGGTGGAATGCGGAATTGAAGAAAATATATTTACTGCTTGTAATGATTGTCATAAAGAACATGATGAAGGAGTAAATCAATTGGTAATGCAAGAAAAATCAAAGAATTATCTTTCTAGTAAATATGTAGATTGGAATATAGAAAAATTAATTTATAAAAAATATTAAAAACTATTGACAATTTTAATTTATTGTGTTATAATTAATATAATGAAGGAAGTAGATAATATGTGGGTAGAATGGATAGATGAAGTAAGTTTAGAAGGGAGAGGTAGAAGATAAATGTTTGGAGATTGGATGTCAGAAGAAACAAAAATAAAAATATTTGTTCATGATGGGAAGGAGAAATAAAATGTTAGATATAATTGAAAGCATATGTATAATGATAGGAATATTGGCTTTATTTATATTTGGATTAGGTGCAATAGGTATTTTAATGTTATGTGTTTTATTTAGAAATATAATAGGATTTATATTTATTGGAGCTTTAATTGTTACTTTATTAATTTATTTTTATATTTATTTTAAAGAAACGGAGGAAGAATAATTTGGAGAAATTATTTTGTGTAAGTTATAGTTATATATTGTATGGATATTATTATACATGGATAAGACATAAAGAAAAGCCCGTTGAAGCTGAAATATATTCTGGCTCATTTTTTATAAAAAGCAAAGAAGATAAACTAGAAGAAGCATTAACAGAACAAATACAAAAAAATGTAGAGCATTATAAAAACAAAATATTAACAGAAGGACATATTTATTTATATGATTGGTCTAGTCCATTTATTGCAGAAAAAAGAATAGAGAAAATTGCAAAAGCAGAGCTAAAAGATTATACTTTTAGAGAAGCTACAATTTCAGAGTGTATAGAACAACTTACTCCAGAAGAATATAGTGAAATGTATGGAAAAATTTTGGAGGTGAATTAAATGAAAGATAGAATTTTATTATGGGATGATGATAATCACGAACCTTGTGTATGGATTAATAATAAATTTGCCGGAGTGGATTTAGATACAGTAATAAAAAGTGCATTATATATGCAACCAGTAAGTAAAGAAGGATTTTATGAGGTATTATATATTTATCCTTGGGATTTTGAAGATGAATTTAATGATGATGATTTTGACAAACTATTCGATTGGTTTCAAAAAATGCCTAATTTTACAGATGAACAATGGGATTTAATATTTAAAAAACAATGGAAAGAATTATTTAAAACATTATAGAAAGGAATTATAGAATGAATAGATTAGAAATATTTTCAAAAGAATTGAATTTAATTAAAAATATAGAAATTAGAAAATTTGTGGAAACTTGTTTGAATGAAGCGCCTGAATATTTCTTTACGGTGGCTGCTTCTTCAACAGGCAAGTATCATCCAGAATACAGTTTAGGAGAAGGTGGATTAGTTAGACACACTCAAGCAGCAACTAGAATAGCATATGAATTATTTAGAACAGATTTATATCCTTATAATTCAGACCAACAAGATATAATACTTGCTAGTTTAATTTTACACGATAGTAGAAAACATGGTAATAACGGCTCAAAATTTACAGTTGTAGAGCATCCTCTTTTAGCCGCTGAAGCTGTTAGAAAATCAAAGGGAGTTATAAAACCAGAATATAGAGAATTAATTGCTAAAAATATAGAAACCCACATGCGGAAAGTGGACACAAGATTACAGAAGTCATAGAGAAGTATTACAAAAGCCTTCAACAGGAATGCAAAAATTTGTTCATCAGTGTGATTATTTACGGGTCAAGAAAATGTTTAGGTTTTAATTTTGATGCAGAATTATCTCAATAAGAAAGGAAATGAAAAATGAATAGAAAATTTTCTATTGTTATAACTAAACATACAAATAATAAAGAATTAAAATATAACAAATTCATATTATTAAAAGATTATGGAATAGGATATTGTGTTAATGATAATAGTGAATTTTATTTTGACCTAGAAGATTTTGAAAAAATAAAGGTTCATAGATGGTCAAATCATAAAGGATATATTAGAAGTATTATAAATAACAAAGATATATTATTACACAGATTTGTAATGAATGCTAAAAATGGACAGATAGTTGACCATATAAAACATCATACTTATGACAATAGAAAATCTCAACTAAGAATTACTGATAATTATGGAAATCATAGAAATAAGGCTTTATCTAAAAATAATAAGTCAGGAATTATAGGAGTATGTAAAGAAAAAGATAAATGGCATGCTTATATTTGGGTAAATGGAAAATGCAAACATCTTGGAAGATTTTATAATAAAAAAGAAGCTATTGCCGCTAGAAAGGAAGCAGAAAATATTTATTTTGGTAATTTTTCTTATAATAATAGCATGAATGATGTTAAAGTAAAAGTATCAGAAGAAGACAAAATGTTATTTGAAGAAAAATACAAACAAAAAAATAGGCAAAGAAGCGTTCTTCAATATGATAAAAATAACAATTTAATTAAGATTTGGAATAATATGTCTTCAGCTAGTAATTATTTAAATTGTTCAATCGGAGACATATGGAGATGTTGTAATAATAAAAGGAAGACATGTAAAGGGTATATTTGGAAATATAATGAAAAATAAGGTGATTATATGAGAAAGAAAAAAGAAATTATAGAATATTTAGACGAAGCGTTTGATAAAGTTTGGTTAATGAGAACACATTATTGTGATAATCCAGAAATAGAAGAAAATAGAATAAAAGAAATAGACAAAATATTGAATAAATATTCTGATATTCCTAAAGATGGATATTCAGAGTGGGATTGTGGATTTTATAATGGAGTTTTAGGTACATTAAGATGGATATTAGACGAACATGAAGAAAAAAGATTTTTAGACACATAATTATTAAAAACTATTGACATTTATTATAAAATATGATATAATAAATATATGAGTTATCTCTTATTGACAAAATTTTAATAAAGGAGTGAGAACATGAAAGTAGTAAAAAGAGATGGTCAAATTGTAAGGTTTAATCAAAACAAAATTATAGAAGCTATTTCTAAAGCTAATAAAAGTGTATGCAAGCAAGAACGAGCAAATTTAAACGAGAGAAAAGAGATTGCAAAAAAAATAAAATCTCTTAAAAAGATGGAGATTTCTGTAGAAGAAATTCAAGATATTATAGAAAATCAACTTATGGAATTAGGAAAATTTGAACTAGCAAAGAAATATATACTTTATAGAGAAGAAAGAACTAAAATAAGAAATAGAAATAGCCAATTAATAAAAGATGTTGCAAAAAAAATTAATGCAACTGATATTCAAAATCAAAATGCCAATGTTGATGAAAATTCATTTGGCGGAAGAGCAGGCGAAGCTAGAGATGAATTACTTAAAGATTATGCTTTAAATTATATAGTATCTGATATGTCAAAAAACAATCATTTGAACAATGAAATATATATACATGATTTAAGTTCTTATGCTATAGGTATGCACAATTGTTTATCTATACCATTTGATGACCTATTGAAAAATGGTTTTAATACTAGACAAACAGATGTTAGACCTGCTCAAAGTATTAATACAGCATTCCAATTATTAGCGGTCATATTCCAATTACAATCTTTACAACAATTTGGTGGGGTTTCAGCTACACACTTAGACTGGACTATGGTTCCATATGTTAGAAAAAGTTTTTATAAACATTTTATGGACGGGGTAAGATATATTGAAGAAATGGATTGCTTTTTTAATTTAGAAGATAAAGAAGAAATATCAATAGAAGATGAAAGATATAAAAAGTTTCCAAAATCTTATAAATATGCTATGGATAAAACAAAGAAAGAGTTACAACAAGCAGTTGAAGGAATGTATCATAATTTAAATACATTACAAAGCAGGTCAGGTAATCAATTGCCTTTTACTTCAATTAATTATGGGACATGTACATTACCAGAAGGTAGAATGGTAATCAAGGCATTGTTAGAAGGTTCTATAAAAGGTGTAGGTAAAGTTCATAGGACACCAGTGTTTCCTTGTGGAATATTCCAATGTATGAAAGGTGTAAATAGGAAAGAAGGAGAACCAAATTATGATTTATTTAAATTAGCATTAAAATCAACTGCACAAAGATTGTATCCAAATTATGCAAATGTAGATTGGTCTGGAAATGAAGGTTATGATAAAAATGACCCTAAGACTTATTTCTCTACGATGGGGTGCCGCACCGCCAACGGATTTGATATAAATGCTAATCCGGGAGTCAATCCACAAACAAAAGATGGTAGAGGAAACATATGCCCAGTTACTATTATAATGCCAACATTAGCAATGGAAGCTGGTGGAAAAGTAGAAACATTTATGAAACTATTAGATAGGAAAATTCATGAAGCGAAAGATATGCTTATAGAAAGATATAATTATATAATATCACAAAATCCAGAGTCTGGAAGATTTATGTATGAAAATAATGTAATGGCTGGATTTGATGGTAAAACTATAGAAAGTGCTATGAAACATGGGACTCTTGCTATTGGACAATTAGGATTAGCTGAGACATTAAGAATTTTAATAAATAAAGACCAAACAACAGAAGAAGGTATGCAATTAGCAAAAAGAATAGAACAATTATTTAAAGATAGATGTTCAGAATTTAAAAAAGAATATAAGTTAAATTTTGGTGTTTATTTTACTCCCGCAGAGAATTTATGTTACACAGCTATGAAGAAATTTCAAAAAAAATATGGTAAAATCAAAGATGTTTCAGATAAAGATTTCTTTACAAACTCAATGCATTGTAGTGTATGGAAAGAATTATCTCCTTTTGAAAAGATTGATATTGAAAGTCAATTAACTGGATATAGTTCAGCTCGGCTGCATAACATACGTAGAATTAGAAGGAACAGTAAAAAATAATCTTGATGTATTAGAAACATTAGTTAATTATGCTATGGATAAAGATATTCCTTATTTTGCAATTAATGTCCCTAATGACACTTGTTTAGATTGTGGATATTGTGATGAATTTAATGAAAAGTGTCCAGAATGTGGTAGTGATAATATTCAACAATTAAGAAGAGTTACCGGATATTTGACAGGAAATTATAAGACTGCATTTAATCTTGGAAAACAAGAAGAGGTATCTCTTCGTTACAAACATTCTAATAAATTATCAAATTGGAGAAGATAATATGTTAGTTAGATATGCAGGATTAGATAAAAATGATATTGTGAATGGAAAGGGATTTTGTGTCTCTTTCTGGACACAATATTGTCCACATAGATGTAAAGGATGCCATAATCCAGAAACATGGTCAAGAACAGGTGGATTCTTAATTGAATATGATAATTTACTCAAAGAAATCTTACAAGCTATATCTGCCAATGGAATATTAAGAAATTTTTCCTTATTAGGAGGAGAACCACTATGCGAAGAAAATATAGATTTAGTAAAAAAACTTATTAAAGACATAAAACAACAATATCCTAATATATTAATTTATTGTTGGACTGGATATAGATTTGAAGACTTAATGCAAAAATATAAAAATGTTTTACAGTATATTGATGTATTAATAGATGGAAAATTTGTTTTAGAACAGAGAGATGTTACATTAAAGTTAAGAGGCTCTTCAAATCAAAGAGTTATAGATTGTAAAAAATCTTTAGCTGAAAACAAAGTTATTTTAAAAGAAGATTAAAATTTAAAGGAGATTTATATGGATAGAAAAGAAAAAGTAATGAAAAGATTGCAAGAACACTATGACTATTTAGTAAAACAAGGGCACGAAGTTGTCTTTCTTGCTCACCAAGGTTCTTACAACTATAATTTAGATTATGAAAAATCAGATATAGATAGTAAAGCAGTTGTATTGCCTTCATTTGAAGATTTTATTCATAGTAAATCTCCTTTTAGTTATACTTATATCTTAGAAAATGAAGAGCATATTGACACTAAAGATGTTAGAAAAATGTGTGACATGTGGCAAAAAGAAAATATAAGTTATATAGAATTATTATATTCAGATTTTATAATTATTAATCCAGAGTATAAAGATTTAGTTGATGAATTAATTAAACACAGAGATGATATTGTAAATATAAATCCCGACCAATTTTTACGTTGTATTGCAGGAATGAGCAAAGAGAAAGTTAAAGCTTTATGTCACCCTTATCCTAATTTGATAGAAAAAATTAATAAATATGGATTTGATGGCAAACAATTATCACATTGTATTAGGCTTAATGAATTTATAGTAAGATATGCAATAAACAAAGAACCAATAAAAGATTGTTATGTTTCTAGAATTCCAGATGTATTAATAAATTTAAAACAAAATCTTAACGCTCTTGGGACGGATTATTTACCAGTAGAGGAAGCTATAAGAATATGTAATAAGTATGATGGAGAAACTTATAGAATTGAACAAGCACATTTAGGAAGTCCTATTAATGAAGATAATTTAAAATATCTAAATGATTTTAAATATAAAACATTCGAAAAATTTTTTAAAAAACTTTTGCAAAATACTTGACATTCATTATAAAATATGCTATAATGTATATAGAGTTAAGGATAAGACTTAATTCTGCCGAGTCTTAACGGTCAGAGTAAGGCAAAATCAACTATAATAAAATAAGATTTTAGTAGTTTGTATGGACTATCTTATTAAAAACTTTGTAGATATATATCACTATGACCATACACGAGAAGACTGTGATATGAAGGCAATGTCCGTTCTACAGCGGTTGAAAGTTAGTTGTTTATGAAACCGCACACATAATTAAAACTGAAAGCGTAAACGCCTAATTAGTTCTAAGGATTAGGTAGCTATAGTATCAGGCTTACCCTGAATACAGATAGAAAAGTGAAATCTAAGATATACTTGTAGGTAAGATAAATATATCAAATTAGAAAGTAACGAGCAGAGGTTATCCGCAGTTTCCCTTTGCAATTTTGCATAGCAATATAAGTTAGAGGATAGAAATTGGCAGCTATCACACCTTATATTATAAAGTGTCCCACACTCGGATTTAGTGTATAATACATTGAATTAACGTAAGATGGTCAATATAAGGTCTTATAAGAGATGTAGGGTACGCCGTCCTACCTAACTTCCTTTCTCTTGGTGCTTTGGCAGAGTGGTAATGCAGCGGTTTGCTAAACCGTAGAACAGTTAATGTTCCATAGGTTCGAGTCCTATAGGCACCGCCAAAAAATATGGAGATAGATGGTTCTATAATATAATAATAAGCAAGTAGTAGTGATAACCTACTTAAAAAGTATCATTCACAAACATACCTCCTTTCAAAGTTCATAATAGAACATTAAGCGCTTATACTTTTGTAAGATAAACTTGTAGAAAATTATTTATTATATAGGTGTTCAATTCACCATATCTCCAATTACATAAAAATAAAATAAAATAAAATAATGGGAGGAATTTAAAATGAAAATTCAAGTTAGAAAAATAGCAGAAAAAAACTGTAGAATGGAAAGATAATCTAGGTAAAATTCACAAAGAAAAAGTACAATATGAAAATGGATATGTTGAAGAAATGGAAATTAATCCAAAAGATATAAGTGTTTTTAGCACAACGAAATCTGTTAGATTAATTGGTGTAGGTAAAAAATTATATCCTTTAACACTAAAATCTTGGAAACAAGTTAAGAAAGAATTGGCAAAAACAGATATACTTCAAAAATTAAATTATTCAAAAGCAAGTTAATCTCGCTTTACATATGGGTAGGTGGCAGAGTTGGTCAATTGCGGTGGACTGTAAATTCACTGTCTTCGGACTACGGTGGTTCAAATCCATCCCTACCCACCATATAGATAAATAGTGTAACAGGCAGCACATATAGCCGAAAAGCTTATAGTCTTGGTTCGAGTCCAAGTTTATCTATTTGTTTTACATATTTTATAAAGGAGGTATATAATATGGAGAAAGATACTAATGAACAAAACTTAAAACAAAATATTGTTTGCAATAATAATAATTGTTCTAACCAAGAAAATGGGATTTGTAAAAAATTCACATATGCCCATTTAAAAAACAAAATGAGATGTGAAGAAAGAGAGTGGTAATATGTGGAGAATTTATAGACTATTTGATTTTATCAAGGATACTCCAAAAGAAATTAAATGGTTTTTACAAAGAGGATTTAGAGGTTATAGTGACAGAGATGTTTGGGATATGGATATTTGGTTTGAAAATACAATAATTCCAATGTTAGAACAATTACAAAAAATAAAACATGGATATCCTATAGATATGACAGAGCAACAATGGAATATTACTTTGGACAATATGATTAATTATTTTAAAGAAAGCACAGAGAAATATTGTTCAGAAAAAAATGAATATGAAGAAGAATATTTAAATTCTATGTATGAAGATAACCAAGAAGATTTTAAAAAATTACGAGATAAATGGTTGGATAGAGAAGAAAAAATAACAGATTATAAAACACATATGAAAGATAAAGCATTTAAATTATTTTCTAAATATTTTTATAATTTATGGGATTAAATAAATTTTCCTTTATATACTATATGTGATATATAAAAAAGACCACTGAGTCAAATCCGGATAATTTTAAGGTTTGTATCCGGCTTTAATAAAAAAGGAGAGATTTATATGAAAACAAATTTAGTAGATTTAATGTCAAGAGTATCACAATTGGAAAGTGAATATTCGGATATGGCATACACATTAAGGGGTCAATCTATGAATGTTCGTATTATAGAACTTGATGGTAATGACCAAATGTTAGAAGAATATCCTAATTTTGAAGATGATTTTGAAAAATTCTGTGAATTAGGAAATGAAATAACAAAACTAAAAGGAGTTATATTTGAGAAAAACAATTCGCTAACATTAAAGAACGGAGATACAATTCAAAAAACATTAATAGATATTAAGAATAAAAGAAAACAATTAGAATTAGTAAAACAATTAGCTAAACAAACACCGTCTAAGAGAAGAACTAGCGAAACAAATAATTCATATTTTACTTCAAAAGAATTAGCTTATGATAAAGATAAAATGGAAGATTTACAAGAAAAATTAACAAAAGAAATATTAAATCTTGAATTAGAAATAAGTCAATTAAATTCTATAATGTTTGAAATAGATTAATTAGTATTTAATTTTGTTATATTATTTAATTATAATATAACATAACATATAGCTATGGAAATTAAATTTATCACATATAATAACATTATTTTAAAATCAAAAAAAAGAAAGTTTGAAAATGTAAATAGGAAAAATAAATTTTGTGGGCGACAAGTTACAATTTATAATTATTTATTAGTATATCTATATTTACAAATAACAACTGACAAATTAAGCGTATATTTTAGTATATGTGACCATACAGTCAAATGAGCAATTTGAAATAAAAGAGATGAAAAAATTAGAAGAATTATTATCTAATCTACTGGTAATTTGATTATATGTGTGAATTTAATTCCATAGTTTTTATTTTATAGAAAGGAAGATATTATGAGTAGAAAATTTGAATACGTTAATAGAGTAACGAGCACAGGATATGAAATGAAAAATCCAGGATTTAATTTGCCTAAAAGAGCAACAAAATATTCAGCAGGATATGATTTTGAATGCCCTGAAAGAGTAGAAATCCCACCTTACAAATTAGGAGATAATCCTATATTAGTTAAAACAGGAGTTAAAGCTTATATGCTTGATGATGAATATTTAATGCTTGTAAATAGAAGTTCTAATCCTAAAAAGAAGAAATTGGTAATTCCTAATTCTATTGGAATAGTGGATTGTGACTATGTAGACAATCCAGATAACGAAGGTGAAATAGGTTTCTTATTTTATAATTTAAGCAACGAACCAGTTATTATTGAAAAAGGAGATAAATTAGGTCAAGGAATTTTTCAAAAATATTATATAACAGATGATGATAAAACTGAAGGGGTTCGTGCTGGAGGATTTGGTTCTACAGATAATTCTATATTTCAAACTACCAATGCTATTAGTGAAGAAATAAGTGATACTATTAGTAAAAGTATCAAAACAAAATATAATCCAATTCAATCAGTTTTAGGAGGCTTGATATAAATGTCTAGAAAATTAGCTAGTATCCAAAAAATAGTAAATATAGAACCAATAGAAGGTGCAGATAAAATAGAAAAATTAACTGTATTAGGTTGGCATATTGTAGCAAGTAAATCAGAAAATCATAATATTGGAGATTTAATATGCTATATAGAACCAGACTCTCGAGTGCCTGAAATTCCTATGTTTGAGTTTTTAAAAGATAGAAAATATATAGTTAAAACAATTAAACTAAGAAAACAAGTTAGTCAAGGTTTAGTTATTCCTTTAAGAGAATTGCAAAAGAATTTTAATATTGATATTGCTACACTTAAAGAAGGTCAAGATATAACTGATTTATTAGGTATAACTAAATATGACCCCGAGGGAGAAAAAGAACAAAAACTAGCAGAACAAGAAATGAAAAAAGTAAAAAATCCTATACACAAGTTTTTAATGAGATACAAATGGTACGGAAAAATATATACACAATTATTTGTACCTAAAAACAGTGGTTTCCCACAATGGATAAAGAAAACAGACGAAAATAGATTGCAAACAATGCCAGATGAATTTTACGAAATAGTGAACAATCCTAATCCACACGAAGTTATTCTTTTTGACAGTACAGAAAAAATTGACGGTCAATCTGCAACATATTTTGTAGAAAAACATAAAATATTAGGAATATTTGACCAATATGAATTTGGAGTTTGTTCTAGAAATCTAAGATTAAAAACACAAAATAATTCTTCATATTGGACTATAGCTAGACAATATAATATAGAAAAAGTTTTAATGGACTTACTAAAAAAGAATAAAGCAACAAGAATAGTTTTGCAAGGGGAAATTGCCGGAGAAGGAATACAAAAAAATAAATATAACATTAAAGGATATAAATTCTTTGCTTTTAATCTTATTATAGATGGTAAAAAGCATAGAACAATAGAAATGCAAAATATATTAAAACCTTACAATATAAATACAGTCCCAATTCTTGATACAGAACGTGAGTTATTAGATACTATTGATAAAATGGTAGAAGATGCTGAAGGAAAATCTACTCTATACAAAACTGAAAGAGAAGGAAAAGTATGGAGAGATATAGGCAATAATATATCTTTTAAAGTTATAAATCCTAAATTTTTATTAAAAAATAACGAATAATTATAAAATGGCACCAAGATAATAAAATTTTGGTGCTTATTTTGATAGAATAGGTCTAGGAGCTACGAGAATAAACGTAGATATATTTTTATATATTAGACTACAAGTTATATGCCTAGAAAAATAAAAATAGTGTAAAACGAAATATAGGCTCAAAGGAGGAATAAAAATATGGATAATGAGAAAAAATGTATTCAATGTGGAGCAAGAGATAAATTATTAAAATTAGACAATGGAATATTTGCTTGTAAAAAATGTTTAGATACATTAGGAAAAGAACAAAGAGAAATGCAAGAATATATAGAAGATTATTTAGCTGAAAACTTCGGTATAAATAGTCCAGAAACTCAAGCCAAAACATTAGAAGCTATTAGTATAAGTATAAAATATAAAAATGGACTATTAGGTGAAGATGAAATTGAAAAAATTAATCGTGAAAAAGAAAGGATGGAGAAAGCATTTGAGTAAAATTTTAATTGCACTAGATGAAAGCACGACATGCACAGGATATGCTGTTTTCGACAATGGAGAACTTATAAAACATGGAATTTTTTCTTTTAAAAGCAAGGACGTTCTTGAAAGAGTAAGTTTGATTATGGAAGAGATTGAAAATCTAATTAACACATATAAACCCAACAATATGGTAATAGAAGATGTACAAATTACAATGAACGCAGCTACTGCAAAATCTTTATTAGGTTTACAATTCATGATTGAAGTATATGCTCATAGAAATAACATATCTTGCGAAACATATAGGACTACAAAATGGCGTAAAATATTAGGATTGTCAAATAGTAGGTCTTTAGATAGAAAAGCAAAAAAACAAGAAACAATAGATTATGTAAAAGATAAATATGGAATTGATGTTTTAAAAGATGACGAAAGTGATGCTATTGCCATAGGAACAGCTTATTTATTAGAAAGGGGATAAAATGCCTTATATTAAAGTTATAAAAGTAAAAGAAAGCATTGAAAATTTAAATCAATATATGAACATATATCAAGCAATTAATAAACTAGATTAGATATTAGAAAATAAATGTATTAATTGTGAACAACAATGTGCAGATTGTTATTTAGATTTTGAAAGTAAAATAGCAATTGAAAAAATATTAACTTACTTAAAAAAGAATAAGAGAAAAATAAAAGGAGGAAAAACATTATGAGAGACCCAAAAAGAATAACACCTTTACTAACAGAACTTGAAAAACAATGGAAAAGATTTCCTGATTGGAGATTTGGTCAATTAATAGAAAATATCAAAAGATTTTATGGTGTTGATGATTTATTTTTCATAGAAGATGATAAAATGTTAGAATTAATTAAAAATTTTATGAAAGAAAAAGAAAAGGAAGAATAATAAAATTCTTCCTTATTTTTACATATATAACTTGTTACCTATATAAAATAAAAGGGCTTTAAATCCATTTTAAAAGCCTATTATTTTGAATATTTTTTTCTTTTTTGATTATTTTGTGTAGATTTTTTAGGTTGTTGACTTGATTTTTTTACTTCAGTTTTGACTTCATTGATTACTTTGTCTAAAGAAGTTTCTGGTTGTTCTGTTATTATTATATCTCCCTTTACTTCTTTTTTATCTTCTAGCTCTATTACTTTATAAAATTTATCAGCTAAAGCAACATCAATTCCTCTAAACTGTAAATCTTCACAAAACAATTTATACATTTCTCTACCTTGTGAATTGGCTCCCATACTTTTTACATCATAACAACAATCTTTATACCATATTGGTCTACCATCACAAGATATTGTTTTTAAAAATTTTAATTGTTTCATATTATCTCTCCTTTATGAAGTTTCTTTCCAGCTTCCATTGATTTTTATATATGGTGTAGCTTCTTTCCAGCTTCCATTTACTTTTAAGTAAGTATCTCCTTCTTTCCAACTTCCATTGATTTTTATCCACATTTGATTTCCACGAATAGTAATTGAGCTTGTAGTTGTATAAGAACTCCATTGCCCCCAACTATTTTTAGTTCTTATTCTAAATTGTAATAAATCTCCATTAGAAGCATTTTTATAATAATTTGCTATCACAAAATTATAAGAAGTTGTTGTTCCATTATACACAGTAGCCCAATTAGTCCAAGTTGAAGTTTTATGATTATATATTCTATAATCTAATTGATAAGAAGAAATACTTCCACTTCCTCCTGAAGCACCAGACCAAGATACTTTTACCGAACCATCTTTTTTTAAAGTTTTAGTACTAAAAGAATAATTACTTGGAGGCGTAGGTGCAGTAAATGAAACTTTTAATTCAGCAGTATATACCCAATCAGAAGTAGAATAAGACCCGTCAGAAGAACGAATTCTATACTGATATTTTACACCAACATAAGGCTTTTGACCTTCGATATCCATATTTCTTAAAATACCTTCTTGATAAGAAGCACCCGTTTGAGCACTTTTTATTCTTACCCAATTTGTCCAGGTGCTATTTGGTTTACTAGACCTTAATTCTACATCATAATATAATGTTCCTAAACTTCCAGCACTAGCTCCTCCCCATGTTACTAATGGTCTTCCACTAATTATACATGGATTAGGAGAAATGCTAACCCAAGTAGGTCTACTTGGAGGATTGTAAGTAGGAGCTCCTATGTTTCTATATTGATTACCAATTCTAAAAGCAGCACCAGCAGGTCTACTTGAAGGAATTGTCATATTAAATCCAATTTGAAAAGAATTACCCGTATCAGTAAATCTCATAGAGCAAGTTCTAGTTCTAGTTCTTGCTGTGTTTGCAGCCCATCTGTCTGAATATCCTTTTATATTTGCACTAGCACTAGCCCCACCATGCCACATATTAAAGTTGATTTCACCATCATAGTTAATATATCCACTTGCATATGTTAAAGTACAAACAACGGTAGCATTTACAACTATATCTGCCCCACTTCTACTTGTATCTATATATATCTTTGCATTTGAAGTAGGACTAGTCCAGTTTTGTTCATATACTAATGCCATATTTTATATCTCCTTTAACTATATTTTAAATATAAATTACCATCTACTCCTAAAGCATTGTTTGGTTCGCTAGTTCCTGATAATATAATAGCCTCTTGATACCAAGGACTCCAAGTTCCAGCATAAAAATTTCTTACCCAAGTTTGAATACCACTAGTAGTAAATCTAGTGAATGTTTGCTTTACACCCGCATGTCTTTCAACAAATAAACTAAATGCTTCTTTTATTGGAACATTGGTCATAGTAGCTACATCAGCATTAGCAGGGTTATAATATAATCCAGCTGTTGTATAATTGTTTAAATTAGCATTTCTAGGAATTAATGTAGGTATATTTAATTTATTATTTAAAGCATTTGTTACAGCTGTAGATACAGGCTTATTAGCATCAGAAGTATTATCTACATTGCTTAATCCTATTTGATTCTTATCTAATATTAAATAAAAATTATTATTATAATATCTCACTAATACAGTCCTACCAGCAATTAAAGTATTAGCCCTAACCGGTATTCCATCTGCAAACAATATTGGTAACGCACTATCTCCATTAACAGATAATGTTATGTTGTCAACATTGTTTATAGTTGGTACAAAAGCTATTATTCCCATATCATTACCAAAACTATTGGTTAATGGCACAGGTATTCCTGCTATACTAATATTATATTGTATATTTGTACTTGTAGCTAAAAAAGAACTATTTAAAATTTGTCTAGGTGTAAATGGATACATTGGTTCATAACCGGCACTAGTTAGAACTTGCATTATAATATTTTTAGCCATCTTAACCATTCCTTTCTATTTAGATAATATTTCTTTTATTACTTTCTCCGCAATTATATTATCCACATTTTCTTCTATTTTATTATTTATAAAATCTTCAGCTATTTTTGTAGCTTGAGTTTTATTCATTTTTACATAACCACTTTCATTAGGGTTGTGGTCTTGAAAATATACAATGTTTTCATCTATGTATATCAAATATGCTTTATCAATAGTATATTTTCTACTTTTGATAATATCTTTAGCGCTTATTCCATTAATAGCCATTTTTTTATCCCAAATTTCATATCTAAATCTTTTCTCTTGAGATTGTTTTATACTCTCTCTATCCTGGCTCTCAATTAATGAATTTATTTCTTCTAAAGAACTTTTTATTCCTTTATTTTCAACATATTCTAATATATTCTCTTTATTAATCATTAATATCTCTCCTTTTTATAAGAGAGAGTATATCTAACTCTC